>Ga0118677_10001628_pt1 | contig 47043 bp, 35 predicted proteins | sample AliMusrvi5mmetaG_FD_86154 | JGI IMG/M metagenome (GOLD analysis project Ga0118677, IMG submission 86154) | reverse complement strand
GCAGGTTGGCGACCGCCGCCGTCAGCCACGAGGCCATCAGCCGCAGCGGAAAGGTCAGCGGCAGCATCAGCGCCGCCAGCGGCACGGAAAATATGAAGAGCCAGAACGGAAAAATACTTTCCTTCAGCCACGCGCGGCCCCGCGCGAATCCCATCAGGCCGAAAATGCCGGTGAACATCGCCAGCACCGACAGGCGCGGTTGCTGAACGACGTAACCGGCCACGTGCAGCAACGCGGCGAACGCCACGAGCAGGCCCGCTACCAGCAGCAGCCTGGTCCGCCCGAGGATGCGGTGGAGCAGGTGGGCAGCCTCGGGCGGGTTAGCGGAAGTGGCGTCCATTGGGTTGATCGGCACAGGATAAGCTCTCGAAAAAGCTGGGCGGAACCGGAGATCCGCCCTGCTACCAGATCAGATGATCTCTTCGGTGGCCGGGTCCCAATGCACGGGCGTCTGGCGGCGGTAGGAAGTGATCGCCATCTGGCAGGCGACGGCCGCGCGGAACCCGATTTCAAAGGGCGCATTGGTCGCTTCGCGGCTGCGCACGCAATCGAAGAAGTTCTGCATGTGGCGGCCGGTGAAGTCGAGATACTCCGCGTCGGCGGTCGCGGGCGCTGCGGCGCTGTGCACGGAATGGCCGGGCTGCGGCGAGAACTCCACATGGTCCGATTGGCGGTGGATCAGCGTGCCCTGGCTGCCGAAGGCGTAATCGTCGGTCTCTCCGAAGTAGTCGTTGCCGAACATCGAGATCCAGTTAAAAATCAGCTTGCCGGAGTGGCTCATGCTGACGTTCATGGTGTCGGGCACCTGCATCTGCGGCGAGCGGAAGTTGCCTCCGGTCATGTTGACCATGTTGGGCACGTCCAGGTCCAGCGCGGCGGTCCAGAACCCGACCTGGTGCACCATGTTTTCAAACACGTTGCCGCCTGAATAGTCCCAGTAGAAGCGCCAGTTCATGTAGCGCTGCGGGTCGAACGGATAGGGCTTGGTCTCGGCTTGAAACAGCGTCCAGTCGATGTGCTGCGGATCGCAATCGGGCGGCACCTGCCGCAGCCAGCCGCCGTAGGGAGCGTTGCGGAAGTGGTGCGCCTGCACGGCGGTCAACTCGCCCAGCTTGCCGCTGGCGATGATCTCGCGCGCCTTCCGCAGCCCTTCGCCGCTGTTCATCTGCATGCCGACCTGGACGACGCGGCCAGAGCCGTTCAGGGCCTGCCGCATGCGGCGCGCGTGCCCCGGGTTGAAGGCCAGGGTCTTCTCCTGGTAGACGTCCTTGCCGGCCTGGATCGCAGCCACGAAGCTCAACACGTGCTGGTGCTGCGGCGTGGCGATCAGCACCACGTCCACCGCTTTGTCTTCCAGCAGCTTGCGGTAGTCCTGATAGGTGTGGATGCCCGGCGCGATGGCGTTCACCTCGTCCAGGCGGCGCGTGTAAACGTCCGCGACGGCGACGGGTTCGACGCTCTTGCACTTCATGGCGGCACGGAAGATCTCCTTGCCTCTGGCGCCGCCGCCGATCAGCGCGAAGCCGATGCGGTCGTTCGCGCCAATGACGCGGGAAGCGGCGAGTGCGGGAGACGCCACGGCGGCGGCTCCGGCGGCCATCTGGGTAAGAAAAGTCCTGCGATTCGGCATAGTTACCTCCCCAGCGCGCTCAGCCGGCGCTGGAATACTTTCTGCATAGGGTCTTGATCTTCTCGACGAGTTTGGGCACGCCCGTCAGCGGGTCCTCGTCCGCTTCATATTCCGCTGACAGGTAGCCCTTGAATTCCTGTTTCACGAACATCCGCCAGACGCGGTCGAGGTCGAGCGGCGTCTTCGCATCGCCCCAGTAATCGCGGATGTGGGTGTTGGTCGCGTACGGCAGGCAGGTCTCGATATGTTCGTACGGAGTGTCGCGGAAATTGCTGATATCCAGCGTGCAGCCGGCGTACGGCGAATTGACGCGGCGCAGAATCGCGACGACGTTTGAGGACTTGACGGTGAGACCCATGTGCGTCTCGAGGCCGAGCGTGATGCCTTTTGTTCCCGCGTAATCGCAAGCGGGTTTCATGGTCTCCGCCACCCAGTCGACACCCTGGGCATCCGTGGCGCCGGCCGGTGGAGCATCGCCGAACACGCGCAGGTGGGACGCGCCGAGATGCTCCGTGGCGTCCACCCATTTGACGATGGTCTCGACGATCTCTTTGCGCTTGGCCACGTCGGGCTGGCACATCTGCGCACCAATCGACAAACCCGAGATGGGCATGCCCTGCCGCTGGGCGAAGCGCCGCAGAGTGGCGAGGTAGGCCGCATCGGTGGACTTCAACCAATAGGTCGTGATTTCGACGCCGAGGACGCCGAGTTCCACTGCTTTGACGATGAAGTCCTCCATCGTCATCGATCCCGCCTTCAGGTACTTGCCGTAGGAGTAGGCGCAGAGACCGGGCAGCAGGCGGGCGCGCGGGGGCTCGGTATTTGTTTGCGCCTGAGCCGCGCCGGGCAGCGCGGCGGCCGTCCCGGCTGCGGTCAAAACCGACAGCATTTCCCGGCGGTGAATAGGTCTGGGCATAGCGGCTGGCACTCCCTCCCGAACGCGCACAGGCAACTAGCATTCTAATCCTACGCGGGGGGCTGCACGGCAGAAGCCGGAATCCGAAGCGTTTTCGTTGGAGCAGCGAGAGCGAATGCACAATGCCGTCAGCGGACTCGAGTTCGCGGCCCGGTGGCACGGCGATACAGGATTACCCTGGAGGCATGCTCCGTAGTGGCCCGGTACTGAAGGATGGGTACGTAGAGGTTCCGCACGGCAGGCTGGCCGCCGTCGTGACCTTCCTCGAGATGACGACGCCGCCGCAGTTGCCGCCTGCGCGCGCAGCGACATGCTCGATCCGGCGGGTGGAAGCACCGGAGCCCGATTGGTATCGGAGCCTCTACCGGGCGGTGGGGGAGCAGTGGCTGTGGTTCGGCCGCCTGCGCATGCCGGACGAGGAACTGGCGGAACGCATCCGCCATCCCGCCAACGAGATCCACGCGCTCAGCGTCGACGGAGTGGACAAAGGATTCGCCGAGCTGGACCGGCGAGTGCTTCCCGAAATCGAAATCGCTTACTTTGGCGTGACGCCGGACTTGGTCGGGCAGGGCATGGGCAGCCAGCTGATGCGCCACACGCTGGAGCAGGCCTGGTCGCACAAGCCGCGCCGGGTGCATCTGCACACCTGCACGCTGGACCATCCCAACGCCTTGCAGTTCTATTTGAAATGGGGCTTTCAAGCCTACAAGCGTGCGGTGGAGGTAGCTCCCGATCCGCGCCTGAGAGGGGATTCGCCCGTGAGTGCGGCTCCGCAAATCCCGCTGATCGGCGCCGCGTCCAGGTAAACCGCTCCGGTCCCTACAGCCGGATCATCCCTTCCAGGAACGGCGCCGCGCGACCGGCGATGGTGACCCGGTCCCCGTGCAGCTCGCAGTAGAGTTCGCCGCCGCGTTTCGAGATCTGCCGCGCGTACATGTGCGTCTTGCCGAGCCGTTCGGCCCAATACGGGACCAGGGTGCAGTGCGCCGAGCCCGTGACCGGGTCTTCCGGCACGCCCTTTGCCGGAGCGAAGAAGCGGCTTACGAAGTCGCAGGCGTGCTCGCCCGGCTTTCCCGGAGCGGTGACGATCACGGCGAAACGGTCGATCTTCGACAGCAGGGTCATGTCCGGATCCAGCGCACGGACGTCCTCTTCCGATTCGTAGACCACCATGTAATCCCGAGCCGCCCAAATCTCGACGGGATTGCCGCCCAGAGCCTCCAGCAATGGCGGCGTGGCGCGCACGGGTTCGGGCCTGCGGGAAGGGAAGTCGAGCGCCAGCAAGTCGCCCTTGCGAGTCACCTGAAGCTCCCCGCTGCGCGTCTGGAAGGTCACAGCGGTGCGGCCAGGCTCCAGCTTCTCGAAGATGACCCAGGCCGAAGCCAGCGTCGCGTGCCCGCACAGGTCCACTTCCACCCCGGGCGTAAACCAGCGCAAATGGTAGGTGTCGCCCTGCCTGATGAAGTAGGCCGTCTCGCTGAGGTTGTTCTCCGCGGCGATGGCCTGCAGGGTGTGGTCCGGCAGCCACGCTTTCAACGGGCAGATGGCGGCGGGGTTGCCACTGAACGGAGTGCGGGCGAAGGCGTCGATCTGGTAAACCGGGATCTCCATGCAAGTAGTTTACGCCGGGCGCGCTTACGGTCGTTCTACTTCAGCTTTTCAAGCCACAGGCTGCTGGCGTTTGTGTCTTCCAGGCCGGGGAAAGCGGCGCTCACCTCGGCGGGGTACTTGCGGACCATCAGGTCGTTGAAGAACAGCACGCGGAAGGTACTGCTGTACTGCAGGAACGCCCTCAGGATGTAGGTCTCGTTCCACGAACGGTTGTCCTGCAGCACCCACGATTCGGGGTACTCGAACGGATAGTAAATGTCGTGGACGTGCACCAGCACACCGGGCGCGAGCGCGGGCAGAATCCGGAACAGAATGTCGCACACGTCGCTCCCCGTCCGGGCCACGTGCGACGTTTCCAGGCTAAGAATGTCGCCGCGCTGCAACTGCGCCAGCACCTCGTCCGGCACTTCCTGGGCGCGCTGGGCGTGCACGCGCGCATGGTAGGAATCGAGCGGCGGCAGCAGCGATAGGACCCCCTCCGGCTGCGGGTCGAAGAAGTTCAAGTCCAGGTTGTGATCGAGGAAACGGTCGTTCACGTCCATCGCCAGGAGCGAGGCGAAGCCGCAGCCGATTTCGACCAGGTGCGAGGGCTTGTATTCCAGCAGCATCGCGAACATGAGCGCTGCGTCGGCGTGACCGAAATGACCGTTTTGGGTGTAGTAACGCCAATCCGGCGCGGGGCCGCCCCGGAACGGGAAGCGGGGCCCATGTTCGCCCAGCCAGCCGAGCAGCGCCAATTGGGCCGGCTCGTCGATCGGCAGGTCCGGCCGGTCCGCCAGCGCGGTCAGGGCGCCGGTTTCCCCATCGGCCGAAACAGCCCGCCGGACGAAGGGGTCGTTGGGATCGGTCACCGGAGAGTGGACATGGCCGGGCGGCGCCCACAGCCGGTCGCGCAGCAGCGAGAGCTCCGCACGAACTTCGCCGAGATCCTTGTCCAGCGCGTCCTTTTCCTCGAGCAGCTTTTCGTAGAGCACGCGAACCGCGTCGCGCTCGTACTGACAGGCGACCACCTTTTGGGCTTCGTCTTTCAGTTCGGACTCGCGCTGCCTGGATTCCTGCAACTCCTTTTCAAGGCGCCCCGATTGGGCCTGAAGTTTGTTGCGTTGCGCTTGGATGTCGAGCGTCTGCAGCCGGAGTTCTTCGGTTTCCCGGTGGAGTTCGTCTACCAGCGCGGCCAGTTTGCGGTATGAAGGGAATATTTGAGCCAAAGGCACCATTACAGGATGCCACGTTGTCCGTGCTGCGGCGACGTTTTCACCCCGCCAAAGGCGCTTGCGCGGGAAAAGCGGGGACTAGCGCAGGTTGAACTTCTTCATCTTGTAACGCAGCGTGTCGCGCGTGATGCGCAGCAGCCGGGCCGCCTGGGTCTGATTGCCCGCCGTCTTCTCCAGAGCGCCCACCAGCAACCGGCGTTCGCTCTCCTCGAGCGACAAGCCTTCATCGGGGATTCGGGGCGGAGCGGGGTTGCGGACGGCGATTCCGTCGGGCCCTGCGACGTGGATGGAGGCATCCTCGCTCACCGTAATCGGGAGGCTGGTGGTTCCGATCAGGGTCGAATCCTCAAGAATCATCGCGCGTTCGATCGCGTTGCGAAGTTCCCTTACGTTGCCTGGCCAATCGTAGTGGACCAAAAGGTCCATTGTCTCCGGGGTGAGACCCTGGATCTGCCGCTTGAACTTCTTGTTGTAGTGCTGGACGAAGAAGTTGGCCAATGCGGGAATGTCTTCCTGGCGCTCCCGCAGCGGGGGAATCGTAATGTGGATCACGTTCAGGCGGAAGTACAGGTCCTGGCGGAATGCGCCCTCTTTGACGGCCTCACGCAGGTTCTTGTTGGTCGCTGCGACAACGCGCAGATCGACTTTGATGTCCTTCAACCCGCCCAGCCGCCGGAACTCCTGCTCTTCCAGCACGCGCAGCAGTTTGGCCTGCAGCATCAGCGGAATCTCGCCGATTTCGTCCAGGAACAGCGTACCCTTGTCGGCGAGCTCGAAAATGCCCCGTTTCTGGGATCGGGCGTCGGTAAACGCTCCCTTTTCGTACCCGAAAAGCTCACTTTCGAGCAGGGTTTCGGGGATCGCGGCGCAATTGATGGCGATGAAGGGCTCGGCCTGCCGCGTGCTCTGGTAGTGCAGCGACTTGGCGATCAGGTCCTTGCCGGTCCCATTCTCGCCCTCGATCAGAACCGTGGTCGCTTCGCTGATGGCCACCCGGCGAACGAAGTTCAGCACGTCGCGCATGCCGGGCGACTCGGAAACGATCTCGCGCTTCTGGGGTTCGACTTCGGCGGTAACGTCTTTAATGGTGGCGACGGCGCCCTCCAGCGTGCCGTTGTCGGCGAACAACTGGGAGGTGTGAATCAATACCAGCCGTTCCAGCCCGGATTCGGTGTGCAGCCGGACGGTGGCGTTGTGGCCATTGCCCTGGATCAGCCCAGCCTGCATGCCGCAGCCGGTGTCGCACATCTGGCAGTGGAACATCTCGCGGCAATCCCGGCCAACGATGTCCTCGGCGCTGATGCTGAACATGCGTTCCGCGGCCGCGTTGACGCCGGTGATGACGTGGTTGGCGTCGTAGAGTACCAGGGCATCAGACAACTGGTCGAAGACGTGACCGAGTATCTTCGAGTTCTGCCAGCCTGTCGTGAGCTTTGCCATGCTTTCGGGACGCCCCATCTTATGCCTGATTGTAACTTGTAAGAAGCGGACAAGCGAGTACGGAATGGGGCAATTCACGCAATTTTGTGAACCAGCAATGGGGAAAAGGTCGCTCGGGAGTCGCGGCACAGAGTGGAATCGCCCACATCCACTTGAAATCTCAGCAAGATCCCCACTGGCCCTTTGATTGCATGTCCGGATGCATGAGCGCGGCCCGTGGTGAAATGCCCCCTGGCCGGAAGGCTCTGGATTCATCGGCGCGGTTCGGCGGGTTCCGCACCGGCAAGGAGAACGCGTACTGTCAGGCACAAGGCTCGTTGCCGCTGCGGAGACGACGGAAGGACCACTGTATGAATTGCATCCAGTTGGCATTGAGTAATGCGGCGAAGGCGGATCTGCTGCGCAGTCTGCTATCCCGCAGCACCCAACTGCCGGTCCGCTGTGTGGACAAGCCCTGCATCGAGGAAGCTTGCGTGGTAGTGGTGGACCCCGCGCACATGCGGATGATCCCTGCGCCGCTGGCCTTTCCCGAGCGGGTGGTTCTTATCACACAAAACGATCCCAATCACTTGAAAGACGCGTGGGAAGCCGGCGTCAATTCAGTCGTCAGCGAGCAGGATCCGCCCAATACGGTAGTTCTCGCGATTTTGTCGGCATGTCTGCGCAGCGGCTCGATGAGCCCAAGACATGTCACCGGGCGACCGTCGAAGGATCCTCCGGATGCGCGCTGAGGTCCGCAAGCGAAGTGTCTGAGTAGGGTAGGAGTACTGACATGACGGAATCGAAGTTTTTACCATATGCGATTGCGTGGGTGGTGCTGCTTGTCGTCGTGGTCATATTGGCGATTGTGCGTAGCAAGGTCGCCAGCGAAGAGGACGACACCATCAAGCTGAGCGACGGCGAGGTGGCCGCGATTTCCTCGCAGGTCCAAGTGGCGAAGAAGCTCTCGACCATCGAGGCGGCCGGCAAGTGGCTGACCGTGCTGCTGGTGGTGAGCGGATTGATCATGGCCGGATTGTACGGCTGGGCATTGTTCACCAGCCAGGACATGTTCGCGAAATAGATTTGCCGGGGTGGGCGTTCGGTCGACTAGCCCGTTAGCCCACCCTTTGTCCCTGATGCTTGGGGTGTGATGGAGGCAGGCCAAGGAGTATCCGAGGTCATGGCCGGTGAGGATATCTTTGTGCCTAGCTCTTTTCTAAGAACCTGTCTGTGCCTGCTCGTACTAGCCGCGGTTCGTGCCTGGGGGCAGACTCCGGCCACCGCTACGGTTCCCAATTCAAAATGCGCCGAGTGCCACGACGTTGAGACGAACCTGAAGAAGTCGGCGCATTCCGGCCAGGCTTGCACTTCGTGCCACGTGAAGCATGAGGAGTATCCTCATCCGGAGGGTGTGCCCAAGCCTGCCTGTGTGAACTGCCATCAACTCGAAGTTCAGAACTTCTGGCAAAGCGTGCATGGCGGCGAGATCAAGAAGGGCAACGAATCCGCGCCGAACTGCGACACTTGCCACGGCTCGACCCATGACATAGTCTCCACCAAGACCGAGGAGTTCAAAAAGGGCAGCCCGGACACCTGCGGCATGTGCCACGACAAACAAGCCGCCGAATACAAGACCAGCGTCCACGGCAAAGCGGTGGAGCGCGGAGTCACCGCCGCGCCGGTCTGTACCGATTGCCACACCAGCCACTCGATCATGCGTCCGAAGAACCCGGAGTCGAGCGTCTTCGCGAACAAGGTGCCCGAGACTTGCGGACGCTGCCACGGCGATGTCCGCCTGATGAGCCGCTTCGGAATCCCGGCGGACCGCATCACCACCTTCAATTCCAGCTTCCATGGGCTCGCCCTGAAGTCCGGTTCCCAGACCGTCGCCGATTGCGCTTCCTGCCATGGGTACCACGGCATTCTGCCCTCCAGCGACCCGAAGTCGCCCACGAACCCCAAGAACCTGGCGCACACCTGCGGCGTATGCCACCCGGGTGCGGGCAGCCGTTTCGCCATCAGTTCCATTCATTCCCGGGAAGGCGACAAGGCCCCCCTGCCGATTCAGTGGGTGCAGTTGTTTTACTTGCTCGTGATCCCCGGAACGCTGGCGTTCATGGCGGTTCACCACCTCGGCGACTTCCTGCGCAAGCTCACGCAGCTCCGGTTCCAGGGCCGGAACGTGCCGTCGCGCATGCTGCGCCCCGTCGTTTTCACTCACAGGATGTATGTCCTGGAGCGCATTGAGCACGGGCTCCTGTCGCTCAGCTTCATCGTGCTGGCGTACACCGGATTTGCGCTGCACTATCCCGACGCGTGGTGGGCCCGTCCGCTGCTCAGTTTCGAGCACACCTACCCGATTCGCGGAGTCGTGCACCGCACCGCCGGGACGATCCTGGTGCTTACGGCGATTCTGCACCTGCTGACCATCGTATTCAGCCGCAAGCTAAGAACCCACTGGACCGAGTTCCTGCCGCGCGTGTCAGACATCCGGGAGATGATGGAAGGGCTGATGTGGCGTTTGGGCATGAAGTCCGAGAAGCCGTATTACTCAGCGCACGGCTACATCGAGAAGATCGAATACTGGGCGCTGGTCTGGGGCACTGCCGTGATGGCGTTGACCGGCATGGTGCTCTGGTTCAACAACTGGACGTTGAGCGCGATGCCCAAGGTGTGGATGGACGTGATGCGTTCGATCCATTACTATGAAGCCGTTCTGGCCACGGCCGCCATCGTGATCTGGCACATGTACACCGTGATCTTCGACCCCGACGTTTATCCGATGGACCCCGGCTGGTGGACTGGGCATAGCCCCCGGCCCATGAGCGAGGGCGCCTACGGATCGGCTCACGAGAGCAAACACGCGGGTGATTGAGCGAGATGAGTCCGATTCGATTCCGGGAGGGTATTGGATGCGCCGTTTGAAGGAGTTTGTCGCTCCACTCGTCTACCTGTCGAGCAACATCACGAGCCTGATTGGCGTCGTGCTGGTGACCACGGCGACCGTGCTGTGGCTTTTCCTGCTGCCCAGTTTCATCAAGGGCGAACCGGGTAACGCCTACACGGGCATTCTCGAGTTCATGCTGCTGCCGGGCGTGTTCTTCGCCGGCCTGGTGTTGATCCCCCTGGGCATCCATTTCTACCGCGTCGGCCACCGTAACGAACTGCCGCCGGTCTTTCCCGATATCGACCTGCAGAACGAGCGCTTCCGCCGGCTGCTGATGTTCGTGGGCGTGACGACGATTCTGAACCTGATCATCGGAGCGCAGTTCTCTTACCGTGCCGTGTCCTACATGGAGTCCGCCACGTTTTGCGGGCAGACCTGCCACACGGTGATGAAGCCGGAGTACACGGCCTACCAGAACTCTCCGCACGCGCGCGTCGCGTGCGTGAGCTGTCACATCGGCCCGGGGGCCAACTGGTTCGTGAAGAGCAAACTGTCCGGCACCTGGCAGGTCATTTCAGTGACCTTCAATTTGTATCAGCGCCCGATCCCGACCCCCGTCAAGGCTTTGCGGCCGGCACGCGAGACCTGCGAAGTCTGCCACTGGCCGCAGAAGTTCGCCGGCAATCGCGTACACATTATCGACAAGTTCACCGACGACGAACAGACCCGGCACCTGAAAACCGTTTTGATGCTGAAGATCGGTGGCGGCGGCGGCTACGAGGGCATTCACGGCGCCCATATGGGCCCCGGCGTCGAGGTCACCTATGGCCATTCCGACGAGAAGCGCCAGACCATTCCGTGGGTCCAGTATTCGCGCAATGGGGACAAGACGATCTTCAAGGCGGAGGGTTTCAAGGACGCCGACATGGGCAAACTGGAGATGCGCACGATGGACTGCATCGATTGCCATACCCGGCCCGCGCACAGCTACAAACTGCCCGAACGCGCCGTGGACGAGGCCCTGGCGAGAGGTCTGATGGACGCCTCATTGCCCTTCGTGCGCAAGACCGCCCTCTCGATCATCAAGGTCGATTACGCGACCACGGCCGACAGCGAGCGGGAGATCCCGAAGCGCTTCATGGCTTATTACCAGCAGGCCTACCCCGCGCTCTGGCAGTCGAAGCGCCCGGCCATCGAAAGCACGGCCAAGGCCGTGATGGCGGCCTTTGCCGAGAACGTGTTTCCCGAGATGCGGGTGAAGTGGGGCGTCTACCCCAACAACCTGGGACACACCGACTATCCTGGCTGCTTCCGTTGCCACGACGAGCGCGCCGGTGACAAGGGGAACAAGACCATCCCCATGGACTGTGATACGTGCCACAAGAAGCTCGCGGAGGACGAAGAGTCTCCCAAGATTCTCAGCGAACTCGGTTTGACGCCCGCGACCGGCGGGACGAAGTAGCACGCTGCTGGTCGCCTGACGGGTTGCCGCCCGGCGGCGGTTGCGAAAAGGCCAAACCGCTGATTTTAGCGGGCCCGGTCCGTAAGTGACTGAAGCGAAACAGCCATTTCCTGCAAACCGCTAAATCTCAGCGGTTTGCGGGCATCAGCCCATGAACGAGAACTGAGGGGATGCGTCGTCCGTTTCACCGGATGGCGTTCTGCCGTACAGCTTGCGGGCGAGTTGGAACTGTCTGGTGGCTGCGGTTTTCCTGGTCGCTCTGGCATTGGCTTTTGACTCCGGGGCGCCGCCCACTGCCGGGTTCCCGGCAGACGTCCTGGGAGCGGCATTCATGATCATCTGGGACGGAGCCTGGTTCAACACCAGCGCGAGGGTCTGCAACTGGGATTGGGCCAGGAGATCCACCGGCGATTGGCCCGGCAGTTGGCCCGGGGCCGGCGGTGCGTTGGCGGCATGCGCCGGCTGATCGCGGGAAGGCAGCGCGGGCACGGCCCAATTGGCGGTGGCGTGGGGTTGCAACAGGTCAATCAGAGTCGAGACGCTGGGCATTGCGGCCATCGGCGCGGCTCGTCCCGGGTTGCAGGAATCTGACACTCCACCCATAGCGTCCTTATCGTTAGGGACGCTCCCGAGCTTGAGACTTTAATCGAAGCCTCGCGCGTGTGCTGGCCTAAACGCTGACCACCGGGCTCCGGCTCTCGCGAATGATCGAGTACGCGTTGGCCCGCAATCGCCCGAAGACTCCGGCGGCGGACCCGCGTCCAATCACGAGCAGGTCGGTTTCCAGGTCGCCAGCGAGATCGCAGACAGTTCGCGAAATCTCCCCGCTTCCGATATGCAGCGGAGCCTCGACATTGAGCCGCTTCTGGAGTTGCGCGATCTCCTCCTTGACTGCACTTTCGACCTGAAAACGCCATTCCGGGTCAAAATACTCGCCCGCGTGGCCGTCGAAAGCCGGTGTCGCGTGGACCAGTGCCAGTTTGGCCCCCGAATCCCGGGCAAAGCGTGAGGCCCACATCAGCGTGCGTTCGCTTTGCGGCCCCAGGTCGAGCGCCGCGGTCACCTGCCGGAACTGGACCTTCTGCGAGGAGGACGCATCCAGATGGACGCCGGTCCAGACCGGGCAGTCCGCATCGTGCAGCACTTTCGCGGTGACTGAACCCAGGATGAAGCGCCGGAACGGCCCGTACCCGTGGGTCGGCATGACAATCAATCCGGCCCCGGATTCGTGGGCCATGGAGACGATCGTGCCGGCGGGATCGCCTTCGCGCATCAGCCGGTCCGTGTGAGCGGCTGGCAACTCCCCGGTCATGAACGCCTGCAGGTCTTGCTCCACCTGCTCGGCGCGAAACCGGTACTGCTCCTCAAGCAGCGGCCCGGCCACCTCCATGGCGCTGAACTCGTAGTGCGCGGGTGGGAGCACGTGCAACAGGGTGATGTGACTGCCAAAGATGCCGTGAAGCGCCTCGGCGTAGAAGGCCGCACCCCTGCAGCGCTCGGAGAAATCGACGGGAACCAGGATCTTGCTAAGAGGCATATCGGACCTCCGCACAAACTCTACACCGGATCGTGCCGATTTGGAACTATCAAGAGCGGGTGCTCCGAAATTGAGCCCGGCTGGGTCGGCTCTCCAGAGCCCGCATTGGCTGGTTTGCGGGCGCTGGAGCGCCGCCCCGCATTGCGCAGGTTTCAGCTTCGAATCCAGAGCTTCGACGCGGTGCGTTCGAGTTCGCTCCGGAAGGCGGGATGGGCGATGGAAATGAGCAACTCCGCGCGCTGCCGTACGCTTCGCCCGAACAGATTCACCGCGCCGAATTCCGTGGCCACCCAGCGCACGTCGCCGCGCGAAGTGACCACGCCCGCGCCTGGCTTCAGGCGGGGCACGATGCGGGACATGGTCCCATCCTTGGCGGTGGAGGGCAGCGCAATCACCGCGACTCCCTGCGGGGCATGGGCCGCGCCGCGAACGAAGTCCACCTGGCCGCCGATCCCGCTGAAGGGCACCGAACCGATGGAATCGGCGCACACCTGACCGCCCAGATCGATCTCCAGGGCCGAGTTGACCGCCACCATGCGGCGGTTGGCTGCAATCACGGCCGGTGAGTTCACATATTGATTCGGAAGGAACTCGAAGACCGGGTTGTCGTGAATGTAATCGTACAGGGCGCGCGAGCCCATGGCGAAGGCAGCGACAGCCTTGTGGGGATGCAGCGTCTTTTTGGCGTTGGTCACGGCGCCACATTCGATCAGCGGGATCAAGCCGTCGGAAAACATCTCGGTGTGCACGCCCAGGTCGCGCCGGTCTTTGAGTTGCGCGAGCACGGCATCCGGGATGCCCCCTACGCCGATCTGCAGAGTCGCTTCGTCCGGGATGAGCGCCGCCACGTGCCGGGCGATTTCGACGTGAGTGGCGGTGATTTCGCCCTGACTGAACTCGGGCAGGGGCCGCTCCTGCTCGACGATGGCAGCGATGTCGTGCGCGGTCAGGAACGAGTCGCCGAGCGTACGGGGAACGCGCGGGTTCACCTGGACGATCAGGTGCCGTGCGGCGCGCGCCGCGCTGAGCGAGATGTCCACGGCCGCGCCGAGACTCATATGGCCGCTGCGGTCCGGCGGCGAGACCTGAATCAGCGCCACATCCAGCGGCAGCACGCCGTTGCTGAAGAGGCTCTCGACCTCGTGCAGGAACACCGGAATGAAGTCGGCGCGGCCGGCCTGCACCGCGTTTCTGGTATTAGCCGCGATGAAGAGCGCGTTATGGCGGCAATGCGGGGCGTATTCCGGCGCGCAGTAAGGAGCCGGACCCAGGTTGATGCAGTGCAGGATCTCCACGCCGCTCAGCGCCATCACCCTGCCGCACAGCGCCTCGATCAAGGCCTGCGGCGCGCCGGCCGCCATGTGAATGAACACGCGCTGGCCGCTCTGGAGCACGCCGAGCGCCGCCTCCGCCGTGGTCTTCTTCTGCTCGTAAACGCTGCGCCAGTCGGGCATGGGAGTTCCGGCACCCAACCTATCATGGGGAGCCGGGTTGCTGCGACCCCCTGCCCGCGCGAATCTGAATCGGAAGGTCCGATTTGCACATCGGCCCACAACTCAAGGACCGTAACATCTGCCTGCCACGCCTGCGATCGCGCGGAGCCGCTCTGATGCCGCATGCGACAATGGCGGATGAGAGTTGTCCTTAAGGTGAGCAAATTGACCGCCGGCAAACCCCCCAGAAGAGGTTTCTTCTCAGGCCCATTCGGACGTTTTTTCGCGGCTGCCATCGCATTCCTGGTCCTGCTGATTGTGGTCGCGGTCACCTGGACCTGGGTCCACTATTCCAATCTCGTTGACGAGCGGTTGCGCGCCGGGCCGTTTTCGCAGACAGCCATGATCTTTGCCGCTCCGGAGCCGGTCAGCCGGGGCGACGCCATGACGGTCGCGGAGTTGACCGAGACGCTGCGGCTCAGGGGCTATACCGACAATCGCTCCAACCGACTGGGCTGGTACAAGGTCCGCCCGGACGGCGTGGAGATCTTTCCGGGCGTCGATGCGTCGCCGGAGAGCGAGCCGGGTGTCATTTTTCTCGAAAACGGCGTCGTGACGCGGATCGTTTCCAACCGCGACAACACGGAGCGCACGGTTTACGAACTGGAACCGGAACTGATCAGCAACCTGTTTGACCGGCAGCGCCAGAAGCACCGCGTGGTGCACTATGCCGACATCCCCAAGGTGCTGGTCGATGCGGTCACGTCCGTCGAAGACAAGCGCTTCTTCCAGCACGTCGGCTTCGACCCGCTGCGTATCGTCAAAGCGGTTTTTGAGGACGTGCGCGAAGGGCGCAAAGCGCAGGGCGCCTCGACGCTCAGCATGCAGTGCGCACGCATGCTGATGCTGGGTCAGGAAAAGACCTGGAGCCGCAAACTGGCCGAGGCCATCATCACGCTCCAACTGGAGGCCAAGCTCAGCAAGGAGCAGATTTTCGAGTACTACGCCAACCAGGTGGACCTGGGGCAGCGCCGCAGCTTTGCGGTGCGCGGCTTTGGCGAGGCGGCGCGGGTGCACTTCGGCAAGGACATCCGCGATCTGAAGGTGGACGAAGCGGCCCTGCTGGCGGGCATGATCCAGCTGCCCAACTTCTATAACCCGTACCGGCATGAGGACCGCTCGCTGCGCCGCCGCAACACCGTGCTGAGCCTGATGCGCGACAACGGGTACCTGACCGACGTGCAGTACGTCGAGGCCGTCAAGGCGCCGATCAAGCTGGCGGAAGGCGGCATCGAATCGACCGACGCGCCCTACTTTGTCGATCTGGTGAACGAGGAATTGCAGGATCGCTTCGCGGACGTCGATTTCCAAACCACGCAATATCGCATCTACACCACGCTCGACATGAAGCTCCAACGCGATGCGGTGGAGGCGGCGCGGATCGGGATGAAGGAAGTGGACGATCTGCTGGCCAGGCGTAGAAAGAAGTACGGCGAGGCGCAGGTCGCGATGGTCGTGATGGACCCGCGAACGGGCGAGGTGAAAGCCATGCTGGGCGGGCGCAATTACGGCGCCAGCCAGTTGAACCGGGCCCTGGCTAAACGCCAGCCGGGATCTTCGTTCAAGCCGTTCGTTTATGCCGCGGCATTGCGCACCGGCCTGCTGGGCGGATCGAACGTCCTGACGCCGGTAACGATGGTGATGGATGAGCCGACGACGTTCGAGTACGACGGCAGGACTTACGAACCGAACAACTTCCACGAGGAGTGGAAGGGCAACGTCAGCATGCGCTATGCTCTGGCGCACTCCATGAACATCCCGACGGTCAAGTTCGCGGAGATGGCGGGCTATGACAGCGTGGCGGCACTGGCCCGTGACGCCGGCCTCGAGAATACGAAAGCCACCCCCGCCGAGGCGTTGGGATCCTACGAAGCCAGTCCGCTGGAAATGGCCAGCGCCTACACCACGTTCTCCAACGGCGGCGTCTGGATGCGCCAGAACATCGTCCGGGAAGTACGCGACCAGAGCGGCAAAACCATCTGGACGTACAAGCCGGTATCCAGGGAGGTCCTGGATCCGCGCGTCGCCTATATGGTGACGAACCTGATGGAAGAGGTGGTTCGCAGCGGGACGGGAGCCAGCGCACGCAGCAGGGGCTTTTTGCTCCCCGCGGCCGGCAAAACGGGCACCTCGCGCGATGCCTGGTTCGCCGGGTTCACCACGCGCCTGCTGTGCGTGGTGTGGGTGGGTTTCGACGACAACACGGAGTTGCCGTTGCAAGGCTTTGAGGCTGCGCTGCCGATCTGGACCGAGTTCATGAAGCGCGCCCATCACTACCGGGAGTACAAGAACGTGTCCGAGTTCCCGGCTCCCGACGGGATCGTGACGGCGGACATCGACCCGCTCAGCGGCAAGCTCTCGACGCCGGCCTGTCCGAAGTCGCAGGCCGAGGTCTTCCTCGCCGGCACGCAGCCGCTGGACTACTGCCCGCTGCATGGCGGCGGCGGCAGAACCGTGATCGCCGACTGGAGCGCGCCGGAAGGCGATAGCGCAAATCCGCACCCGGGCGACGCCGCCGCGGCTACCTCTGGCGCGCGTCAACCGCACCGCCCGGAAGCTTCGCCGCAAGTTAGCAAGCCAGCTACTCCCGAGGCCGCCAAACCACCCCAGAAGAGGAGTTTCTGGGACCGGATCAGGGGTATATTTAAGTAGGCTTAAGGGACGGCGCGAGTTGCGGGCGGGGAGCCCGGAAAGCGGTGTCTATCCCAGGTCATCGGGAGGCGGATATGGTCTCTTCTCACCGGCGAGTCCGGGTTTCGGGTATCCTCTTCGTGCTGATCGGCGGTGCGGCGGCGGCGAGCGCGTTGGCCGCGCAGGAGACCGCCCCGCAAACGAAGGCGCTTTCGTTCGAAGACCGCGGCGACATCTACGGGGTACGCAAGATGTACCGCGAGGCCGTGGAAGCCTACAAGCAGGTGTCGCCCCAGACCGCCGTGGTCCTGAACAAGATCGGCATCGCCTATCAACAGCAGAACGATTTCGATTCGGCCAGGAAATACTACGACCGGGCCGTCAAACTGCAGCCCAATTACGCCGAAGCGATCAACAACATCGGGACCTTGGAGTACGCCAACAAGAACTTCCGGCGTGCGACCAAGTTCTACAAACGGGCATTGGCGATTCAGCCGCGCTCGTCATCGGTCTACTCAAACCTGGGCACTGCCTGGTTCGCACGGCACAACTACAAGGAAGCCACCCGCTGTTACGATGAGGCACTGGCCATAGATCCGCAGGTTTTCGAGCGGCATGGCAGCCATGGAGTAATGCTGGAGCAGCGGGACATCCAGGAGCGTTCGAAGTTCAATTACTACATGGCGAAGGTTTACGCAAAGAAGGGCATGAACGAACTGGCACTGCAATACATCCGCAAGGCGCTGGAAGGCGGGTTCAAGGACAAGAAGAAGTTCCTGGAAGAAGAAGACTTCGCCGAGCTGCGGAAGCTGCCGGATTTCGACGACCTGATGAAACTGGAGCCGCGTGTTCTCTAGGCGCAGGCTGGGCCTGCTGCTGGCGGGCGTTGCACTCATCCTGGTGGGAATGGCGGTGACGTGGCGCGTATGGGCGCCCACTCCATCCCAACCCGGGCAGGCGCGCCGCGTCGCGATACTCCCCATCGACAATCAGACCGGAGATCCGCGCTTGAATTGGGCCGGCGAGGCAATCCGCCAGGCGGCAATTCTGGAGTTGGGCAAGGGCGCGGTCCAAGGGGATCAGCCGAGCGTAATACTGGCGCGTGATGCGGGGGATGCGGCCGCCCGCCAGGCGACCCATCTGGTGTACGGCCAGCTGGAACCGGAGTGGGCTGGACCGTCCGGAATGGGTCCGGCCGCGCATCCGGGCTGGGTGACATACAGCTTCTCGATCGAAGACTCCCAACGCCACGCGGTGCTGCGCCGGGTGCGCAACAGCGGCCCGGTCTTGAAGTCGACCGTCGCGCTGGCCACGCTGGTCGCGCCGGAAACCGGGGGGCCATCGCGGCTGGCGCCCGGAGTCAACAACGATCAGGCGCTGGAGTTCCTCTCGACCGGCAAGTTCGCCGAACGCGCCGCGGCCGACCCGCAGGCAATCTGGTGCTGGGAACGCTGGGCCAATTCGGCTTTCGAAGCGGGTAAGAAGGATGAGGCGCTCACCGTGCTCGCCCGCGCCAGGGAGCAGGGAACGCAGCTTTCGGCCGCCTCCAAGTCCCGGCTGGACCTGATCGAGGCGTCCATCCGCGGGGACGAGTCCCTGCGTATGGCGGCACTCGAGAAACTGGTGCAGGCAGATTCGTCGAACCTCGCGGCGGTCGCGGAGCTGGCATCGGCGCTGATGGCCAACCAGCGCTTTGTGCAGGCCGAGGCGCTCTATCGCAAGTCGCTGGAGAGGAATTCAAACCAACCCGAAGCGTGGAATCTGCTGGCCTACGCGCAGGCCGGGCAGAGCCGCTTCGACGAGGCCCGCAAGAGCCTGGCGGAATACGACCGGCTGGCCCATGCGAGCCCGAATCCGCCCGATTCGCGGGGCGAGATCGAGTGGATGGCGGGAGACCTCGCCAGCGCGGCAACCTGGTTCCAGGAGTCCTATCGCAGGGGTGCGCAGTTCAACGCCGGCGTCGCGCTGGAGAAAGCGGCGTTGTCCCGCTACCTGGCCGGTGACGCGAGCGGCGCGGCTGAGCTTGCCAACAAATTCCTGGCCGACCGCGAACAAGCCGGAGACGCGCTGGCCAATTTCCATCGGGCGCGCTGGCAGTTCCTGTGGGGCAACAACGCAGGTGCGCGGGCGTTACTGGAGCGACTGGTTCAGCGGGGCGGTCCCGACGCGGCAGTCGCCGCAATGCGCCTGATGCTGGCCGATCTGCGGGACAACAATATCGACGGCGCAAAGAAGTGGGCGCGGGCAGTCAAGGACCTGGCGCCGAAGACGGGGAGCCAGATCCTGTCCCGCATGGCAACGGCATTGTCCGAAGGGGATAGCAGCGCCGTGTCCGATCCGGCTTTGCGTGCGGAACTGGCGGCGATCCACCTGACGCTGAGCGGCGAATTCGCCCGTGCCGTAGGGGCGTGGGATGAGGCAATTCGTACCCCGCACGGCTCGGGGGATAGTTTCGCGCGCGAACTGAAGGCCTGGTGCCTGCTGCGCGCGGGCAAGACCTCCGAAGCGTCTTCCGAACTCAAGGGCGCCTGGCCGCTGCTCGACCCCGACGAGCGATTGCTGTTTGATTTCCTGATCTACCCGAACCTGCTTTTCGTGCGGGCGGAGGCCGTCGCGGCGCGTGGGAATACCGTGGAAGCCCGGCGGCTTTACGACCTGTACCTGCGTTATGCCGGACCGTCCAAGGACCGCTTCGGTCAGGCGGACAAGGCACGCGGCGCGAGCCGGTTGTAGCTATTGATTCAAGTTGAAATCGACATCGATCGGCACGCGCACCTCCAGGGTTTCCGAGTTCAACACGCAGGGCGTGTAGCGCCATTGCCGGACTGCGGCGAGCGCCGCCGGCAGCAGCAGCGGGTCACCCCGCAGCAGCGTGATATCGGCCAATTCGCCTGTCTTTGTAATGACGGCCTGAAGGTGGACCGTGCCCTGGACGCGCTTCTGTTTCGCTTCCTCGGGGTAAACGGGCCTTACCTGCTTGGTGAGTTGATTGCAGCCCCCGAGCATATCGCCTACCGTGATCCGGGCACCGTTGTCCGGGTGAGCGACCGGGGGCTTGTGCGGAGAGTGCGCGCAGCCCAACCCGCACAGCAGCAGCGGCACCAGAACTAAGAATCGCACGTCAGATTGGAACCCTGACCGGGCATTTGGTTCCAGGAATGGGCCCGAAGATCGTTGGCGGACCCTCAGATCGATTCGAGTTCGGCTTCCAGCATCTGCTTCTGGTTCAGATCCGCGTAGTAGCCGCCGGAGGCCAGCAGTTCCTGGTGGGAACCGGCCTCGACGATCCGCCCTTCGTCCAGGACGTAGATGCGCTCCGCCAGACGCACGGTCGAGACGCGGTGCGAGATCAGTATGGTGGTTCGACCCCGCATGAAGCCGAGCAGGCTGGTCAGGATCTTCTCCTCAGTGATCGTGTCCACCGCTGAGAGCGCGTCGTCCAGGATCAGGATGCGCGGGTTGCGGACCGCGGCGCGGGCAATCGCCACACGCTGTTTCTGGCCGCCGGAAAGGGTCAGCCCCCGCTCCCCGACTTCGGTCTGGATGCCCTTGGGGAAAGTGCTCAACTCGGGACCCAGACCAGCCATCTCCGCAGCCTGGAGAATCTGGCTTTCCGTTGCGCCGGGAACGCCGAACCCGATGTTCTCAGCGAGGGTGGCGCTGAACAGGAATGTCTCTTGAGGCACCTGGCCGATCAGCTGTCGAACGTCGCGCGGATCGTATTCCCGCAGGTCGAAACCGCCCAGAGTCAGCCGCCCAAGGGTAGGATCGTACAGCCGCGGAATCAGGTTCACCAGCGTACTCTTGCCGCAGCCCGTCCGCCCCACGATGGCAATCACCGAGCCTTCCGGCAGTTGGAGGTCGATGCCCTCCAGCGCCCGGCGGGAAGTGCCTTCCGACGGAAAATCCATCGCAACGTTCTGGAACGAGATGTCGAAGCGCGTAGCAGGCGGCAGGGGATGGAGCGGCGCCTGGATGGTGGGCGCCTCGCGCAGAATCTCCTGAATCCGGCTGAGGGACGCGGTGCCGCGCTCCATCAGGTTGACCACCCAGCCGAAGGCGATCATGGGCCAGATCAGCGTCCCCATGTAGGTGTTGAACATCACGAAACTGCCCAGCGACAGCGATCCGGCAATGAGCCGGCGTCCGCCCTCGAACAGCACAACCAGGAACGTGAGCCCGATCAAGGCCTGCAGCAGCGGCATGAAGGCGCTCGACAGCCGGGCGAGCCGCATATTCTGTGCGATGAATTCCCTGTTGAGCGTGGCGAAGCGTTCCAATTCGGCTTCGTCCTGGACGTAGGCGCGGAGCACACGCGCCCCGTTCAGATTCTCCTGGACGCGGCTGCTGATGTCGGAGAAGAGCGCCTGGATGCGTTCAAAGCGGGTGTGGATTCGCCGCCCGAACAGGACGACGACCAGCGAGACCAGCGGGGTAGGGGACAGTGCCCACAGCGTCAGGCGCCAATCCACCGCGCCCATGATCCCGACCGCGAGCACGAACGTCAGCGACGTCTCGGCCCAGTACATCATGGCCGGGCCCAGCATCATGCGCACGGCATTCAGATCGTTCGTCGCGCGCGCCATCAGATCGCCGGTCCGCGAACGGCCATAGTAGTCCTGTCCCAGCGTGGCCAGTTTGGCGAATAGGTCGTTGCGAATGTCGTACTCGACGTCGCGCGACAGACCGACCAGGATCACGCGCATCCAGTACATGCAGACGCCCTTGAACAGCGCCGCGCCGAGGATCGCACCGCACACCCACCACAGCATCGTCAGCGGCTCGCCGTGCGTCACGGTGTCCACGCCTTTGCGGAGGATGAGCGGGATGACGGCTCCCGCGAGGTCCTTGAGGACCAGGGCAATCAACCCCAGCACAAGTGCCAGGCGGTAGCGCCGCATATACGGCCAGACAGTTTTGAGGGCAGCGATCATCAGGGGTGAAACATTCAGTCTAGTACCTGGACGGGGAGCTGCGGTCCCACCGCGCACGGGACAGGCCCTTGCAGATGGAATTCGCCGGTCAGGTAAGAACTACGGGCCACAACACTCCCGGGGCAGTCAGCGGGAGTTCACTGGTCCTCGCCGTCCAGCCGGCCTGCACTCTTCAAGATATTGAGCATGCGCTCGACGTCGGCCTCGTCCTTGTCGCTCAGGAAGCGCGGACGGGGCGGCCCGGTTTTATCGACTTTCGGCTGGGGCGGGTCTCCAAAAATGCGCCGGTGCGGGACGCCGTTGATCAGGGCCTGCGAGGCACGCTGCTGGATTAGCCGGAGCAGCAGCTTGCAGTGCTCTTCACGCCCCGGATAAATCACCCGCAGCCGGGGTCCTTCCCGCAGTGTGAGTTCGACCACCATCGGCGTAACCCAGTTGGTCTGATCGACTCGCCGGATGTCGAGCCAGTCAATCGTACGCCGGCCGACGAGCAGATGGCTGCTGGTGATTTCGAGGACCGGGCGCAAAGCGAGCCACAGCGTGCCCACGACTCCCGCCAACAGCAGGCCGGTGGGAATCCACGCGGGCCACCACTGCAGCGAGCACCAGACCGAGACTCCGATCATGGCGATCCCGGCCAGTGCCGCTAGCGAATAGACTCTTGCTGGTGAAAATCGGACCATTCGCGGAATCCCTTTACCTTCAGGCTATGCGCGCCTCTGGCCAAGCGTCAATCACCATTCCGGGCAAGCATGCCTATGGCCGTCCGTAAGTAGTTGATTCCGCTCCACGCAGTCGCTGCAACCGTAACCCACATAACAGTCAAGAAAACGAACTGCGGGGGTTGATCGGGCCAGCCGGCACGCAGCACGCAGGTTCCAGCAAGCAACAATTGGAAGACCGTCGAGAGCTTGCCCCAGATACTGGGTGGGAATCTGCGCACACGACCCATTCCTAGGGCTACTGCGGCGAAGCACAGAATGAGCGCGTCGCGTCCCAGAACGAGGGCGGAAACGCCCCAAGGCAAGAGTCCGCGCCAGGCAAAACAGATATACAGGGTTGCGGCGAGGACTTTATCCGCGATGGGGTCGAGTTTCTCGCCCAACGGCGTTTGCCAGCCGTAGCGCCGGGCCAGGTAACCGTCCAGGCCGTCGCTGATACCCACCAGGAACAGGACCGGCAACGCGGTGCGGAAGTTGCCGCGAGCCAGTTCGTATCCCAGCCAGGGGGATGCCAGGATGCGCAAAGCACTGAGAATATTAGGCGGCGTCAACCAGGCGGGCATGTGCCTCAGCCTACCATGGCGGAGAGCATTCGGCTCTGATCCGGCCCCTGCGAAAATGGCGGGCGACTTTATACCAGCCGCCCGCCAAGTTCCTTAGCTCTCTGTATCAAGACGAGAACGGCACACACCCTGCGGCCTGCTCACCAAATCCCCGGACCCACTTATTGAACTTGCTTGGCCGTGAGGATCTGGGTTTCCATCCAAGCCGCATCCGCGGGAAAGGAGACTGCGGCGGGTACCGCGCCCGCATGGCCCACGCGCATTCCATTGAGGTCCTGTGACGCCGTCAGATAGGTGCACCCGGGTTGCACCAGCTTCGCTTTGGCGTCGCTCGAACCTGGATCATAGTAGCCGCACTCCAGGGACTGGAGTTGGACATTCGGGGCGATTTCCACGGGGTACTCCCGGCCCTTGGCACCCGGGACCGGCACTATGGACGAGGGGGCAAGGCCGCCGCGAACGCCCAGCACCTTTTGAACCCGCGTGAGGACTTCACCGGCTCCGACCACCTGGAGCGCGTCTCCAGTCTGGTAGGTCGGCCAGTCGTAGTGGAACGATTCCAGGGAGCCATCGTTGGCGAATGTGAGGATCACCTTCGATCCGTTACCGACCACCGGAACCCCGTTGAGTGTCCGCCCGAAGACGATCCGGTTGGCCACCACGGCACTGGTGGTTTCGCCGGTGACGAGATCCCGCCCGCCTTCCGTACGATAGTCGGCACGCAGCGCCACCAGTTCTTCGCCCTTCCCGAGCGAGATTTGGGATGCCAGCTTGGAGGCGATGAAGGCGCGGCCTTTGCGCTCGAGTTCGGCTGCGGGCATCTTCTGCGAGTCGGGCCGGCCAAGGGAGTGGGCCGCCGCCGCAACGGCATGGTCGCGATACTCGGCCCCGGCAGCGTCGGTGGAGACTTCCAGCGACCACTGCTCGCCTGTAACGCGCAGTTTGCCGGCCAGCGCAGTCGTCTGGTACTCGCCTGCCGGGCGAAGCCTCTCAATCAGCCCTGCGCTGACTCCGTTCTGGTCCGCCGTTGCCGCACGCTGCAGCACCGGCAGGGAGGACCGGCCGACTCCTTGGGTGACCGAAAACTGCTGGTGCGCTTTGGCCCGAGGAAGGGCCTCGGCATTGGCCAAACTGCCACCGGTGATTACGCCTGCCGCCATCGCCACGGCCGCCATGAAAGTGAAGTTGTTGTTCTGCATTGCTTTTCTCCTCGTGATCTCCTGATATTTCCTTGTGCTTCCTCGCGCCTAGTTCCAATTCGACCAGCAGTAGTATCCGATCTGCCAATCCCGCAGCACGGGTGCGGAGACTACATTGTTAATGGTGAGACCTTGACGGTTCCAGCAGTCGGTCGAGTTAACGCCGGTGTTGGCAACCGTGGGGTGGTTGCTGGTATTGGCGTAATAGACGGAATCGAGCCAGGCATATCCGATGGAGTAGTTTAGACGCATATAATAGGCGAAGTTTGTGGCTGCGCCCGTATCGTTGCCGGTATATAGCAGATCGTGTCCACCGACGCCGATCTTGAGCCCGCCGCGATACGCGTTTCCCCAGCGGTTCCAAAACAACCCATCGTCATCTTTGAAAGTGTCGCAGGCGAAAGTGGCGAGCACCTTAAGTTGATGACCGGCAGCGCCCAAACGCATGCTGGGCGTCCAGGCAATGCACCCGGGAGCGGCCGTGTCCGGGCAGGAGTTGTCCCACATCGCATAGCCCGCGTAGTTGGCGTTGTTGCTTGCGACGGTGCCGTGCGTCGAGATATAGAGAAAGTCCACACTGTCCGCCCCGCCGCAGCCCAAGCATGTCTCCGCCCCTTGGCCGGAGTAAAATGCCGGCTGAGCGCCGTGCAGGTTGTAATAGAAATCCACGTACTCGACGGGCTGAATCATGGAGATGAAGTCGCTGCAGGACGCATAGACATCGATAGTGGGAGCCCAGCCTCCCTGGAAGTCGGACTGGCAGCGGACTCCGAAATGGACTGTTCCCGCCGAGGCAGGAGCAGCGAGACTGCATAGCATGACGGTTCCCGCAACTGCCAGGAATGCGTTGCGTGCCGCGGTTCTCAAATTCACCAAAGACATTCTCTTCATATATCCTCCGAAGTTTGTGTGCTCCGTGTCAGATCCTCCGTTGGAGCACACCGTGATAGTGATTGGCCCCTGCCAATCGTTTCACGACTGTGGATGAAATATTCAGATCGAGGGTCGGACCATTGGCGGAAGAGGAGAGCCAACCAGTAGTTTCTGCAACTAGGACCGATCAGATGCAGGGACTGTGAGCAGACGTGGCTTCCTGCTGCTTTTCGAGGCGTGGTGTTGAAGTGCGGGTGCTGGATTGTCCGCCGGTGACGGAAGGGATGCCGAGGTTAGTTGGCGTAGCCTTGCCGCAAGAACGCCGCGAATTCGACAGGGTCCTTGGTCAAGCCGGGGAAGGCCGCGACGGGCTTCTCGCCGGTGTCGAAGACGGCGTAGTACGGGATGGCGACGGTCTGGAACAGGCTCTCCTGCCGCTTCTGGTTGCTCTCGCTGGCGGCGTCGGAGCCGTCGGTGTAGAGATCCAGCAGGATGTAGTGGTCCATCAGCTCCGCGATCTCGGGGCGCGGAAACATGTTAGCCTTCATCCACTTGCAATTCGTGCAGGCGTAGCCGGTGAACGAAACCAGCACGCGCTTGTTTTGCTCTTTGGCCTGTTTGAACGCGGTCTCGTAATCGTTCTTGATGGCCCGGTGCGACTGCGCCGCGCTCCCCGGCGCCGCAGCGCTGGTCTCGGTAGCTGCCGGGACATAGGCGTCCAATTCGCCCAGTCGCCCACCAAACATGCCAGGCAGCAGGCTGAGCGCGAAGCCCAGGAAGAAGACTCCGAGCAACGCCCGCCCAGCTCCCACATTGTCGTCGCGCTTGACACCCTCCATTCGGAGCAGTCCCAGCAGGTACAGGCCGGGGCAGGCGAACAGGACGATCCAGACGGCCAGGAACCGCTCTCTGGTCAATAAGTTCCAGTGCAATACCTGATCCACGGTCGAGAGGTACTTGAGCATCGCGGCGAGCACGGCGAAGCCCAGGACCACCTTCACACGCGACATCCAGGCGCCGCTCCGGGGCAGCTTGCCGAGGAAGCTCGGAAAGATTGCCAGTAGGAAGAACGGCGACGCAAGAGCCAGCGAAAACGTCAGCATCCCCAACACAGGCTGCAGCTTGTTGGTGCCGACCGACGCCGCCAGGAGCGTTCCCATGAACGGTCCAACGCACGCGAACGAGGCCAGGCAGAACGTCAGCCCCATGAGCAGTGTGCCGGCGTAGCCTCCGCGATTCGATTCGGCATTCAGTTTCGTCAACAGGCTGCTCGGCAGTGTGATCTCGAAAGCGCCCAACAGGCTCAATCCGAATACCAGAAAGACCAAGGCAATCAGGCTGTTGACCCACGGACTCGAACCTAGTTTCACAACAGCGAATGGACCCAGCGCGGCCGTCAATCCAAAGCCGATCGCGGTGAACAAGAGCATGATCCCGAGGCAAAATACCAGCGCCTGCCGGACTGCCTGCCCGCGCGTCGGGTTCCCCTGGTTCAGGAAGAACGACATGGTGATCGGGATCATCGGGAACACGCAGGGCGTGAAGATGGAGGCCAGCCCAAAGCCGAAGGCAAGCAGCAGGAATGCGCCCAGCCCTTGATCCTGTGCCGCAGCGCCCTTGACCGGTGGAACGCTTCCCGGCGCTGGCAGTTCTTTAGCGGTCTGGAACGCGGTCCATCCGGACGGAATCTGGGTGACTGCCGCGGCAGCCTTCGGGTCAATGGTTACGGAGGCTGAGGCAGTGACCTTCTTAGGCGGCAGGCACTGCTTGTCGTTGCAGAGCTGGTACCGCATCTGAGCGGCCAACTCCGCATCGCCGGGTTGCGCTTGCGCGGCAATTTGAGCCTTAAAGTAGAACTTTACAGAATTCTCGTAAGCCTCTGTTTCTATTTGGAAATTCTGATCGTACTTGCGCTCTGGAGCGGGGTAGTACAACTGCTGGGTAGCCACCACCTTGGACTCGGTCAGGGCGATGGTGGTCTGCGTCGGGCCGCCTGTCGGGCCGGGCTTCGGCGTGGTCACGGAGTACATGTGCCAGCCGCTGTCGAGATCGAGGCGCAACTCCAGCAGAGCCTCGGAACCGGGTGCGATGCGCTGCTGCGAGGGAGTCAGGGTCCAATGGGCGGGAGACGCTTTTTGCGCAAAGATGGCGCAAACAGACGACAAAAGCAGGATCAGAACCCGCATGGTGCGCACGAGCTTAGGCGGAATTGGCGAGGCCGTTGTGATCCTGGCCCCGCGCGCGGACGATTTCGGCGGCAATTCTGTCATTGACATGCTCTGTTGCTGATTCGCAGGCGACCCGGATGGCGTTACGGATGGCGTTGTCGTTAGATCGGCCATGACAGATAATCACCACTCCTTTCACGCCCAGCAGCGGCGCGCCGCCATACTCCGAGTAATCGACGCGTTTTTTGAAGTCCTTGTAAGCGGACCGGCTCAGCAAGTAGCCGATCTTTCGGGTCAGGGTGGCTGCCAGCGACTCCTGCAGCATGTGCTTGAACACGTCAACCATGCCCTCGCTGACCTTGAGGGCGACGTTGCCGATGAACCCGTCGCAGACGATCACGTCGGCGTGGCCGGTATACAAGTCGCGCCCTTCGACGTTGCCGATGAAGTTAAACGGGATCAACTTGAGCAATTCCGAAGCCGCGCGGGTCAGTTCGTTGCCCTTGTGCTCCTCTTCGCCGATCGAGAGGATGCCAACGCGCGGATTGTCGGTGTGGTAGACCAGCCGCGAATAGATCTGGCCCATGATGGCGAACTGCACCAGCATCTGGGGCGAGCAATCGACATTCGCGCCTACATCGACCACCACGACAGGGCGGCCCTTCACGGTAGGGAAGGCGGAGGCCAGGGCCGGACGTTCCACCCCGGGGATCATCCCCATGAGCGTTTTAGAGATGGCCATGACCGCGCCCGTATTGCCGGCCGAAACCAGACCTTGGGCTTCGCCGTCGCGAACCAACCGGGCGGCGACGCGGATGCTGGAGTCCCGCTTATTGCGGAGGGCTTTGGCCGCGTTGTCTTCCATCGTGACCACTTCGCTGGCGTGTACCACGCGAATGGGTAAAGTCTGCCAATCGCTGTATTTAGACAGTTCCTGGCGCACGGGCTCTTCGCGGCCTACGAGGATGATATTTACGTCCTGCGATCTGGCAGCTCGAACCGCGCCAAACACCTCTGGAACAGGGGCTGAGTCCCCACCCATGGCGTCGACGGCGATGGTGATCATGGAAATGAAGGCGCTCCCGCGAAGCAAAAACCCGGAGTCATTACTCCTGGACGACTTCGATCACTTCACGGCCTTTGTAGAAGCCGCAGGTGGGGCAGGCGCGATGGGGGAGCTTCTGCTCGTGGCACTTGGGGCACTCGGAAACGCCGGCGCGGGCCAGTCCATCGTGGGCCCGGCGAGTTGAGGTACGGCGCTTGGAGTGGCGGCGTTTGGGATTGGGCATCGGAAATCCTTTCTTCGGGATCTACCAGGGAGTGAAACCCGTGCAACGGTAGACTTTGCAGAATCGTAATGACAATAAACGACTTCTCATTTTAGCGAACTCGTACCCGGAATGTCACCTAAGCCAATGCCAGGTGGGCGGGACGGCTAAAGTTCGCGCAGGCTGGCCATCTTGCTGGCAATCCGCTCCGCGGCGCAGTTGCAGGCCGTCAGATTGCGATTCGCTCCGCAATGCGGGCACAGTCCCTTGCATTCGGGCTGGCAGAAATACTGCATCGGCTGGCTCAGGATGATGTAATCCCGGAGCGCGATGCGCAGCGAAACCCCATCCCCTTCGTAGAAAGAGATGTCGATTTCGCCCTCTTCCAGTTGCACTTCCACGTGATTCTCGAGCTTCGGCTGGGGCCGGAAGAACAGATCCACGGTCTCGTCGATATGTTGTGGAGCGGGTTCCAGGCAGCGGTGGCAGGCGCAGTCGAAGTCCACCTGCACGGTCGCCTGAATGCGGATCTCGCCCAGCGTGTTTTTGAGTAACTCGGCCTGGCCGGCGGTCCGCAACAGGCCGTTCTGGTGCAGATCCTCTCCGAAGTCGATCTCTCCCGGCGCGTAAGTCAGGTCAAAGTGGACGGGATGGTGTTCAAGTTCGGTGATGGAAAAGAACATCGGAGGGCCCTCGTGTTCCAAGCGCAGAGGCGCGCTAACTTCCATGATACGCGCTTGGGGCTAGTGACGACGTTAAGAGTCGCTCGCGGCGACAGCCAGCCAGTCCCGGTAGTAACGCCAGGACTTGCAGCGATCCGGTGCTGACGGGCGAGGTGACCACCACGAAATCGTCCCTGCTTCCCCTGCTCTCCGGGGCACTCCACAACACAATAAAGGTCACATCTGACGGTTTGTCAGATTCAGCCCTTTAGAATCGATGGCTTGTAAAAAGAAAAGGTCAAATCTGACGACTGAGGCGTTTGGGCGATCCGTCTGCTTCCACGATCATGCAAGCCGGACGCGGGCCGAAGCGTGCAGCGGCACCGTCCAACTGGTGAGAAAGCTAACACGCCGCCCTGGACGTCTGTCACCACACCCGGCACGCGTTTTCGCGCACCATCGGCTGGCCCACTTTGCACCCGAACGCCTTGGCGAACTCCGGCATATTGGACACCACGCCGTTGATGCGGTATTCCAGCGGCGAGTGCGGGTCCGTGATGGCCCGCTCGCGCTTCGTCTCCGGACGAACTTCGCCGCAGGCCCACTGGGCCATTCCGACGAAGTAGCGCTGATCCGGGGTCAGCCCGTCCGCCGCCTTCAGGTCCTGGCCCTCGGTCGTGTGTTTCCAGGCGTAGTAGGCCAGCATGGTGCCGCCCAGATCCGCCACGTCCTCGCCCAGCGTCAGCTTGCCGTTGATGTGGATGTCGCCCACGGCGATGTAACCGGAGTACTGGTCGGAAACGCACTTGGCGCGCCGCTCGAACTCGGCGGCATCCTTATCGGTCCACCAGTCCTTCAGGTTGCCCTGGGCGTCGAATTGACGCCCTTCGTCGTCGAAGCCGTGCGTCAGTTCGTGGCCAATCGTCGCGCCCGTGTTGCCATAGTTGGGCGCGTCGTCCATTTTCGGGTCGAACAGGGGCGGCTGCAGCACGCCGGCCGGGAAGTTGATGTCGTTCATCTGCGGGTTGTAATAGGCGTTGACGGTGGGCGGCGTCATGCCCCACTCGCCCCGGTCGAGCGGCTTGCCGATCTTGGCCAATTGGCGGCGATCCTCAAACTGCGAGGCCCGCAGCACGTTGCCGCCAAAGTCGCCCGCGGTGATGCTCAGCGCGCTGTAGTCGCGCCACTTGTCCGGATAGCCAACCTTGTTCACGATGGAGTGCAGCTTGTCGAGCGCGCGCTTACGGGTTTCGTCGCCCATCCAGGGCAGTTGCTTCAGGTCGTTCTCCATGGCCAGCTCGATTTCCTTCGTCATGGCCACCGTGCGAGCCTTGGTCTCGGGCGTGAACGTCTGCGCGACGAACACCTGCCCCAGCAGCTCGCCCAGGTCGCGGTCGGTATAGCGCACGCAGCGCCGCCAGCGCGGCTGCAATTGCGGCACACCGCGCAGGTATTTGCTGTAGAACTCGAAGTGCGAATTCACGAAGACCGACGACAGATAAGGCGAGGCGTCCCGGATCAGGTTCCAGCGCAGGAACGCGCGCCACGCTTCGATCTTGTGCACGTGCAGCGCCTTCTCCAGCGCCTGGTAAAACGCCGGCTCGGTGACGTTCACCAGCTTGGCGCTCTCGATGCCGAGGGCGGGGAAGAGGCCCTCCCAGCCGAAGGACGGGGTCAGCGCCTGGAACTGCCGGCGGTCCATCTTATGCAGCATTTTGTGCGGATCGCGCATTTCGACGCGGGTCAGCATGGAATTCGCCAACTCCGTCTCGATGGCCATCACCTGTTTCGCCTGCGCGGCCGCGGCGGACTTGGCGTCGCCCAGAAGTTCGAACACGCTCGCCACGTGCGCGACGTACTTCGCGCGGATCTCCACGGATTTCGCGTCCGTCTTCGTGTAGTAGTCGCGGTCCGGCAAGCCAAGCGCGCCGCGATTGGCGAAAGCGATCACGCTCTGGGAGTCCTCGAGATCCTGGTCGCCGGAGATAGAGAACAGCGTCCCGGAGCCGGTGCCGTCGGCATGCCCGGCTGTTACGGCTTTGGACAGGTCGGCCAGCGAACGGATGCGGGCGATGCGTTGCATGGCAGCGTCGATGGGCTGGGTGCCCGCCTTCTCCACGGACGGTTCGTCCATGCAGGCCTGGAAGAAATCGCCGATCTTGCGCTCGGATTCGTTCCGCCCCGCGCCGCCCTTGGCCGCGCGATCCAGGATGCCCCACAACAGCCGCTCGTTGTCGAACGCGAGCTTGCCGTAAACATCCCACGAGGCCTGGTCGGCGGGAATCGGGTTCTGCTTCGTCCAATTGCCGCAGGAGTAGCGGTAAAAGTCCTGGCACGGCTGGACGCTGGTGTCCATGGAGGTCAGGTCCAGGCTGGGGGAGTAGGGAAGTTGGGTTACCGGCTGAGCGGCCAGGCTGGCCGCGAATGCCAGGAGGGCGAAACAAAGGGATTTGTGCATGGGATTTCGAGGTGCGCTACCAGGATACTCCGGAGGAGCCCCTGAGTTCTCGACGGACCGGCTACGCCGGGAATTCGGCAGATCGCTCCGGAAGTGAATGCCTGGATCTGTGCCGTGGCCTGTCGTGACCACGGTGGCTGGTCCGGTGAACCCGGGTTGGACGTGCCGCGCCGGAGGCCGCGAGCAACGCTGCGCAGAACAGGAAAATGGTGAACGCGGGCCGATGCTGAAACGGGAAATCAACACAGGCGTGGCACAGAACGCCGAAGAACCCGATTCCCCACACGGAGCGCAGCAAGCCCTTGAACAGCGTTGCGATGCTCCAGACGAAAAGCCCCAGGCCCGCAATACCCCCTTCGCCGGCCATTTGCAGCCAATCGCAATGCGCCTGATTCACGACCAGGCCGAGATCGAAAGTGGCATATTGCGGATACACCACAGGCCAGGCGCCGTACCCCACACCGAGCCAGAGATGATCCTTCAACATGTTGAACGAGGAACTCATGATTGGCCAGCGCAAATCGGTCACGGGGTCTTCGCCCAGGCGTGCCAGCAGCGAGTTCCAACCCACGAAGAACGCCAGGAAGGCGAGCGCACCGGTCAGGCACAGCATGTACAGCGCAACCGTACGGCGGGAAATCAGGCCCTGATGGTGGGAGAGCCACAGCACCAGCGGAATCTCCGCCAGCAGAATCAGGGTGCCCGCGCGGGATGCGCCCGCAACCTCACTGGCGAATAGGATTCCGGCCACGAAGACCATCAGCGGGGCTCTGCGACGCCAGCGGATCGCCTGATAGAGGGCCAGCGGGAACAGAATTTCGACGAATTGCGCAAAGGTGTTCCGCGACACGAAGGGACCGGCTACAAGCTCGGTGTAGCCCGTTTCGAAGAGCCAGAAGGCCTTGCCCGTGGCGGAGGCCACATGCAGCAACGTGACCAGGGACAGCAGCGTTCCAAAGACGAGCAGAGCCGTGCTCAACCGTGCGCGCCAAGCGCTTCTGTTCGCGGTTTGGGCGATCAGCAACAGAGCGGCGAAGGTGGCGGCGTACTGCAGGCTCTTCTCGCCGCTGAGCCAGGGTGCCGCTGAGAAACCCGTGCTCGCCTGCAGGGCGGACCCGATTGCGGTGCACCCGACCGGCAACAGCACCGGATGCCAGTGCAGGCGAACGTCGCGAAAGCCGGCCCAGGCGAGCAGCGCGGCGGCCTGGATCAGCAGCCCCGCTTCCACGACGGAGGTCGGCCAGCGGGCGGCCAGGAACAGCGTCAGAATCCCAAAGCCGACGAACAGGCTCACCCCGTAGGCGGCCAAAGCTGGGACCTTCCTCATCTGGAGCTTCCAGTTCCGGGCTCTTCGGGAGCAAGCCGCAGATTGCGCAATTGAATCTCGCCCTGGATGCGAATATGACCGAGTATCCGGCGCACCCCAAAACCCAACCGGAAGAAGCGAATGGACTCGGGAATGGTCCACGACACGCTCTCGTGGGTCCATCCATCCGGGCCGGCGCCGGCTTTTCCCGCGGGGTGATCGGCGGGAACCAGCACGGTATTCCCCCAGGGGATGAGGCTCCACTCCAGCCGGTGCCTTTCGGAGGTAATGTCGCGGGTCTGGTATTCGTAGTCCAGCGTCCAGCGGCGGCTGGCGCCCAGGTCCACGGCCTGGATCAGCAATTCCGCCGACTCCGGCTGGTCTCCGGTCAAGGCGAAGCGAATGCCATCCGCCGGCACGCCCCGCGTCACTTCAATGCCCGCATACTCCGGGATTCGCCAATCGAAGCACGGCGCGCCGGGGATGGCGGGGGCGAAGGACGGGTTCGTCAGAGCCTGGTGCGTGGACGCGCCCACAATCGGCAACTTGTGCTCGGACAGCAGGCGTGTCCATAGACCGTGCGCCTCCGCGGGGTGATTCTTCTCGAGCAGCGTTTCGACTACACCCGAAACGATCACTGCGGGACTCGCGGCGGGGTCCACGTGCTTGCCGTGCAAGGTCGCATCGACGTATCTGGGCACCGCCTGCTCCAGTGTGTCCAGGCGATCTTCCTCAGTGATCCAGTTGAGGAACGCTGAGAGATTCTCAGGGTCGTCGGCGGCTAGGATGTCATTCAGGATCACCTGATCGGATGCACCTGCTTGGCGGCACAGGCGAAACGCGGCCCGGCGGTCGCCGTAGGCTCTGGTGAGGGCGAGCCTGACCCACTTCAGCGTGTCGGCTGGCCGGCCTTGCCGCAGGTAGAAGTTCGCCAGCGACCAACGCGGAAGCCAGAGGTGGTTAGCGCTCTCGGCCTGCAGCAGGAGCCGTTCCGCGTCCCCCGGATCACCATTCATCTCCCGGACTACGGCGGCTTCCGCAAGCACGTCCATCGAGCGCGGGCTCAGTCGCACGGCTTGATCCCACGCAGTCGCGGCTTCCGGCAGCTTGTCGGTGAGTTGCGCTCGAATCAACGCGCATTCGGGATCTGCCGGCTCCAACTCGCAGCCCATCCGCACCCGTCTGAGATCGTTCGCCCCGCCATACAACCACTCCGCGCAGCCCCGTCTGGCAGTGGAGTAGACGCAGCCGACGAGGACAATCGCGACCAGAAAGAACACGCCCCTTCGCGTTACGTGCCGGTGGGATCTGGTTTCCAAGAATTAGCCTTAATCGAGGCATTATATCCCCATGACCACGGCGCGGAGAGTTCGAACATCGAATGTCTTCGACCCGTCGTAGGGGTCAGCCGGTTCAGCAACTCTGATCAGGCAATCACACACGGGAAAACCCTATGCATGGCATGGCACGATTACGGACTATTGGGTCTATAATACGTGAAAGCCCAAATCGCCCGAAAGGATACGACCAGCGTCGATGGTCTCCTGCCGGCGAGTTGATGCGGTGCTGCGCCGCATCAACCTAATTGAGTGAATCGCGGCATAATCGCATGCGATTCCCCGATTCGGGACCAGTCGGTGAGGGTAAGATTATAAGTGCAGATAACTGGACATTTTCCCAAGGTAGAGAGCGCTTTACAATCCGGGATTTCCGGGATGACCGTATGATACCCACTCACTTCCACCCTAACTGGCGGAAGATTAGCGGGCATTTTCCGGCGGGGATCTGTATCCTGTTTCTGGCTATTGGGGCATCCTCACTATCAGGACGTTCCCTTCCCGAAGTGCTCACCAGAATCGCGCGCATCCGGGAACTGAGCCTCGAGTCTGCCCGCAACCACATCCCCGTCCATGTCGTGGCGACCGTAACCTACAGCGACTTGCCCGACGATCTGGTGGTCGCGGATTCGTCTGCTGGGATTTACGTGAACTGGAAGAACGAGAGTCACTTGCGAGTGACAGCCGGGGATCTGGTGCGAATCGAGGGCACTACTGCCCCCGGGCTTTACGCCCCGGTCATCGAGGCCGCCAGGCTGGAAGTGATTGGCCGTGCGGCGCTGCCCGCACCGCGGCGCCACAGCGTTTCCGAACTGTTCACCGGCCGCTACGACAGCACTTTCGTCGAAGTGGATGGATTGGTCGAATTGGTCCGTGAGGAGGACGGCCAGCAGTTTCTGAATACTTCGTCCGGCGTGCTGGAATTCTGGGTGATGTACCCGAAAGGCGTACGGGCGCGCAAGGCTCCCGATCTGCTGAATGCACGCATTCGGGCACGCGGCGTCGCTCTGACCAGATTCAATGAACAGCGCCAATTGACTGGTGTGGTGATCGCCGTCCAGGATGACCGTGCCGTGGAACTAATCGGACGCGAACAGGGTGTTGATCCGGACAAGTCCTGGCCGATCTCGCGAGTCCTGCAGTTCGATCCCTTGCGGCATGGAGGATTGATCCGGCTCAGCGGGATCGTCACGGCACGACCCAACCCTCAGACGCTTTACGTGCAGGATGCGTCCGGCGCAATCCTCGTGCTGACGCCGGAAGCGCCGGCCGTTTCGGTCTCGGATCACGTGGACGTGGAGGGATACACGGCGTGGGGCAACCACAGTCCGGTATTGCGCAATGCCTCCGTGCAGAAGACCCGGGAACCGCTGCGGATCTCGCCCAAAGTCGTGTCGAGCGATCAACTGAAGAGTGGAGCTTACGACGGACAACTGATCCAGGTAGCGGCCAGGCTGGTCGCAGAAGCCCGCGGCCCGTCCGAGAGAATCCTGCTGCTGCAATCGGGAGTCACGCTGCTGCGCGCCGAGTTGTTCAGTTCGGAGGCTGCGAAGGGGCCGGGAGCTTCAGTGGGAGACTTCATCTACTTGACGGGTGTCAACGCGGGCGACACGCTCCAGGAATCAGTCGGGTCGATCAAGATCCTGCTTCGCTCGCCTGCGGATATACGCATCGTCAGTTCAGCTCCCTGGTGGAATCTGGAACGGGTCGCGGCGGTTGCTGGAGTACTGATCGGGATCGTGCTGGCGGCGGGAGTGTGGATCGTGACTCTGCACCGCAAAGTCCGGGAGCAGACCAGGACCATCGCCGCTCAGCTGGACCTGGAAAAGGCGCTGAAGCTCAAGGCCGAAACGGCCAGCCGTGTGAAAAGCGAGTTCGTCGCGAACATCAGCCACGAGATTCGCACTCCGATGAACGGCGTTTTTGGCATGGTTCAGTTGCTGTCGGATACGCCCCTGAGCCGCGAACAGGAGGAGTATGTCTCCACCATACGGTTCTCGACGGAATCTCTCGTCAACCTGCTGAACGATGTGCTCGACTTCAGCAAGATTGAAGCGGGGAAGTTGGACATCGCCTCCGAGCCCTACCATCCGGAGAGCATCGCGCGATTAACCGTCGGTTCGTTTTCCGCGCAAGCGCGCAAAAAGGGACTGCAACTGGAACTCCTGGTCGCCCCCGCGGTCCCGAAATGCGTGCGTGGGGATCCGTCCAAGTTGCAGCAGATTCTAGCCAACCTGATCAGCAACGCAATCAAGTTCACGGCGCAAGGGGCTGTGAGTCTATCCGTCGAATCGGCTACCGAACCGGATTCAGGGAAGGCCCTACTGAGATTCGTGGTTTCCGACACGGGAATCGGGATTGAGCGCGAGAAGTTGGAGGCGATATTCCTGGCATTCGAGCAGGCCGACGCCAGTACCTCCAGGAAGTTCGGCGGCACCGGCCTCGGACTCGCCATCTCGCGCAAATTGTGCAAGCTCATGGGTGGTGAGATATCCGTGGAGAGCGAACCAGGTAAGGGATCGGCGTTCCTGGTGGAGTTGCCCTCGGTGATCGTCGAGAACGACAGCGCCGGCGTTTCACCAGGAGTTCGGAGCGCTCCCTCCGCTCACACGGGCGCGAACCATAATATTCTGCTGGCGGAGGACAACCCGATCAACCAGCGGGTTTTCGTCCGGATGCTGGAGCGCGCCGGGCACACCGTGACGGTCACAAGCGATGGTGTGGAGGCTGTCGAAGCATTTCAGCACGGCGATTACACCCTGGCGTTGATGGATGTGCAGATGCCGGGAATGGACGGCCTGGAGGCAACCGCGGCAATCCGGTCCATTGAGCGGCGCACTGGCGGGCATCTGCCGATTCTCGCCATCACGGCTTCCGCCTTGGAAGAGGACCGGCTCTCGTGCCTGGCCGCCGGGATGGACGGGATCGTTACCAAGCCGGTCAACCGCGAGGCGCTCCTGGCTGCGCTCCAGAAACACGGCAATGGAAATCACGACACCAGTTGGTGAAGGCTGGCACCGGGTTTGACCGGTTCTACGCTGTAAACGAGTCTCCGAGTGCAGGCGGCGAAGTTGCAGAATGCGGCGGGGCTATTCGGTCTGCGCAGTGACCGTCGCCGTGACGCGGTTCGCCAATTCGTCGAACGTGATCACTTCGTACAGCGAAGGGTCCGACATGATGCGGGATACCAGTGCCACGTGCATGGCGTGACCGGCCCGCTCTGCCACGACGTGCCCCAGCAGCGGCTTACCGATCAGCGCCAGGTCGCCGATCAGGTCCAACGCCTTGTGGCGGCAGGGCTCGTCTTCGAAGCGTAATCCGCCCGGGTTCATCACGCTGTCGGGAGTGAAACAGACGGCGTTATCCATACTCGCGCCACGGATCAAGCCCATGTTGCGCATCTGATCGAGTTCCCATTCAAACCCGAATGTCCTGGCCGGCGCCAGTTCGCGCGCATAGCTCGCGGGGGTTACCTGCATATCCAGGGCCCGCTCCCGGACCATCGGGTGGTTGAAAAAGACCCTGCACGTGAGCGCAAAAGAGTCCGCGGGGAAGATCGATATCTTCTTGCCGTTGCCTTCGAGCAGCACGGGCTGCAAGATCCGCAGGTAGCGCCGGCGGCGGCGCGTCTGCCTTACCCCCGCCTGGTTCAGCAATTCGACGAAGGGGAGCCCGCTGCCGTCGAGAATGGGAACTTCCAGGTTGTCTATCTCGACATAGGCGTTGTCGATGCCCATGCTATAGAACGTGCTCAGCAGATGTTCCGTGGTGGAGATGAGCACGCCTTGCCGCATCAGGCTGGTCGCGTAGCTGACCTTTTGCACGTAGCGCCAGCTGGCCGGGATTTCAAAGTTGTCGAGGTCGGTCCGGCGGAAGACGATTCCCGTGGCTGCGGGCGCAGGCGTGATTCTCAGATTCACAGGCACGCCGCTGTGCAGTCCGACGCCTCGCGTCTCGACTGCACGCATCACCGTAGTTTCAAATCGCACTCAAAACTCCCTAATAGATGACCTGCGTCGAACTGAATTCACATCGTAACAGGCGCGATCTCGAATGAAAAGTTACTTGTTTCCTACGGTTTACAAATCCTCATATGTGGTTATGTTGCCACATTTCGCCCTTCCTTCGTAGTCGCTGTAACCACCGCATGGACCTAAATCGTTGGTTCGGTGAGGTTTCTTGCTCTGGCGCAATCTGCCCGGTCTGGCCCAACTGAATGAGAATCGCCGGTTTCGCGATATAGCTCTTTCGATAGGCGGTGTCATTTAGGGGCGACTTCGGAGAGCGGCTCCTGGGGCGCCGGCATCACAAACGCAGCCGCCGCCGGATTCTGAGGCTATGCTGTTGGATGATGCCGCCTCGCCCGCGCCTGTACCTGGTTGACGCCTTCAATCTGATCTTCCGCGCCTATCACGCCCGCCAGCGGATGGGCGCACCACCCATGCGCACTTCGCGTGGCTCTTCCACCGAAGCGATCTACATTTTCCACAATATGATCCGGCGTGTCCAGCGCCAATTCGCTCCGGACGCCCTGGCCGCCGCCTACGAGAGCGAGGGACCGACGCTGCGCGACCAGGCGTTCGAGGCCTACAAAGCCAATCGCACCGAGACGCCGCCCGAGTTGAAAGAGCAGTTCCCGGCCATCGAGAGGATGCTGGGCGCGATGCACGTGCCGGTGCTGAAGTCGCCCGGGTACGAGGCCGACGACATCATAGGAACCGTGGCCCGGCGCGGCGCGGCGGCGGGCTACGAGGTCGTCATCGTATCCAGCGACAAGGACATGCTTCAGCTGGTCGGCGAGGGCGTGTCCATGCTCGACATGATGAAGAACGACACGCTCTACGATGTGGCCAAGGTCAAGGAATTCAAGGGCGTCTCGCCGTCTCAAATCGCCGATCTGCTCGCACTGTGCGGCGATGCCGTGGACAACATCCCCGGCGCGCCCGGCATCGGCGACAAAGGCGCGGTACAACTGCTGGAACAGTTTGGTTCGCTCGACGCGCTGCTGGAGCGTGCTGCGGAGGTTCAGCGCAAGGCCTATCGCGAGAGCCTGCTGAACCACCGCGATCAGATCCTGCTCAGCAAAAGCCTGGCGACGATTGAATGCGACGTGCCGCTGGAACTGGATCTCACTGCGCTCACGGTTCAACCGCCGGACCGCGAAACGCTGGAGGCCTTCTATCGGGAATACGAGTTCCTGAGCTTCTTGAAGGAACTTGAAACGACCTCTCCCTCCGCCGCCGCGCCCAGTTCGCGCGAAGTGGTGGCGCTTGAATCACCGCGGGATTTGGACCACTTTTTCGACGCCATTCCCGAATCGGACCCGGTCGCGGTCGCTTTTGCCACCAGCGCGCCGCCGGCAGACGCCCCGGCGCAGGGTGAACTCACGCCGGACTCCACACCGGCTTCCGCCGGCAGCGCGACCGGTCACCGGCCGGCCGGCATTCGGGCGGCTGTTGCCACTCCGCACGGCCTGGCGGACATCGACGCGTCCCTGCTGCCCGCTCTCGAAACGGCACTCGCGCACCGGCCGGTCACCGTGTACGACTACAAGAGCATGCTGACGGCCGGGTCGCTGACGGAACGTACGGCGCCCGTGGACGACCTCCTGCTCAACGCATTTTTGGTCTACGCTGAGCCGTCGTCCTGCGAGTTTGGCTCGCTCTGCACCCGCCTGTTGAGCGGGCCTGCGCCGGCGGACCTGGCCTCCCGCGCCGCTGCGATTCTCGATCTCTCGGAGAAGCTGCGTCCCGAGCTGAACGAGGATTACCGGCGCATTTACGACACCATCGACCTGCCGCTCGCCCCCGTGCTGGCGCGCATGGAGCGCACCGGAATTCGCGTCGATCGCCAGATGCTGGCCACCCTCTCGCAGTCCATGGAGACCACCGTAGACGGACTCAGCGCGACCATCTTCAAAGAAGCGGGCCACACTTTCAACATCAACTCGCCTCAGCAACTCGGCAAGGTGCTGTTCGAGGAACTGGGTCTGCCCGTGCAAGGCAAGACGGGCAAGACCAAGAGCTACTCCACCGCAGCCGATGTACTGGAAGCGCTGGCACCCTTCCACGCCATCGCCCAGACCGTCCTCGACTATCGCCAGATCACCAAACTGAAGGGGACCTACGTCGATGCGCTGCCGCTTCTGATGGACTCGCACGGACGCATTCACACGACCTTCAATCCGGCGGGCGCGGCCACCGGGCGGCTCTCGTCGTCAAACCCGAATCTGCAGAACATACCGATTCGCTCGGACCTTGGCCGCGACATCCGCGCGGCCTTTGTCCCGGAGCCGGGCTGGACGCTGCTGGTGGCGGACTACTCGCAAATCGAATTGCGCCTGCTGGCGCATTTCTCCGGCGACCCGGTGCTGGTTGACGCGTTCCAGCACAACGAGGACATCCACACTCGTACCGCCTCGGAGGTGTTCGGGGTGGCTCCGCTAATGGTGACGCCCGAGATGCGCCGCAACGCCAAGGCCGTCAACTTCGGGATCGTCTACGGGCAGACGTCTTTTGGTCTGGCCGCGCAGCTGGGCATCCCGCGCGACGAAGCGGATCGTTACATCAAAGGCTACTTCGAGCGCTATGCGGGCGTGAAGAAGTGGATTGACAAAATCGTTGCGGAAGTGCGCGGTCGAGGCTACACGTTGACGCTGCACGGCCGCCGCAGGCCGATCCCCGATATCCAGTCCACGAACGTGAACGCGCGCAATTTCGCCGAGCGCACGGCCGTGAACACGCCGCTGCAAGGCACGGCCTCGGACCTGATCAAGCTCGCCATGATCCACATCGATTCCGATCTGAAGGCAGCTGGGATGGGCAGCCGGATGCTGCTCCAGGTGCACGACGAACTGGTGTTGGAGTGCCCGCCCGGGGAAGTCGATGCAGCGTCGAAATTGGTCAGACGTGGCATGGAAAACGTGGCGTCGCTGAAAGTACCGCTGCTCGCCGAAACTGGAACGGGATCGAATTGGCGGGACGCGAAGTAGCCGTCCTTCGGCTATTTGGGGGCTGCTTGCGGCTCCTGCAACACGGTGAGAATACTCGCGGGCAGCTTGTCGGCTTTTGCCAGCATCTCGCTGACTTGCCAGATCTGCTCATCCGTCAGCGACTTCTCGAAGCCGGGCATGCCTGTCAGGCGAATCCCGTTCTTGACCTTCCAGTAGGTCTCGCCCGCGGGGTCGTCCGCCACGCCGTGTTCGAACAAGTGGGGCGCCGGAGGGAACATGCCTTTGGCGAGTGCAGTCTTAGGATGCCCGGGCAGACCGTGGCATACCGCGCAGTGCTCCCGATAAATCATGGCTCCGGCCAGAAAGGTCGCCTCCGTCGCGGCTACGGGTTCGCTCTTAGGCATCTCCTTTTCGATCCGGGCCTGCAAGGCGACGTGCGTGATGTAGCGCTCCATCGGAAACGGCGGAGCCGATGTCGCCACGGGGGCAAAACCAAGCTTCAAGTAGGCAAAGCCCAGCAGCGGCAAGACAGCCAGCCCGCCAATGAAGCCTATCCAGTACCCCTTCATCTCATCCCCTCCTTATTCCACTTTCCAATTCGGGTGCCTCAAGCCAGATTCTCAGTTTACCCCAGGCATGACGTCTGGCCAGGACGATTCGTAACGGCTCACACCTCCATTCGAAACAGCCGCGCGCCCGGCGGCGTCATCACTTACGATAGGCGCATGGTGCGGGTCGCGAGGGATCGCGGATTTCGCGCCGGAATGGAACTAACCGATGCACGAAACAGGCGTGTCACGCCAGGCTCTGCGAACCGCCGCGATGGGGTTGCTCCTGTCCTTAACGGCTTCAGGCCAGATCTACCACGCGAAGATCGTGGTCGAAGGCGACACGCCAACACCCTCCGCTCCGACTGTGATCGCCAAGCTCTCAACCCGCCTTGTGTCGATGTGCGCATTGAACGTATTCGGCAACGGAACCGTGGAATACCAGATCAACTGGCGCTCCCGCGATTACGACGTGCACGACGCCGACTCCTGCCCGGTCACGATCAAACTAGCCGGCTACAGAACCATGGACGCGACGTTGCACAGCGGCGCGGTGATCGTGTTAAAGCGGATGGGCGATCACGAGGGATCTACCGTCTCTATGACGTCGCTCAATGCCCCTAAAGAGGCCCGCAAGGCTTTCGAGAAGGGCTCGGCGGCGATGTCGGAACGGCGCTGGACGGCCGCCGAGAAGAGCTTCGAAAAGGCTGTCGAGCAGTATCCTCAGTACGCGCAGGCGTGGTGCGATCTGGGCGAAGCGCTGCACGCCCAGGCCAAGGGGAAGGAGGCGCGCGCGGCGTGGGACAAGGCGCTGCAGGCCGATCCCAAATACCTGAAGACTTACCTGCAGGCCGCGCGTCTGGCACTGGAAGAAGGGCGCACGCAGGATACGCTCGAATTGACGGATCGGGCTCTTGAGCAGAAGCCCTTCGAGTTCCCTGGAATCTACTTTTTCAACGCTGTCGCCCACTTCAACTTGAAGCAAATGGACGCTGCGGAGAAAAGCGTCAGGGCCGCCATCGAGTACGACGGTTCGCACGAGATTCCGCGCGCGGAGAGCCTGCTCGGCTCCGTGCTGGTCCATCGGGGCGACTGGAAGGGTGCGATCGAGCATTTCAAAAAGTACCTGGAGTATTCGCCACAGGCCGCGGACGCCGGGAACGTGAAGCAGCAGATCGCGGCCCTTGAACGCCGCCTCTCGAGCGAGCACTGACGGTGGATACGCCTCGAGCGCTTTGCGTAGTGGCGGTTGAGATCGCCGCACAGGACCGCTATGCTGGCAAATAAAGAGCGAATGTCGGATCTCTCAAAGCAGCTCGATCAATTGCGTGAGCGCATCTCTCGCATTGAACAACGTGATCAGCGGGATGGGCGCGAGCAAGTTGACGGCGACCAGCCTCAGCCTGTCTCCGAGGGGCACAACCATGCTGCGGTGGGCTCCTTGCTGTTCGGCCGCCGGGTTGAATTGGCGGACCGGAATCCAGCCCAGGGCAGGGAAGTCGAAACCGAGTTTGGCCGGCATTGGGAATTGGAACGCAATTGGCCTGCTCACTACAGTCACGGCTTGTCCGATGTCGGCGCGCTGAACGAGATTCCCGCTGACATCTTCTCGTCACTCGGAGGCGACGACCCGATCGAGGCGCCGCCCGGCCGCTGGGCCTTCCTTGACACCGAGACGACGGGTCTGGCGGGCGGCTCGGGAACGGTGGCTTTCCTGGTGGGCATCGGCGTAATCTCGGCCAGCGGCTTCGATTTGAAGCAGTACTTCCTGCGAGAGCCGGCCGAGGAAGCGTCCATGCTGTCACGCCTGGCGGACGATCTGGCGGAGTTCGACGTGCTCGTCACGTACAACGGCAAGAGCTTCGATGTCCCGCTGCTCGAGACCCGCTTCACCATGAACCGCCGCAAGGCTCCGTTCCATCGGCTCAAACACGTGGATCTGTTGTACGGGGCGCGGCGGCTGTGGCGGCTTAAGCTGGAAAGCTGCCGTTTGCAGGAGCTCGAAAAACGCATACTCGGGCACGAAAGGGTCGGCGACGTGGGCGGGGGATTCATCCCCAACCTGTATTTTGATTACCTGAGAAACGGCGATGCCGCTCCGCTGGAGCCCGTCTTGTACCACAACGCCATCGACATCCTGTCGCTGGCTTGCCTGACAGCGATCATCCCCCAGGCGATCCAGCAGCCCGAACGGCTCAAGCACGGCGAAGAACTGACCGGACTGGCGCGCTGGTTCCGCAACGAGGATCGTCTGGAAGAGGCCTCTTCGTTGATGCAGCTGGCTCTGAAGAAGCCCATGCGCGATGAGTTGGTCTGGGAGACCCTCTGGCAACTTGCCGGCATCGAACGCAAACTCGGGCGGCACGATGCGGCGCTGGCCGGCTGGAGCGAACTGTCGACCGTCGCGAATCCGTACCAGGCGCAGGCCTTCGAACGGCTGGCCATGCACTACGAGCGCCGCGAGAAGAATGCCGCTCTGGCACTGGAATTCACACTGGCCGCGCTGGCGATTACGCGTTCGCCGGAGCTCGAGAAGCGGCAGGCGCGGTTGGCGGCAAAGGTGTCCCGGCCGAGCTCGGGCAGGCTGCTTTAGCCTTTCCCACCCGTCGCGGGCGAGGCTGACGCCGCGCCGGACTCCATCCTCTTCATCGTCACTCGTGCTTCAACAGCGGCACCGGCAGGCCGAAGAATAGTCGCTTATTTCACGTGCTTCCCCTACTCGCTTTCGCGAAGTCGACCGATATAACAAGTGCGGACTTGGATTCAGAGGAGGCAAGACATTGACAATCGACGAACAGCCCACGGGCGATCATCAAACGACACTGACTTGCTGCCCCGTTCTACCAAGGTGAATTGACCAACGCGTGTCTGCACCAGCGGCTACCGCCGCGCTGAGGACGGAGATGACAGTTAAGACCGGCCGGCACACGCCGGACTCGGTTCAGTCCAAGGTGGTAGTCGCCCTAAATGCGAAGGCAATGCTTGTTGCGGTGGATGACGAACGCCGTAGACAAGCCAACGACAACTATCAATCGATCCATAGGCGATCGCGATGTGAAACTGAATTGCTGCCCCGTCCTATCAAGGTGACCTGACCAACACGTGTCGGCGCCAGCGGCTACCGCCGCACTGAGGACGGAGATGACAGCTAAGCCGGCGGGCACAACCCGAGCGCGGTTCAGCTTCAGACCGGGGTCGCCTTTAGCCTCTACGCCTTTTGCTTCCAATGGCGCCGGGTTGCACTGACCACGCCTGCACCGATCTCCCATTGGCCTGCCGAAGCCTCACCCCCAGCTTGAGAACCTGTCCAAGTTCCGGCACAAAGCCGCGAAAGAGAGAGGTCAAGTCCGGTAGCAGCCCCCCGAACTCCTTAGGGTCGCGTCCCCGTTCCGGTGTATCTTGAGAGCAACCGTCAACGGCATAGAGCGGTCCGGTTCCCGAGCAACTGCTGCTTTCGGCTTCGCTCCGGAAGGTCGCCGCGCGGCGCGTGCGAATGGCGGCGGTGGCCGAAAACCACCACCACGGTGCAACCAAACCACCGGAAACGCGCTGGTGTTGCGTAACTTCAACAAACGCAATGCCTTGAGGTTTGGCACATGTGTTGCATAACAGCACTCGAGGCCCGGAGGCCCAATCTATGAGACGCCAGTTTGGCTCGTGCCAGTTTGGCCCATGGTTCCATCGAGTACTTTTGACGGCAGTCTTCATTCTTGCGGCAGTTCTCGTGCCGGCCGCTATCGCTTTGGGGCAAGCGTCGGAGCAGCAGGAAGAAGACCGTTCCGGACGTGGGGTGGCGCGGCTGAGTTTGCTCAACGGGGACGTGACGGTGCGGCGGGGCGACTCCGGCGACTGGATCGCCGCCGCGGTGAATGCGCCGCTGCTGGTGGAAGATCGTGTCCTGACCGGCGGTGGCGCGCGCGCGGAAGTCCAGCTTGACTACTACGACCGAATCCGCCTGGGCAGCGATTCGGAGGTCCGGTTTTCGGAATTGGAATGGCAAAAATACCAGGTGCAAGTGGCGCGCGGCACGGTCATTTTCTCGGCATTGCCGGGTACGAACGACCAGATCGAGTTCGCCACGCCGGCGGCGTCTCTCCGCCCGCTGGCCCCCGGCTCCTACCGCGTGACCGCCTTTGACGACGGCACCGTCGAGTTCACGGTCCGGCGCGGCGAAGCGGAGATCTACACTCCGCACGGCAGCCGCCGCCTGACACCCGGCCGTACCATGCGAGTGCACCTCTCTCAGGACAACATCCCCGAGTTCCAGGTGTCTTACGAGGCCCCCCGCGACTGGTTTGACGAATTCAGTGATCGACGCGACCAGGAAGTGCAGCGCGTCAAGTCTTATCAGTACGTTAGCCGGGAGGTGCCAGGCGCCGAGGATCTCGACAATTCCGGCGAATGGGTGAACCAGGAGCCGTACGGGTGGAGTTGGCGGCCCTACGTCGCGCCGGGTTGGGCACCCTACCGGGAGGGCCGTTGGATCTGGGCCGATGACGATTACGGCTGGACCTGGCTGAGCTACGATCCGTGGGGCTGGGCCCCCTATCACTACGGTCGTTGGTTCTGCAGCGGAGGTTCCTGGTTCTGGTACCCCGGCGCTTTCGGGGGCAGGCACTACTGGCGGCCAGGTCTGGTTGCGTTCTTCGGTTACGGCGGCTTCGGCGTGGGGCTCGGGTTTGGCTGGGTGCCCCTGGCACCATTTGAAACCTATCACCCATGGTATGGCCACAGCGGTAACCGTTACCACGAGATGGCCAACGTCAACATCATGAGCAACTACCGTAACGCCCGCGTAGGCAACGGGGTGAGCGGCATGAATTCACGGGACTTCGGCCGGGGCACGCCCGTCCGCGCCGTGCCGGTGGCCGCGCGCGAATTGGCCAACGCCAGTGTCTACCACGATGGACTGCCGGTCAACCCCAGCCGCGAGAGCCTGCGGATGAGCGACCGGCAGATCAGCGGCAGTTTGGCCGCGCGGGCCGCTCAATCGGGCAATGGACGATTCATCGCCTCCAGGCCCGCGCCGGCCTCGAATCGGACGCCCTTCGCTTCTCGGGCAGGCGGCATCCAGGCCCCCGGAGCCACCGGGAGCACGGCCGGGTTCAACCGTACAGCTGCCGGCAGCGCTGCGCGCGGCTGGACGCGCATGGGTAACACCGCCGGCGCAAGTGCGGGCGCAGGCAGGGGGAGCAACGCCAATTCAGGGTTGACTCAGCCCTCCACGGGTACGGCACGGGGCGGTTGGAG
>Ga0118677_10001625_pt1 | contig 47075 bp, 49 predicted proteins | sample AliMusrvi5mmetaG_FD_86154 | JGI IMG/M metagenome (GOLD analysis project Ga0118677, IMG submission 86154) | reverse complement strand
CAGTATCCTATCAATTGGCCGCACAGTTCAGCAATATATATATACATATTATTATATTGCTCCAACGTTCCGACTCACTGGCGACGAGCCCGACAGGGCGAGGCGTACAGTGCGGCCGGTGGTTCGGATCGTTTCAGTTTCTTATCCATGCCGTTCCAGATTTTCTCACGCGAAGCCGCAAAGGCCGCGAAAAGAAGGGTTTGAAATTCAATTCCCCTTCGTGTCTTCGCGGCTTCGCGTGAAACAATCTTCTTCCTGATTCATTATCTCATTTTCAATCCGAACGTTATATCTGTAAGCGATTACAATTCCTGTTGAAACCATAGTCACAGCCCATTTCCAAGGTAAGACCAGAATTGATCGCCTTCAACAGGCATGTAATTCGATCACCGCGGCCTGAATTGGGTCAGAAAATTCCGGTCACAACGTATAACAATTCCCTTGGGTTCGCTGGAAGAGCGCATCACTGGCTTTACCGAAGAAATGCAAATGTGCGGATCCTACAAGGACTGGCAGATGGATGTATTGATGAGGAGGTCGGGGCTATTGGGTCAGTTCACGGATTTCACATTCTCATCGCGAGTAAATGCCAAGGGACATACAATCTAGCCTCATCCTCACCGGATGAAAACATTGTTAAACACACAGTTTATTGATTTATACAGCTAATTGGCGCCAGCGGCGGTGGCTCAATGGGCTCGACGACTGGCGACACCGGCTCCGGATTCTGGGCCGGGGGTCGGCTGCCACCGGTGTCGGGACCGACGGTAACGGTGTCGGTGTGGGTTCCGGTATGAAAAGCGACCTATTTCCCAAACGTTTTCCAGCAATCACCAAAGATCGCGGCCTCGTCGGGTACAACCGCTGGAATGGGTTTTGAAACCCAAGTTGTATTAAGGAAATGCTTCCAGACAATATTCTCACTGGTGATGTTGCCGCCCCAGGTCCCGCACCCCAGAGTCATGGTAAACGGCATTCCATTATCATAGTTGCCGCTATTGGCATAGCATTGCGGCTGGTTCACCATCATCCGGCTGACATGGCATTTCGTGGCCAACTCCATGATATGCGCCGGGTCCAGACTGTGAATGCCGCAGGAATGGCCATAGCCGCAAACTCGCGTCAGACGCTCAACGTAGTCGACCGCTTCGGAAAAGGCATTGTAGCGCCACAACGATAGGACCGGCGACAACTTCTCCCCGGAAAAAAGATCATCGCCGACCGGTTCCTCACCCTCCACCATCAGGAAGCGGGTGGATTCAGGAACTCGCAGCGAAGCCATTTTTGCAATGGTTTGGGCCGACCGGGCGACAATAAGATGATTTAGCTTTTTGCCATCCGGCCACAAGGTCGCCCGCAACCGGAGCTTGTCTTCCGCCGTACATAGATAACCGCCTTGGGCCTGCAAAGCTGTGACAAGCCCATTCCAGATATTTTTCTGAATAATCAGCGAATTCTCACTGGAACAGGACGTGGCATTATCAAACGTCTTACTGAGAAAGACCTTCTGTGCCACATCCGGAATCAACGCCGTCTCGTCAACGACCACGCAGGCATTCCCGGCACCGACGCCATACGCCGGGGTCCCGCTTGAATACGCCGCCTTGACAATGGCATCCGCCCCCGTGGCAACCACCAGGTCCACCGCCGCCATCAGTACCTGGGCCGCTTCGCGAGAGGGCTCCGGCAGGGCCTGTACCAGATCCAACGGAGCGCCCACTTTGCGAAGTCCTTCCCGCATCAGTTCGACCACCAGTCCCGTCGTCTGCCGGGCCCGGGGATGAGGCCCGAAAACAACCGCATTGCGCGTTTTCAGAATCGCCAACCCGTTTCCCGCCGGCGTGGAGGTCGGATTCGTGACCGGGGTAATGGCGGCCACAACCCCCACTGGTTTGGCGATTTTTATCAAGCCACGGGCTTCGTCGACCTCAATCACGCCCACTGTTTTGGCAGTCTGCAAATCACGCAATACACCCAGGGTCTTCTTGCGATGTTTGAGTACCTTGTCCTCAAACACCCCCATTCCCGTCTCGCGGACAGCCAATTCAGCGCAACGCCGGGCGTTTTCCTCTCTGTAGAGTTCCCAGCCGACCGCAGCAACCATGATGTCGACCTTCTCCTGCGGCCAATACTCGACCATCTGTTGCGCCCGCCTGGCACGCTCAACAAGTTCTTTAATGGATTCGCTCATAACCTCTATTTATCATTTTCCCGACCTTCCACCCGATAATATTTACTGAGCCCGAGGGGGAAGTCATGGGGTTTGTAATTTTTAAGCCAGGAATGGGTAAGCGTTACCGACAAAGAATGATGCAGGAAAAGCCAAGGGCAGTCGGCTTTCACAATCTGCTCCATCTCTGCATAGACTTTCGTTTTTTCAAGGCCGTTGGGCAGCGTCCCGGCTTTTTCATAAAGCCGGTCGAACTCCGGATTCACATAATTGCAGCGATTGGCGCCCGGGGTCACATTAGGCCCGTAAAAGAGCTGCAGGAAATTCTCCGGATCCGGATAATCCGCCATCCAGCTCAAATAGAAAAGTTGCGCCCGTTTCTGTTCAAGTTTTTTCAGGAAAGACGGCCAATTATTGAAACTGGGCACCAACACAATGCCGATTTGTTCCATAAACGAGGCCAACACCTCGGCCATCTCCCTCGTCTCCGATTCACCGGATCCCAACTCCAACGTCAGTTCAAGCCGGTGCCCGGTGACCGGATCCTTACCCCCGGGATAACCGGCTTGAATCATCAAGCGGCGGGCTCGTTCCAGATCGCAGGGGAAAAGGCTTTCATTCGTATCGGCGACCCTCATCGCCGGGGGAATCGGCCCCATGGCAGGGGTCACCCGGCCATTCTGAAACTTGACCCAGCGGTCCCGATCAAAGGCCGCCATCATCGCCTGCCGGAGAAAACGGTTTTTCCCGACCAACGGATCCTCCATGTTAAAGCCAATATAAGCCGTGTCCAGCGCAGGGGCGATCGACAACACAATCCCTCGTTCCGCCATTTCTTTGGTCAACTTCCGTTCAGGCGTCACCACGGCATCCCAATTATCACGGGTCAAAGCCGTCACTTCCAATTGCCCGGACAGAAAGAGAAGCCACTGTGTCGACGGATCGGTGATGACATATTGAACCATCCGGTCAATGAAGGGCAGTTCTTTCCCGGCATCGGCCAGGAATCCATTGGCATCATCGGATCCCTCTCCTGAAGAAGGATACCGGTCCACGCGTCCGGTTTCCCGCCATTTCGGATTACGCTCGAACTCAAGGCGATAGTTATGAACATGAGACTTCAGGATATAGGGGCCCGTTCCCACGGGATGCGAAACAAAATCAGTCCCATAAAATTCCACCGCTTCACGGGGAACCGCATAGGCAAAATTCATGGTCAAGATCCACAGTAACGCCGGGAAAGGGCGGATCAGATGGATGCGCAGGGTATACCGATCCGGCGTCTCCAGTCCTGCGACAGGCGCATCGTAATCGGTTGGCCCTCGCCCCGAGCGATTCCTGAACTCATCCAGCCCGACAATACGATCACGAAACGCCCAATAGCCGGGAGACCCCACTTTAAGATCCGCCACACGTTTGATGCCATATACAAAGTCATTGGCACAAAGTTCGCGGCCTTTTCCGGCGACATTCGGTCCCTTTGCAAAACAGGGATCATCCTGGAAATAGATCCCTTTTCTGATCGTGAACGTATAGACGGTCCCATCAGGGGAAATGGCGGGAAGGGATTCCGCCAAACAGGGCTCCACACGATAAGGCCGGTCAAGATAGGCATACTGGACCAATCCTTCATACATTTTGCTCATGGCCTGAATGGAGGGGAGATCCATCGCCTTGGCGGGATCAAATCCGGCGATGCGTTTGGTTTCGGCATAGAATACCGATTCCCTGCCCCATGCCATGCCGGCAAGGGCGATAAAAAGCAAAAGGATCCACCCTGGGAAAGTCCAGAGAAGATCCTTTGAAGGCCTCACCACAGTGCACCCTCCAACGCCGGAATCAAGGCGTGGCTGTTGCCGGGGGCTGGGCCGGAACGGCATCTCCACTCCCCGCCGGAATAGCCATCGGGGCAGGCGTGACCGGAGCGGATTGAATCGGCATGGCCTGTTGGGTGGGAAGGCGATCAATTACGGATCCTGCTCCCGCGCGACCGGCGGCAATATAGCCAATCGCCAGGGTATTCAGCAGGAAAATCCCCGCCAAGGTTACGGTAATTTTTGTGAGGACATTTCCCGCGCGGGACCCGAAGAGAGTTTCCCCCACCCCGGCGCCAAAGGCCAAGCCCAACCCTTCATCTTTCGTCTTTTGCAGCAGGATGATCCCGATTAACAGAAGTGCCGACACGATCTCAATAAAGACCAGAAACCCATATAAAAAACCGCCCATAATTCACCTTCCGTTCACGGAATCATCCGTTCGATTTAGACTGCCGCTTCCACAATTGCAATAAACGAAGCGGCATCCAGCGCCGCCCCACCAATCAGACCCCCGTCAATATCAGGCTGTGACATTAATTCCTTGGCATTGGCCGGCTTCATGCTGCCCCCATACTGAATGCGAACCGCCTGCGCGGCACCGGGATTGCACATCTTGGAGAGCACCCGACGAATCAAGGCATGCACTTCCTGCGCCTGGGCCGGACTGGCGGTACGCCCGGTACCAATCGCCCACACCGGCTCATACGCCACCACGATGCGGCGGAAACTGGTTTCGTCCAGACCGGCCAGACTCTTGGTGACCTGCGTGGTTACCACATCTTCCGTCTGGTTCGCTTCACGCTGTTCCAAGGTCTCTCCCACACACACGATGGGCGTCAAATTGGCCGCCAAGGCCGCCTTGACCTTGCGACTCACGGACGCATCGGTTTCACCAAAGAACTGGCGACGTTCACTATGCCCGAGGATGACATACTGACAACCTAAGTCACGGAGCATATCCGCCGAAATCTCACCGGTAAACGCCCCGTCCTTTTCCCAGTGCATGTTCTGGCCACCCAGTTTGACCTGTGAGCCATTGATGACATCCGAGACGGTCTTCAACGCGGTGAAGGTCGGACACAGCACGACTTCAACATCCGACTTATCGGCAAATTTCGCCTTCAAGGCCGCAGCCAATTCCGCCGCCTGCCCCGTGAGCTTGTTCATCTTCCAGTTACCCGCAACAATTTTTTTGCGCATAGTTTCAGTCCAAAATCTCTAAAAAGTTGTTCGTTAAGGGAGATGGGATACCATTTTCGTGGCTCCCATTACAATTTATTACTTATCACTCAAAGCCGCCACGCCCGGGAGGATCTTTCCTTCCAGAAATTCCAAACTCGCGCCACCCCCGGTGGAGCAATGAGTGACCTTGTCCACAACCTTGAACTTCTTCGCTGCGGTCGCCGTATCGCCCCCCCCGACAACTGTCACAGCCCCCGCCGCCGTCGCCTTGGCGATCGCATCGGCCATCACCTTGGTCCCGGTGGCAAACTTCTCCATCTCAAACACCCCTGCCGGACCATTCCAGACGATGGTCTTCGCACGGGCAATGGCATCACAGAAAAGGGCGTTTGATTTCGGTCCGACATCCAACCCCAACCAGCCGGGCTTGATACCGGAGGCATCATCCGCCGCCATGATATTGGCATCGTCGGCAAATTTATCGCCACAGATATAATCCACCGGCAGATGGATTTTAACATTCTTGGCGGCAGCCTTGGCCATCAGGTCCTTGACCATCTTGGCGCCTTCCGGATCAAAAAGGCTGGACCCGATTTCCATGTTGTTCAGGACCTTCTTGAATGTGAATGCCATGGCGCCACCAATGATGATTTCATTGGCTGTATCCAGCAGATTGTTGATCAAGGGGATCTTGTCCGCAATTTTCGCGCCCCCCAGAATGGCAAGCAACGGACGTTTCGGATTGTCCAATACCGCCGTGAACGCCTTTAATTCGGCTTCCATCAGGAATCCGGAAACCTTCTCGGGCAGATTCACGCCGACCATGGAGGAATGGGCGCGGTGCGCGGTACCAAAGGCATCATTAACATAGACATCGCCCAATTTGCTGAGGCTCGCACGAAACGCCTCCACGGCCTTGGGATCGGCTTTAACAGAGGTCCCGTCCTCATTCTTGATCTTGCCCTCTTCCTCGATATGGAAACGCAGGTTCTCAAGAAGAATCACCTCACCGGGTTTCACGGCACCGGCGGCACAAGCCGCCTCAACGGCCGGGCCAAAACAATCCGGAAGAAATTTCACCGGCTTGCCCAGGAGTTTCTCAAGGGCTTCCGCAACGGGTTTCAACGAAAACTTCGCAATCACTTTGCCGTCAGGACGGCCCAAATGACTCATGAGCACTACGGAGGCGCCCTGGTCCAAGACATACTTGATGGTCGGCAGCGCCGCCTCAATACGCTTGGTATTCGAGATGGCCCCAGTGACCTTGTCCTGCGGCACATTGAAATCCACGCGCATGATCACGCGCTTCCCCTTCAGATTTACATCACGTACAGTTTTCTTCATGAGTCCATCTCCTCGTTAGTTGACAGTCAAAAACAATTCGGCTGTAGACTGCCAGCATGATTGCCAACAGTCTGACAGCCTACCGTCTCAAGCACCTGCTTCCCGCAGGATGACAACGACTTACTTAACGCCGTCTTTCTTGGCCATGTACTGGACCAATTCAACAACGCGATTGGAATAACCCCACTCGTTGTCGTACCAGCTCACTACCTTGAAGAAGCGTTTCTCACCTTTCAGGTTGTTCTGCAGCGTGGCCAGCGAATCATAGATCGAGGAACGGGGGTCATGGATAAAGTCGGTCGAAACCAACTCTTCCGTCGCCACGCCCAGGATGTTCTTCAGATAGGTCTCTGAGGCCTTTTTCAACGCCGCATCGATCTCTTCGATCGAGGTGTCTTTGGTGGTGCGGAACGTCAGATCCACAACGGAGACATCCGGCGTCGGGACGCGGAACGCCATACCCGTCAGTTTGCCCTTGGTGGCGGGCAGCACTTCACCCACGGCCTTCGCCGCACCGGTGGTGGAGGGAATGATGTTCTGGGCCGCCGCGCGACCCCCACGCCAGTCCTTCTTGGACGGGCCGTCAACGGTCTTCTGGGTCGCGGTATACGCATGGATCGTGGTCATCAAACCAGTCTCAATACCAAACCCTTCCTTCAACAGCACATGGACCACAGGGGCCAGGCAGTTGGTGGTGCAGGACGCATTGGACACGATGGCGTGTTTCGCGCTGTCATATTCACCTTCGTTGACGCCCATTACAATGGTCTTCACTTCGCCCTTGCCAGGCGCGGAGATGATAACCTTCTTGGCGCCCGCGGTCAGGTGACCCTTGGCCTTCTCGGAATCCGTGAACAGTCCCGTGCTCTCAATGACGTAATCCACGCCCAAGGCTTTCCAGGGAAGCTGTTCGGGAGATTTGGTCGCCATGACGCATTTGATTTTGTGACCGTTCACCACCAGCGTGTCGGCTTCTTCCGAAGCAGGATTGCTCTTCTCGGTGGAAACCGCGTGCTTGAAGTGACCGTGCACCGAGTCATACTTCATCTGATAAGCAAAATAGTCGGCATCCGTCGAAATATCGACGACCGCGACGACATCAATCGCCTTACCCAAAAGCCCCTGATCACACAGCGCCTGAAAGGCCATACGGCCAATGCGCCCGAAACCATTGATACCCACTTTAATCGACATGTGTAGCTCCTTTAGTTTGACTCTGTTAACCCAACCATTGCATCGGACTCACCCCCGCAATAGCTTATTCCGTCTCAACGGGGCAGAGACAATACATTAGCTCCCCCCCCTCCGTCAACAAACAGTTAAAATTTTGTCAAATAGATCAGATAGCCGATAGGCCCGGAAAGAACAGGCACCAAGGCATTGCTCCAGTCTGATTATCATTCAGATTGTCCCCCGGTTCGCCCCATAGGGTGTGCGCTCAGTCATGCTACGAGGAATAGTCCAGGCCGGTGGCGGCACCGATCATGGCAAAGTAGTTGACTTGCGGCACGTAGTCCGGAACGCTGTTGCCGGTGCCGAGGGCGTAACCGCCTTCACGCGCGCTGCGTTCGAGCATGGCCAGGGATCGCTGCCGCACCTGTTCCGGTGTGGAGCGAACCACGAAATCGAGATCGATCCCGCCCAGAATGGCAATCCGCTTGTGGTACCTGTCATAGGCCTGCTCAACAGGCATGATCGTATCCTCATATGAGTGTTTACCATCGTATTTAAGGTCGTCGATGATGTCGTCCATGATCGTTTCCAGGTTGCCGCAGGAATGGAGAATGGCGGGGCGGCCGGCGTCGTGGATGGCCTGGACGATCTTGCGGTGCCAGGGAAAGACGAATTCGCGCATGGCGTCAGGCGACAACATTGGCTGACTCTTGAACCCCCAGTCGTCATTGGAGATCATGGCTCCGACCGCATCGTGGCGACCGGCCAGCTGATAATGGCGGACAAGACGCGATCCGACGGCGGCAAAGATGTCGCCGGCCAGGCCGGGGTCGTCCAAGGTCATATAGCAGGTGGCTTCGTAGCCGACCAGGCTCATGACATTTTCGAGCACGCCACCCGGGCCGCAGACGATCAGTTTCATCCCCTTGGGCAAATGTGGGCGGATGGCGTCAAGCGCGGAGTAGTCCAGCGTATCGGGATCGGGCCAGGGATAGGCGTTGAAGGAGGCGCGGTCCGTGATGACGGCGCCCTCATTCATGGACACGGTACCGCTATTGTGCCTTTCGCCGGAGGGAAAGTGCAGGTTGCTGCCGCCGACGGTGGCATAGTCGTATCCCGCGGCCCGGAAGGCGGCCAGAAGAAGACGCATCTGGGCGACCGGCGCCGGATCTACGGTGAACGCTGGGCCGGACAGCTTCTTGTACAGGGGGCCGTTGAGAAAGAACTCGAAGAGCGTGGGACGTCCCGGCGCCTGACGATTGAGTACGCGAAGAAGGTTGTTGAAGTCTGGCTGGCGTATGTCATCCATGATTAATTCCTTGAAACACGAATCTCTTAGTCTTACAACAACCGCCCCTGCCCCTCCGTGGGTTTGATCCCAAAACGGCGGTAGCAGAGATCGGTAGCCATACGCCCTTGCGGCGTACGTTTGATAAAACCTTCCTGAATCAGGAACGGCTCATAAACTTCCTCGATGGTGTCGGCTTCCTCCCCAACCGACACGGCCAGCGAACTCAGTCCCACCGGCCCGCCGGAGAATCGGTGCATAATGGTCTCCAGAATCCGCTTGTCCATCTCGTCCAGGCCATCTTCATCAATATCCAACATTGTCAAGGCGGCGGCGGCGACTTCCTCATTGATTTTGCCATCGGCTTTTACCTGGGCAAAATCGCGCACACGCCGGAGCAGATTATTGCAAATACGGGGAGTCCCCCGGGAACGGCGCGCAATTTCCCGCGCGCCCCGATCATCCACATCGACATCCAGAATCCGTGCAGAACGTTTGACAATATGCTCCAAATCGACGGACTTGTAATAATCCAACCGGATCGGTAACCCGAACCGGGCCCGGAACGGCGAGGTCAACAACCCGCTCCGGGTTGTCGCACCGATCAAGGTGAATTGCTGGAGGTTGAGCCGGACCGACCGGGCATTTGCGCCCTGGTCAATCATGATATCGATAACAAAATCCTCCATGGCAGAATAGAGGTACTCTTCCACGGAGCGTTGCATCCGGTGAATTTCGTCAATAAACAATACATCACCACGCTCCAACCCCGTCAACAGGCCAGCCAGATCGCCGGGTTTATCAATGACAGGCCCGGATGTCGATTTGATGTTCACGCCCATTTCTGCGGCCAGAATGTAGGCCAAGGTGGTTTTCCCAAGCCCGGGCGGACCGGACAACAGCACATGTTCCATCACATCGCCACGCTGTTTCGCCGCCTGAGTAAACAACTCCAGCCGTTCACTGGCTTTCTGCTGGCCGACAAAATCCTTGAAACGCGTCGGCCGTAACCGCACGTCCAGATCCTTATCCGGCTTATTCAGGCCATCAGATATCAGTCGCTCTGCCATAATAATCGCCTTCAATCCGTATTACACCACGCGCCATCAGCATGGCAAGAGCCGATTCAAGTTCAACCCGCCCCACACCCAGAGTCTCACAAAGATCATTTTGAGTACCAGGATGACGCTGGATCAAGGCTAACATCCGTTCGGACAGCTCCTCAACAGTCAGAGATAAGGCCGATGCGGGTGCGGTTGCCGTGGCAACACCAATCACCTCGGCGACGGGCTGAAAGAGACGAGCCAATTCCTCCATCGTTGAGACCGGAACTGGGCGCACGGCACCATCTTGTGCGGGGCGTACCGCCGTATTCAAGTGGATCCGGTCCGGTCCGATTTGTTGGGCCAATTCTGCAATTCTGTTCATTTGTACAAACTGATCATTCAGTCCGGGCACCACAAACACCTCGAGCCAAAACGCTCCTGAGAATTCCCTGCGAAAAGCGTTCAATCCATTCATAAAAACATCAAACCGCAGATCGGCATGGGGCTTGTGAATCGCCTCAAATGAAACCTGATCCCAGGCACTGAGGGTTGCCTTGACCACATCGGCCTTGGCCGCCGCCGCACGCACTTCGGGCTGCGAAAATAAGGAACCATTGCTGAGCAGGATGCGGCGCAGGGCACAACGCGTACCGATGGCCTCGATTACCTCACCAAAACGGGAATGCAAGGTAGGCTCCCCTCCCCCCGCTAACGTTACGCAATCCGCCTGCCCGTCGCGGGCCATCCAATCATCAAACTCCGCGAGAACTCCGGCCACGGGGACATACTCGCGGCGATTCAGTGTTTTCTCAGTGGTCTTCCCCACCTGGCAATAGCGACAATCGTAGGTGCAGACTTTAAGGGGAACGAGATCAATACCAAGAGAACGGCCCAGTCGCCGTGAGCGTACTGGGCCGAACAAGAAACAATATCCGCCAGTCATCATGCAGGGGAAATCGCCTCGACCGGGCATTCGCCGGCGCAGAGGCCACAATCCACACATTTGTCGGCATCAATCACGAATTGCTTGGCGCCTTCCGCAATTGCTTCCTGAGGACACACCGGAGCGCAAGTACCGCACTTGGTGCATTTTTCTGATATTACATAAGCCATGGGTTTTCTCCTAATTAGGGTTACAAAACGCCGCAGATTATAAAAAAACTTCACCCCACTGTCAATCCACTTGCCGACCTCATGGGAATGCCGACCCGAACGCAACACAAGCCAGACCGATCAGCCCCAGCGCCATCCCGATGATCTTCAGCCTGTCAAGGCGTTCCCCCTGGGTCAGACTATAGCCCACCACCCCCACTACGCAGGCACCAACCGCCAGCGGATAGCTGACCGAGGCCAATCCCTGGCGCCCCAGCAAATCCAAGGCCGCATACAAACCAATGAACCCGGCCAGTGTGGCCAGAGCCCCGAGTGCGCCGTATCCGAGAGTCTGACGAGTCAAGCGGATGCGGCGACACGCACATAACCCGATCAGCACAACCGCCGGGCAAGCGACGGAGAGGAACGTTCGCAGGTTTGCGGTATCCTCCCACCCCTTCCAGTATGAGGGAATGGTACTGAGCGTTTGGGCCAGACCAATCACTACAAAGCCGGCAAACGGCTTGAGAAAACGAATTCCTGACTGACAGGTGGCATCATCGTGGGCACGCTGACTCCTGCCAAGCATGGCGACACAGGCCAGCATGGCAATGATTCCCCCCCAGGCCAGCCACATAGGACGGTCGCCCCCAAAAATGACCCCGAAAAGGAAGGGCCAAACCATCGCCATCTGCGCCAATGTCCAGGGAATGGCGGTAGAGCCGGCTTCCATCTGCTTGATGATCAGGATCATACCGAGCGCATCAAGGATACCGGAGAGACTGATCACCAGAACGAGTTCTGGGATCCGCCCGGCGTCTCCAACAGTCAAAAGGCTTTGCCAATGAACCAACGGGGCTGCCGCCAGGGCACAAATCCCATAGACGGCCGCATTGAAGTTGTAGACATTGATTTTCCGGGCCGCCACCAGGCCATAGATTGCCCCAATACCAGTCCAAGGGATGGCCCCCACGGCCAGTGCAAGCAGAATGCCGACGATCATGAACCCTCTTTCAGTTCACTTACCTTTATACGCCTTACAACCGGGCCACAACTTCGCCCAGCAATATGGCGTCCCAGACGGCCTTCTTGTGACGATCCTCATGATCCTTGAAAAAGAAAGGATTCTGGCCTTCCGACCAGATCACCTCAATATCCGTGATTCCGACAAAACCCAGTGCCGACTTGATCCCGTTCCGGATTCCGTCGCGAAGATCCCCTGGCTGATATGCCCCGCCTGATGAACAAAGCACCACCCCCTTACGAACATGGTGCAACCCCTTGACCCCATTTGAACCGATATTAAATGTCACATTTGGCATCAGGACCTGATCCAACCAGGCCTTCAGAATTGCCGGGATGCCAAAATTCCACATGGGGGTGGTCAGGACCAGGACATCGGTCTGATTGAACAGTTCGCATTGCTTCCGGGCGTAGGCCGCTGCGACCTTCTCTTTCTCGGTTACTTTGTAGGAGGGATCAAATACCGGATACCAGAAATGACGATAGGTATCGTAATCATAGAAGGGGGGTGGATTGGCGTAGAGATCCAGTTCAGTCACCACGGCCCCGGGCAACTTCGCCTTCAATGCCTTGAAAAAGGCCTCCGCCAATTGTTTGGAATGGGCTTCAGCAACGGGTTTCGGATTGGCAATCACATGCAAGATATTCATCGCTCGGACTCCTTTGTTATGAAGTCACATATTAAACTGGACACCGTCTCAAATAACAAGACTTCATATTTTTTGTGCTTATTCAATCTCGACATTTGCCATCTGCCATCAATCTGATACAATTATTTGCTTCATGAATGCACCCAGTCAATTTGATTTCTGGTACGCCATCAACAACACCCGCGTTGTTGTGGCGCCGGTTCAGCGTTTGGAAACATTCGGCGCCACCATCATTCATTACCATCTGGTCAGCGAATTGATGGATGCCGTTAACAAAATCCGGATTCGGGAGGGCCGCATTGTGGCACAACGCCCCCAGATCATCACCCCAACAGCGGTGGCGGGGAATCTGCTGGAAGGATTCGGGATCGAAGCCGAACGTTATATGGAATGGCTGCGTGAACATTCCCAGGATATAAGGATGCTGCAATACGGATTTTTAATCCGGAAAGAAGAAATCAACGATGAGATCGTAACGGACACCTTTGAGGCCGTATTGGATCGGGTGGCCGCCACCGTTCGGCAAAAGGACGAACCCCTCTCCGCCGTGGTCGCCGGGGTGGATTCCCCGTGGGAGGTCTCGCTCCTGAAGATGATGTTTGAGGTCAGCAACAACTCCTTTCAGGCCAATGTCCGGGAAATGGAAAGCCACCGGATGTTTGCCCCCGATGCCGGGATCCGTTTTGAAATCGAGACGGAGTTTCAACTGGCCAGCCGCCAACCCGCCCGCATCACCGACTTGGGAAATAAGCTGCAAAAGCATGGACTTTTTTCGGAGTATGAAGATCGTTTTTTTGCGCTCATAAAAGCCAAACAGGCTCGAAAACATTAAAAAGGTAAACGACGATGGGCATGACCATAACAGAGAAAATTCTGGCACGCGCCGCAGGGAAACGCGTGATCGGACCCGGCGACAACGTCTGGGTCGAAGTGGACATTTTGTTGACTCATGATGTTTGCGGCCCGGGTACCATCGGCGTTTTCCAGCGCGAATTCGGAGCCACCGCGAAAGTCTGGGATAAATCAAAAGTGGTGATCATCCCTGATCACTACATCTTCACTGCGGATCAAAAAGCTCACCGGAATGTAGATACGTTACGCACCTTCGTGGGTGAGCAATCCATGCCTTATTATTATGATCCGGGCACGCCGAAATACAAAGGGGTGTGTCACGTGGCGCTTCCAGAGGAAGGCCATGTCCGACCTGGCGAAGTGATTTTTGGCACGGATTCACATACCTGTACGCACGGAGCGTTAGGCGCGTTCGCCACAGGGATTGGAAATACCGACGCCGGCTTTATCATGGGCGCAGGGAAACTCCTGATCAAAGTACCCAAATCCATGCGATTCCAGGTCAATGGCACCGTGCCCCCCTATATCATGGGCAAAGACATCATCCTCAAGATCATCGGGGACATCGGCTTTGATGGAGCCAGCTATTGCGCCATGGAGTTCACCGGTGATGCCATCCGGCAGCTTTCTGTCGAGGAACGGATGACGATCTGCAACATGGCGATTGAGGCAGGCGCGAAAAACGGAATTATTGCACCGGACGAGAAGACGTTCGAATACGTCTGCTCACGTACCAACAAACCGTTTGAGGCGGTCTACAGTGACCCCGATGCCGTCTATGAGAGCGACCGGACTTACGACGCCTCCCAACTGGAACCCTGTGTGGCGGAACCCCACGTCCCGAGCAATTTTGCCCTCGCCCGGGAGCGAGCCCACGTCAAACTGGACCGGGCCTATATCGGTTCATGTACCGGAGGCAAACTTACCGACTTTGTGGCGGCCGCCCGGATCCTCAAGGGACATCAGGTGACCATTCCGACGTTTCTGGTCCCCGCAACAGTTGAAGTGGCTGAAGGGCTCATCAAAACGCAAATTGACGGTGTTTCGCTGGTGGAAATTTTTGCCGCGGCGGGTTGTGACGATATCGCCCCACCCTCCTGCGCCGCCTGTTTGGGTGGTCCGGCCGACACTTACGGAAGAACGGCAGGTAAAGAAGTGGTCATCAGCACAACCAACCGGAATTTCCCCGGGCGTATGGGTTCAAAGCTGTCCCAAATCTATCTGGCCTCACCCTTAACCGTGGCGGCCTCGGCGATTCGAGGACATATCACGGATCCCCGGGAATTCATGTAAGCACAGGGAGTAAAATGAAAGTAATTCGAGGTACAGTTTACGTATTGAAAGATGATATTGATACCGATCAGATCATCCCTGCAGAATATCTCAACTTGGTGCCCACGATTCCCGAGGAGTACGCCAAGCTCGGGTCGTATGCGTTGTGCGGCCTGCCCGCCAGCTATCCGCCTTTTGTAAAGCAAGGCGCCATGAAGGCCGAGTACCCGATACTTATTGCCGGACGCAACTTCGGTTGCGGCTCTTCACGGGAACATGCCCCTGTTTGCCTGGGCGCAGCCGGCGTCAAAGCCGTGGTGGCGGAATCGTATGCGCGGATATTCTTCCGCAATGCAATCGCGACCGGCGAGTTGTATCCCTTTGAAACACCGCTGCGCCTCTGCGATCTCTTCAAAACCGGGGATCAGATGGAAATTCAAGTGGAAAACTCGAAACTGATCCATCTTGGCTCAGGTAAAATCTATTCCCTGAAAGATCTTGGAGCTGTGGCACCCGTGGTTGAGGCTGGCGGGATTTTCCCCTACGCACGAAAAGCAGGAATCATCAAGTAGCCAATGTCTTGCCACATCATAGCGTTGGCAAACCAGAAAGGTGGCGTCGGCAAAACAACGACTGCCATCAATCTGGCGGCCTGTCTGGCGGAACGTCGACAACGTGTTTTGTTGATTGATCTGGATCCCCAGGCCAACAGCACCAGCGGACTGGGCCTGCAACCCACCGCTGGGGGCAGCGTATATGAGGCCCTTCTCGGACATGGCAAGTTGGCCGACAAAGTTCAACCCACGGCGGTTGAAAATCTGTTCATCATCCCTTCGGAAGTAGATCTTGCCGGAGCCGAAGTGGATATCGCCCGACTGGACCGCTATCTCCACCGGTTCAAGGAATCGCTTGATCCGTTTCTGGCGACCTCTTCCTATGATGTGGTTCTGGTCGACTGTCCACCTTCACTGGGCATTTTAACCATGAATGCCTTGACCGCCGTTCATTCGGTAATCATCCCGTTGCAGTGCGAATATTATGCCCTGGAAGGACTCAGCGTCATTACCCGGCTGGTCGCCCAGATACGCGACTCCGGCGCCAACCCGGCCCTGGAGATCGAGGGTATCGTCCTGACCATGTTCGACGGACGTACTAATCTTGCCCAGCAAGTGATGGAGGAAGTCCGCAAACATTTCGGGGACAAGGTATACCAGGCGGCTATTCCCAGGAACATCCGCATCAGTGAAGCCCCCAGTCATGGAAAACCGATCATTCTCTACGACGGAAAATCCAGTGGAGCCGAGGCATACCGGGCATTGGCAAAAGAGTTTATAAAGCGGAAAAAAGGAGAATCTATCCCTTTGTCGGAACCTGAGCCATTGCCTTCTTCTCCAGCATCCGCTCCTCTGTCTCCGCCCGCAGACGTTTGAGTTTTCCCGCCATGCTGATTTTTTTGACTGGCGACATCCGATCCACCAGAAGCACTCCGGCCAAGTGATCCAACTCGTGTTGAACGGCACGTGCCAGCAACCCGCGGCAATGAATACTTCGGACGTCGCCCTTCCAGTCCACAAACGTCACATCGACTTCCACGGCGCGCTGCACACCGGTGTGAATACCCGGAAAACTCAGACACCCTTCATCGCGGCGGGAAATATCACCGCTCTGGGCCATGATTTTGGGATTAAACATGATCAGGGGCATCTCGATATCGGGATTAAGCCGCTCTCCCCCCTCCTGTTCCACATCCATTCCAGGAGGAATATCGACGACGCAAACTGAAACAGCACGCCCCACCTGCTGGGCGGCCAAGCCCACCCCATCGGCGGCATGCATGGTTTCCATCATGCCATCCACAAACCGCTTATACTCCATTGTTACCCGAGTCACCGATTCCGCCCGTACTCTCAAAATCGGATCGCCGAAGGTCACAATCTCAAAATTCATATCCATTCTCTTTCATCCAGACGGCGAGATGAATCTTGGCCTGATCCAACAGTTCTTCATCCGTAATCGCGGTAGTGCGCCCGGCATCATATTGCGTCATCATCCACTCGTAGATTTTCTGAACACCCGGATCGTTTTTAGTAACAGGGGTTTTGGCCTTCCTGAAATATTTCTTCGCCCAAAGGGCGATGCCTGCCAACCCGCTGACATCCGACACCGCCAACTCGATCGGCCGATTCAGAAGTTTTTCGGTGTTGAAAACGTTGTAGATTTCCTCGTTCTTGAGCAACCCGTCGGCATGGATCCCGGCACGAGTCACGTTGAAGCTTCTGCCCACCAGCGGTTGATTAACAGGAAGCTGAACCTTGAGTTCATGCTCGAAATATTCAGCTATCTCCGTAATCACCGTGGTGTCGATATGGCAGTCATTTCCGCGCAACTGGAGATAGTTGATCACCATCGCCTCAACGGGTGGATTCCCCGTCCGCTCGCCAATACCCAGAAGGGTGCCATTGGCCGCAGAGCACCCGTAAAGCCAGGCGGTAACCGCATTGGCGCTCACCAGGAAAAGATCGTTGTGACCATGCCATTCAAGCCATTCACTTGGGAAGCCGGCATAATATTGCAGCCCATAAATCAAGCCCGGCACCGAACGCGGCATTGCCGCGCCGGGGTAAGGAACGCCTAACCCCATTGTATCGCAAATCCGGATCTTGATGATACTCTTGGACTTCTCGGACAGCTTCATCAACTCTGCGGCAAAAGGGACCACGAACCCATAATAATCTGCACGGGTGGCATCCTCGAAATGACAACGAGGGATAATTCCCACATCAAGGGCCTCCTGCACAATCTTCAAGTATTCCCGCATGGCCTGACGACGGTTCATCTTAAGTTTCAAGTAGATGTGATAGTCCGAACAGGAAGTTAAAATTCCGGTTTCCTTCAGCCCCATTTTCTTGGCCAGTTCCAGGTCTTTACGACGAGCCCGCACCCACCCGGTCACCTCCGGGAATTTATAGCCGAGGGCTTGAATCTCCTCGACCGCCTGCTGATCCTTCTTGGTATAGAGAAAGAACTCGGTTTGCCGGATCAAGCCCTTCGGCCCGCCCAGACGGTGCATCATCTTGTAGATATCCACCACCTGTTTGACAGTGTAGGGGGGCATCGCCTGTTGCCCATCCCGGAAGGTGGTATCCGTGACCCAAATATCCTTGGGCATCCGCATGGGAACCAACCGGTGATTAAAACCTATACGCGGCACCTCATCGTAAGGAAAGGTATGTCGAAACAGTTCAGGTTCCTTTGGATTATCAAGATGTACCGTATAGGAATCCGAATCAAAGGTATTATATCCCGGGTTGTATTTTAGCTCAAACATTGCCACCTCAATCCTTCCTGTCCGCCCTCACACAAAATCATCCGCCCTCTGTAATATCGACGATAGTAGAGTAATCTTTGCCGGATTTCAACAGACGAAACGAAAAATGCAAGACCTGCGTCCCGGTCTGTTCAATCCGGCCAGGCAGGGCGCGCATGGATAAAGCAATCCGACCAGGCTTCGATCGCCAGTTTCAGGGCCCGGGCCCGATGGGAAATTTTATTTTTTGTTTCCTCGGAAATCTCCGCAAAGGTTTGATTATACCCATCCGGCACAAACAGTGGATCGTATCCGAACCCGCCTGCACCCCGGATGGCCGACAAAAGTCGCCCCTCACAAGCCCCGGAGACCGTGCGAACGACGCCACTTGGGTCAGACAAGGCAATGACGCACCGGAAACGGGCTGTTCGATCAGTGATCCCCTCCATTGCCGCGATCACTTTGCGATTATTAGCCCCATCATCGGCTGGTTCTCCGGCATAACGGGCTGAATACACGCCCGGCGCTCCATGCAGGGCCTCCACTTCCAAACCGGAATCATCCGCCAGTGTCCACATCCCGCTGAAGCGGGCCAGGGTCACCGCCTTTTTCTTGGCATTAGCCTCAAAGGTATCGCCATCTTCAACCACCTCGGGGGCACCGCTGAGCTGCTTGAGACTCATAAAAGACAATTGAGGCACAGCCAGAATGGCCGATATTTCCGTGAATTTGTGCCGATTTCCGGTTGCAATAAGGAGATTCATAAAGGATTGGTGCTCGGGGTGGGACTTGAACCCACACGACCTTGCGGTCATCAGCCCCTCAAACTGATGTGTCTGCCATTTCACCACCCGAGCAAAAGCGTGAGAATCTACCGGCTAAGTTTTTCCGAAGCAAGCATTACTTACAGACTCAGCCTAGTTTTTTTCACCCAAAAGGGTAGTCCCTGCAGGTTTTTCAAATTCTTTTAAACGAAATTCGGAAGCGTCAAACACAACCACCATTTTCTCCCGTGCCAGACGGACTAATACCTGTTGATCCTTTTCAAAATCCCACTCCCAGGTTGCCCTTCGATTGTCACTCATCAGGGAGTTACTGTTTCGGATGTCACCCGGCAAAACCACGCGAGCGACTACCCGTAAACCGCTCAAAAAGGGAGTCATTTTATTAAGACTTTCCGACATCACCACACTCGTCACTTCAGGGCTGTTGCCGCTCGGTGGAGGGGTGACAATAAATTTGCAGGACGTTTCATCTATCCGCTTTAACGTCACCCCGACATCCCTGAAGAAAGATTGCTTAAAAAGACTGGCCAGCGTCTTAAACTTGAGGGTGAAATCAACATAGTTCCACCCCCCCTGCTCCCGCAGCTTTATCGATTCAAGAATAATGCCATCGGTGGCCATGGTCCCGAATTTCGCCCGAAGCACCGCTTCGTCAAATAGAAACGGGATATCAAGCTCGGGCCGGATCGAGTTCGTCTTTCCAGCCGCCAGATCAAGAGACGCAGATAAATCACGAGCCAGATCCGCCTGGTTAATAATGTAGGTTGGCATGCCATAGATTGCACGCAGGGATCCGCTTCCATCCCGCTCCACACTTACCGTAGCATCAATTTTAACGCAGCCCAGTCCCGCCAACATCAAGCCGGTGAACACAAAGGAGAAGGCTAATAAACGGAACGGATTTCTCATGGGCGCACACTCCTTGGCGGCGGATTAGTTGGAGGGAATCGAAAGATCGTTTCTCCAGGTTTTGCCATCCCTTGTTCGCGCGCACTGCGCTCGACAAAATCCGGATCACTACGAAATCTTTTTTGATTTTGCTCAAATTGCCGGATGCGCGCCTCCATCGAGGCATTGCCCTGCTCCAGAGCCTCTTTCCGGTTTTGCAGAGTCTGGTAATTATGGGTTTTAGGCAAAAATATACATACAATGGCAACCACCCCGGAGGCGACAACCACCATCCATGCCAATCGATATACCAATACCCAAAAATTCATATCCGCTCGATAAAATGATATTCACTGGCGAACAACCCTTTGTCCGCCAATGAATATCCGAACTACCTGTTTATAAAAATCAGATTACGCCGCCATAGATCGCGTATTTGCCCAACATCTCTTCGATACGAAGCAGTTGATTGTACTTGCAAACGCGATCCGTCCGGCAAAGCGAACCGGTCTTGATCTGCCCGGCGTTGGTCGCCACGGCAATATCCGCAATGGTCGCATCTTCAGTCTCGCCGGAACGATGACTGACCACTGCCGTATACCCCGCCTGCGTAGCCATCCGAATGGCGTCAAGAGTCTCTGTAAGGGTGCCAATCTGGTTGACCTTGATCAGAATCGAGTTGGCAATACCCAGGTCAATGCCCTTCTTGAGGAACTTGGTATTCGTCACAAACAGATCGTCACCGACCAGTTGCACTTTATCACCCAACTTGTCGCTCAACTTCTTCCACCCATCCCAATCATTTTCGGACATTCCGTCCTCAATGCTGATAATCGGATACTTGGCACAAAGCTTGGCATAGAATTCCACCATCTCCTCCGCCGTATGCACCGAGCCATCGCTCTTCTTGAAGATGTACCGTTTCTTGGCGGCATCATAGAACTCGCTGGCAGCAACATCCAGAGCCAGGAAAATATCCTTGCCCGGCTTGTACCCGGCTTTCTTGATGGCTTCGATGATCACATCCAAAGCATGCGTATTGCTGGTCAGTTTCGGGGCGAAACCGCCCTCATCACCCACCGCAGTACTCAATTTCAAACCCTTCAATACGCTTTTGAGTGCATGGAAGACTTCCGCCCCCATCCGCAGGGCTTCGGCGAAGGTTTTAGCCCCTTTGGGCATAATCATAAACTCCTGAATGTCAATTGGCGCATCGGAATGAGCGCCGCCATTCATGATATTCATCATGGGCACCGGGGTCACCTTGGCGTTGGTACCGCCGATGTAGCGGAACAACGGCAGACCGCAATATTCGGCGGCCGCACGGGCATTGGCCAACGAAACCGCCAGAATGGCATTCGCCCCAAGCTTACTCTTCGTCTCGGTGCCATCCATCTCGATCATCAGGTTGTCGATTCCGACCTGATCACGGCAATCCCATCCAATCAGTTTGGGAGCCATCTTGAGATTTACGTTCGCGACAGCCTTGCGTACACCTTTTCCCAGGTAACGCGTGGCATCACCGTCACGCAATTCAACGGCCTCGTGCTCGCCGGTCGATGCACCAGAAGGAACCGCTGCGCGTCCAACAATCCCGCTCTCAAGCGTAATATCGACTTCAACGGTCGGGTTGCCACGGGAATCCAGAATCTCTCTTGCCACAATATTCTCAATCAATGACATAACTTCGATACTCCTTAATTACTGTTCAGCCGGTACTCGGCGATATTTTGAAAAACCTTTCGATCATACGTAAACCTTTTCCTGCTTTCAAGCAGAGAGTGCTGGACAGCATTGAAGTTTCCCTTATATAAATAGGCTTTTGGAGACTTAATACATGAAAATCCTTATTACTGGGGGCGCCGGCTTTATTGGAAGCAATTTCGTTCATTATATCCTTGAATCTCACCCTGAGGACGAAGTCGTCAACCTTGACGCACTTACCTACGCAGGGAATCTGGAGAACCTGACTGATATCTCTCAAAATCCCCGGCACACGTTCATTCACGGAGACATCACGTCGGCACAGGACATCAACAAAGCCTTCAAAAATCATCACATTGACGTGGTGGTGAATTTTGCCGCAGAAAGCCATGTCGATCGCAGCCTGCACATGGGCCCACGGGCCTTCATCAAAACCAATATCATGGGAACGCAGGTGCTTCTTGATGCCGCCCGCAAATTCAAAATCAAGCGCTACCTGCAAGTTTCAACAGATGAAGTCTATGGAAGTCTCGGCCCGACGGGGGCGTTCACAGAAGAGACGCCAATCCAGCCGAACAACCCCTACTCTGCCACCAAAGCCGGCGCCGACTTCATGGTCCGCGCCGCCCAACATTCCCATGGATTGGATACCGTCATTACCCGCTGCTCAAACAATTTTGGACCTTACCAGTTCCCAGAAAAGCTCATTCCGTTGATGATTGCCAATGCGCTTGCGGATAAACCGCTTCCGGTGTATGGCGACGGCATGCATGTCCGCGATTGGATTTATGTCATGGATCACTGTTCTGGCATCGATACGGCCCTCCGCAAGGGAAAGTCCGGAGAAGTCTATAATCTCGGAGGCAACTACGACGTGCCTAACATTCAAATTGTCAAAGGGATCTTAAAGATCCTGGGCAAACCGGAAACCCTCATCACCTATGTTAAGGACCGCCCCGGCCATGACCGCCGTTACGCCATGGACAATACCCGCGCCAAAAATGAATTAGGTTGGGAGCCTGCTTACAAATTCGAGGAGGCTCTGAAAACCACGGTCCAATGGTACGTCGCCAACAAAAACTGGTGGGAGCGCATCCGGAGCGGTGAATACCTGAAAGCCTTTGACAAGATGTATGGCTGGCGCGATCAGCAGTGCCATTAATTCTTCACACTTTCGATCGTGACAATATCCGCCGCCTCCAGCGTCTTGTAGATCCCGATCTGAGTTTCCAGCTTGATATCACCGTTGGGCAGTTTTTCCGCCAAAATTCCTGTCACCCCATCCCCATTACGCAACTTAATCCGGGTGTCGGCATTGAACACACGCTTGAGAACCTCTTTTATGGTGACCGTCTGCCCTTTCTCAATGGTGACCCGACGTTCCACTGAACCATAGTTTTTCAACCTTAATGAGACAGTATGAGTCCCGACAGCAACCTCATGACTTAACTGGGCGACGGCCGTATTCGGGGCCGGCATCAAGCCGCCCAAATCAAACCCATCCAAGTAGACTTTGACCCCATCTGGTTTGGCCATCACCTCAAGGGTCCCCACGTTCTGCTCCAACCGGAGCTCTTCGACTTTCTTTTCGCCCCGCTTGATTTCAACTGTACGGGTTACCGGGGTATACCCATCCATCTCAGCCCGGATGACATGACTTCCCGCCTCTATGGTGTCCAGCGTTAACGGCGTCTGCCCGCATAATTTTTCATCCGCATACAGTTTTGCGCCGGAAGGAATGGAAATCACCGACAATGCACCCGGAACAGGTTTCAGCGAAATGGTTAGATTTTCCGTCTGATTCGCCTGAAGTTTGATTTTAGAACGATAAACTTCATAGTCAGGAAGTGAAATATTCAACTCGTTTTCCCCAGCCGGCAAACGCTCCAGCGTGCAGGGGGTAACCCCTTTCAATAAGCCATTCACCTTAACAGAGGCCCCGCTGGGCTCCGACCCTACGTTCAAAACGGCGGAATCCGAGGTGAGCGATACAGACACCAATTGCGGGGAACGATTCTCAATCTGGAACTCCACATCGCGACTGAGATATCCCAGCGAAGAGGCATTCATCCGATACCGCCCGAAAGGCAGATCCGTCAGTAGAAGTGGAGTCTTACCCCGATGCGCCCCATTGATCTCGATATCCGCCCCCATCGGGGTGGAGCGAAGCAATACCAACCCCGCTGGTTGTTCAAGCTTGATGTCAACCTGAGCCTTGCCGTCTGCCGATACCGTTACAGTGCGTTGCGCAGAAAGATAGCCGGTCTTTTCAACCGTAATAAGATGGGGGCCTGATATAAGCCCCGGAACAACCGCAGGGGAAACGCCCCTTTCGATGCCGTCACAGGATACGGTGGCCTGGCTGGGGGTCGAGGAAACAAAGATTTTACCCCCGTTTTCCTGCGCCAGACAGGGAAGACCAAGCGCCATTGCCAGCACTCCCAGAAAAAGTCGTATTGTCGGGATTCCCATATTATTTATCCGTTGCCAGGTGCCGTTCCACGTCCACTAGATTTTTGCTGGCGTTGCGGTTTCGCTCGTCGGAGCGATCCGGAATCATCTCGCAGATCACCTTCAATTGGCGGTCGGCTTCCTTCCAATCGAGTAATTTGACAGAACGCTCCGCGAGGAACCACAAATCATCGTAGCGGCGTTGAAGCTCCCGGCTACAATCTGTCTTCGCGGTGGTGGCCTCAACATAAAAGGCCGGTTTCGGCTGAATGGTTTCGAGATACCACTCACATTCCTTATAGGCTCGTATGGCGTTATACAAGTTCTCGTTCCGAACTTCTCGCTCGTCCCACATCTTCTTTCCCTGAAGCAAAGCTGCCTTGGCCTTCTCGATCAATGTCGCAGGGTCCACCGCCAGCGCCGCCAGCCCCAGTTCATTCTTACCGAATTCTTCAATCATTGCACGGGCGGTCGCGAAGGTCTCAGGCTCAGCCTGGTTTAATGTCCTGACCCGGTGGGCGACGGCCCCCACGACCACCGTGAGGTCACTCAGGTTATAAACCCCGGGTGCGACCCCACTATTGTCCTCCGGCAAATCAAAAATTCCCGATGATTCAAGAGAACGTGCCAGATCTCGCTGGAGTTCCGGCATTACTTTTTTATCACGCCGAACATGTCGATCATTCTGAAGATCGTCAACCTGAACACTCAGGGTATTATTCTTCAGCTCCAACGCATATCTGAAGATGTTTGAAGAGGAACCCTCCACCCGCTCAAAAATAAACTCAAGAATGGGCAGGTTGTTTTTGGGCTGAACCGGCGGCGGCCGAGGTTTTTCAAAAAAGGCTGAAATCGGTTTTTGCAACCAGATCACCAACACAAGAATTAGCATAACGGATGCCAACCCAATTAAATTTCTACGCATTACATTGGACTTGGCGGCTCCCTCGGTATTCCTTCCCTTGCGAAATCCAAGATCCAGGGCGGATTCAGTTCCTTTGGGAGGTGTCACAGAGCTGTGAGGCACATCAGGCACAGGAAGGCTGGAAGGCCGTTTCAATTCAGAGCCCGCATTCACCACCCGCATTCGGGTATCCCCTGCCAAAATCTCATCCTTCACATGAAGTTGCTGTTCTTGAACCAGTTTGCCATTCACCATGGTTCCATTGGCACTTCCCAAATCAGAAACCCAGAGTCCGGTTCCGGCCTGAAGGTAAAAGCGACACTGGAACCGGGACATGGCCTCATCGGCGATGGAAATATCATTCCGCGACGAACGACCAATGCGAACCCCTTCGGAGGTCACATGGATCTCCATTCCCTTGTTCGGGCCTTCCGTGATCAAAATATGTGTGACTTTGTCCATCTATCCTAAAACAACCTACGCTTGCCAACTCATGGAGTCAATCCCTGCGCACTACATCTGCTTGAAAATCTGAAGGACAATGGGTCCCAGTAACACCAGAAATACGGCCGGGAAAATACAAGCGACCAGCGGGAACAGCATCTTGACCGGGGCTTCATTCGCCATCTTTTCAGCCCGCTCAAATCGCCGCTGCCGAATCTGATCGGACTGGATCCGCAGGATGGCGGCAATCCCCACCCCCAGTTCATCCGCTTGAACCAGGGAGTTTAAGACGGATCGCAAATCCTGTTGATCCACCCGCTCCGACAAATCCCGCAAGGCATTACGACGAGTCTTTCCAAGTTGTATTTCCCGCAATACCCGCAGCAACTCCTCCTCCAGGGCGTCCACCCTGCCTTTCGAGACAATGCGCTGCATGGCACTCATAAAATCAAGCCCCGCCTCAACAGAGAGCGTCAACAAGTCCATTACAAACGGCAATGATTTCTGAATCCGTCGATGGCGATCCGCCAGCACAGACTTTAACCACAATCCGGGATAGGTATAGAACCCCAATAAAATAACGATGATCAGCGAAGCCGCATGGTTATGAAGCGATTGCCCGGCTGGCCCGGGGACAAGCGCAATCAAAGATAAAAGCAACGTCGACAACAATACGCCTAGAATTCCAGGAATCAGAACTTTCATCGCCAGGAATTCCTCGGAGGCGATCATCCCGCCGTACCCCGCGGCGATCAATTTTTTCGATACGGTAGCATTCGATTTATCAAATACCGGGCGGCGGAAGAGCGGCACCAGATTGGGCGCCAGCGGAAAAAGAAGACGGAAGACAAAAGGAATACGCCGTTCCTGCCGCCGCCCGTCCGCCAGCGTCACATAAGTGACCTGCCGGAGTACCTGTGCACATTGCCAAGCCGCCAGTCCGGCAAAAACCGCCCACATCAGGCACAATCCATATTCCATCACAGTAGCCATATTAGATATCAATGTTGATTATTCTGCGAATCATCAGGGCCCCGCAAATCTCAAGGATGATCACTCCTGCAACCATAACAAGGCCGATACCAGAGTGCAAAAACGCCAGCATCATGGAGGGATCGAGAAAGAACATAGCCAATCCCAACAACAAGGGCATGGCCCCTACAATGATCCCCTGTAAACGTCCCTGTGCCGTCAAGGTCCTGATACGCAGTTCAATCCTCAGTCGCTCCCGGATTGTGTAGGCAATTTTCTCAAAAACCTCCGTCAAGTTTCCGCCCGTTTGACGGGCGGTTTCAAAAGCGGAAATCATCAACGCCAGATCATCGCTTCCCACCCTTTGCTGAAGGCTCGCCAAAGCGTCCTCCATCGACATCCCGACACGCATCTGATGCAGGTACATGCCAAATTCCTGCGAGATCGGGTTCTGCCCCTCGCGGACGACCAGTTCGATCGCCTGCTGCACACTGAACCCGGCTTTCAAAGCATTACTCATATTTACCAGGCTGTCCACAAGTTGAAGATTAAAGCGCTGCAGGCGACGCTGCTTCACTATCGAAAGGATACGCTTGGGGATATTCCAGCCTACCACAGCCAAAACGCCCCCCATACCGATTCCAATCACAAAAGAACGGCTGTCGAAACCGCCAAAAAGCAAAAAGCCCAGCAGAAAACAAACAGCCGCCGCGGCAGACGCCAGTTCCAAAATCCGGCGTGGCGGGATGAAAAGAAACATATCCGCCATCTGACGGGACGCATTTTCGGAATATGCCGCCGCATAGTCCGCCGCCGCCGAATGAAAAGCATCAAGGATAAAGTAGGTCAGCCCGCCCAGGCACAACAGGTATAACCCCGGCACCACCCACAAAATATAGATTGAATCCATACCCAAACCTTTCGGAACTGGCCTTACCGCTGAGGGCTAAATATCGACAAATCCACCTTAACCCCGCGTGCCTTCAGATCGTCAAGAAACGTCGGGATGGCGCCGGTGGGCACAATCCGCCCCATCACTTTGCCCTCGGGACTTATCCCGGTCTGTTCAAAAACAAAGATATCCTGCATGGTGGTGCGCTCCCCTTCACTTCCGACCACTTCGGTCACATTCACCACCTTGCGGGAGCCATCACTCAACCTCGATTCATGGATAATGAGATCCACGGCAGAAGTAATCTGTTCCCGAATGGCTCGGATGGGAAGATCCATACCGGACATGAGAACAAGGGTTTCCATACGGGAAATGACATCCCGTGGCGTATTCGCATGAACCGTCGTCAAGGATCCATCATGCCCCGTATTCATGGCCTGTAGCATATCCAGCGCCTCCCCGCCGCGGCATTCCCCCACCACAATCCGATCCGGTCTCATACGCAGGGCATTCCGAACCAAGTCCCGGATCGTAACGGCCCCCTTCCCTTCAATGTTAGGGGGCCGGGATTCCAGGGACACCACATGGGCTTGCTTCAACTGAAGCTCAGCCGCATCCTCAATCGTGAGGATCCGCTCATGAGCCGGCAGAAAACTACTCAGAACATTCAGTAAAGTGGTCTTTCCTGATCCCGTCCCTCCGGACACAATGATGTTCTTGCGGGCCTCAATACAGGCCTTCAAAAAATCCCTCATTTCCGGCGTCCAAGTTCCATGCCGGATCAGGTCATCAGAAGTCAACGGGATCTTTGAAAATTTCCGGATGGTGAGACAGGGCCCGATTAAAGAAAGCGGATGAATGATGGCATTCACACGGGATCCATCCCGAAGTCGTGCATCTACATAAGGCTGACTCTCATCAATGCGCCGCCCTAACGGGGACACAATCCGCTCGATCACCGCCAAGACTGATTTCTCATCCAGGAAAGTCCTGTCCGTCAGCTCAATCCGCCCGCGGCGTTCAACATAAATATGCTGGGGCCCGTTGACCATGATTTCCGTGACGTCTGAATCCGCAAGCAGATCTTCAATGGCCCCCAACCCGACGGCCTCGTCGTATACCTCCTTGGTCAAAGACAGCGCAGAAATGTCGGGCGGCAATCGCGGGGCCACTTCCTTGACAATACCTTCCACCGTCTCCAGAACACGACGATGGAGTTCTCCCTCGTTAATGTGGGTGGCCGTAAGCCGTTTAATATCCATCCGCTCCAGCAATTCCTTATGGATCTGCTGTTTTACCGTCTGGCGCCTCGCCAACAAACGTTCATCACGTTCCCCGTCCACTACAACTGGAGGCGGGACGGGGAGGGCAGGAATCGGCCGGGTTACAGTCGGCACCGGGGGCGGAGACGGGGGAATTGAAGCAACGGGCAGTTCCACCCGAACGGGGGTGGGACGCGTGGAATAAAACTTCAAGCCAAAGCCCCCGAGCTGTAACACCTGCCCCTCAATAACCTCCGCACGACCATGAACAACAGCCCCGTCAATCTGCGTCTCCCCGAACGTGAGATCTTCCACCCAACAAGCCCCATTGCGGAGACTGACAATCACATGGCGCCCGGACACTCCAGTCCCCGAGAGCACGATCTTATTTTCCTCGTCACTCCCTATCGAATAGAAACCCGGAGAAAGCTCCAGAAGCTTCTTGGTCCCATCAGGTTTCTGGATTTCCAGATACATCATAAGAAATCGTCCTGTCGGTGTTCAGCGCAATTATTTCTGCCCTGTTTTATATCGAATAACCTGCTGGCGATAATCATTCAAGACCGGCATCTCCTCTTCCAGCATACCAAAATTAATTTCCGGCAGATTTTTCTCATAACTGACGTCCTCGGGATTCCGGAGGGATAACGTTAAATGCCCGCGCATATTCTCGACAAAAACGAGCAGTTCGGCTTCACGCGGTGTGACTTCCAACGTCACACTACTGTAACCAGAACTGGACCGGCTTCGATCACCCAATTCCGACTTGCCAAGAGTCTGACCGGTGGCCAGCACGGAGACATCCTGAAGAATGGTCAAGGTAACCCATTCCGTCTTTTCAGGATCTTTGCGCGACGGAAAAGTGAAGGACCCCAATACATCCACACGGTCATTCGGTTGTACCAATCCGCTCACTCCGGCCGCCCCGCTGATTGAAATTGAAATGGCCCGTCTCCCCGCGGTGATCACCGGCGCCAAACCGGACCCGGGCCGGAATGGCACATCCACGTACGACCACATCAACGTTTCCGCTTTATCCATGCTCTGCTTGAGCTTTTTCCCTAAAAACCGGTCGAGATCAGCAACCAAGATGGTGTTTTTGGTTACTTCACGTCCGGGAATACTCTTGGATAATAGATCCTTTTTTACCAGAACAGTACCCGCCGGAAGATCCCGGCCTGCTGCAATGACTTCCACCCTTTTTTCGCTGGAAATCAATTGGGCACGTTCATTTTCCAGATCGGCCATGCGAGCATGAAAATAACTTTGCGTCATCCAGAACGCCAGTAATCCCACCACAACCGATATAATCAACACCATACGTTGCTTCATGAGTTATCTCTCCTGTCGCTCAATTGAGGGCACCCTGCTTATGTAACAAGGTTATGCCGGTTTCGCCATTGGATTCTTGAGTGCATACCACCACTACACAAACATCCGTTCCTTTAACATAGAACAATAAACTACTGCCGTCCGGGGATCCGCCCCGCTTCGCCCAGCCGTATTGAGCCATTGCCAATTCATAAAAATGGATCACATCAGCCTTTCCCATATTGGATGTGAGGTACTCAAAGGTGGTTCTGGTGTCGGCATTTTTCAGCGATCCATGAACTATTCCATCCGAAGGAACCGGTACCTCCCCGAGACGATGGCGAACCTGCCGGGATGGGGAGTTGATTTGCTCCTTGGATGATTGAATCACGGTGAATAGCAAAGCCGGTCTTTCGGGATCGGCACGGAGGGCCAGTACACGGAGCCGCGGATCCTGCGGACGGCTCAGAGCAGCCTGAACCGATGACAAGCCATCATCACACCCAACCACACTGACATCGGCCTTTGCTCCATTGATTTCCATCACGGTTTTATAAACCAGCCGGCCAAAAGAAGTGGGATTGAAAAAATCAACATTCTGGGAGAAATACACGCGTGCCGGGAGGATTGAGGCAAAAAGTCCGCTCCCAACCAATATCATCAGCAATAGACTCTGTCGCCTCCTCATCAATAGATCCCCTTGGTCCAAGTCATCCAGGCTTTCCCCTGTAAGTCGATCGAATCTTTGTTATACAGCAATTCACGAACAATCGGAATAAGCGGCACGTTTTTCGTAGCAGACCCTTCCACTAAACCAAATAAGTCCTGGGGGAAAGAACTGTTGGCCATGGCGGAAACCGGATTATTTGTGCGCAACTGATTCAATTCCTCGGGATGCGCATAATCCACAATCCCGACCTGCAATAAAGCCGGATCCCCCGGCACCGTGCCATCATCACGGGAAAAGGCAATCCCATCATTCCCGGGCGTGCAGGCCGCAATGAATAAAGGTCCTGCAAAAGAGGACTGTTCCGACATGGCTTTCTGTCCGGCTTCCCGCCGGGCCATCATCATTAACCGGGAATGACTGACCCCCAGGGTACAAATCTGGATGCTTCCGGCAAACAATATCAGAATGACTACCAGCGCCACCACCAGTTCCACAATCGCTTGTCCTGATTTGGGTTTCATCAATGCCCTCTCCGGCTCCCTCCCCCATGCCCACCGGGCCCACTATAAGTCTGACAGGAATCAGAATTTATTTTCAGCCAGTCAATTCCAGTCTGTCTGAAAATTGGATTCTCCCACATCACCAACTGCAAACAATACCAACAACCGGGCACCGTTACGCCACTCGCCACATAATCTGGCAAATGAATTTCAACATGATCCCTCCAGTCGAGATCGAATGCCCCCCCCGCAGGCGCCGAGGAGGCATCCATGGGGATCAACCTCACATCATGAAAAGCCGGAAGCACAAGTCCATATTCATTGGGGCGGATGTCCTTCCCGTCCGACGTCAGATAACCAAACGGTTTCGCGGCAGCGGTCCAAGTGATCTTGTTGGCACCGGCACCAGGCGTCAACCGGGGCGACTCCGCGAGCACCCTTGTGACCGCATCCGCTCCAGCATAATCGTACTGCGATTTCACAGGGCCGGTAGCGGGAAATGCATTTTCACCCGAGGGCGAGATGGCGTCCCATGTCCCCCATAAACCGGGGTCATAACAATACCACTTCGAAACGATTGAGGTGACATTCGTAGCAATAATCGGCCCTGACAATCCCCGTTCCTCCATCACCTGATTCATACTGGCCAACACCCGGTTGTCGCCAATCATGGATTGGATCTTCAATCCCAGCCCGAAATATTCGGAATTGATCGGCTCCGGGGTTTTAATGACTTCCGGCAAAGGTGGCCAGGAATGATAATCCATATAGCTGTTCAACAAATCAGGGGCATTATGATGAAACCAACACCAATCCGTCCCCGCGACGGCATCATAAAACTCAGGCATGAGCAAAATATGGTCTCCGACATAATCGGAATACAGCCGGGCATTATCCGGACCCACGGCAACACCTCCGTCCGCCACGGATTCAATCATGGTGGAATATTCCACCCAGGCATTGGAATACGGCTCTGTGAATGCCATCTGGCCATCCCCTCCAGAATCGGCATACTGAAGCACTTCTCCCGCATGTTTCCGTAGCCTGGCGGCAAACCGGTCATTATTGAATATGCCGTTGTTTTTAGCCGCCTGTTGAGCCGCAAAAAGTCCGATCATGGGGCCGACATAACATAGACGGGCCTGCAATTGATTAATCGCGGCCGCCTCATTCGTATCCCCCTGAGTCAAGGCGACGGCCTGCATGATGTTGAGATCCCCGATCAAATTAAGGGTTATCGCCTGCCAGCGCGCCCCGGCCAACGCCGATGAATCCCCGGCATTCTGGCTGATGTTCTTGATGTAGATGACCTTATGAAGGTCAAAATTCCACAAGGCGAAAGAGAGCAGAATCACCACCATCATGATAATGAAAATCATGGCCTGGCCCGAACGTGAACCGTTCGAATACCCTATGTCGCCAGAGTCAGTATGCCGAGTCTTCACCATCCGGCATCATCCATATAAAGGGTATAATGTTCATCCAGATAGGTCTCTCCATTCAAATTGATAGAATCAGCCGAGTAAAAAGCTTTCGCAAACGGATTGTTGGTAAGAAACACCTCTTGGGCCACGCCATAGCGGAATGTTCCGTCCCCCATTGAGGCCGCTGCTCCACATTGAATGTTGGTCCAATTGGCATAATCCAGAATGGCGTGTAACTGCCCTGAATTATCCGCCCCGAGATAAAGCGGAATCCGTGCCGCCTCCAGCGCATGCTCAGCCGCAGGCCCCCCCTGATAAGCAGGATTAATCATACGGCCCGCATTGGGAATCACACCCACCCTGACAGTCTTCTCCACCATGAACCGGTTGAAACCGACCGTAATGGCCCGTGCACCCCGCCCCGCCGCATAGTCCAAAACCTCTTGGGCGGCAAAGAGTTGTGAAATCTGAAACAAACCAAAGAAAACCAGGCAAACAATGGCAATAACCATACAGGACTCAATAAGAGCCTGCCCTCCCTTATGGTGCCAATCCGCCCGCCTCCAAGGGTGTGCGTTCACGTTAGACCTCCTGCTAGGGAAAGGCCTATTTCAAACTTTTGAGATAATCAGCGGATTTGGCCGAATTAGGGTCAGTTTCTGTACTACCCAATTCCTTGACGGCTCCACCCATTTTAGCCCGAATCGTATCGCCAAAGAGCCCGAAGATGGCCAATGCCGCCAACGCGATAACCGCAACGATAATGATGTACTCAACCATTCCCTGCCCACTTTTGCGTTCTGTATTCATTCCATTCTCCTTAAGGATACTCAGACCCGATCAGATTTAACACCCTCGTCCCAAATTCTTTAAAGGTTCCTTCAAATAAATAGAAAATGGCAAAAGAGGCCAGTAACGTTCCCGCAATCACAACGTACTCCACCATGGCCTGCCCGGAGCGAGCATTGAATTCAGGCTTCGACGCCAGAAACTTGATGAAAGCTCTCATTTCCATACACAACGATCATAGTGCGTCATTTATTGTAAGTAAACACACGATTTACTGTAATCAAGATAATCCGGTTTATTATGCAACCCGAATCCTCCGGCAGATGAGGATTAGGCAGTGAGAAGATGACGGAGATGCTTTGCGCACTTTTTTGCTGCAAACACGTTTCAAATCCAGCCGGAACAATCGCCTAACACAATATTTTCAGGGTTCGAAAGCATTTTAATTGCAGTCTGAGGACAAGCGGTTATTATTCGACAAAAATTTCAGTAAAGGATCGCAAATGAATTTTAATTGCAGCAAACTCGTACTACGGACTGGCACCATCACCTCCCTGTTGTTACTCACAGGCTGTGCCACAGTGGATGAAGCCTATTTTCTAGACACCGACACCAAGGCCAATGTTTTTGTAGCCGCAGGAAATCCCCAAATCAAGAAAATCGCGATCCTTCCTTTCAAGGCCCCAACAGACTTAATCGGCGGAGCCGTGGCCGATATTTTTGTCACTGAATTTCTTCGAACCAGTCAATACGACATCCTTGAACGCAGCCGCATGTCCCAGGTCCTGAGCGAAGCGGAATTGGCACTGTCAGGGGTCTCCGCCGCAAAGGCCACGGAAATTGGCAATATGCTCGGGGCCGATGCAGTCGTATTGGGCACCGTGGACGAATATACCAAGGTCAAGCATGGCTGGCATGAGGATGCCCTCATCGGCATGACCGCCCGCATGATCGAATGCAAGAGCGGACAAATAATATGGAGTGTGGATCTGGCTAAGCGCGCAGACGACAAAAACACCACCCTGTCGGAACATACCCGGACCGTGGCTCATGAAATGGTCGCCGCACTTTACCGGAAGTGGCGTGAACACAAACAAAAGGACGACCCCCGACATGGCGAAACTCAGCTTTAAACCTTGCTGGCTCTACATCGCGCTGTTGTCCGCTGTGGCACTCCTGTCCGGCTGTGTCAGCGAATCCGTAGACACTGACCAGGCTGGCAAGACCCACTCCCTTGCCCGGGAGATCCCTCCGCCACCACGCGTCATGACGTTGATCTCAGAACAGGGCGCAGGAACAGCCCCGGCCAATTCAGGGATCGACACCATGGCTCTCCCCATATTAATCGCCCGCAAGATACCCAGTGTCGATCCAGGCATGGTCCAGTCAAATCTGAAAAAAATCCAAACTGTCCTTTCCCAGAGTGGCGAAGAACAGGGGGCGACGGAGATCGGGATGCAGTATGGGGCTGATGTCATTTTGTCTGGCCGGGCGGAAGCACGCTGTGTGGCAACCCAGATCGCCGGCAGCAATTTAAAGTCATATCAGGGAACCGTCAATATACGGGCCATTTGTACGGATGATGCCAGTCTTCTGGCCATGGCCTCGGAAAGCGCCTCCATCATTGCCCTCGACGATACCACCGGGACCATGAAATCCCTGCGGGTAGCCGGCCAGAAAGCGCTCGACAAGATTATTCCAGACATGTTGCAGGCGTGGAATCAAAAACCAGCCGCCACCGTCAAAAAGCCAAAGGACGCTCTCTCGGTTTCCGCCGTGCTCGAACCGGCGTCCAAAGTCGGACCCGAGGTTGTCATTGAGAACCCACCTGCGGGATATCAACCCCCTGTGACAGCCTTGTTGCCACTGACCGCGCAAGGCGGGGTTAGTTCCAACTCCATCCCTATCATCACCGATACCCTCTATGCCACCCTACTGAAAAGCCAGTGGTTCCGGTTGGTGACCCGGGAAGACATGTCCAAGATCCTGACAGAGCACAAACTCCAGATGAGCGAGATTTGCGACAGCAGTTCTCGCGCCGTTGAATTCGGAAAAATCCTGAATGCGGAAAAGATGTTGATTGGGACCGCGAGCAAATTGGGAACCACTTACCAGATCGTTCTCAAACTCGTCAATGTGGAGACGGGTGAGATCGAGAAGGCTGGGGAAGCAGAAGCCTCGGGGAATGTGAATGTATTAATGCAACTCGTCAAACAGGCGGCGGCAGAATTGCTCAACAAGCAAAACAAAGGAGAGAAATAGTATGACAAAGCTAGCGATCAGTGTGTGGCTGTCAGGCATGGTGCTGCTTGGCGGTACGGGGATTGGATCCGCTCAGACAACCGTTCGCGAAAAAGAGGGCGCCACCGTTGTGCGGCAAGGCCCCGGAGGAGATGTTCAAATCCTGTCGACAGAAAAGAAAACCATAAGAAGAAATACCGATGAGTCGTCCGACAGCACGCCCCAGACCACGGTTAAGTCCAGACCGTCGGTTTCGGAAGATCCTTCCCGCAAAGCACGCGTGATGGTCGTTCCCGCCATTTTTGTACAGGAACAACGACGGCGCCTTGACCGTGAATTGAACGAGCGTTTCGGGATAACCGACGCCGGAATCATCGAGTCTCCCGGTTATACAAGCTTCCTGATTGATGCCCTAGTGAATGCCAGGAAATTCGACTTGCTCGAACGCGAGGAATTGAAGTCGGTCATCAAAGAAGTCGACTTCGGCGAGACCGATTACGCCAATACCGAAAAGGTTGTCAAAATCGGGCAACTGGTGGGCGCCGATTATATGGTCATCCCTGAAATCCGGTATATCCAAGTGATGAGTGAGGCAAAGGCGATGCCGTATGTCGGTGGACGCCAAATTTCCTTGCGGTGCAAAATGGCCACATCTGTTCGCACCGTAAATGTGGCCACAGGCAAGATCATCTCTTCCAACATCAAGGAAGTGGATAAGCGCAAACGTGTCCGGGATTCCGACTCTCAACAGATGGTTCGCACGACTGCCCTTGATCTGATCGCCGACACTTACCGTGAATCCGGACTGCGTGAAGCCGCCAACATTGTCGATGTGGCGTACCCCATCCGGGTCATGAGCATCAATGGCGACACCGTAATGCTGAACCGTGGCAATGGCGCCATTATCAATGGCGAAATGCTTAAGGTGTTCTCCACGGGCGAAGTCATGGTGGATCCGGAAACGAAAGAAAATCTCGGTTATCAGGAAGCCTATGTCGCCACTATCAAGGTGGTGGAAGTGGCCCAGAAAACCAGCAAGGCCGTGGTGGTGGAAAAAACCGGCGAAATCGAACGCCTGAGTCTCTGTCGCCGGATCGAAGCCCCGACATTGAGTGATCCTGCGTTGAAATCTTCCGGCGGCGAACCCCCGGCGCCTAAAATCGATTAATACTATTTCCCTTTGCGGGCAAAACCTCTATCACAGGGTTGAAACGGCATGAATATAAAAACGACCGTGTTGTTGCTTATGATCGGCGGGGTGGCGGTCTTTACGACCTCCTGCCAGAACATCAACTCCTCCGGCATTACGGTGGAAAGTTACCAGCATACTCAGGTGAAGGAAAATTCGCGAATCTTTGGCCAGCATTTCCGCGTGGTGCAAAGCGTCATCGCAAAGGGTAATAATGACCTTTTGCTGGCGACCATCACGTTGGAAAACCTCAAGAAAGACTGCCAGTTCGAATATCGCTACCGTTGGTTGGATGCCAAGGGAATCGAGATTCGTTCCGGTACCTCGATCTGGATGCCAGTGGCCGTAGCCGCCCGGGAGCAGAAATTGCTGTCCGGGGTTGCGCCGAGTAAAAACGCAAGCGACTTCATCCTTGATATCCGTTTCAACTTCAAAAGCACACGCTGGTAGGAACTCCGACGCCTGACACGACGTCCAGAGTCATGGAGAACAAAGTATGAAAGCAAAAATGAGTTTGTTGGCATTGGGGTGTGGCGTGGTGGTGGCAATAGCGGTTTCAGGATGCCGCCTCCCTTCCCCTCCCCGTACAGGATACGCCTCAGCGGAAGAGGAAGGGGTCATGACCGTTGAACTGGACGATCACGACTACGACTTGGTCACGGCTGGAATCGCCAGGGAAATGTTCCAGCGAGGACTACCGAAGGGGTATGTCGTTGCGCTTGGACCGGTTGACACCCGTGAATGTCCTTACGACGTCCGCGTCAACCAATTGCAAAAATCATTGCAAGTGCTTTTCAATAAGGAGAATACCCTGAAATTCATGACGGCTGTCGATGCGATGTCCGGGGGAACCGCCGTTCAGGAGATCTACAAAATCATTCAATTCAACTGGATGAAAGGCAACCCGGTTGACGTTGAAGATCTCCAGACGTTCGGGAAGATGGCAAGCATTAATGGGATTCTGTTTGGCAGGGTATCCTCCATGGAAAGGCGCCTGCAGGGAGGCGGGACTGAGATCACCTATCGTTTTGTGTGGGAACTCTCGAACACCCAAACCGGGGTTCTCGACTTGTCCCATGAGGAAAAAATCCGCAAGAACATCAGACGTTAATAAAGGATGAGGCTGATTATGAAACGAAGCATTGCTGTAATGGTAAGTTTGCTGGCAGGAACATTTCTCGTTTCCTGCGCTACGAGACATGAACATAACCGGACTATGGAATGCCCTCCGCCTCCCTCATGGACACAAAACCCAAAAATCAATGATAGTGTTAATATGTACCGCGTTGGCACGGCGACTGGTGAGCCGACGGCAGTTGCGGCACGTGAAGCAGCCTACAAGGACGCACTCCGGCAGATTAACCAGTCTGTCTTGCGCGAGGCGGTCGGAAGCGTGTCCGGGAAAGGAGTCTCCCCCCTGCCCCTTGAGAACGTTGAGGTGTTGCCAGGCTGTTCCTACACCGTCCAAACGCTGACTGGTTACGACGGCTGGGTTCAGGTCAGTTTTCCCCTGACCGAAAAGAACAAGTTACTGGAGTCGCTCAAAACCAAATCGGAACGTTAACCGACAAGGATCATCATTATGAACAGCAACAGCAGGACTTTATGGATGGCGCTCGCCGGATTGATCTGGTTGTCCGTGGCATCAGGCGAGGCGGCGGAATTGGGACGTAGCGCGCCGGTGACGATAAAGAATCAAAACGGGTTTGGCAGCCACCCGGCCACGGGGCTTCAACTTTCGCTCTGCAACCCGCTTCAGATATTTCCCGAAAATTACGACGTCTCAGGCCTTCGGATTAACCTGCTCTATGGAAGAAACAGCAATCTGCGCGGACTTGACCTGGGGCTCGTCAATGACGTGCCGGGGTTGGTGGAAGGCTTCCAGTGCGGAGCCGCCAACCTCGCGGGCGAATTGAACGGACTGCAGTTCGGCGGCTTCAACTCCGCGACGTCCTCATCCATGGGCTTATGTCAAATCGGGGTTGTCAATTTGGGGAAGGATATCAGCGGTCTTCAACTTGGTGTTTTCAACATGTGTGACACCATCGCCGGCGTCCAAATCGGTTTGCTTAATTTCATCACCAAAAGCGACTTTGTTATTTTCTGCCCCATTGTCAACGCCCAGTTCTAGACTGCCCAGTATGCATATTGGACGGACTTTACTTATTTCGGTAGTGCTGAGCGCCGGGCTGGCAACCGGGGCGTGGGCTACAGCTGCTGCTAGCCCTTCCTGGATCGACCACCCCAAAAGTGATGACAGTGTCTTCCTTTACCGGATCGGACATTCGGAAGGCCAGCAAGACAAGGCCGCAGCCCAGCAGGAAGCCTATCGCCAGGCGCTGTCTGTCATTGTTGAAGAAATGATGGCCCGGGCCGGAGTAGATGAACGTCTGCGCCCGGAACTGGGCGCCAATCTGCCGATCCAAAATGCTGAAATTGTTCCGGGTGGCGTTTATACGGAAACGAATCAAGTCGGCTATGTCTGCTGGGTGCAGGTGAGCTACCCGCTTGCAGAAAAAAACAAGCTTCTCGAACGTATTGAGCCGGAGAAAAAGAAGATTCTGGAGCGAATCGAGTTCGACATGCACGTCGCTGCCCTTTTCAATGAAGCCCAAGCCGCCCAGGCGCGGGGAGAATATGAGTTGGCCCAAACCCATCTTCAGACTGTCATTCAGAATTACCCAAAATTACGGACCCCTTCTTTCGATCTCCCGGAGGCCCAGTTATTGTTAGGGGATACCTATTGCGCCCGGAAGGATTTCCTGATGGCCCGTTGCTGTTACGATGGGGTGATGCAGACCTCCGCCAAGTGGAAAAATACGGCGTCAGCAAAGCTAAAGGCGTTGCCTAAAGCACCGCGGGCATGGCCATTGAATGACCGATGGCACGGACGAAAAGTTGCATTTATCAGCGCCATCCGGAACGTCGGGCAAACACCGCGTCCATTCGCGGCGCTTGGTAGCATCCTAAGCCGGGATTGCCGGGAGTCCCGGCTTGAGAATGTGGATATCAGTAGTGAACTAAAAACCAGCGAACTTACGGCACTATTCGACCAACGAGCCCTGCCCCCCGCCATTGGGGCCGCAAAACAGAATGGATCAGGAATAATCCTGGCAGTGCTGATCACCTCAGACCCCTCCAAACGCGGACAGACCAAAGAGACGATGGGCATTACAATGCCAGTAGCCGATTCGGAAGCTACCTTCCTGGTAGTGGATGTAAATGGAGCCAAAGCGATTTACAGCGATCGCTTCACCGAAATTTCCGGAACGCGGTCCGAATCACAATTCGCGGAACGTGTGGCATCCATTATGGTCGAAAAATATCTGATACCGAAATGTCCAGCCCTGGGAGGAAAGTAAGCATGAAGAAGCGCAAAGCATCGGGTCTTTTGTGGCTAACCGTAGGCATCCTGATTCCTAGTATAGTTTATGGGTGGGGGTCAACCACGCATTATCAACCCTCTGCCACGCTTTTTGGATTCCCTTTGCCAGCGGTTTACATTCCCAATGGAATGTGGGCCACTCATCAATATATCGAGGAACAGGCATATACCACTGTAACGAACGATCCTGCCTTCAAAAATGGAGATCTACCAACGTTGGGAGAACTGCAGGCTGTCGCGGGTAATGCCGTAGGTTATGTTACTGTGATAACAACGGTAAACTCAGTTTTCGTAACAAACGTAGAAGTACAAGCCTCCGGAGTGGGGCCGGATGCTGAAAAACAATCCAATTATAGCGAACACTGGTACAACCCGGTCAACGGGGAGGGCGGAGCCCCAGAATCAATCAAGGGGCACATTTTCAAATGGCATACCTCAAATACAACCAAGGATGTCGATTGGGCGGCCCACTATCTGGCTGACATGTCCACTCCCGTACACATGTTCGGCATGATGCGCTCCAACATCCTTGCAAAACTCAACGCGGCTCGCGCCAACAAGACTTCAACAAACCTGGTCATCACTTTGGATAGCGATGTTACCGGGCCAGCGGGTCAGCAGGGGCGAAATTGGGCTTTTGAAGTCCTAGCATTCGAGGAAAGGTCGAAACATGACTGGGTCGACTTTTTTGATCCATGGTATTACGACACGAATGGCATTGCAATGATTCCAGGCATCATGACTAACCAAGTCAATACCCACGCCGGGTGGGAATTCACCGTTCCCAAGCACACTACCAAGTGGGATAAGAAATACAGTTCAGAATGGCAAAACCCGAATACCCTGAGTTTCAAAGATTACCCAACTAACTCCAGTCTTAGCGCCAGCAATTTCGCAAAAAAAACAGCCGCCACCACACGCAATGAATATAAGAATGAGATAACCAACCCTCAGCCCCCCATTGATCGCGCCATCGCTACTGTTGCAACGATGTGGCGAGCCAGCTTTTCGGCCTTGCACCCCCTGATTGAGGATGCAGTTGATTCAGGCGATGCGGATAATCGCGACAACTATGACATCACGGCGATGATCACGAATACCGCCGCCAGTGAAGCAACAGGTGTGGAACTGCAAATTTCCCTTGATGGGGCCACAATTGTCAAAGGCGAATTAACACGCAAACTGGGAAACATCACTGGAAACGGTTGCTCAAAGCCTGATGACGCAAAATGGACAATCAAAACCGACAACCCAAAAAACTGCAAAATCACAATTGAGACCATCGGTGGTTTCAAGATCCCTGACCTGCAGTATCGGACAACAACCTTTCGCATGCAAACTTATGAAGTTACCAATTCCTTTGTTTTCGTCATTGACGCGACCGGTAGCATGGCCGGCCCAAAATTGGAGACGGCTAAGGCCATGGCTATTGAAGAAATCAACAAGTTAAAGGAGGACTCTGAGGCCGCCGTCATTTCTTTCAGCGGTTGTGAAAACGGCCTCACATTCGTTTCGCGGTTCAAACTCATGGACATCAAAGGCCGGGCTGCCGTTTGTGCCGCTGTGAAAGGAATCGGACCCGGCGATAACACAAACATTGCCGAAGCGACCACCAAAGCCGGAAACTACGCACGTAATAAAGGGCGCGGAAAAATCCGTCGCGCTTTGATTATTCTCACCGATGGCGTGGAAACATGCAATGGCGATCCAGCCGCAGCCGTCAAGGAAGTCAATGACGTGAAACGCATTGAAACGGAGATCAAATAATGAAACGTATCACACCCTGGTTTCTTATTCTACTCACCCTATCGTCAACACCCACTCTCCTCTGGGCATTGATGGAAGAAGACGTTGGTGAACCGTTTAACGGCAAGATCGATGTGGTCGTTGTCGGCTATGATGTAAACAACAATGCCGAAGCCAAGGATATGATCGGCAAAATGGCCAAAGCCGCGCAGGATAGCGGTGCGGTCGGCAAGGCGCTTATCGCCGGCACCGACAAGGATGCCCTGGGCAAAGCCATGTCAGAGGCGGTCTCGTCGGTCTCCGGTCAAAGCCAGCCGCCAGCCAAGCCAACCCTGAAGTTGCTGGGGAAAACCGCACAACCGGGGGAAAAGATAGGCGTGGTTTACGACAATTGCGCAACAACCAACAAGGCCGCCTGGATTGCCCTCTACCAGGTAAAAGCGGATAACAAACACTACTTCAGCTACACCTTCCTCAATAACCTTACCGACAAGACTTATGACATGCCTGCCCCCGATGAGCCCGGGGATTATAATTTCCGCATTTTTGTGGATGAATCCTACAATTCGGTGGCGATCAGCGAAACCATTCAGGTCCGATAACCTCTGAGCGCCCCCTGTCAGGAAGCCGTGAGCTCGGGCCGACGGCCTATACGTTCATTGCGGAGAGATTACGGAGGCTTCCGTATTGGTAATGTTCAAACCAGTCTTCTGACTCCAGCGGTCCGTGGCCGCCTTGGCCGTTCCTTCGGTTGACATCACATGCGGGGTCACAAAAATGATCAGATTTGTCCGGTTCTTGGTTTCCACCGTACGGCGGAACAGGAACCCAATCAGCGGAATGGAACCTAAAACCGGAATTTTACGTATGACGTTTGACCGGTCTTCACGGATCAAGCCGCTGATGACAATGGTGCGCCCATCCGGCACGGTGACCGTGGTCGACACTTCGCGTTTGGCGATGGTCGGGGCAAATTGCGTGCCCGAGGGGCCGGAGTCAATAATGGCTTCAATACTCGGATTCAGTATCATGCAAACCTCGTTGGAAGGATTAATCCGCGGGGTCAACTTAAGTTTGATGCCAACATCCATGCGGTCAATATTCTGAATGACGTCACGGGCCGTTCCCGATCCGCCCTGAATGGTCGATTTCAGGATCGGGATATTGTTCACCACGCTGACACTGGCCTCCTTGTTATTCTGTGAGACCAAAGGAACGCTCGACAGGATTTTCACCTTACCATTGGCCTGCAAAGCATTAATGTTGATCAGCCCCGGGTAACTGGACACGACGTTCCCGCTGCTATCCAACCGGTTCCCACGCGCCACGCCCATCATGATGCCTTTGGGAAAGATCCCATTTTGAATCACGTCGTTGATACTGCTTGAACTGTCACTCAACCGGGTGCTCCCCTGAATCACGGAATCGCCCACCTTCGACGGGGCATTCAGGGCGGTCAATTCAACACCCACATCAAGCGAATCATCCGCACTGACCTCGGCAATCACGACTTCAATCAGAACCTGGTCCTGAATCTGATCCAACTCATTGACTAGCGATTTCAACAATTCAAAATCCATGGGGGACGCATCCACCAGCAAGGCGTTATTCGCCGTACTCGCCTCAACCGAGAGCTTTCTCCGTTCCCCGGCTTTGGGAGATTCTTTGCCGAGCGACCGTTCCAACAAGGCATTCAGGCTCTTGGCCGCCTCATCCGCGCTGATGTACTTCAAAAATATGGCATGCAGATTGCCGTGTCCTGTACTGGTCTCAACATCCACCATGGCGAGGAGTTTCTTGACCTCGGCGATTTCCGAAGCCGGGCCGATCAGAATAAGGCTGTTGGACTGCGGGGTGGAAAGCATCACCAACTCATTCCCGCGGGGTGCCGCCACCCCGTCCCGAATCATCGGGCGAGGACCAATGGCCTGATTATATTGCCTGACAAATTCCGCGGCATCCGCATTTTTCAAAAAAACGACTTCACTCGTCGTGCCCACACCCGCCTTGTCTATCTCGGCAATAATTTGTTCGAAACGGCGGATATTACCCACCGTATCGGTCAGGATAATGTGATTGGATGCCTCTAAAATTATTGCCGAGCCCCCTTTTTCACGACCCGTAAGGGTGTCAAGCACCTTGCGTAAGTCAGACACGTTAGTGTTTTTGAGGCGGATCACACGGGTAATCACCCCATTTCCCTCGATGACCCCATTTTCGCCAATCACCGGCGCCGAGACTGTGGTACGGGACGGCATCATCACAATACGATTTACATTGGCCTCCTCAATGACAGCACAGCCGACCGACTCCAGAATTCGCGTAAACAACGAATACGCCTCGGCGACCGGAACCCGTGGAGCCACCACAGTGATCTGTCCCTTGACGGCTTCATCGATAATAAAACGGCGTCCGGTAATCTCTCCGATAATTTTTACAAATGACCGGACATCCACCTGACTGAAGGTAAAGTTAACGGATGACTGCGGGGAAACAACCGCCACCGGGCGTTCATCCGCAGCATACAGGACTCCACCTGAAACGATCAGGGTCAGCCCCAGACACATTATCGGCAGTGGTCGATGCATAGTCCTCCCTGCCTAGCGACAGACAGTCACTTCAGAATACCCCGCTCCGAGGTTTCAATGAATTTGATTAGATGTTCGATTTCGGGTGTCTTCGGCAATTCGACTTGAATACGTTCCATAGCCTGCCGGGTCGACAACCCATCACGATAGAGGATCTTGAACGCTTTTTTAACGAACGCCACCGTCTCAGCAGGAACATTCAGACGTTGGAGTTTCACGGAATTGATACCGTGGACACCCGAAGGATTTCCGTCCACAAGCATATACGGCGGTACGTCCTGGGTGATTTTAGCCATTCCGCCAATCATGGCACAGGTCCCGATACGAGTAAATTGATGAATGCCGGACATCCCGCCAATCACCACATCATCCTCCACCAGGACATCTCCGGACAAAGAGGCATTGTTTGCCATAATAACGCGATTCCCGACCTTGCACCCATGGGCCACGTGGCAATACGCCATAATCAGCGAGCCTCCCCCAACCCGGGTCACTTCGCCATCCGCCGTGCCGGAATTCACGGTGACATACTCGCGAAGCGTCGTGCGGTCACCAATCTCAACATAGGTAGTCCCACCTTTAAACTTCAAGTCCTGGGTTTGACTCCCAATACTGGCAAAGGGGAAAATAATGCATTCCGCACCGATAGTGGTGTGCCCGTCAAGAAAGACCTGAGGCATTACCTTGGTTCGGTCACCGATTTTCAGATTCGGGCCAATAATGCTATAGGGACCAATTTCGACATCAACACCCAGCACGGCCCCTTCATGCACGACGGCTGAAGGATGAATTTTCGTCATGCCGGCACCTTCTGATCCGCCAACATACACATCAACTCAGCCTCAGAGGCCACCTCCCCGTCCACAAGCACTTTGCCGGCAAACCGGGCCACCTTGGTCTTGTGAGTAATGATATCAATCTCGATCCGCAATTGATCGCCGGGTTTCACCACACGCCGGAACTTGGCCTTGTCGATGGACATGAAAAAAGGGACCCGGTCCCCCGCCTTGGCAATACGGTTGATCAGGATGCCCCCGGTTTGCGCCATCGCCTCAATCTGCAACACCCCGGGCATCACAGGTACGCCCGGAAAATGCCCTTGAAAAAAGGGCTCATTGATGGTCACATTTTTGATACCCACAATGCGTTTTTGCTCATCGCATTCAATGATCCTGTCCACCAGCAGAAAAGGGTAGCGGTGGGGTAACAACTTCATAATTTCCTGAATATCCATCATCGCCATAAAATCACTCCCCTTCTATTAGATCGCCGCCAATAACGCGTCAACTTTATCCACCCGTTCCCAGGTAAACGTACTCAGTTGATCCGTACGCCCGAAATGGCCATAGGAAGAGGTCGCCTCATAAATGGGACGGAGCAGATCCAGTGTCTTGATGATCTCGGCCGGTTTCAGTCCAAACACGGCTTTAACTGCCCGGACAATCGTGGCATCACTCACGGTACCGGTACCGAACGTATCGACATGCACTGAAACCGGATCCGGATAACCAATGGCATAAGCCACCTGAATCTCACAACGCCGCGCCAACTTCGCCGCCACGACATTCTTGGCCACATAGCGGGCCATGTATGCGGCACTGCGGTCAACCTTGGAAGGATCCTTGCCAGAGAACGCGCCCCCCCCATGCCGCCCCATTCCTCCGTAGGTATCCACGATGATCTTGCGACCGGTCAACCCGCTATCCCCATGTGGCCCCCCAATGACAAATCGCCCGGTAGGATTAATCAAAAAACGGGTTTTCTTGAGGAGTTTCTCGGGAATTTCCTTGCGGACAATCTCCTCGATAATACCCTCCTTTAGCGTCTTGTAAGAAACGTCCGGACTGTGCTGTGAGGAAACAACCACGGTGTCAACACTCACTGGACGTCCGTCTTCATAAACAATCGTCACCTGTGACTTTCCATCCGGACGAAGGAAAGGTAGTGAGCCATTGCGGCGCGCTTTCGCCAGGGCTTTCGTCAGGCGATGGGCGAACATGATGGGCATCGGCATCAATTCACGGGTCTCGTCACAGGCGTAACCGAACATCATGCCCTGGTCCCCAGCCCCCTGCTCCTTGAAAAGTCCCTGCCCCGTCGTCACACCCTGGGAAATATCAGGGGATTGCCTGTCAATCGAAACCATGACCGCGCAACTGTCGGCTGAAAACCCAAGATCGGCATCGACATAGCCGATCTTACGGATTTTATCCCGGGCAATATCGGCAAAGTTGACGATCGCCTTGGTGGTGATTTCGCCGGCGATGACCACCAGTCCGGTGCTCACCAGAGTCTCACACGCCACACGGGCTTTCGAGTCCTGCTTGAGATTGGCGTCCAAAATGGCATCCGAAATACCATCGGCAACTTTGTCAGGATGGCCTTCTGAAACAGATTCCGATGTAAACAAGTAACGATCACTCATGTTATTCCCCTTATTTGGTCTCGCTTCCGGCGTTTTGCCGACTGTAAAACATTCATTTTTACCTCAATCACTTCACCAATTCAAGTATTTCAGGAGCAACTTTTGAAACCAGGGCACGACAGTGTTTCAAAACTTCTGCGGCGGTTTCACAGGATAGGGCCGTCTTCGCCAGTTCCAGGGACTGCTCTCGTGTCACGCACCGGATCAGTTCTTTCACAGCGGGAACAGAAGCGGGAACCATGCTTAATTCATCTATTCCCAACCCCATTAACAGTAGTGTCATGAGTGG
>Ga0118677_10001624_pt1 | contig 47076 bp, 50 predicted proteins | sample AliMusrvi5mmetaG_FD_86154 | JGI IMG/M metagenome (GOLD analysis project Ga0118677, IMG submission 86154) | reverse complement strand
GGCTTCGATGATGTCGCGGGTTTTGTCGGTCGAGCCATCGTTGCAGATCAGGATCCGATACGCCCGCCCCCCCGACCTGGAAACTTCGCCGAGGTTGCTCAGGAGCCGGGCGACATTGCCTTCTTCGTTGAAAACAGGAACCCCGAAGACGACCGCAGATCCGCTCATAGACCGAGTTTGTTCCTCTGCCAGGCGATGGTTTGAGCGAGACCGTCGGCCAGGGAAACCTTGGGAACGAAGCCCAGAAGGCTGTTCACCAAGGCCAGATCGGGAACCCTGCGGCGGACGTCTTCGTATCGCCCGAAGGTGGAGTATGGGATGAACTGGATACGGGCCTCGTCATCGCGGATGAGCTTCCAAACCAAACGGGCAAGGTCCAGGATCGTCACCTCTTCTGTGCTTCCAAGGTTCAGCACCTCGCCGTCCGCCGCGTCATGATCGAGAATCGAAACCAGCCCATCGATGTGGTCGGAGATGAACGTGAACGAACGGGTCTGGAGACCGTCGCCATGGATTTCCAGGGGTTCGCCCTGAAGCGCTTTGGTGATGAATCCCGACTGGGGGCCGCCCCACCAGGTGAGGTTGTGCCGGGGACCGTAGCCGCCAAAAAACCTGACGAGGGTGACCCTAATCCCGTAACGCTCGCGAAATGCCAGCGCCAGTTGCTCCTCATACATTTTGGAAACCGCGTAGGCCCATCGCTTGACTTTCGCGGAACCGATGACCGAGTGGGTTTTTTCTTCGGAGAAAGGGACGGACGGGTTCATGCCATAGGCATCCGAGGTGGAGGCGGCGACCACGGGAATTCCCCTTTTGGCGCAGGCTTCGAAGACATTCATCGAGCCCAGCCCGTTGACACGAAGCGTATCCAGGGCATCGGTGTAGCGCGGGATCTTGAATGCCGCCAGATGATACACCTGATCCACTCCCTCCAGCCCGCGCGCCACATCGTCAGGGACCATAATGTCACCTTCCCGAAACTCAAACCGCGCGTTTGCTAATGCCTCGGAAAGGTTCTCGCGGCTTCCGTAGGAGAGATTGTCCAACCCGATCACCCGGTGGCCGAGGGAAAGGAGCCGGTCCACCAGATGGCTGCCGATGAAGCCGGCCGCACCGGTCACAAGAATCGTCTTTTCTTTCGTCATTTGGCTTGAATCTTATGGGGGGCGACCCGCAGGTAGCTCTGGGAGCACCGCGGGCAGGTGATTTCCGGGGTGCCATCGGCAATCGTTCCCAACAATTCGCCGCACTCGCACACAAATCCGCGCCAGCGCGCGGGGTTGCCGACATACAATCCGCAAGCCTCGGTGGAACGCGTCACAACCGCCCCGGCCCCGACCAGGGTATAGGGTGCAATTTCCAGCCCGCAGACAATCGTGCAGTTCGCTCCCAGCGTTGCCCCGCGCCGCACGACCGTCGGGAGGAACTCCCCGCGGCGCGACACATGGCTCCTCGGATTGAGCACATTAGTGAAGACCATGGAGGGGCCGCAGAACACGTCATCCTCGAGGATCACGCCTTCGTAGATCGAAACGTTGTTCTGGATTTTGCAGTTCTTCCCGATCGTCACGCCAGGCCCGACGTTGACGTTCTGCCCGAGCACGCACCCCTCACCGAGCGAAGCGTTCTTTTGGACGTTGCAAAAATGCCAGATCTTGCATCCATCTGCGATCCGGGCGCTCTCGTCCACACAGGCGGTGGGGTGGATGATTGTGGTCATGAAAGTTGCCAGTGATTAGCGATTTGATCCCAGCAGCGCAACCCGGAATCCCCGTTGCCATAAAGCGGGCGCCATGTTTCCGCCTGGGGGTCCTCGCGGAGCGCGGCCCGTTCGACCTCCGCCGCATCCGGGCCGCTGAGAACATTCCATCCCGACTCCAACGTCCCGGTCCATTCGGTCGAGGAGCGCAGCGTGGTGCAGGGCTTCCGGAAAAAATGGGCCTCCTTTTGAAGGCCGCCCGAGTCGGTCAGGACCGCCCGGGAATGAGTGATGAGGCGGACCATGGCTGGATACCCCACCGGATCGAGGATGCGGACACTTCGAAAAGCCACCCCGTCGCGGGCTGCGGCGGCACGGGTGCGGGGATGCAGCGGCATGACCACGGGAACCTGGCGGGAGAGGGATTCGAGTGCAGCGGCAATGGCGGCGAGCCTGCCAGGGTTGTCGGTATTCTCGGCACGGTGGATCGTCGCAAGCACGTAGGTGCCGGGCTCCAGACCCATACCGTGGATCTCCGCGAGCCCCCCCTCGTCGGCAGCAGCTGTCTCGCGGGCGATATCGATCATGAGATCGCCGACGATTTCAATCCGACCGACGGCGGACTCGCGCAAAAGATTCTCGCGCGCTTCTTCGCACGGGCAAAGGAGCAGCGAGCTGACGGCATCGGTCAGGACACGGTTGATCTCCTCCGGCATCGCACGGTCGAAGCTGCGGAGCCCGGCCTCGATATGGATGACCGGGATCTGCAGTTTCGCACCGACAAGCGCCCCGGCCAGAGTGCTGTTCGTATCCCCGAAAACCAGGATGGCCGATGGCCGGCATTGCTCGCAGGCCTTTTCCACGCCGAGGAGCATGGCCGACGTTTGCGCGGCATGGGTGCCCGACCCGACCCCGAGATCAAAATCCACTGGCGGCATTTGAAAGTCCTCCATGAACACCTCGGCCATCGCAAAGTCGTAATGCTGACCGGTGTTCAAGAGAATCAGCTCCACGCGCTCGCGCCGTGCGGCCGGGCATTGCTCCAACCCCCGCAGCAAAGCGGCCAGTTTGACAAACTGCGGCCTGGCCCCGAAAACCGTGAGCAGGCGGAACGGATCGGAGTTTCCCATGCTCACGCCGGAAATGTCCTGATGGCCCCGGCGACCTCACGCACTTCGCTCTCGGTGAGCTCCCCGAAAATGGGAAGGGCCATGGACGTCTTCGCGCATTCTTCCGCAATGGGAAAGTCGCCTTCCTTGCAGCCGAGGTCGCGGAAGCATTCCTGCAGGTGCAGCGGAATCGGATAGTAAATCTCCGTTCCGATACCCTGTTCGGACAGCGCCTTGCGCAGCACATCGCGGGAGGCGGTGCGGATGCAGAACTGGTTGTAAACATGAACCGCCTCCGGCAGTTCGTCCGGCAGCAAGATCCCCTCCACGTCCGCGAGCAGTTCCCTGTAAAGCCGTGCATTCCTTTGGCGTCCGGCCGCATAGGAATCGAGATGCTCCAGCTTCACCTCCAACAGGGCCGCCTGCAGTGTGTCGAGCCGGGAATTGATCCCGACCTGCCGATGATGGTATTTCGGTTTGGCACCGTGCAAACGGAGGATGGACAGCTGTTCGGCCAGCGCGGCGTTCGCAGTGACCATCATCCCCCCGTCGCCGAACCCCCCCAGGTTTTTTGAGGGAAAAAAACTATAGCAGCCGATGTCGCCGAACGCTCCGGCCATGGTCCCCTGAAACCGCGCTCCGAGCGACTGGGCCGCATCCTCGATGAGCCGGATCCCGCGCGCCCGGCACAGCCCGGCAATGGCGGCGATGTCGCACGTCTGGCCGAAGAGGTGGACCGCAATCACCGCCTTGGTATCCGGATTGAGCGCAGCCTCCAGAGAGGCGGGGGTCAGGTTGAACGTGCCGGGATCGATGTCGGCGAATTTCACCGAAAGCCCGAGGCGGGTGATGGCGGATGCGGTGGAAAAAAAGCTGTAGGCCGTGGTCACCACTTCATCCCCCGGCCGGAGCCCGAGCGCCATGAGGGCGACGAGCAGGGCGTCGGAGCCGGAAGCACAGGAAATGGCATGGGGCACACCCACGTAGGCTGCCACGGCGGTTTCAAACCGCTTCACGGCGGGCCCCATGATGAATTTTCCTTCTTTGAGGACATTTTCGCAAACCGTCATCAATTCGGCATGCAAAGGGTCATGCGCCCGGTTGAGGTCAAGGAGTGGAATCACAAGTTTAGTTCTTTCGGTTGAGGATGGCAAAGTGGCCGTAAACGGTGTCCGGAACAACAAGTTCGTATTCGCGTCCGGCGCTGCGCCTTTCGTCCACAAACTCATCGACCGCGGCTTTCACGCCGGTGGAAAAATAGTCGTAGTCATCCACGACGACCATGGAACCGGCCGCCGTGACCCCGTCCAGAAAGCCAAGGGCGAGTTTGATCGGCGCGTAAAAATCGAAATCCACATAGGCGAAGGAGACGCGGGGCGGGAAGCCAGCACGCGCGGCAACGAGGTCTTCAAAGAACCCCCTGTGAACATGGACCCTGCCTTCCGGAAACCGCGCGGCCTCCAGGCGCTTGCGCACCAGCGTCTCCGGGTTCGCCATCCGCCCGGTATAGGCCTCCATGCTGCCGAGGGAAAATATGTCGTCTTTGAGGATGTCTTTGGCCGTGGGAGGAGGCAGCCCTTCGAACGAGTCGAAGAGGTGCAGGTGTTTTTTTGTTTCCAGGATTTCGCTGGCGATGAGCGCCGAAATTTCCCCCTGGGCCACACCGAACTCGCAGACATCCCCCTCGATCTGCGATGTGAGCGAAAGGCATTCCACAATCGAATACGCCTCGGCGGGCGGGGTGCCCATCTGCCGCGCCAGGAGCTCGGGACGCCGTTTGCCGGCGGGAATGGCATGACCGCTCTCGCGGAGCCGTCCCTCATATGCCTGGCAGAGGTTTGCAAAATTGTCCTTGGCGCGGCCCTGAAGCTTGAAGTCCTCGAGCGGGAGCATGACGAGGCCGCGCTTGTAAAGCTGATTGGCGACCAGATCAGCGATAATGTTTTTGAGAGTTTTCATCATCGGTTATCTGGAAAGCCATGACCTATCGGAGCCGAATGAAGGACATAGCTGCTGGAAATCATGCGGAAAACTGTTTGGAAAACGGAATGCAAACATGTGAATTTGAAGAAATCCAGTGTTGCTTCGGAGGGCAAAATTACGGCATCAGTATTATACAAGCTGCCTTGATGAAATCCGGCATGTTATCTCGCATTTTCAATTTTCGGTTCGGCCAACCTGAAAAATATCTTTTAAGGGCATACAAAAATATTCTTGCGCGCTGCGCGTAACTGAGTGCCTGAATTTCATCAAGACAAGGTCTCACATACGGCGGATCACCGGCAATGATCTTTCGGGAGAGCAAGATATCTGCCACAATCATAAGCCAATAACTACATATATTGAGTCGGTTTTTAAGATCGCCCAATTGGCTTGAACGCCAAAAGCCAAGCATATCCGCTAAAATCATGTTGCCGAATAGCGGCTGTTTGCAGGGCATATCTTTTGTTGTATCGTCGCGCTGAATTCCAAGTTCGTCAAAGAACCTTTTCCCCTTCTCCGTATTGCGTGCAACATCACTCCCATTGCTTGGTGAATTTTTGGGAATGGTCGCGAGGATCTCGGATGTATTTAGAAAATCCTCTGCACCGGAAAGCAAGAAGCACCCGAATGAATAATCTGGACTCATCGGACGAAAAAGCCGCCCGTTTCTATTCTGCAAAGCACGCGCAAAGTCTCGTTTGACAGCAGCATTAATTCCGCGAGGGGCTATCTTCTGATATACATCCAGCTTGCACTCAAGCGCGGTATCAATAATCGATTCGCTTTTAACAATGCGGAAAGCAGGTTTTCTTTTAAAAGATGGCTTATCAGGAGAGTTGTCTGAATTGCCTATCGGCCATGTGATAAAGTGGGCTTCGCGCGCAGAAAAAACATCGGCGCATATTTCCAAACAGTCAGACGCGAGAAATATTTTATCCTCGCTCATCAGGATGATGTCTCCCTTTGCCTCATCAAATCCGCGCTGCCAATTGTCAGGCATGTTCAGTCCGCCTGTTCTTACCCCTCTTACGCGTCTATCGCTTTGCGTTGAAAGCCACATCCACAGTTCATCAGTTGTGCTGTTGTCAATAACTACTATCTCGAAATCTGTAAATGTTTGTGCTAAATTGTATATTATTGCACGTTTCGCTAGATCGATTCTGTCTTTAGTTGGAATGACTATGCTAAATCTAGGATTCATTTATAAGATGCGCATCAGAAACCCATCTGGAGCGACAGAAATTAGAAGTTTATGGTCGATGGATTTGTCGATTTGGAATTCGGGATGAGTCTTCAGGTATTCCCGGACGGCGGTTTTCGGGTTGTTGCCCGGGCCCCAGGGCCGATCCGGAAACATGTCCACGGGCATATCCTCGATAATTGTGTCGAAGACTATGCAGTAGCTCCCTTTGCTGGTGAGGGGTGCATAGGCTTCCAATTCTGCCAGCACATGCGCGTGGGTATGGTTGCTATCCAGGCAGACCAACACGCGCGAGTGGTTTGCTGCGATGGATTTAACCTGATCAATAATCTCGGGATCAATGCTAGAGCCCTGAATCATCTGGATGCGTGAAGCCATAGGGTGGGCTTCAATCGCGGCGCGGTTGTGGGCGCGGATGTCGATATCGATGCCCAGCACCATTCTCTTGGACTGTTTGGGGTCAATCGTTTCGCCTGTTTTGATCGCATCGCACATATCAAGCAGTGCAAGCATGGATGCACTCAGGACGAGTGATCCGCCGTGGGCGATTCCTGTTTCGATGATGAGGTCGGGTTTAATTTGCCAGATCAATTCCTGCATGGCGACCATGTCTTGCGGGTATTGAATGATCGGCCGTCCAAGCCACTCAAAATTGTATGAATACTGCGGCGGAAGTGACTTCTCCATAAATGCCGCGGCGGCTTCCTCCAGCGGTGAGTTCCCCGCAGTGTTTTTGATGCGTTGTCTGACTTGCTCTTTAAATTCACTCATGATCGATGGAAATATAGTTGTATTGGTTGTTGGACATAGCCTTGATTTCCTCCAGATAATTTGAATTCATCACATAAATGGTTGACTCGGGAGGAAGTGTGGGAAGCGCGCGCTCAGGCGATTGAACGGGCAGTCCCGTTACCGGCAGGTGTTTTCCCTGTTTGGCCGGATTGATGTCGATGACCGTTTTTACAGGCTGGCCGATGCGTTCTTTCATAAGCGAAAAGATCACCCCTTTTGAGGCTCCTCCCCAAACCGTGGCGGACGGGGTCCAAAAGGGATCGCGTTCGGCAATCCTGTCTGTAAAATCTTTCGGGAAAGCGAAAGCGACTTCTTCATCCGCAACTGGAACCCTCACGCTCGCCAGATCGGCGACAACGTAGAGGTATTGACCCCCAAAAATCCGCCCGCTTTCGATCACGTCCGCGAAAATACGATCGAAATCCGATAATCGAAAATAGTTCACATGCTCATAGAAGACGTCAAACCATGTTCGGCGCTTACAAATCCAATCAAAGCACGGCACCTCAATGTAGATGCGCCCGTTCCCTCCATTCGCATGGGCGAGTTGCTGAAGAAAGCTCACGGGGTTCGGGATATGCTCCAGCACATGCCTTAGAATTAAACCGATCGCGCGAATTCCAACACCGGGTCCAAAAAAATGCCGCAGCACCCGGGGGTTGTCTCCCTCGTAGGTCGGATCGAACCCGGCGACATCGAATCCATGGCTGAGCAGGAGTTCCAGAAACAATCCCTTGCCGCATCCGACTTCCACCAACTCTGTCTTGCCCATTCCTCGGTCAACGATCCGGGAAACTTCCAGGAGATGGGATTGAAAATGCTCGCTGATCCCCTGCTCGTTTTGATAGGCGGAGTCGTAGTCAACCAGCTCCGGGCGAAAGGCTTCATTGTAAATCAAACCTGTCGTGAGATTCTGGACGAGCGACATATCCCCGGTCGGGCAGGCTTGTGCCTCCGCCGCCGTGTCATACATGCGGTTTTGAAAAACCGGGAGTTTTTCCTGCCTGTAAAGTGATTTGAGATTCTCGCTCATTGTCGAATATTCCTAAAGAGTGGGGATCCCCACAACGCGAGGTGGATCAAGAAGGTTGTCCGGACGAGCTCCAAATTGCAAAAGATCTCTGCGGCCGTATTGATCTGCGATATTTTCAGCGAACTGCCTGACGGAAACAGGGATCCCGGAGCAGATGTTCGCTGGGCCGATATATTCTTCGAGCGCGAGCCGCACGATTTGCTTTCCAGCCTCCTTGACATCCATAAAATCCCGGATCTGTGTGCCGCTTGTCAGATTGACCGGCTTGTTTTCATGGAGCCGGCTGTGAATGTAGGGAACAAGTCGGCGCGCATCTTCACCCTCACCGTAGAGGTAGAAGAGACGACACCACGCGAATGAAATCTCTTCATTCTGCAACCATGGGGATAGGGCCATGAAGGCTGCCGCTTTTGCTCCGGCATACGGCGATATGGGTCTGAGTGGAGTCTCTATAGAAAGATCTGAATCGGAGAATTGATATTCCGCACATGTTCCGATCCCGACAAACTTTCTCACCCCGGATTGCGCGGCAGCCCGTGCAAGCCGAAGGGTTCCAATAAGGCAATCCAGATTTTTAGGGGAATTTAAATATTTTCCTGGCTCGGCAAACCATGCGACATGAATAATTGTCGCAATACCATGAAGCGCCTTTGCAAACCAAGACTCCTCCTCCTGAAAAAGATCACGTGTCGTGACAAGCGATTCAATCAATCTCGAAGCGGGAAGCCGGTTTTTCTCGCGCACCACGCACCGCACGTGAAAGCCTCTTTCCAGGAGCTCGTTTAAAACCTGCCGCCCAACAAATCCGGTCGCACCAGTTAGCAAAAGCAACTGGCTCATGTGATCTTCAAGCATGGAACTGCTGTGACAAACTTTCCACCCCACTCGCGGACGTAGTTGAGCTGTTCGGTGATTTCCGCGGCAAGGTTCCAAGGGAGAATGACGATGTAGTCGGGTTTTTCTTTGCGGAGATGGGATTCGTCCACAATCGGGATGCGGCTCCCCGGCATGAACTTCCCTTGCTTCGCCGGATTTTTATCAACGACATAGGAAAGCAGATCCGGGCGCACACCCGCGAAGTTGAGGAGCGTGTTGCCCTTCGCGGCAGCGCCGTAGGCGGCGACTTTTTTACTACAACGGCGTGCCTCGATGAGAAAGGCGAGGAAGTCGTCTTTGACTTTTTCCGCTTTGGTCTTGAAATCCGCATAGAATGCGGCGCCGCGCATGCCCGCACGGAGTTCCTTTTCCATCAGGTCGCCAAGACGATTAGTCTGCGGATGCCTGCCGGTATCGGCCCGCTGAGCGAAGACGCGAAGGCTTCCGCCGTGGGTGGGGAGTTCCTCCACGTCGAACACATGGAGGCCGTTGGCAGCGAAGATCTTCTGCACCGCAGTCAGCGAGAGGTAGGAGAAATGCTCGTGGTAGATCGTATCGAACTGTGCCTCTTCGATGAGGTTGAGCAGGTGGGGAAACTCGAAGGTTGCAACGCCATGGGGTTTGAGTAGCACCGCAAAGCCTTTTGCGAAATCGTTGATATCCGGGACATGGGCGAGCACGTTGTTGGCGGCCATGAGGTCGGCCTGTTTGCCGTCTGCGGCGAGCCGGGTGGCGAGCTCCACCGCGAAGAATTCCTCGATCGTATCAATGCCTTTGAGACGGGAGGAGGCGGCGGTGCTGGCGGTTGGCTCGATGCCGAGGCACCGTATGCCACGGTCTTTCACATATTGGAGAAGATAACCGTCATTCGAGGCGATCTCGACAACAAAGCTTTTGCGATCAAAGTCGAAGCGCTCCGCCATATCGCGCACATAGGTTTCTGCATGCTTGAGCCACTGGGAGGAAAACGAGCTGAAGTAGGCGTATTCCTCGTTGAAAAGCTCGGCCGCTTGTGAATAGGCCTCGGCCTGGACGAGCCAGCAGGATTCGCAGACGACGACTTTGAGCGGAAACCATTTTTCTGGCCTCCGAAGGGTTACGTGGGTCAGGTAGGCGTTCGATGGCGGTGCCGATCCGAGGTCGATCAACGGGAGCCGAATGGGAGACTGGCAGTGGCGGCAATTCATGGCTTCAGCATGGGTTGAGCGGAGTCGCGGGAAGAAATGTCTGAAATCGCGAGCGGCCATGCGATTCGCAGCGCGGGATCGAGCGGGTTAAGCCCGCCCTCGGATTCCCGGTGGTAGTCTGCGGTATGAAAGTAGAGTATTTCGCAATCATCGGTCAGCGTCTGAAAACCATGGGCGAACCCTTCAGGGATTGCGAGTGTTTTGTGATTTTCGGAACTCAAAACCTCTGCGTGCCACTGGAAACGAGTGGACGAATCCGGACGAAGATCGACCGCGACATCGAAGACTTCACCGCGCAGGCAGGAGACAAACTTCATCTCGGCATGCGGGGGATTTTGAAAATGCATGCCGCGCACCGTGCCTCTGCTCACAGTCAGTGTGCGGTTGATTTGGCGGATAGAACGCCCCTGAAGCAAAGTTGCGAGATCGTTGGTGCAAAACACGCGCTCCAGAAATCCGCGCTCGTCCCGGATCTGTTTCCTCTGGATGACCGCAAGCTCGTCCAACGGTGTCTGGAAGATGTCGAAACGGTCGCTCAAAGGGTGCAGGAAACTTGATAGGCCTCTATCTGGCGGCGGCTATAGTCGCGCATGTCATCGCCGCGCAGCCATGCACGATGCCAGTCCACAGTATGCTGAAGTGCGGTTTCAAGACCCCATCGCGGTTTCCAGCCGAGCCGGTGGTGCGCAGATGAGCTGTCAAGAGTCAGCAGGCCGGCCTCATGCGGATGGTCGCCGGCTGTTTCGCGGATAACTTTAGCGGAATCCCCCCAGAGTGAGGCAAGACGATCAGCAAAATCGCCGACACTGGCGTTGCCAGAGGGGTTGGGTCCGAAGTTCCAGGCCTTCTCGTATTCCTGGCCGTTATCGCTTAACAGACGTGCGGCGAGCGCAAGGTAGCCGGCGAGAGGTTCTAGGACGTGCTGCCACGGACGCACGGCATCCGGGAAGCGGAGATAGACCGGAACATTTTCTGAAAATACGCGAAGGCAGTCCGGAACCAGGCGGTCAGTGGCCCAGTCGCCACCTCCAATGACATTGCCGGCGCGGGCGGTGGCGATGCGGACAGATGTGCCTGCAAAAAAACTGGCCCGCATCGAGGCGGTGATGATTTCTGCGGCGGCTTTGCTGGCGCTGTAAGGATCGTGGCCGCCCAACGCATCACTTTCCCGGTAGGGGTGGACCCACTCCCGATTCTGATAGACTTTGTCGGTGGTGATGATGACGACTGCCTGAACGGAGGGGCAGGTCCGCACGGCATCAAGCACGTGGGCGGTGCCGAGCACGTTGGTGGCAAAGGTGCCGATGGGATCGTCGTAGCTGGCTCGAACGAGGGGCTGGGCGGCGAGGTGGAACACCACCTCTGCCTGGGATTGCCGCATAGATTCCGTGAGGGATGTGCGGTCTGTGAGATCTGCCCGGGTGTCGCTGACAAGGGCAGCGCTCACGCCGGCTTCCCCAAAGGCCGAAGGCTTGGTGGGCGGATCCAATGCGAAGCCATGCACCTGCGCCCCCAACTGATGCAACCACAGAGTCAGCCAAGACCCCTTGAATCCGGTATGTCCGGTGACAAAACATTTCTTTCTTGCGAAATGTTCTTTGATGGCATTCATCGTCACACTCTTTTAATAATTCCTTTTACCGGATAAGTGAGAAGGCGCATCATGCGGTGGAGTTGAAAGGAAAATGATCGCTTGCCCCGAATCAAATTAATCAACTCCTGATGGAGAATTGTTTTAAGTAAACTAAGTCGAAACCGGAGCGGCTTTGCGGCAATTGCTGCCAACAATTCTTTTCTTCTTTGTGCTCCGAAACCTCCCATGTAATCGGCGTCAATCGCCTCCTGGATCAAGTTAACGAAGAACATCTCCCAATTGAGGGGACGACGTTGCTCCACAGGTAAAAGATTATTTGCTAAAATTATATCGTGGCAAATCGCCGTCACGGGCGTGATATACTGGACGGGAAGCTGATCGAGTTCTGGAACCTCGAATTTTGCACGAATAGCTTCGCTATTCGGAGTCATAAGACAAAACATCCCGTTTCCATCGGCATCCGGCAGGAAAGTTGAGCCGACATGCTTTAAATAGAGCTGATTGGAATTCAATGCAGCCAGCGATAACGCAATGTTAAAATCAGGGCAAATCATACGGCAGAGCGGCACCCCGAGTTGCTCTTGAACCCTGCTGACAAATGAGTGATGGAATGCGCAATTCATTCCGCGAGCCCCCGCATCAAAAAGAAGTCTCCATGAACCTGCAGCCGCAGCATTCATAATATCCTTGCCCGCTACAAGACTGGAGTTAAGAAATTCTGGCGCCTTTTCTGAAAAATGCGTATGATCACCGATTTGCCAGACTAAAGCATCCACCATATTGGATCGGAGTAAGTGATGAACGGTTTCCAAGACCCATGGAAGAATCAACAGCTTGTCACTACAGATGATAATATATTTGCCAAGAGCTTGCTCTACTCCAGCCTGCCAATTCGCAGCCATCCCCAATCCTCCTGTGCGCAAGTGCCGAATGCGCCCATCTTGCTTAATCTCCAAGACTTTTTCGGAACCCATGTCCCCAAGGGTGTCGTTGTTAACCACCAACACTTCAAAATCGGAAAAATTTTGGTTTAAAATGGCCTGAACGCACTTCTCAAGCCATTCCGCCCGGTCGCGTGTTGGAACGACCACGGAGAAAAATGGTTTTTTTGAGATAGACATCCTTGGGTTTCATCCGAACTACAGCGGTTTGGCTACCAAACCTTCCAAGGGGCCTTGCCAGAGTCCCATAGAGACTCGAGTTGCGTTTTGTCCCTCAGGGTATCCATGGCCTGCCAGAATCCCATGTGTTCATAAGCCATTATTTGTCCGTTTGCGGCAAGTTCCGTGAGCGGTCCTCCCTCCCAACTCGTCTCATCGCCCTCAATGAGATTGAGACATTTTGGAGAGAGGACGAAGAACCCGCCGTTGATCAGACCGCCGTCCCCTCTTGGTTTCTCAATAAATTCGGTAACTTGATTCCCGGATTTCTGGATTGCACCGTAGCGCCCCGGCGGCTGGACGGCGGTAACAGTCGCCAGCTTGCCATGCGATTTGTGAAACTCTAACAGCCCGCGGATATCCACATCGGCTAATCCGTCACCGTAAGTAAAACAAAACGCCTCCTCATCTTGAATATGGGCCGCGACCCGCTTCAGCCGCCCGCCTGTGAGCGTGTCATCCCCGGTATCAACCAGCGTAACCTTCCAGGGCTCGGCTTTTTTCTGGTGAACTTCCATACTGTTTGTGGACATATCGAACGTGACATCGGACATGTGGAGGAAGTAGTTGGCAAAATACTCCTTGATGACATATCCGCGGTATCCGCAGCAGATCACGAAATCATGGACTCCGTGTGCGGAATACAGCTTGAGGATGTGCCAGAGGATCGGACGCCCACCGATCTCGATCATCGGCTTCGGTTTCAGGTTCGTCTCTTCACTGATCCGCGTTCCAAGACCACCTGCTAGAATGACTGCTTTCATATATTCACAACTCTGCGATGCGGGCATACCACGGCAAGCCGTTTGGGACTGATGCTTTGTCGCGATAGAAATGCGTCGGTCCGCGTGTCGCGATTTTCATGTATCCGTTCGCATCCAGAGCCTGTCTGCATGCCTCTGCCTCATCCGCAGCATGCGCTTCGATGCAGATAATAACAGGCCTTTTTCTATCAAAGGGAAAACCACGAAGAACAGCCAAATCATTGAGCTCGCAATCGATATCCAGAAGATCGATAGTTTCGTTTCGAAACGGAGACGCATCGAGCACGGCAGCCAGGGTTAAGGTTCTGACGTTTTCTGTTTTCCTAATCTCGAAGGTGTTTTCTTCTTCTTTGCCGAGAAGTCTTCTTGTCGCCGTTCCTATTTCCCCAATGAACCTCCTCTCTTCCACCTGGTCGCTTAGCGCTGCACAAACGTTGTGATCCAAGGGGCGATGTAAGTTATACTTGCTGACAACATCGTTGGCGGCATCGATATTAATTCCTGTCCACCCATGAAGATTTAGAAGGCGGGTATTCGAAAACAGAAACGGATCATAGCATCCCGCGTCAATATAGATCCCTTTTTTCGAGTTTTTCCTATAAGCAAACAGATGCTCCATGAGCAGGAGGTCCTCCCCGTGCTGCGAAAAGGAAATCTTCATGTCCCGGATATCCTCCAGACAAAGGCGCCTCGGCATCTTCTGAAACGAAGCCATCGTGCCGGAACACAATCTTGCATAGAGTTTTTGTTTTATACTCGTCATTGTCAGATTTACATTGGCTTCCTGGCCTCAAACAAGAAAGGCGGTCAGTTCACTGAAAGCTGGCTCGGAAAGTTTTTAATAAGCGGGCTTGAAGAAACCTCGCCATATCGCTCGACCACGCCCGTCGGCCAAACAACCCAGCTTTCCCGTGCGCCGGATTTTACAAAGCGAAGCCGCTGCTCATGTGCCTGTTGCTGCGACATGTGCATGCTGATGAAGTTCACAACGATATCCGGTGCCGCACTCCATGTCGGTTCGGTCCGCATGGTTTTTAGTCTCGCGTCCGACACCCAGCCGACCTCGGCAACGGAGATTCCATCGCTTGTTTCAACAGGAATATTGAAGACCAACTGCCCGCCCTCCAGATTGCGAACCAGATATTGCGCGATCTCCCCGGCATGGCGGCCTGTCCGGCTTTCAGGAATACCGGAATCCAATTTGTCCGGCATCTTGAGCTGCATGGATTCGAGATAACTTTTTGTGGTTTCCTCCGCCGTGCCATCAGCAAGCACCCGTCCTTCGTGTAGGAGGACTCCTCTCGTGCAGAGCTGCAGCACGCTTTGGGCGGAGTGACTGACAAAAAGCACGGTGACGCCGGAATTTTTGATCTCCGTGATCCTGTTCAGGCATTTCTCCTGAAACTTGGCGTCGCCCACGGCCAGCACCTCATCGAGAATCATGATCTCGGGGTCGAGGTGGGCCGCCACCGCAAAGGCCAGCCGAACCCGCATGCCGCTGGAATAGCGCTTTACGGGAGTGTCCATGAAGTCCGGGATTTCGGCGAACTCCAGAATCCTCTTGTAGCGGTCGTCAATCTCCTTCTGTTTGAGGCCCAGAATGCTTCCATTGAGGTAGACGTTTTCTTTGCCGGTCAGCTCGTAATTGAACCCGGTTCCCACCTCGAGGAGGCTGGCGACACGCCCTTTGATATAGGCGCATCCGCTGGTCGGAGCGGTGATCCGTGAGAGGAGTTTGAGAAGCGTGGATTTTCCCGAGCCATTCCGACCCATGATGCCCACGATGTCACCCCGCCGGATTTCAAAGCTCACATCGTGCAAGGCCCAGAAATCGTAGGGCGTCGGCATCCGGTCGGTGGCGTGCTCAAACACAGAGGCGTGCGGGTCCGGCCTGCCGATTTTGCGGCAAACCCAGCTCTCGATCTGGTCCACCAACATGCGGCGGTTAATAACCCCCAGGCGGTATTTTTTTGAGAGATTTTCTACTTTGATGACGACGTCGGACATGGATGGAGGAGAAAATGCTGAGATTGGAAATTTGAAATGGGAAATCGTTTAGGAGACCACCCGGTTTTTTGTTCGGTTGATCATGCTGGTCATAATGGCTATGAGTTCGCCGGCTTCCATTTCCAATGCTTCGGTATACTGAGGTGGAATCGCACACTCTTCCCTAAGTAGTTCCAGCCAGAGCTGAGACTCATCCGCCTCCTGGGTGCAGCCCCCGAGCTTTGAGGAAAATTCCTGATCCGAGCGCGCCCGAGACGCCTCACGCGTATGCGCCGCAGCGGACGTTCCAGCTCTCAGCATCTGCCTGCCGCAAACCCGCGCCGGTTCATTGTCCCGTGGCAATGATGCATAAAGTCGGATGACCTGCACGGCAAAGCGCTTCGTCCGCTCTCGAAACTCCTCTGTCAATCGCGAGGCCATTATGGATTTCTCATTTCCGATTTCCGCATTTCTGATTTTTCTCAGACCATATCAACGCACGTGCGTTCCATTTTGTTGAACAGGATCAATCCCCAAAAAACGACGACGATGCCGACCGCCATGCTGATGACCAGTTGGATCAGGTAAACGGTTCCCTGTCCCATAAACGCGAACCGGAACGCCTCGATGACGAAGACCATCGGGTTGAGGGAGTAGATCCAGCGATAATTTTCCGGAACGAGGCTCAATGGATAAACGACGCAACTGGCATACATCCAAAGCTGCATGAAGAAGCCGAGCATGATTTGAAGGTCGCGAAACCGTGTCGTGATGGCGGATACCATGCAGCCGACCCCGAGTCCCAAGGCGGCCATTTGAAACAGAAGGACCGGGAGGACGATGATGCGCCACCCCATCTCGATAGGTGCCCCCTGCCAGTAGTAATAGACATAGAATGCGAGGAACAGGACCATCTGCATGCCAAAGCCGATCAGGTTGACGATGAGCTGCGAAATCGGGACAACGAGGCGGGGAAAGTAAACTTTGTCGAAGAGCCCGGCATTCGCGCTGAATGTCGTGGCCGTGTTGGTGACACAGGACTGAAAATACCCCCAGCAGACCGTCCCGGCCATGAAGAACAGCATCGGCGGAATCTGTCCGGTCGAGATTTTTGCGATCTGGTTGAAAACGAGCGTGAACATCAGGCTCGTGAACAGCGGCTGGATCACATACCAGGCGGACCCCAGAACGGTCTGTTTGTAACGCGACACAAAATCGCGATGCACAAGCCGCATCACGAGTTCCCGGTATTCCCAAATTTCACGGAACGGGATGTGAAGGATGTTCGACTGGGTTGTGATGACAGTCGTCCATTGTTCCCTATCAGCCGATGTCTGCGGCGGAGAGGGGCTGGTTGAAGGCACTGTGGAAATGGAATCAGGCATGGGTCGAAGAGGAGAATGAAATCTGAAAATTTGAAACTTGAGGGCTGAATTTATTTGGAGCGGTTTTCTCCGGTTCGTTTCGACATTGTTACAAAAATTGGGATGCGTTCCGTGGCGGCGCGACGGAATCCGGAACGATACGCCCCTCGGTAATCGCCTGTGCACGGTTGACAGGGAACTTCAGCGAGAGGGTTTCGGCCTCCTCGAGCCATTCGAGCTTATCCCGGAAGGTTGTTTGCAGACCAAGGAGGAGCGTTGAAAGGCGCGCGCCCTCGGCGGTGCACCACTCCCACCCCTCCATGTCCGGCAATTTCTTTTTCATGGGCGATAAGGGCCCAGGGCCTGCAGGGCTTCAATGTCCATGAGGTCTTGCGGCCGAATGCGCCAGCGATGCGTTTCAGATGCCCGAATAAAGGCTCGGGAAGTTTGAAAACCCGTTCGGCACGTATGCCAAAGTTGCTTGCATGCTACCCATTCTGTTGCCGGAGCAAGCGATCCTGATACTCCCTAATTTGCCTGACGGTGAAGCTTCCCATGTTCTCACCTCTTTTCCAAGACTGATACCATTCCACTGTCCAGCCAAGTGCGAGATCAAGATCCAACTTCGGATTCCACCCCAAGCGTTGGGCAGCCTTCGAGCAATCTAGTTTTAGTAAAGCGGCTTCGTGCGGCTGTTGGACGGCCTCCACGGTGAACGAGGGCTCTGATCCCCAATGTCGTGAAAGGTTTTTCACGACATTCAGAACAGTGCAAACGTCGCTGTCCCTCGGCCCGAAATTCCAGCCCTCTCCACCATCGAGAATTCCCTTGGCCAACTGTTCCGCGAGTTCAAGATAGCCGCTCAAAGGCTCAAGCACATGCTGCCAAGGGCGTACGGCATCCGGATATCTCAGAGTGACGGGAACGCCTTGCGAAAGCGAGCGGAGCACATCCGGCACCAGGCGGTCAGCCGCCCAATCCCCTCCGCCGATCACGTTGCCAGCGCGTGCTGTCGCGATCCGCGGCAACGCCGGCGCGGAATAAAATGATCGGATGAACGCGGATGTAGCCAACTCCGCGCACCCTTTGCTTCCGGAATAGGGATCACTTCCTCCCATCGGATCACTTTCTCGGCAACTCCGTTCCCATTCCCTGTTTTCATAACATTTGTCGCTGGTCACAACGACTACTGACATCACGGATTTGAGCGGTCTGAGTGCCTCAAGCAGATTGACTGTTCCCATGACGTTGGTCGAAAACGTTCCAACCGGATCTGCATAGGACACCCGGACGAGTGGCTGCGCCGCAAGGTGGAAAACACATTCTGGCTTGATTTCCTTCACGTGGGCTCGCAGGGCATCCAGTTCGCGGATGTCCAAAATACGCGATGTCATGCCTTGTGCAATGCCAGCTATCTCATAAAGATTAGGTCGTTGTGTCGGAACCAAGGCCAAACCGAAGACCTGAGCCCCGAGTGATTGAAGCCAAAGACTAAGCCAACCACCTTTAAAGCCGGTGTGTCCGGTGACAAGAACTCGTCGATTTTTCCAAAAACCAGTTTCCATTAAAGTCAAGTCCCACAGAGGGGATTTCGCAGAGAGAAAGAGAGAGTCGAGACCTGATACTGGAAGGGTTCTTTGTCTTTTTTTTGCGGCTTGTTTTTTCTGGCGACCAGAAAATCACTGATCCCCGACCGAATCATCTCGCCGCCTGGGAGTCCTTCGAGATGGATTGCTTCGCGTTGAGGGCTTTCCCATTCCGCATCCCCGCGCGAGGCCCGGGCAGGCTGCCGCCTTTGGTCATCAGCGGGAATTTTCCACTGGTCCATGCGAATTTTTCAACTTTTTCCTGCTTTTTCACAGGCCTGCGCCGCTTTGGCGCGCTAACTCACGAGAAACTTCAAAACCCAGGGCATCATCTTCTGTCCGCGCTCCAGCCAATGCTTGAGCCGTTCGATGCGGTCGAACGCCGCCTTGCGCTCGCTGGCATCGAGATCGTTGGCCAATGCCTCCATGCGTTCGATGCGTTGGAGCGCGCGTTCCATGCGCGGCTTCAGTTCACCCTTGATGAAGGAGGTCGCAAACCGGCTCAGTTCCAGATCGGCCACGAAATGATCCCGGCGCTCACCGGGCGCATAGACCACCTTCACCGCGCCGAACGACCGCAAGAGCTTCAATCCCTGGCTGGCCGCGCCGAGACTGATCTGCAGGCGATCCATTAAATCGTCCATCGAAAGCGGTTTCGGCGCGACAAAAAGAAGACCGTAGATTTCCCCGACAGATTTCGGCAACCCGATCAACTTCAGAAAGTTGATAAATAGCTCGATGGCCTCGACATCCAAATCGGACAAACGCTCCTGCGCTGGCTTTTCCAAAAGGGCACTCATGTGGCGTGGAAAGAAAATGGCAGAAAATTTTAAACCTTCAATAAAAAATGAAGGAAATGATTCATCCGGAGGGCTGTGCTGTTTGATTTCGGGAAAAACTTGGATTTTTTTGTGCGGTCTGATAGATCCGGCTTCACCGTGAGTGAAGCATCCCCCGTGATCGAAGTTGTCGGCAGCCAGGAGATTCGCACCCTTGAGCATGTGGATCAATACTTGGTGACCGGCAAAGAAGCCAACGCCTCCGATGTGCATCTTGGGGTGAATTCCCAGCCGATCTGGCGGAAATTTGGCGTGCTTGAGCCGATCTGGCGTCAGGCTCCGGTTCTTACTCCGGCGGACACCGAGCGTTTGGCCATGGGTTTTCTCAATGAAAAGCAGCAGGCGCAGCTTGCCGAACGGGGCGATGTGGACTTCGCCTACTCGAACAAGCTCGGGCGTTTCCGCACGAGTGTTGTCCGGCAGCGGCTCGGTTATGATCTTGTTTTCCGCATTATCAACAGCACCGTGCGCTCGATGGATGATCTGGGATTGCCACCGCAGCTCAAGCTTCTCACCCAATACCAGAACGGCCTGGTGCTGGTCACCGGATCGGTCGGCAGCGGAAAAAGCACGACGCTGGCCGCGCTGGTGGATCAGATCAACGGCGAGCGCCAGGATCACATTATCACGCTGGAAGATCCGATCGAATACATCATCGCTTCCAAGGGCTGCCACGTCACGCAGCGCGAGGTGCACACGCACACGCATTCCTTTTCGCACGCGTTGCGGGGGGCGCTGCGCGAAGATCCCGACGTGATCATGGTCGGGGAAATGCGCGATCTGGAGACCATTTCGCTGGCGATCACCGCTTCGGAAACCGGCCACCTTGTCCTCGGCACGCTCCACACCAGCAATGCCGCGCGGACGCTCGACCGCGTGCTCGATGTCTTTCCGACCGACCAGCGGGATCAAATCCGCATCATGGTGAGCGAGTCGCTGCGCGGCATTGTTTCGCAGCAGCTCATCCCGCGCGCCGACGGAACCGGACGCGCGCTCGCCATCGAAATTCTGATGAACACACCGGCCGTCGGGAATGTCATCCGCGAATCCAAGACGTTCATGCTGCCGGGGATCATCCAGACCGGGAAGAAGCTCGGGATGCGGCTCATGGACGACTCGCTCCAGGAGCTTTTTCAAACAGGCATTATTTCCGCCGAGGAAGCGGTGTATCGTGCCGAGCAGAAAACCCAGATGATGCAGATCACGGGAACCATCTGACATGGCCTACATCGATCAATTTTTTCAAGTTCTCATCGAGGCGGGGGCCTCGGATCTCCACCTCGGGGAGGCCCAGCCTCCAAAAGTGCGGCGCCACGGCGAAATCGTCCCGATCCGCGACACGCCGCTCACCCGCGAGGAAATGGGTTTCATGCTCAGCGAAATCTGCAGCCCGGCCCGCTGGCAGAAATTCGAGGAAACCGGCGATCTTGACTTCGCCTACGAGATGGATGAGCACAACCGGTTCCGTTGCAATTACCTCAAGCAAACGAACGGCTACGGCGCAGTGTTCCGGATCATCCCGACAAAAATCAAAACCCTCGAGGAACTCGGGGTGCCTTCGGTGATCAAGACGTTCGGGCACATGCGCGGAGGCATCGTCCTCGTCACGGGCCCGACCGGTTCGGGTAAAAGCACGACGCTCGCCGCCCTCATCGACTACATCAACTCGAATTTTTCGCGGCACATCGTGACGATCGAGGAGCCGATCGAGTTCGTGCACCGCAACAAAAAAAGCATCATCACCCAGCGCGAGGTTCCCGAGCATGCGCTGACCTTTCCGATCGGACTCAAAGCCGCGCTGCGCGAAGATGCCGACATTGTTCTCGTCGGCGAAATGCGCGATCTGGAAACGATCTCGCTCGCGCTCACCGCGGCCGAGACGGGCCTGCTCGTCTTTGGCACGCTCCACACGAACAACTCGCGCAAGACGGTTGACCGCATGATCGACGTCTTCCCGAGCGACCAGCAATCGCAGGTGCGCACGATGCTTGCCGCCTCGCTGCGCGGGGTTGTGGCCCAGTTGCTCATGAAAAAGCAGGACGGCCAGGGGCGGGTTGCCGTCAACGAAATCCTTGTCGTGAACAGCGCGGTCTCGGCGATCGTGCGCGAGGGTGCCACGCAGAAACTTCAGGATGTCATTGTCGGCGGCAAGGGCGAGGGCATGCAATTCATGGACGACGCGATCTGGGAGCAACTCCGGGCAGGCGCCGTCTCGCCCCACGAGGCCTACATGAAATCGATCGACAAGCAGCGTTTCCGTCCCTTTCTCCCTGCCGAGGAAGAGGGGCTTGGAAACGCGGCCGGCGTGCCGGACGATGTCGATCACAGCGAACTCGGAAAAAAACCTCTGAACCTCCGCCCGAAGGGAACTTGATCTTTCTCCGGAAAGCGTGCATTCTCCCGAAATGCAAAAAATTTGTTTTTCCATTGTCATCGTTCTTTCGCTGGGTCTTGGTCTCTCCGCCTGCAACAAGAAAAAGGGCAACATCTACGCCGGAGTGGACGGCGACTACGTGACCGGAACCCCGCTGGGCGAACGGTTCGAGGGGGCGAACTTCTTCGCCAATTCGGTCGCCCGCGGGCAATTTTCTCCGGTCTATTTCGCCTACGACAGCGTTGAAGTCTCGGGGGCCGAACAGGCGAAAGTCCAGCAGGTGGCGACGGCGATGAAGGCGTCGGCCAAAAAGATCATTGTTGCCGGATTCACCGACGACCGCGGTACGGAGGAATACAACCGCGGGCTCGGCGAACGCCGTGCGCTGGCAGTGCGCCAAGCCCTCATCGGAGCCGGAATGGCGGCCGACCATGTGCAGACGGTCAGCTTCGGAAAAGAAATGCCCGCCGATTCCGGCAGTGGCGAATCCGCCTGGGCCAAGAACCGCCGCGCGGAATTCGGCGTTGTCAAATAACGCGCTGCCGTGCGCGTTCCTCTCCTTGATCTGACCCGCCAGCACACGGTGGTGCGCGACGCGGTTGCCGACCGCGTGGCCGCGCTCTTTGAATCGCAGCAGTTCATTCTGGGCCCGGCGGTGGAAGAGTTCGAATCGGCCTTCCGCGATGCCGTCGGATGCGGCCACGCGGTCGGCATGTCTTCGGGCACCGACGCCCAGCTTGCGATCCTCATGGCCCTCGGCATCGGCGCGGGCGATGCCGTCATCACGACTCCCTACACATTTTTCGCGACGGCCGGATGCATCCACCGCACCGGCGCCGAGCCGGTCTTCGTCGATGTCGAGCCGGACACCCTCAACCTCGATCCGGAGAAGCTCCGCGAATTTTTGGAAACCCGCTGCCGGGCCGATGCCGACGGAATCCTCCGCACCCCGCGCGGCAACCGCGTGCGCGCGGTCGTCCCGATCCACCTCTTCGGCACATGCTGCCGCATGGATGAGATCCTCGACATCGCGGAACGCCACCGCCTCGACGTCATCGAGGATGCTGCCCAGGCCGTCGGCGCGGAATATCGTGGACGCCACGGCGTCGTCCGGACCGGCGCGATCGCCACGGCCGCATACTTCAGCTTTTTTCCGACAAAAAACCTCGGCGGTGCCGGCGACGGTGGAATGTCGGTCTGCCGCGATGAGGCGCTGGCGCACCGCCTGCGACTGATGCGCAACCATGGAATGGAACAGCGCTACTTCCACTGCGAGGTCGGTGGAAATTTCCGGCTCGACGCGCTCCAGGCGGCCGTGATCCATGCCAAGCTTTCCTTTCTGCCGGAATGGAATGCCGCCCGCCGCCGCAACGCGCAACTTTATCGGGAACTCTTTGATGCACGGGGGCTCGGGAAATTTGTGACACCTCCCGCGGCCCCGCAGGCGGACATCCCGAACAGCCACATCTACCACCAGTTTGTTGTCCGGGCAAAAGACCGCGACGCGCTCATGGCAAGCTTGCAGGCTGCCGGGATCGGCTGCGCGATTTACTACCCGGTTCCGCTCCACCTCCAGGATTGCTTTGCGTACCTCGGCCACAAAAAAGGCGATTTCCCGGTATCAGAAAGCGCCTCCGGGGACTCCCTCGCACTGCCGATCTTTCCGGAACTTCGCGCCGAGGAAATCGGGGCCGTCGTTGACGCGATCACGGGATTCTACGGCCGCTAGGACACCTTCTTCGCGTGCGCTTCGAGCGCCTCGCGCGTCACGGCGTGCCTGGCCCCGCAGCGCGGGCAGTGGATGCGGATCGTCTGCTCGCTTCCGAAAAGTTCGTCGCCCTGCCGCCGGAAGACAGGAACCAGGAAATCGAGCATCCGCTCGTGATTGCATCCGCAGACAAACCGGTAGCACCGCGTCTCGAGCAGGGCGAGTTCCACGTCCTGGTCAAGCCGCATCACGGCCTCGCGATCAAGTCCGCGAAGCCAGTCGAGAGCGCAGTCCGGCTGGGCCGCCACCATGACGAGATCCTCCTCGCCGTGGCGGAAAAAGCGGGCCGGGCGCTGTTCGCTCCGCGTGTAATACTGCTCGACGGCGTTGAGGACATCGTTCCCTTCAAACGCGGTGGTGCTGCGGCGGGACGCCTTTCCTTCCCCGATCACGTCCGCGTAGAAGATGTTGTTCGGGATTTCGCGGATATTTTCGGTGAAGACGTTGGCCACGACCGAGCCGCTCGCGTTGTCGCCCGCGGCAAAAAGATTCATCCTTGGCGAGGTGATGTGGATCGTCCAGGCGCATGATTCCTTGGGCGGACGGCCCGCGCAGTGAAGCGTCAACGCCGCCAGCGCGTCGCGCGCGCCCTGGTCGCATTCCGGCGGCACGGCAAGCCCGCAATCCATCCGGTGCAGATACCATGCCGCATACAGCCCGGAAAAATCGGCCCGGGCGACGAGGGCATTTTTCCCCCGCGCGAAATACGTTCGGACTTCAATATCGGGATCGTTCGTCATGGGGAGCGGAGCCGGGAGGGTTTCGCGGCAAACAGCTCGCCGCCGATTTCGAGAGCGCGGCGGACGAAATCGTCTTTTCGGGCCCGGGCCGCCTTTTCGGCGTGCGAGCCCGGAAGCCTTTGCGCCAGACGCTCGCAGAGCACCGCCAGATCATGGTGGGCTCCGAGCGCGGACGAAAGATCCTGTGCGCGACGCGCGATCGCTTCCGCCGCCGGAATGACCGCAAGGATCGCGGACTGGTAGAGAAGTTCTTTCACGCGCTTCCTCCATTCGTGAAAAAGCCCGTCGTCCTCTTTGTTTTCCACGCAATGCTTCATGGCCCGTCGCGCGGCACGATAGGTATAAACCCAGGCGGCGCGCACCTCCCTGCCGCGCAGGGCATCCAGGTTCAACCCCTCCGCAAACCCGGCCAGGCTGGAACAGATTTCGACGGCGACGGGATCCATCACGGCTCCGGTTCCGGAGGACGCGGCCGTCAGTCCGAGGCTTTCCGCTGTCTCGGACGCTTCTCTGTTGCCCAAAAGATCCCGCAGAAGCGCGCGGAGAACGTCGTTGTCCCGCGTCGAGGCAAAGTGTTCCTTGAGCTGGCGGGCGAGCTTGTCCGCGCGCATGAGGGATTTTTGGGGAAGGATCGCACCGGCCAGACGCAGCACCGCGCGGAACTTTTTCATGCCCACACGGATGTTGTGCACGCGTTCGTCGGCGCGGGCGGGCAGGGCGTCGATGTCGTGCCGCACCCCGGCGACAAGCCGCACAAGAATCCCCCGCAAGGCAGCGCCGGGGGGGCCGGTTTCGGCAATCGTGTCGCTCATGCCCTCTGGCTTATCAGGGAGGGAATCCCTGCGTCCATGCCGGTTTTAGATTTCTTTGGGCGCGAAAATCGTTCAAGACTGGGGACATGCCCACCCGAGACATCCTGCACCCGGCCGACCGGCTCGTCGCGGCCATGGAACGCATTTACTCCTACCGGATGACGACAACCTCCGGCGGAAACCTTTCGATCCGCGACGAGGAAGGCACGATCTGGATCACTCCCGCCCGCGTGGACAAGGGTTCGCTCCAGCGCGAGGACATTGTCGCCGTGCGGTCGGACGGCTCGATCACCGGACGGCACAAACCGTCGTCGGAATTTCCGTTTCACCGCCGGATCTACGACGCGCGGCCGGATTTGCGCGGCATCGTGCATGCGCATCCCGTGGCGCTCGTCGCGTTCAGCATTTGCGGGCAGGCCCCCGAGACCCGGCTGTTTCCGAAATCGCACGCGATCTGCGGCGGGGTGGGATTCGCCGGCTACGCCCTGCCCGGCAGCGATCTGCTCGGGGAGCGGATTGCGGCGGTTTTTGCCGACGGCCCGAACTGCGTGATGCTCGAGAACCACGGCGTCGTTGTGGGAGGCGAAGATTTTGAACAGGCGTTCACGCGGTTTGAAACCCTCGAGTTCACCGCAAAAACAATCATCAAAGCGCGGGCGCTCGGCACCGTGCGCTTCCTCGACGACGAACGCCTCGCGCTCGCCCGCTCGCGCAAGATCCCCGCGAAATTTTTTCAACCCGGACGCGCGACCTGCCGCGAGCGCGCCCTGCGCCGCGAGCTGTGCGATTTTGTGCGCCGGGGCTACAAGCAACGGCTTCTCATCAGCAGCCAGGGAACATTTTCCGCACGGGTCGCGGGCCATCAATTTCTGATGACCCCCGCCGGAGCCGACCGGGCAAGCCTGCGCCCGGAAGATCTGGTTCTGGCCGGCCCCGACGGCGTTGAGCAAGGCCGCAATGCCAGCCGCGCGTTGCCGGTTCACGCGGCGATCTACCGGACGCTCCCCTCCATCCAGGCCATTGCCATGGCCACGCCGGTCAACGCCACCGCCTTCGCTGTTTCGCACGAAAAACTCGACACCCGGACGATCCCGGAAAGCTACATTTTCCTGCGCGATGTCGGGGTCGTTCCCTTTGAAACGGTCTATGGCGACCCCGAGGCGTTTGCCGCCGGATGCCGTCCGGATGTTCCTGTCAGCCTTCTGGAAAATGACGGCGTCCTGGTGCTCGGCACGTCGCTTCTCGACGCCTTCGACCGTCTTGAGGTTTTGGAATCCACCGCGGAAGCCGTGATCAACAGCCGCCCGCTCGGCCCGGTCCGCCCGATGGATGACGGCGTGATTGCGGAACTCGTTCAGGCGTTTTTAAGCTAACCCGCGCATGTTTCGACGACTGTCCTTTTTCTTTCTGTTTGCTTTGGCAGCGCGGAGCGGCGCCATCGATGCGGGAACCGGCCAACTCGCGCTTTCCCTTGCCGGCGGATGGAACGCCTCCTCCGGGCGCATGCAACTTTTCGAGCGGGACGGCCACGGCTGGCACGCGGTCTCCCCGCCCTGGCGCGTGCTCTACGGAAAAAATGGTCTCGCATGGGGTCGGGGAGAACACGTGATCCCGTCCGCTTCAAGCGCGCCGGTCAAACAGGAACACGACCGCCGCACCCCGGCCGGAATTTTCCGCATCGGGAAAATCTACACCTACGACAGCGCCCTTCCGGCCGGGGCGGATTATCCGTTCCACACGATCGGCGCGGCCGACGCCTGGATCGACGATCCCGCGCTGCCCGGCTACAACAGGCATGTGACCGTGGATCCCGCGAACCCGCCGCCGTGGTTCGCGAAGCAGCGCATGCGCCTGGACGACCCGCCTCACCGGTGGCTCGTGGAGATCCGGCACAATGCCGATCCCCCGGTTCCCGGCGCGGGCAGCGCGATCTTTTTCCATATCCAACGCGGGGCCGATTTCCACTCTTCCGGGTGCACCGTTATGCCGCAGGCCGATATCCGGCGCCTCATCATCTGGCTGCGCGAATCCGCCCGCCCGCGCTATGCTCTCCTTCCCAGAGAAGAATACCTTGCCCGCTGGAAAACCTGGGGACTCCCCTCGCCCACGGAAGCCGCCGGCCTGCTCGCCGACTGATCCCCGCCGTTGCAATCAGCCCGCCGAAAGGGTTTCCCGGAGCTTTTTTGCCACGGGCGGAGGCACAAACGGACTCACGTCGCCCCCGAGCCGCGCGACTTCCTTCACGATGCGCGAACTCAGATACGTGTAGTCTTCCTTGGGTGTCAGAAAGACGGTTTCCAGACGCGCTTCGAGCTTGCGGTTCATGAGCGCCATCTGAAACTCGAACTCAAAATCCGAGACTGCCCGGAGGCCGCGAATGACCGTGAAGACGCCCAGACGCTGCGCGAACTCGACCAGGAGACCGTCCAGCGCCACAATTTCGACAGCGGGGTCCCCCCCCAGACTCGCCTTGAGCATCTCGATGCGCTCGGCCACGGAGAAGAGCGACTTCTTCCCTTCGCCAGTGGCCACGGCAACGATCACCGATCCAAAAAGATGCGACGCCCGTTCGATCACGTCGAGATGCCCGAATGTCACCGGATCGAAACTCCCGGGGTAGATGGCTTGGCTTTGGCTCACCCGCCACGTCGTATCACCAGCCGCCGCCGCCGGCAAGCCCGGGCGCGCGGATTGGGATCAAAAAAAACTGAAACCGCTTCTTGAAGCCAAAGCGAACCCCGTCTAATAACAACCCTCACCACCACTATGGAAATCGCGTCCCGACTCAAAGAACTGACCCCGTCACTCACCCTCGCCATCGACAGCAAAGCCAAAGCCATGAAGGCCGAGGGCATTGACGTCTGCGGATTTGGAGCCGGTGAGCCGGACATGGATACGCCCGAGCACATCAAGGCCGCGGCGATCACCGCCCTCAAGAACGGCCAAACAAAATACACGCCGAGCTCGGGCATCCCGGAACTCCGCAAGGCGATCTCGGAAAAGTTTTCCCGCGACAACGGTCTCGCCTACAAGCCGAGCCAGGTCATCGTGAGCAGCGGCGCGAAGCACTCGTGTTTCAACGCGATTGCCGCCGTCATCAACCCCGGAGACGAAGTGATCATTCCCGCGCCGTTCTGGCTGAGCTACCCGGAAATGGTTCGTCTGGCTGGCGGCGTTCCCGTCCTCGTTCAGACCAAGGAGGAGAACAACTGGAAGATCACGGCCGCGGAGTTTGAAAACGCGATGACCCCCTGCACGAAGATGATCATCATCAACAGCCCCGGCAACCCGACCGGATCGGTCTATACCCGCGAGGAACTCCGCGCGATCTCGGAGGTCGCCGCCGAGGAGGACATCTTCATCCTCTCCGACGAAATTTACGAAAAGCTCACCTACGATGGGGCCGCGCACGTCAGCATCGCCTCGCTGACCCCCGAAGCCTACGACCTCACGATCACCGTGAACGGGTTCAGCAAAGCCTATGCGATGACCGGGTGGCGGCTGGGCTACCTCGGCGCTCCCGAACCGATTGCCAAAGCGATCGACTCGATGCAGAGCCACATGACCTCGAACCCCTGTTCGTTTGCCCAATACGGCGGACTCGCCGCCCTCACCGGCGACCAGCAGGGCGTCTCCGACATGCGCGACGAGTTCGACGTCCGCCGCCAGTATATGTTCGAGCGCATCAGCAGCTTCTCCGGCATCACCGCCGTGCGGCCGCTCGGCGCCTTCTACGTCCTCGCAAACATCAGCTCGTTCGGCCTCAAATCGCAAAATTTCGCCGACCGGCTGCTGAGCAAAGCGAACGTGGCGGTCGTCCCCGGCATTGCCTTCGGCGACGACCGCACCGTGCGGCTCAGCTACGCGACCAGCCTCGACGTGATCAAGACCGGCCTCGACCGGCTCGAGGAATTCTGCAAGTCGCTCTGAGACCCCTCTTGGAATCAGTATGAGCGGGAAGCCGCCCGCTCACCGAAGCGGAATTCACCGCCAGCTACGGCTTGCTCAAGAAGTCATCAAGCATTTGTCGGAACACCGCGGATGTTGATTTCCAATCTCCGCGCATCGCTGATTCGCCAGAAGCTCCGTAATCACCATCCGGCCGGGGACGAAGCCGGACAAATGGCGGCAGCCCATACCGCATGGCAAGGCTGTTGGATAGAAGTCTGGCCATGCGTCCGTTCCCGTTCGCAAATGGATGAATTCTTACCCATTCCGCGTGAGCCCATGCGCACACATCGAGAACCGCTGCGAGTTGGTCCACATTGAGGGCACTCCCGACAGGAATCACTTGATCGAGCCGACCGACAACCCGCTTCAGCGTCTGCTCGAAGTCCGCAATGGTTGCAGCAACATCCGTCGATGAAACCCCATAATACATTCCAATCCGCACCTCGACATTTTCAAGACCGGGCTCGCCGCGAAACCGTCCCACCATCGATTGATCTGGCACGGTGAGTCCTTTCAACGCCCGCTTGTGCCATCGTCGAACAGCCGCGAGGCTGAGATCACGCCTTTGGAGTGCTTCATCGCGAATCTGACGAAGCAGATCCGTCAAGTTCCGGCGGAGCACCGGACTATCCGCGTCCCAGTCAGGCATGCAGGAGGTGCTGGATTTCGGTTTGAACCGAACCTTCAGAGGAGAGGGGTTGGCCTTCAACCGGATCATTGCCCGCCAATTGCGCCTCCGCATTCACGAAAGCAGCAATCGACCTCTCAAAATCCGAGTCTTTACGGCGATACTCCCGCAGGGCACGCAAGGTTGCTTCGAGTTCCCGCTCGACTTGCTGACCACGTTGAAGCACGTAAAGCTTAACGGCTTCGTTGATGAGACGGTTCTTTGGCTGGCGCAGAACCTTGCTCAACTGACTCAGTGCTGCTTGAACCTCCGGCTCAAACCGATGAGTGGATGCTTTCGTGACCATGAACCAAACATGGCGAGCTGACAGGTGATGTCAATTCTTTAAAATGGCATCATTTTATTGTACCGAATTGCCCATGCCAGCCTGTGGGGCAACAGTGGATCCCCAACCTGCTGGCCGAGTTGTTTGCCGAGGGAGTGTCGATTGTTGGCCGGTAGCTGACTTGATCGTCCCAGAGCCTTTGCCGACGCGGGAGCCTTCACCCTCCCGAGATGCGGCGTGACGCCTTTCTCGCTTTGTTGCGTTCCGAGCAAAACTCCGAAAAGGCGCACTTCAACACAGCGGGTTCATGTCCAAGCACCCGGAGGATCGCAAAAAGTTCCTTGTCGGACAATCATTCAAGAAGGACGACATGACGGCGGAAAATTATCACAGCGCCTTGGACAACTGCATCCGCCATGCCGATGATTTCGACTTGCTCGGTGTCGGATTGGTCATTGGCGATTCACTCGAGGGGTTTACCATGGCTGAGGACGTCGGCAATGGTTGGCTGCTTTCCCATTTTGCGGCAGCAAATCCAAGTGTTTGTGGGCTTTCAGGCAGCTTATTGCACCACTTGGCATTATTGGGGACGGGCTTTGGCTGCACGAACTTCAACTACCAGGAAGATGTCGGCGATCTCGGGCTGCGCCGATTCAAGATGAAGTGCGCACCAAGCGGCTTTCTGCGGAAGTTTTCCGTGAGCCGCAAGGAAGGATGCCCATGCTGCTCGTAAACGCAAAAGCGGAAAGCAGCCCGATTCACAGGCTCGGGCTGGTGGCCCAAGAGTTCATTTCCAAGGGAAGCAAAATCTGGAGATTTCAACCGGGGTTCGATGTCAAACTGTCGCTGGAAGAGTTCGCTGCCTTCCCGTCGCCGGTGCAAAATCAGATTCGCTATTACGCCTATTTCTGCAATGCAACAAAGTCGTTTCTATTGAGCGGCGATGACGACCGTTTCACAAACCATTCCGATAATCCGAATACCGGCATGGAGGGTTGCGACGATATGGTCGCTCTTCGAGACATTCATCCCGGCGAGGAGATTACCTGCGATTACCGCCATGTCGGCATGTTGGACGTGCCGGGAGGGCCAACCTCCGTGTGAGCCCAAATATTTCGGCTCGGACGGAGCCTCGCCCTCCCTTGAAACGATGCGCGGAACTGACTGCGGGCTTTCTCACATGGAAGGCGATGGATTACGCCTTCGACTATGCGCTGTATCCTTTCGTGGTCTGGAAGCTCGGGCCAGGGGCGGGTGGCGCGATTATGGCGTTGCTCTCGCTGCTGACATGTCTCCTTCTCCTGCGGATCTACGACCGGCTGGGCCGGGACTGGCTGGGGATCGAGTTCGTGAAGAATCTCCGGCATTACGAGGGAGCGTCGCGGTGGCGGCGGGGACTGGCTTGGCTGGTCGGACGAGGTGACGGTGTCGCATTCTTGGTTTTGTCCGTGAAATACGATCCCTTCATCACGACGGCGTATCTGCGGCGGGAGGCATTTCAGGCGATGACCCGGCGCGACTGGGCGATTTTTCTCGGGAGCTGGCTTGTGGCAAACGGGGTATGGATCGTGGTCTGTGCTGGCGGCATCGAGGCGGTGCGAGCCGTGTTGGGATTCGGCAGAGGATAAGGCGATGAAAGCACTGCGACGGGGGTGTGGATGAAGAGGAATTCTGTTTGGAATTTCACCGGTTCACGGAATTCGAGTTTGTTGACGGTGCCGGTGCGGACGAGGCCCATTTTTGGCCTGAACATGCGCCTTGTCCGGCACGAAGATTTCCGTTACCAGCCGAAGAGTGGCCGCTACAATTCGCATTCTGACTGACGAAGGATTCGGATTCGGGGTCAAAAGATTTCTGACAATACTTGCGCGATCAGATCATCGAAGCGATTGAGCAATGTCCGACAGGTCGCCGACCACCGCCCACAAGGCCGCAGATTGCGGATTGCGACAATGACGCGGCGCTCAGAGATCCTTGACGAAGGATTCCAGATCTGAGCAACGGATTGCCGCGCGGTGAAGGACATGCAGGCGTGCGGAGTCAGAAATGTATTTCCTCGCAGAGGCCATCAGGAACCCGATCAAAGCGGATTTCCAGAGCCTCCGACGACATCTTGCTGACGGGCAATAATCTGCCCCCTCTTGGAATCAGTATGAGCGGGAAGCCGCCCGCTCACCGGAATCGGAAAAATTTTTCCGCGGCGGCTTCGGTTGCCGCGGCGATTTCGTCGAGTGTGACACCGCGGACCTCGGCGATTTTTTCGGCGACGAGCCGGGTGTGCGCGGGCTCGCAGCGCTTGCCGCGGAAAGGAACCGGCGCGAGATACGGACAGTCGGTTTCGACCATGAAGGCGTCGCACGGGATCTCCGCGACGACATCCCTCACGACCTGCGCGTTTTTGAATGTCACAATGCCGGTGAACGACACGAGGTGTCCGAGGTCGAGAACCTCGCGGGCCTGGTCGGGCATGTTGCCGAAGCAATGGAAGACCGCGCGCAGCTTCCCGGTGTGGGGGGACAAAATCCGGAGCGTGTCATCCCATGCATCCCGCTGGTGGATGACGACGTTGAGCCCGAGTTCCGCCGCCAGATCAAGTTGCGCGGCAAACGCCTCGGCCTGTGCGGCCTTGTAGGCGCCGTCGATGATGGCCGCCTCGGTATCCTCCGCCATTTCGGCCTGGAGCGCGCTGATCGCCGGTGACGACGCCAGTTGCTCGGAGGGCGGGTGATGGTAATCGAGCCCGGTCTCGCCGATCGCGGCGACTTTCGGATGCGCGGCCAGCTCGCGCAGTTCCTCCAGCCAGCCGTCGGTCTCGTCCAGCACGTTCGTCGGATGCAGCCCGACTACGGCATAAACTCCGGGATATTTGTCCGCGAGCGCGACCGCGCGGCGGCTGCTCGCGATCCCGGTTCCTATCGAAACAATGCGCCGCACTCCGGCGTCAGCGGCCCGCGCGATGACGGCGTCCAGGTCCGCCGCGTAATCGGGATAGTCAAGATGGGCATGGGTGTCTGTCAGCATGACATCATCCATCGGCCATCATCCGCTGCACCGCAATTCAATTCAGCAATTGATACCAGGTACTGCGGCGGCGGGGCTCGTATCCGGACTCGCGGATCAGCCGCTCAATGTCCGCCGCCCGCAGATGAAATGTGGTCCCCGCACTGGAAACAACATTCTCCTCCATCATCACGCTCCCGAAATCATTCGCGCCGAACTGGAGCGCGATCTGGCCGATTTTCGGCCCCTGGGTGACCCACGAGCTCTGGACGTTCTCGAAGTTGTCGAGGAAGATGCGCGCGATCGCCTGCGTCCGGAGATACTCGGACGTCGAGACGGTTTCCGCTTTGAGCTTTGTGTTCTCCGGCTGGAACGTCCAGCAGATGAATGCCGTGAACCCTCCGGTCTCATCCTGCAAATCCCTCAGGCGTCCGAGGTGCTCGATCCGGTCCTCCAGCGTCTCGACGTGTCCGAACATCATCGTCGCGCTCGATCGCAGGCCGAGTTCGTGCGCCTGCCGCATCACGTCCAGCCAGCCGTTGCTGTCGCACTTGAGCGGCGCGATCCGGTCGCGCACGCGGTCCACAAGGATCTCGCCGCCGCCGCCAGGAATCGAACCGAGCCCGGCCTCGATGAACCGCCGGATGACCTCGCGCACGGGCATTCCGAAGACTCCCGCGAAGTGCTGGAACTCAGGCGGACTGAACCCGTGGATGTTGATCTGCGGGTATTTGCCGCGAAGGTGCGACAGCATGTTGAGATAAAAATCCAGATCCAGCTTCGGATGGTGTCCGCCTTGCAGGAGAACCTGAACGCCGCCCGCCGCCGCCAGCTCGTCGAGCTTCTCATCGATCTGGTCGAGCGTGAGCACGTAGTGGTCGGCGTCGGTTTCCGTCCGGTAGAACGCGCAGAATTTACAATAGACATTGCAGACGTTCGTGTAGTTGACATTGCGATCCACGATGTAGGTGACGATCTCGTTCCCGCGGCCGTCGTAGGCGTCGGCCTTCGCAAGCCGCCGCCGCGCGTCGGCCAGCGAGCCGAGAGTCTCCAACGGCAGATGGCGCAGTGCCAGCGCCTCGTCCGGGCTGATCCTGCCACCATCGAGAATTTTATCCGCCAAATCGTCTTGCGCGCAAAGGGCCGTCATAAGCCGCAAAGCCTAGCCGCCCGGCCCCGCCATTTCAACTCTTTGGGGATCGGCACGAAGCGGCAGAACGCTTGCCTGCCGTGGAAAAATGGGGGAAGATGGACGTTTTTCATGGCAAATCGCTCACGCAACAATTGGACTGCGACCTTTTTTATCGGGCTCGTCCTGCTCTGCGTGGGGGCGTATCTTTTTCTTTCACTTGCGACCTACAACCCGAAGGACATTCCGCTCTGGGCGCCATTTCTCAACGCGAAAAACGGAGCGACCGTCACCCGCAATCTGGGCGGGATGCTCGGGGCGCTTTTTGCCGGATACTCGCTGTTCTGTTTCGGTGCGGCGGCGTATTTGCTGGCGGTTGCGCTCCTTGGCTACGGGCTTGCGAAGTGGTTTGTGCGCGGGTATTCGCTCAAGGACAAAGCCGGGTGGGGGCTGCTGATGGTGTTGCTTGGCTCCTGCCTGCTGGAGATCGTCCATCTCCCGTTTTTGCGTGGCTGGAAGGGGCTTATGAACATCGAGGGTCCCGGCGGATGGTTCGGGCATTGGATCGGAGGAAAGGCCCTCGCGCCGGTTCTGGGATCGGCTTCAGCCGTCCTGCTCCTGCTCCTTTACGCGATCAGTCTGGTCTTCGCGGTTTCCACGCATCCGGTTCGGGATGTCCGCCTGGCTTGGAAGTCATTTTTGACATGGCGCGAGGCCCGTCGGGTTGCCCGGCTCCAGAGGCTCGACGCGGAACGCCGGATGGAAGAGGAGCGGCGCACACTCGAAAAGAAGGCCGAAAAGCTGGAGAAAAAACTCAAGAAAAAGGGCATTGATCTTCCCGAACCGCTTGTTGCGCCTACTCCCACGGCTCCCGCCGCCGAGCCGGAAATCATCGATTCAACCGCGCCCGTCCCGCCGTCAAAAAAGCCAAAACTCGCCGCACTGCGCGCGGAACGGGATTCCGGCGACGGGATCACCCCCGGGCTGGCCGACGTGCATTTGGAGAACTACCACCTGCCCGAACTCGATCTTCTCGACGAGCAGGATGATGCCGACCGCCTGCCTCTCGACCGGGAGGAACTGCGCATGATCCAGGGCCTGATTATCGAAACCCTCCAGCAGTTCGGAATCCGCGCCACCCCCGGCACGATCACCAAAGGGCCGACGATCACCCGCTACGAAGTTTATCCCGACGTGGGCGTGCGGGTGGACAAAATCGTGGCCCTCGAACGGGACATCGCGCGCGCCACGAAGGCCGAGCGGATCAACATCCTCGCGCCGATCCCGGGGAAAGACACGGTCGGCATCGAGATTGCCAACTCCAAAACGGTCAAGGTGACCCTGCGCGAATTGTTTGAAAAAGAGGCGTGGCGAGAGAGCACGGCGAAGCTCCCGGTGGCACTGGGAATGGACGTTTATGGCCACACGATCATCGGCGACCTCACGAAGATGCCGCACTGCCTGGTCGCCGGCACGACCGGAAGCGGCAAGAGCGTGTGCATCAACTCGATCATCGCAAGCCTGCTTTTCCGGTTCTCCCCCGAACAACTCCGGTTCATCATGATCGACCCGAAAGTTGTCGAGATGCAAATCTACAACTCCCTCCCGCACCTGATCACGCCGGTCGTCACCGATCCCAAAAAGGTGCTTCTCGCCCTGCGCTGGGTCGTCGATGAAATGGAGCGGCGCTACCGGATTTTTGCGAAATGCGGGGTCAAGAATATCGGGACGTTCAACGAGCGGCCACTGCCCAAATCCCAAAAGGAACTCGACGGGGAAGCCGAAGCCGCGGCCGCGCTGGCGGAGCCGCCGGAGGGGCTTCTGCCCGGAGAGGAAGCCGCGGAGAGCGAGCCTCCGGACGAGGAACCGATGGCCCCGCCGGTGCGCGTGCCGCGCCACGACGACCTCATCGTTCCCGACCGCATGCCGTTTATCGTGGTGATCATTGACGAGTTGGCCGACCTCATGCAAACCGCGCCCGCCGATGTCGAAAGCGCGATCGCCCGCATCACCCAGATGGCCCGCGCGGCCGGCATCCACCTCATCGTGGCCACCCAAACCCCGCGCGCCGATGTCGTCACCGGCATCATCAAAGCGAACATCCCGAGCCGGATCGCCTTCCAGGTCGCCTCGAAAATTGACAGCCGGGTTATCCTTGACGAAAACGGCGCGGAGAAGCTTCTCGGCAAGGGGGACATGCTCTACCTGCCGCCCGGCACCTCGAAATATACCCGCGCCCAGGGCGTGCTGGTCACCGAGGAGGAAATCCACCGGATCGTCGCGTTTGTCTCCGGTCAGGCCGAACCGAAATTCGACGCCGGCATCCATGAAAAGCTGACCAGCACGACCCCGCCGGAGGAGGACGTGAGCGATGAAGATGAAGAGCTGGTCACAAAGTGCCTCGAAGTCGTCCGCCAGGAAAACCGCGCCTCGACATCCATGCTCCAACGCCGCCTCAAGCTCGGCTACACCCGCGCCGCAAGAGTCATGGACATCATGGAACAACGCGGCATCGTCGGCCCGAAGGACGGCGCGAAGGATCGGGAAATCCTGGTTGACCTCAACGAAGAAAATGAATTTTGAAAAAGAAACCCATCGCACAGACAGCGGAACTATTTGTCGGAGCCTGCCTCGGCGCGGCACGCACAAAAGCCGGCATCCCGCTTGAACAAGCCGCAAAAGACACGCGGATCCGGGTGCAGCGACTCCGCGAAATCGAGTCGGACGACTTTTCGGGATTCGTCCATCCGACCTATGTCCGCCTGTTTCTGTTGGACTACGCGAGCTACCTCGGCGTGCCTCTTGAAGAGATCCGGCCGATGCTGCCCGACCGCGCCGCCATGGCCACCGGAGGCTTCGAGTATCTGAATATTCTCGCCACCAGGGAGAACAAGAAACCAAAGACCGAATCTTATCGCCCGCAGCATCGTCTGCTGGTGTTTTTGGGTGCGCTGGCCGTGCTCTTCCTCACGCTGGTTGTCGGGCTCTATTTTTTGCTGACGTGGAGAAAGTTCGAACGCGTGGTCCTTTCCCGTCCGATTCCCGCAGTGGTTCCGGAACAGGCAAAGCCCTCGCCGACACCGGTGGCAACCCCGCCGGTCACAGAGAAAACCGGGCAGGAAGTCGCGCTCGATATCGCCTCCCCTTATGAGCCGGCCGTTTCGGAACCCTCGCCGACGCCCGGCGCGGCCAACCCCTGGCCAGATGTCGCGGTCTCGCCGTTCGATCCCTCGCCCTCGCCCTCGCCAAGTCCCACCCCGACGCCCAAACCGCCCCGGAGACAGCCCAGATGAAATCCGCGATTCCGGGATCCCCGCGCAAGATCGGGATGATCAGTCTCGGCTGTGCGAAAAACCTGGTGGACGCCGAGATCATGCTCGGAGGCGCCCGCAAAGAGGGGTTCGAAATCACGTCCGACCCGGACGAGGCGGATGTCCTTGTCGTCAACACCTGCGGATTCATCGACTCCGCCAAACAGGAGTCGGTCGATGCGATTCTGGAATCCCTCCGGCTGCGCGGTCTGCGATCCCGTCCGGGACAGAAGATTGTGGTGAGCGGATGCATGGCGCAGCGGTTTTCCTCCGATCTGGCCCGCGAACTGCCGGAGGTCGATGCCTTCATCGGCCTTGATCAGGTCGCCGATGCGGGCGGAATTTTCCGGAGGGTTCTCGATACCGACGGCGACGTCATGAATCTGGTCACGGCAAAGTCCCGCTACATCCCCGACTACGCGACGCCGCGCTTCCGCCTCACCCCGCGCCATACCGCCTACGTCAAAATTGCCGAGGGCTGCAACCACCCGTGCAGCTTCTGCGTTATCCCGCAAATGCGCGGACGTCACCGCAGCCGGACGCTGGATTCGGTCGTGCGCGAAGTCCGCCAGCTTGTTGCCGACGGGACAAAGGAAATCAACCTCATCAGCCAGGATACCACGTATTTCGGCATGGACTTGTGGGATCTCAAGCCGGGTCCCAGGCAGCCGGTGGATTCCGCCCGGGGGCCTTCGCTCGTCCACCTTCTTGACAAACTCGCGGAGATCGGCGGAGATTTCTGGGTGCGCCTGCTCTACACCCACCCCGCGCATTGGAGCGACGAGTTGATCGGGGCCATCGCCCGCAACCCGAAAGTGGCGCGCTACGTGGACATGCCCCTGCAACACATCCACCCCGCCATGCTGTCGGCGATGCGCCGGGAAACGACACGCGGGCAGATCGTCGATCTCATCGGGCGGCTGCGGGCGGGCCTTCCCGGCCTCGGTCTTCGCACGACCTTCCTCGTTGGGTTTCCGGGAGAAACCGAGGAACATTTCGCGTCTCTCCTGGAGTTTATCGAAACCACCCGGTTCGAACGCCTCGGCGTTTTCAACTACTCGCAGGAAGCCGGCTCGCGCTCCGCAAAAATGGCATCCCAAATTCCCGCCCGCACGAAAAACCGGAGGCACCGCGAGGCGATGAAACTCCAGCAAAAAATTGCCATCGAAACCGCCGCTTCCCTGACCGGACGCACCCTCCGCGTTCTTGTCGAGGAGCCGAATGTCGGACGCACCGAATACGATGCCCCGGAAGTCGATTGCCGCGTCATTCTCACCCGGCCGGCCCCTGTCGGCACGTTTGTTGATGTGGAAGTCGTGGGCTCGCAGGTCTATGATCTCGTCGCCCGCCCGCTCGGCGCGGTCTTCAGCGGCAGATGAAGCCGCCGCTCCGCAAAGAACATCCCGGATCCCGCTTGCCTGAGACCAAACACATGCCGGGATAGGCAAAACAAGTCGGGCACCGACGATGTTATCTGCCACCTGATCGGTAGATGGCTCGCCACGCCGTCCGTCGATTCCACCCGTTTCGGTGCCAAAATAGCCCCGGGGCTTCTCAGTCGAGCGTCTGGCGGTAGCGGCGCACGCCGACGGCCAGGGCCACGAGGAGAAAGAGAGCGATCGGACCGAGTTCGACAAGCGTGGGATGAAGCCCGCTTCCCTTGAGGAGAATCCCGCGGATGATGCGCAGGAAATGGGTAAGCGGGAAGATCTCGCCCAAGTATTGCGCCCAGACCGGCATGCCGCGAAACGGAAACATGAACCCCGAGAGCAAAAGCGAGGGAAGGAAAAAGAAGAAAGACATCTGCATGGCCTGAAGCTGGTTCGACGCCACGCTGGAGAACGTGACGCCGACCGCAAGGTTGGCCGCGATGAAGACAAACGCCGCCGCAAGCAGGAGGAGCAGGCTTCCCATCATGGGCACGTGAAAGAGCAGGGCCGCCGCCGCCAGGATGAGCCCGACCTGGATGTAGCCGACCAGGATGTAGGGGACGATTTTTCCCAACAGCACTTCGATCGGTCGCGTCGGCATCGCGAGAAGGTTTTCCATCGTGCCGCGCTCGCGCTCGCGGGTGATCGCAAGCGCGGTGATCATGACCATCGTCATGGTCAGGACAACGCCCATCAGTCCGGGAACAATGTTGTATTGCGTGATCTCCTCCGGATTGAATTTCGCGTGGATGATGAGGTTCACCGGATCCGGCCTGCCAGCCAGGGTGGCCAGCGGGCCGCTCAGATCCCGGTTCCAGACGCTGCGAGCCAGTTCCTGCATGGTCGAGATCGCATTGCTCGTGGCCGCCGGATCGGTCGCGTCGGCTTCGAGCAGGATGTCCGGACGGTCGCCGCGCAGGAGGGATCGGGCAAAGTCGGGGGGAATCGTGAGGACAAATTGCACGCGGCCAAGCGTGAGCGCCTCGCGTGCGGCGGACTCGTCAAGGCGCTCGCGGATTTCAAAATACCCGCTGTTCTTCATCCCGTGGAGAAGGGTTTGCACGAAGGGGCCGTTGTCGCCGAGAACGACGGCGGTCGGCAGGTTCTTCGGGTTCGAGTTGATCGCAAACCCGAAGAGCATGAGCTGGATGAGCGGAATGCCAACCATCATGCCAAAGGTCAGGCGGTCGCGCCGCATCTGGATGAATTCTTTGACAACGATGGCCGCCAGCCGGTGGAAGTTGAAAAACCTCATGGGAAATTGTCGCGTGAGGAATCCATGAGATGAATGAAGACGTCCTCCAGACTGGAAGGAATTTTCTGCCAGTCGGTGCCCGGCTTGCGCTCCGGATCGATGGCTTCCCCGAGTTTGATCGGATCGATTCCGCTGATGTGGAGTGTGGTGCCGAAGGGAACGAGCTGCTCGACGCCGGGCTTGCCGGTGAGCCGCGAGACGATCCCCTGCAGATCCGGGCCGGACGCCGCCCAAGTGTGCAGGCCGGAGGCGGCGATGACCTCGTTCACCGTGCCGGTCGTGAGGAGGCGACCGTAGGAGAGGTAGCCGATCCGGTGGCACCGCTCGGCCTCGTCCATGTAATGCGTGGTGATGAGAACCGTGAGCCCCTCAGCCGCCAGCTTGTGGATGGATTCCCAAAAGTCCCGGCGCGCTTTCGGATCGACGCCGGCCGTCGGCTCGTCGAGCAAAAGGAGCTTCGGGCTGTGCAGCATGCAGGCTGCCAGGGCGAGCCGCTGCTTCCATCCGCCCGAGAGCCCGCCAGCGAGTTGGTGCCTGCGACCGGCCAGCCCGTGTTCCCGCAGAACCCTTTCCAGAGTCGTCCGCCGGTCGGGCAAATCGTAGACGCGGGCAACAAAATCGAGGTTCTCCTGAACCGTCAGATCCTCATAAAAGCTGAACCGCTGGGTCATGTAGCCGACCTGGCTTTTGATCTCCCGGCTGCCCGTGAGAAAATCAAATCCGAGACAGGTTCCCTCGCCGCCATCGGCTTTCAGGAGCCCGCAGAGCATCCGGATGAATGTCGTTTTCCCGCTGCCGTTCGGTCCGAGAAAACCGTAGATTTCGCCCGGTTCGACGCGGAGGGCAACATGATCGACGACCACTTTTCCGTCGAAGCTCTTCGTGACGCCGCGCACGTCGATGGCCGGATTTCCGTTCACCGTGATCCCCGGCACACCTGCACCGGCTGGCCCGGATGCAGCGCGGCCGCCTTGTCCGGAGCGAAAGAAATTTCCACCAAGAAGACCAGCTTCTCCCGACTCTCCCGGCTGAAAATAACCGGGGGCGCATATTCGGCGGTCGGCGAAATGAAGGAAACATGCCCGCCCAGCGGAACCATCCCGTCGGCAGTCACCGTGACAGGCTCGCCGGTCTTGAGCGAGGCGAGCGCCGCCTCGGGTACAAAACACCGCACACGAATCCTGTCCGGCGGGAGAAGACTGACAACCGCCTGCCCGGCCGGAATCCATTCGCCCGGACGGAAGAGCGTGTCAACGACGAGTGCCCCGTCGCGGGCGTGCTGGATTTTTTGATCGAGTGTCCAGCGGGCCTGCTTCACCTGAACTTGCGCGGTATCGACCCGGGCCTGCGCTGCTGCGATCTGGTCTTCGCGCCCGCCAAGGCGGGCGGTTTGGAGCGACGCATCGAGCGCGGCCGCAATTTCCATGAGAGCGAGATCCGCGCTTTGGTAGAGGTTCAGGTTTTCCTCTGCCACCACTTTTGTGCGATACAAATCCTTTGAGCGTTTGAGTTGGATGTCGGTATAGGTCTGCGCCGCCAAAGCCGCCTTCTGCTCGTGCTCGATCATGGCAATCTCCGTGGGACGTTGGCCCTTTTCCAAATCCGCGAGCGTCGCCCGCGCCACGGTCAGTTGAAACGAGGCCTCGGCCAGCCCGTCCTGCTCGGGCTGCGGATCAAGCGCAAAAAGTTCCGCGCCCGCTGGAATCTGGGTTCCGCGCTCGACCGGAAGCCGGAGCAAACGTCCCGCAACCGGTGAGGCCACGAGCACATATTCGCCGGTCACATAGCCCTCGAAGGCCCTTTTCTGTTCCGGCCCGCACCCCCCCAACATCACACCAAGAATCGCAAGGCCTACCAGCAAAAGGGGAGCCGCACGAAAAATATTCATTCCGCTGCCTAAGAGATCAGATGTTGCCGCAACTGACAACTGGCTTTCCGACACTGCCAGGCATCAGCCCCCTCACGTTCTACTCCCCACCCGGCACAGCAAACCCAAATCCCTTGCCCCCTCCAAAGCGACATTACAATAAACGTCTCAGCTGAGACCTTTATTGTTTATGCAGGGAACGGGGTTGATCCGGACAGGCGGCTGGTTCATGCTGGGCTGATGACATCGGTTCGGAATGATTTGGTTTCTGAAATCCTCGCGCTCAAGCGCGAGAGGAACGCGGTGATCCTGGCGCACAATTACCAGACGGCCGACATTCAGGAACTGGCGGACTATGTGGGCGACTCGCTGGGCCTGAGCTACAAGGCGGCCGAGACCAGCGCGGAAGTGATCGCGTTTTGCGGCGTCCATTTCATGGGCGAAACGGCGAAGATTTTGAGTCCTTCGAAGACGGTCGTCCTTCCGGATCTCAATGCCGGGTGTTCGCTTTCCGACTCGTGTCCGGCCGACAAACTGGCCGCCTATCTCGAAGAGCACCGGGACAAAAACTATTTTGTGATTGCCTACATCAATTGCAGCGCGGGCGTGAAGGCGCTGGCGGATGTGATTTGCACGAGCGGGAACGCGGTCAAAATGGTCGGGGCGGTGCCGGCTGATCGTGCTATTCTCTTTGTTCCCGACCAGAATCTCGGGGCCTGGGTAATGGAGAAGACCGGAAGGGCGATGGATCTCTGGCGCGGGAATTGTTATGTCCATGTCGAGTTCACCCGGGACAGCATCGGCCGGATTCGCAAGGAATACCCGGAGGCCAAAGTCGTGGCGCATCCCGAATGCACGCATGCGGTGCGCCTGCTGGCCGACGAGGTCTGCTCGACGGAGAAGATGGTGGGATACTGCCGGGAGAATCCCGCGAAGGAATTCATCATTGTGACGGAGAGCGGGATGCTCCACCGGCTCCGCCGCGAGGTGCCGGGAAAAGTTTTTATTCCCGGGCCGACCGATCTTTGTTCCTGTGGCGATTGTCGCTACATGAAGCTCAACACGCTCGAAAAGCTCCGCGACTGCCTGGCCACACTCGAGCCGCAAATCCGCATCACCGAGGACGTGCGCGCCCGCGCGGAACGCTCGGTCCGCCGGATGCTTGCGCTTTCGAGAGAGCCTTCTGCTTTCGAAAAGCAGAAGTTGTCCGACCAGGTGCCGGCGGCCCGTCCCAAATCCGCGGGCGCGTAAAATTCAGTTCACGCGGAGGGTTGCCCCGCTTCCATCCAAGCGGCGACATCGAACGGATCGGCGGATTGGCTGAGGTTGATCGAGGGGAAAGAAAATTGATTGCGGCACCAGGTGAGTTGACGTTTGGCGTAGCGGCGGGTGGAAGTGATGATGGCTTCCTTGCAGGCGGAGAGGGTGCATGCGCCGCGGAGCAGGGATTGGATTTCCCGAAATCCGATCGCCCGCGAGGCGGTGGGGCCGGCGTTGTTGGCCGCGCGGACTTCCTCGACCACGCCCGCGGCAAACAGGGATTCGACGTTGTCGGCGATGCGTTGGCGCAGATCGTCACGGTCGCGGTGGAGGATGAGACCCCGGAAGGCCGGCGCGGAAGCCGTCCATGTCGAGCGGGATTCCGCCAGCGGCCGGGCGGTCGAGAGCACAATTTCGAGCGCGCGGCGGATGCGGGCCGGGTTGCGCGAATCGATTTGCGCGGGGGCTTCCGGGTCGGATTCCCGGAGGCGGGCGAGGGCGGTTGCGGGATCCATGCGGGCAATTTCCGCGCGCAGAGCCGGATCAACCGGCGGCAAATCGGCAAGCCCGTGGGTAAGGGCTTTGAGGTAGAGTCCGGTTCCGCCGACGAGGAGGGGAACGCGGCCACGGGCGGAGATTTCCGCGATGCATCGGCGGGCGGACATTGCGTAGCGGGCGGCGTCGCAGGTTTCCTCAAGCGGGATCACGCCGACAAGGTGGTGGGGCACGCGGCCCAGAAGATCGGGGCCGGGCTGGGCGGTGAGAATGGGGAGCCCCGCGTAGATCTGAAACGCGTCGGCTCCGATGATTTCGCCGCCCAGACACTCGGCCAGAGTGACGGCGAAAGACGATTTTCCCACTCCCGTGGGCCCCGTCACGATGACGGGCCACGGGCGGGAAGGGTTGTTATTGTTCAGGCTGGCGGACGCGCTCACTGCGGCGCTCCTCGACGGCTTTGGCTCCGCTCACGACGAGTTTGCGGCCCATGTATTCTTTGTCGTGGAGGGTCTCCACGGCGCGCTTGGCTTCGTCCACGGTCTGCATTTGGACGAAGGCGAAGCCCTTTGATCGCATCGTGTGACGGTTGGTGACCACCTCGACGTTCTGGACCAATCCGACTCCGTTGAAGAGTTCGAGGAGGTCGCTTTCGGCGGCGTCGAACGACAGGTTGCCCACGTAGAGGCGGGCACTGGTCACTTCGACGATCTCCGGCTTGCGCATGCCGGTCGGACGATCCGCACGTCCGGGCCGGTCGGTGCGTTCAGAACGTTCCGATCTCTCCGGGCGTTCGGAGCGTTCCGGGCGGGGCGACCGGCTGCGTTCGGGTGACGGATTCCGGGAATATCCGGTGGACGAGGCGGCGGACGTTTCCTTATCCCCGCCGAAGAATCCGAGGATTTTTGCGATCAGGGATTTCTTGGGGGCGGGCTTTGTTTCTTGGCGGACGGGTGTCGCGGAGCGATCTCCGCGATTCGGGCGGCGACCGCCCTGGCGGGACGAGCGGCGCGATCCGCTCGGTGTGTATTCAGTTGGCATTTTTCTAGTATTGCAGTGCGTTGGCGGGGCTCCGGTTCGGGGGAGATCCCCCGTGTTGTCTTCCGGTGCAGCCCGCCGTTTTTGGGCCTCGGGCGGTGCACATCCCCCCGCGAGAACGCGCTGGGTGCGCGCCGCGAAGAACATGGACGCGCTATGAAAACAGGCCGCCGGACAACGGGTAAGTTGTGGGTCGGCAGACCCGGATTGCATGTTTAATAGGCGCCTGAGGCTGGGGGACACTCTCATGGCAATGGCAGGAATTCAAGAACCAAAACATCAAGACTTGCTTTCCAAACGGGGAAGACTCTGATTGTGTGGAGGCATGGAGCGCGAATCCTTGATTGAGAGAACGACAACCGAGACGGAAATCCGCCTGAAAATTAACTTGGACGGAACCGGAAAATCCCGGATTGCGACAGGGATTCCGTTTTTCGACCACATGCTCACACTCTTCGCCAAACACGGGATCTTCGATCTCGAGTTGACGGCGAAAGGCGACATTGACGTGGATTTTCACCACACGGTCGAGGATGTCGGGATCGCGCTTGGGCAGGCGTTGACCGGTGCGCTCGGCGACAAGGCGGGGATCCGGCGTTACGGGTTGTCGTATGTTCCGATGGACGAGGCGCTCGTGCGGTCGGTGGTTGATTTGAGCGGGCGGCCCTTTCTTGCCTACCTTGCCCCCGAGAGTGTCGAGCCGATTGGCGGGGCGTTTTCCTTTCAACTCGTCGAGGAATTTCTGCGTGCGCTGAGCGTGCACGGCGGCATGAATCTGCATGTCGAGGTGCTGGCCGGCCGCGATGCGCACCACATGGCCGAGGGGGTCTTCAAATCGCTTGCCCGTGCGCTCGATCAAGCGACCCGGCCCGACCCGCGCGTGCGGGGGATTCCCAGCACGAAGGGCGTTCTTTAGTCGATTTGCCGCGCCCATGAAATCCCTCGGCGTCGTGGACTACGGCAGCGGCAACCTCCGCAGCGTGTGCAAGGCTCTTGAGGCGGCGGGGGCCGCTGCCCGGCTCGTCACTTCTCCCGCGCAATTAAACGCGGCGGATGCCGTTGTTGTGCCGGGAGTCGGGGCGTTTGCCGACTGCGCGGCCAACCTGCGGGCAACCGGCTTGTGGGATCCGCTCAAGGAATGGATTCGTGCCGGGCGTCCCTATCTCGGGATTTGCCTCGGCTACCAGCTTCTCTTCGAGTCGAGCGAGGAATCTCCCGGCGTCGAGGGCCTCGGTGTTCTGGCGGGCCGGGTCGTGCGGTTTCCAGCGGGCGCGCTCAAGGTGCCGCACATGGGCTGGAATACGCTCACCGCACTGCGCGGGCCGCTTTACGCGGGAATCCCGGAGGCGACCCCGGTTTATTTTGTCCACTCGTTTTATCCGGTGCCGGCCGATCCCTTTCTGACGAGCGCGACCTGCGAATATGGCGCGCCCTTCGCGGCAAGTGTTTCCAGGGGATCGCTTCACGCCACGCAATTTCATCCCGAGAAAAGCCAGGCCGCCGGGCTCGCTATTCTCGGCAACTTTTTATCCACGTTATGATTCTGCTTCCCGCCATCGATCTCATGGGCGGCGAAGTCGTGCGCCTCAAGCGCGGGCTCGCCACCGAAAAGACCGTCTATTCCTCCGATCCGGTTGCCTTTGCCAAAAAATGGGAAGCGGCGGGAGCCGACTGGCTCCACCTCGTCGATCTCGATGCCGCCTTTTCCGGCGAACCCAAAAACCTGGCCTCGATCGAGAAGATCTGCGCGTCCGTCAACATCCCGTGCGAGCTCGGCGGCGGCATGCGGAATTTTCAAAATGTAACCGCCGCGTTCAGTGCCGGGGTGAGCCGCGTCATTCTCGGAACCTCGGCCTGCCAGTCCCCGGATTACGTTCTCGAAATGTGCCGGGAATTCGGCGGCGAGCGGATCGCGGTCGGCATCGATGCCAAGGAGGGTTTTGTCGCCGTGAAAGGATGGACGGAAACCACATCCATTCGCGCCACCGATCTCGCGCTTGCCGCCCAAAAAGCCGGTGCCGGAACGATCATCTCGACCGATATCGCCACCGACGGCATGCTCACCGGGCCGGATTTTTCCGGGCTTGAAGCCATGCTTTCGATCCTCGATTGCCGTCTCATCGCGAGCGGCGGCGTGTCCAGTCCGGAAGACCTTCGTCGCCTGGCCGCCCTGCGGGGACTCCACGGCGCGATCATCGGGAAAGCCCTCTACGACGGACAAATCACCGGAAACCTCCGCGCAATCCTCGCCCAAAGGGATCAGGAGCCCTAAGGCTTGGCAGGCACGAAAATTCCCGTCAGTCTTTTCCCCGGCCTTTTTCCCATGAACGTCCGCCTGCCGATCCGATGAAGGAGCGACCGGTGCCGTTCCCTCTCCTCCATGTTTTCGCCAACGGATCCTCCCCCGCTGCTTTCCGGCTCCCGCCCTTCAGGAAATCAGGCAAACGCGCATTACCTCGGACGACTCGCTCCTACACCAACAGGATTCCTCCACGTCGGCCACGCCGCCACGTTTTGGAG
>Ga0118677_10001623_pt1 | contig 47117 bp, 45 predicted proteins | sample AliMusrvi5mmetaG_FD_86154 | JGI IMG/M metagenome (GOLD analysis project Ga0118677, IMG submission 86154) | reverse complement strand
ACCATTAATGATGTAGGGGCGGGTTCTAAACCCGCCCAAGAAAGGGCACCCACAAGGGGTGCCCCTACGGAAACAATGGATACCAATGCCATCTATCAACGCTACCTCAAAGCCTTCAAAAGGGGCGTTTATAACTACATCAAAGAAGAGCCTGATCCAATAACAAATCAAACCATTCCAAGGAAATATTTTTCTGGTGGGGTAATAGGTCCTCCAACAGTTGAATGTCGAAGTTTAGCGATGATAACTCAGGACAAACTGTTGTTTAAATCATTAATAAGGATTGATGGGAATGTAGTCATGACCTCGAAAACAGGGGACAGCGCCCTATTAAATGGGAAGAGTGCCAATCTGGCAATGAATAGCCCCGCGCTGGTGGATGCGGCGATGAATGCTTTGAAACCGGAAAGTCAAGAGGCGCTTTCTGAGGCTGGTCTTTATGACTTGCTTTTAAAGTATCATGCCCGTTTTTCTTCTCAAATTTCTGAACGGAGTAGTCTTGATTTATTAAAGAGCGGAATGGCATTTTTAGATAAACTTCCAGTAGATCCTTTAATTTTTAGTTTCAGGAATTTTGTTTTGATCCAGAATATGTTTGATTCTAGAAAATTTGATGAGCATGGGCTAGGTATGTACGCTATCATTAAGGCCAGTCGCGCCAACCCTCGGGTCATTTCTCAATCTTTGTTTTTAAAGTTGTGGGAGGAAGCGAAGCATAGGTTCCCGCTGTTTCATTATAGATACTTGATGATGCTGACTCTAGTTCTGGAGGCCCCCAAGGGTGTAATACCACATGATTTTAGTGATGAACTATTTGATTCGTCGTATCCAGAAAAAGAGGATCTTTTATTGGCTTTGTTTTATCCTGCCTTGGCCCGGGCGTCGGACAAATTTTCTTTATATCCGACTATACAATTGCAAAAGAGTGGTAACGATAACAGTACAAGAGCTGGAATTACTGTTAAAGGTGCTTTTTCTGGCATGATTTTCTCGATAGAACATGCTTTTAAATATCCTGTTCAATTTAGATTCGATTCCGAAGGTGCAATAGTCTATGATAAGGTCCCTTTAAGATGACAGATCAATCTTGGTATCCCATACTTAAAGAAATTATGATGATGGCTGCAAAGGCCTTGGAGAAAGTTCCTAACCAAAGCAGAGCATTTAAAGGGATAACTGCTGACCTAGTGAAAACTTTTAATATGGTAGAGATTGCTTGTAGAATGAATTACCCTATTAATTCTATTTCGGTTAATAGGACTAGCCCTGAGAGAATTAAAGAGATAATGTCAGAACGAGAACGCGCTTTTACAGTATTTTTGAGACGAGTTTTGGATAGGTTAGAAACAGGGGATGAAACAGGGGACAGCGCCCCATTAAATAATCCTTCTGGGATTGCTCAATCGCCGGCGAGTAGGGCGATGAACAGCCAAGCCGTGCCTGTTTCGGCATCAACGGTCAAAGAGAAATTAGAATCAGATATTTTATCAAAAATTGAAAGGCATATAGATAATTTTGGCTCTAACTTGAGCAGAACTGAAATTTATTTCCTTCAACTTCAATATCTAAGGGCCATTGGCATTTTAACAAAAGACAAGAAATTGTTTAATATCGCTTCAGGTGCTGATTTGTTTCCCGGACTTTATGTGAAAGAAATGAAAACGGTTGATTACAATCTTAATGAAAGGCAACTGAGAGATTACTTTAGCCTTCTACAAAAGTTTTCGTCCATCAGAGCATATAAGAAAATGTTACCAGAGTTAGAGGGAATGGCCAAGATTGATCATGACGCCTCCAATATTTTTGATGAGGATTTTATTAAAAGATGGACGAGTCAGATGAAATCGGGAGACATTGTTTTTATGAAATATACGGTGGAATTTATGCAATTATGGCTTTCAGGAAAGATGCCATCTCAAGAAATCAATGAAAAGATTAGGGAGTGGATTGATCATTTTATAAAAGCTCTTCCTGAAGGGGTTGCTTTAATCATTTTTGAAATGCAGGAAGATGGTTTAAAGGAAATCTTGCCAAAAGGTCTTTCCCAGTATTTATTGGACACATACCCTGCTTTATTTAATGAAAATTTAATTCCTGAGGAAGATATGAAATGTTTAAAAAGAATGAATACGAATAATAATTTTCGACGATATCTACCAGAGCAACAATTGGCTCTTAAATATGAAAGTCCGTTTTTAGATTTTCTCGGTGGAGGTCCATTTATGGTTTTAAAGAGAAAAGAAACAGGGATCAGTACTCCATCAAATAATCCTTCTGGGATTGCTCAATCGCCGGCGAGTAGGGCGATGAACAGCCCAGCCGCGCCTGATTCCAATAGAGGTTCTCGCAAAAGTCAAGTTCTGCCTTTGGTAAGACAAGGTGTAAATTTAATAACAAAGGAACAAACGAGTCAGAGTTTAGATATAGATACTGTCAGATCCATCCTGGATGTGGTGATGGCTCCCCATGCTATTTCCAAAGGGTTTTTTACGTCGGGAGAATATCATGACAAATTAGTGACGCTTCGTAGTTATCTTTCGAATGAAGAAACAAGAACTAAACTTTTTGAATTAACTAGGAAGTTGGGTTTTATTCCAGAGTCGACCCCATTGATGCCCTCAACTTTTGATGGCCTTAGGGGATCAAGTATTGAAGGAAAAACTATAATACCGGATGATGCCTATTTTAATGTCGCAGGTAGTAATCGAGGATTAAGAGAAGACCGTGTTTATGCCCTTGAAGCATTGGCGAAACCATGGCTACTTCTGGCGGCAAAATCTAACCCTCAAGAAGTAATGTATATCAATGATGTTTTTAATAGGTGGGTGGATAACGATAAGGATTTGGTTAAAGATCAAAAGTTCAAGGATTTGATTATTCGTGCAAGAGATGCCATGTTAAACGTACTTCCAAATCAAGGGTATCGTAAAGTCTTTGGCTTTTCCAGGTTTAGGAATTTAAGAAGCTCTTGGCGTCCCACTCAACAGCGTATTTTTTATGGTTGGAAAGCATTAATGATATTAACTCAAGAACCACCAGCCCCACCTGTTCATTTTAAGTTAAGACAAAATAGCTTGTCGCAAATATTAAGAGTTCCTATGCGTGCTTTAGGAATGGGAGAAGTTGAGAAAGAAACATTGACGGGATCGGTTTTGGATGTTGGACCCAGGAAATTCTTAGGAGCACCAAAAGCCAATGGACCCAAAACGGGCAGTACAAATATTAAACCAAATGATCCGAATAGGGCGATGAATGTTCGAAAACAAAATCAAGGCGGTATCAATTTAAATCCCGCGCAGATGAGCATGCAGATCAAGGGGCAAACGGAAGATTTTAAATTTGAATACAACGGCCAAACCATTGATGCCGCGCAGGTCAGCGGTGTAACCTTTACTATTGGGCAAATGACGCCGGTAACTAATATGGCGGAGATTTTAGCTTTGAACTAATTGAAACTTGGACTTGCAATTAGTAATCTAACAATTTTCTCATCTTTATTGTAACGATCGCTAATCATCGAAGCATCGGAGTTGTTTCTTAAAATATTTTGTCTTTGTTTGGCCATAATTATGATATAGTAACCAAAATTTCATGGCCCATTATGGGTTTTAACAGGAGAGCTTAAGACGATGGATATTCAAGAATCATTTGAGAAAGCAGTCAAAGAGACCGAAATCATTCGCAGCCGCATCTTGTCCCTGCAGACCTTCGCGGACACGCATGTGCCTTATATTCTTTTGTCCGCTTCATCCATAAACCCCGGCGACACCGTGGTGCGCAAAGGAGAGGTGCTGGTGCAAAAGCCTTCTTTGATTTTGCCGCCTAATATCCCTCAATTCGAAGGTTTTGAACCCGATGACGAGCAGTTGTTAGACAGCGATGCCATGATTAATTATCTTTTAGTCAGGGGTATTTCTTTGCCGTCGATGAAATATAACAATCAAACAAGCTCCCTGGATGTTTTTGAAGGCAAATTAGATGAGGCCATTAAGCATTACGGCAACCATCTGCAGTCTCAGGAGAACACTTCAACGGGACTGTTGATAGGGCCTGAAGATGTGTGGCCTTTTTCCCTGCTCATTTTTATTTGCGGTCAAATTGCCCGTAATTCTTCCAGTGATATCCGTAAACTATTGGACCAGTGGGGGCATAAGAATAATTAGATGAAACTAACCGATTTATTAGAGAAACCCAAAGACCATGATTAAAATCGACACTCTGCATTTAGAAACGCTTCTCTTGTCTAAATTAAAAGGTAGGATGACCCTGCTCTTGCCCGACGAGGAAAGACGGTCATTGGTTAGCTTCGCGCTGGAAGAGATATTTAATGAGGACCCATCGGGCGCGTTTCGTCGAGTTTTACCTACAGACCAAGAAAAGGCTGTTTTCATCAAAAGTTTTCTTTCATATGGTGTTATCGAAGATCTTTTGTGCGATCCTGAAGTGGAAGACATCGTCGTCAACGCGCTTAAGCCAATTTATATCCACCATGCCCAAAAAGGGTTTATTTGTACAAACAAGAAATTCTCTTTACGCCAGGAATTGGATGTTTTTGTCCAAAAGCTCATTGTTTTCTCCGGCCGCTGTGGTTATAAAAAGATCGCTAATGTCGAGCTGGCCAATTTGGCTGGTCGCGTCAATATCATTGATACGCCATTAGGCCCGCAATTGACGATTACCAAGGCAAAGGTTGACCCACTTAGTATTATTGATTTGATTAAACGCGGCAGTATGAGTTACGAGGTGGCTGGTCAATTGTGGCTGTATATGGAAGGCATGTCTATCCGTCCGGCCAATATGATTATCGCCGGAGGTCCGGGAACAGGCAAGACGACCTTGCTTAATGCCTTGTTAGCTTTTATCCCTCCCAAGGACCGATTGGTGGTCATTGAAGACACATTGGAGCTTAATACATTTTTAGAAGACAGTTGTTCTCGTTTAGAGACGGATGATAGTTTGAGCCTTTCAGATTTAGTCAAGAACGCCTTACGTATGCGTCCCGAACGGGTGATTGTTGGCGAAGTCCGAGGGGAAGAGGCGCGTGATATGATCACAGCGGTCAATATTGGTAAATACTGCATGAGCACCATCCACGCCTTGTCCACCAAGGAAGCGGTGATGCGTCTTAATAATGAACCTATGAACGTGCCGCTGATGCTTATTAACCTCATTGATGTGTTTGTTATTCTCAAGCGTTATCATGTGGATGGAAAGCTTTTTCGAGTGGTGGATGAGATTGCGGAAACAAGTGGTGTTGAAGGCAATCACATTTTAAGGCATGAAATTTTTAAATATAATTACGAACAAAAACGGGTTATTTCAACGTCGCCTAGTACTATTTATCGTGATCGTTTAGCCGAAGAGACCGGACAGAAACCTAGAGATATCATTGCTGAAACATGGATCCGGGCCAATGTGCTTAAGAATCTAGCGGATCGAGGGGTACATACGATTAAAGAACTAGCCACGTTTTGCCGTTATTATGCTTTAAATCCCGCTGAGGCCATGAATAAAATCGGCCTTGACCGCCAGCGCATGTTAAGAGAGATGAATAAGTAACGAGCAGAACAATCTTTCTATATAAAATCTGCCGTGGTTTTCTTGCCATATTGTGTTGGTCTTTTAAGGTTAAACATTCGAAACAATTCTTTACACGCAACTTAAGTTTTGATATATTATTAGCTTCATAAAAACATAATTTAATTCTTTCGCCGTTGCCGAAGATTACTTATACCAAGTAAGGAGAATCAAAATGTCAATCAATACAGGTTTCAATGTGGATGAAGCAGTAAAGAAATTAGTGTTAACTGATAACATTAAAGACAAGGAATCGATTGCTAAAGAAATCCAAGCCCAGGCCAGAGTCAAAGGGGCTTTTTTAGCATCCATTCATGATGTTTATGTCGCTCGTGGTCAAGGTAAGGGTAAAAACTTTACCGTTCCTGCCATGAATTTACGTTCCTTAACCTATTATTTGGCCAGAGCCATTTTCCGTACAGCCAAACGTTTGAATTCTGCCGCTTTTATTTTTGAAATCGCTAAATCCGAAATGGGTTATACAGCTCAACCCCCTATTGAATATGTGGGCGTAATTTTAGCTGCTGCTATTAAAGAAGGTTACAGCGGTCCAGTATTTATCCAGGGAGACCATTGCCAAATCAAAGCAACGTCTTATTTTGAAAATAAGGTCAAAGAAGTCAGCGCCTTGAAAGACATGGTCGCTGATTGCGTGGCTGCTGGTTTCTATAATATCGACGTCGATTCTTCAACCACGGTGAAATTGGACCGTCCGACATTAACAGAGCAGCAAAGGGACAATTTTGAAGTCTGTGCGGAAATGACCAAATTCATTCGAAAAATTCAACCAAAAGATATTCAAGTCTCTGTTGGTGGTGAAATTGGTGAAGTAGGGCATAAGAACTCTACGGTGGAAGAATTGGTGGCCTTCACTGAAGGCTTTAACAAATCTTTACCTCAAGGGTTGGTTGGTTTAAGTAAGATTTCTGTCCAGACCGGAACCTCTCACGGAGGGGTAGTCTTGCCGGATGGAACAATGGCTAAGGTCAAGGTTGATTTTGATACTTTAAAAGCAATTTCTGCCGCGGCGCAAAAGCAATTCGGTATGGGAGGGGCTGTTCAGCATGGGGCATCTACATTGCCGGATGACGCTTTTAATAAATTCCCTGAAGTTAATACTATTGAAATTCATTTGGCGACCAATTTTCAAAACAAGACTTTAGACAGCAAGTTCTTTCCTAAAGATCTTTATGCCAAAATGATGGAATGGACCAAGGTCAACTGTCTAAGTGAGCGCAAAGCTACAGATACCGAGGAGCAATATATTTATAAAGCCCGTAAACGCGCTTTAGGGCAGTTCAAAAAAGACATCATGAATATGCCTGAAGTCAATAAAGAAGGCATTGCCGCTGAAATTGAAAAGAGTTTTGAATTTCTATTTAAACAACTCAATGTCAATGATACCAAGGAATTTATTTCCTCTATTGTTAAACCTGTCGATGTAGTTATCGGCTTACGTGCTTCTCAGGCTCATTTAGATGGCGAAGGAGATGATTAATGGCAAAGATTTTTTACGATAAAGATTGTCATATTAATGATATTAAGGACAAAACCATAGCCGTTGTGGGATATGGTATACAAGGCCGCGGTCAAGCTTTAAATTTAAGAGACAGCGGTTTAAAGGTCATCATTGCGCAACGTCCTGGCGGCCCTAATTATGAGAAGGCAATTAAGGATGGATTTAAGCCTCTTTCGGTTGAAGAAGCGGCCCAAAAAGCGGATGTGATCATTATTTTGACCCAAGACCATTTGCAAGCTGATATTTATAAGAATTCTATTGAACCCTATTTAACCAAGGGAAAAGCTTTGGCTTTTTCGCATGGGTTTAATATCCATTTTAAATTTATCGTACCGCCTAAAAATGTCGATATTTTCATGATTGCTCCTAAAGGACCAGGAGCTTTGGTTCGTAGACAATATGAAGAAGGTAAAGGCGTACCGTGTTTAGTGGCCATTCATCAGAATGCGACAGGCAAGGCTTTGAAGATTGCCCTGGCGTATGCTAAAGGAATTGGTGGTTCACGTGCGGGTATTATACAAACTAGCTTTAAAGAAGAAACTGAAACGGATTTGTTCGGTGAACAAGCTGTATTATGCGGTGGTGCTAGTGAGTTAGTCAAGGCAGGTTTTGAGACCTTGGTCAAAGCTGGATATCAACCGGAAATTGCCTATTTTGAATGTCTGCATGAATTAAAGTTGATTGTGGACTTAATTTATGAAGAGGGTGTGCAGGGAATGCGTAAGCGCGTCTCTGATACTGCTGAATATGGAGATATGACCCGTGGGCCAAGGATTGTTAATGGACGCACGCGTCAAGAAATGCAGAAAATATTAAAAGAAATCCAGACAGGCAAATTTGCCAAGGAATGGATGGCTGAGAATAAAAATGGTCGAAAGAATTTCCTTAAAATGCGTAAAGCCGGTGAGAGTCACCTTGTTGAAAAAGTGGGTGCTCGACTTAGGGCTATGATGAGCTGGATGAAAAAATGATGCAGAATTAGGATAAATCTCAGAAAAATGTTACAATTAAAGGGCGAGTTTATCTCGCCCTTTTTTTATGGAGCTAAAAATATGAAAAACGATAAAGATAAAGTATTCATTTTCGATACCACCTTGCGCGATGGGGAACAAGCCCCTGGCGCAAGCATGAACCGTCAAGAGAAATTGGAAATCGCCTACGCCTTGGAGCGTTTGGGGGTAGATATTATCGAGGCGGGTTTTCCTGTTTCATCAAAAGGTGATTTTGAATCTGTGTGTGAGGTGGCACGTTATATTAAGAATTCTTCTGTGTGTGGTTTAGCGCGTTGTTTGACCAAGGACATTGATGCCGCGGCAGAAGCGGTTAAACATGCTAAACGACCACGTATTCACGTGTTTTTGGCAACTTCCAAGATCCATTTGGAGCACAAATTTAAAAAGAGTCAGGATGAAATTTTAAATATGGCTGTGGAAGCGGTCAAATATGCCCGTAATAAAATTGCGGACATTGAATTCTCACCCGAAGACGCTTCTCGTACCGAGAAAGAATTCTTGTATAGGGTTTTGGAGGCGGCCATCAAGGCGGGAGCCAGTACGGTTAACATTCCAGACACGGTAGGTTACAGCACTCCGCAAGAATATGGAGCGGTTATTGCGGGCATTTGTAAGAATGTCCCTAATATTAATAAAGCAATCATTTCTACCCATTGCCACGATGATTTGGGCTTGGGGGTCGCTAATTCTTTGGCGGGCATCAGTAATGGCGCGCGTCAGGTCGAATGTACGATTAATGGCATCGGTGAGAGGGCAGGCAATGCTTCCATGGAAGAGATTGTCATGGCCATCAAGACCCGTTCTGATTTTTATGGGTTATCAACGGATATTCGCACAAAAGAAATTTATCGAACATCCAGATTGGTTTCTAAGGCCACAGGTTTTATTGTCCCACCGAATAAAGCCATTGTGGGGGCCAATGCGTTTCGTCATGAATCGGGGATTCATCAAGACGGTGTATTGAAAGAGAAAAGGACCTATGAAATCATGGATGCCGAAGACGTAGGGGTTCCCTCCAATGAAGGGTTAGTGTTGGGAAAACATTCTGGCCGTCATGCGTTCAAAGACCGGTTGAAAGATTTGGGGGTAGAATTAACGGAAGTTCAGATGGATAAAGCTTTTGAACGTTTTAAGGATTTGGCCGACAAAAAGAAAGAAATCTACGACGATGATTTAATCATCTTGGTTGATGAAGCAGGAAACACTTCCAAAGATTTTTGTTTGTTGGAAGATTTAGTTTATTCCAGCGGCAGTCATGTAGAACCCAAGGTGAAAGTTACTTTGAAATTTAAAGGTAAAATTTGCGAAAAAGAATCTTCAGGTGACGGGCCGGTGGATGCCAGTTATAAAGCTATTGAACTGATCACCAAGATTAAGGCAAAACTGTTGGATTATAGTATCCAATCGGTGACCAGCGGCAAGGATGCTATGGGTCGAGTCACAGTCAAGGTTTTGGTCGATAATCATAATGTCATTGGCCATGGGGCTAGTACTGATATTATCGAGGCTTCGGTAAAAGCCTATATTAATGCCATCAATAAAGCCATGACCTTGCAAAACACAAAGAGTTAACAAGTGATCGAACAACCACCAGCTATTTATGGAATTATTGGTTTTCCTTTAACGCATAGTTTGTCTCCTTTGATGCATAACGCGGCATTTAAGGCGTTAGAGGTCAATGCCGTCTATAAGCTCTTTGAACTTAAGGACGACGAAGAATTAAAGCTTTTTCTTGAGGATCTCAAAGAAGAGGGAAACCCAATTTTTGGGCTTAACGTCACGGTTCCTTTTAAGGAGAAGGTCTTGTCCTATGTGGACACCTTAGATCCATTCGCACAAAAGGTGGGAGCTGTTAACACCCTTGTGATTACCCATAAGCGAAAGGTTTTTGGTTTTAATACGGATGGACCTGGGTTTTTGAGTCATTTGACAGAGTTGAATTTTAATGTGCAAAGTAAGCGTATAGCTATTTTAGGCGCAGGTGGTACGACACGAGCTATTTTAAGCGTTTTGTGCATGGTCAGCCCTAGACCAACAAGTATTAGGTTATATAATCGCACCGTAACTAAGGCCAGAAGCTTGGTGGACGAATTATCCACAAAAATAGACACTAGTATTGTGGAGGTGGTTGATACAGTCGAGGATTTAAACATTGAATTAGCAGATTGTTTAATCAATACTACCTCTGTTGGCTTAAAAGATGAGAAAGATGTTTTAGTTGATTCCAATAGTCTCCATAAGGATATGTTGGTTTATGATGTCATCTATAATCCTTCTCAAACAGCTTTACTTAAAGCCGCCCAAGCTAAAGGAGCCCTGATAGCCAATGGTTTGGGGATGTTGTATTTTCAAGGAGTTTTGGCCTTTAACCATTGGGCGGGAATTGATATCGAAGATAAATATAAAAATATTATGCGTAAAGCTTTGGAAGGCGGGCAAAAATAATGAAAGAGTTTTTTATTTTTATTTTAGGATCCATGATTGGCAGTTTTTTGAATGTTTGTATTGTCCGCCTGCCTAAGGAAAAGTCCGTTGTTTTTCCATCATCCCATTGCCCAAAATGTGAAAAGCCGATTGCTTGGTATGACAATATCCCGTTATTAAGCTGGATTTTACTTTTAGGACGCTGTCGTCATTGTCATGGGAAGATCCCTTTTCGATATTGGCTGGTTGAATTTCTAACGGCGGTTATATTTGTTTGGTTTTATCGTTATTATGGACTGAGTTCTCTTTTACCAGCGTATTTGGTAATGGTCTCTTGTTTTATTGTGGCGACTTTCGTGGATTTTGAACATCGTATCATCCCTGATCAAATTTCTATCGGTGGTATGTGGGCAGGTATTATTTTAAGCGCATTGATTCCTCAGATGCATTTCGCAGAGAATTTAGAGTTGGGTGGATTTATAGCTGGCTTTTTGGTCTTGTTGTGTATATTTTTAGGTTGGATTTATCCGATTTTTTGTAAACACTTGATGACGGATGAAGAACCTTATGATGATAAACCTGTGAAGATTTTGGTTTTAATCTCTTTGATTGTTATTTGTTTAGTTAATAGTCATAAAATTGTCTGGCCCCAAGTCATAAGTGGACATGTTCATAGTTTGACCGCATCCTTGATTGGTTTTATTATTGGAGGTGGCGCAATTTATGCCATGGGTTTACTAGGAGATATTATTTTTCGCAAAGAAAGTATGGGCGGTGGAGATGTTAAACTTATGGCGATGATTGGTGCTTTTTTAGGATGGAAATTAAGCTTGCTGTCGTTTTTTATAGCTCCATTCTTTGGAGGAGTGATAGGTGTCATTGAAAAAATCCGTACAAAGGACAATACGATTGCGTATGGTCCTTTTCTCGTTTTAGGAGCTTTGGTAAGTTTATTTTGGGGGCAGAAGATTATTGAATGGGTCATTCAAGGAGGAATTTATCATTTATGAAGCCTAGAATGTGCTTGATCTGTTGTATTTTTTTAAGTTGTGTTGCCTCCTTGGCTTGGTGTGGGCCTGCGTTTAACGTGCAATTAGGTTATGATGTAAATAAACATATTCTGCATATTGATGCGGATCATCCAACGGATCGTTTAGATAGATATTTTATTCAAAAAGTGGTTGTTATTAAGAACTCTGGGGAAACTCAAGATTTTTATTTTTCTCGTCAGACAAGGCCAGATAAATTTTTAGTTGATTTAAATTATACAGCTTCGGTTGGGGACCATTTGGATGTGAAACTTTATTCTAGTGAAGGGGGGATAGGGCAAGGGAGTTTTGATATCCCAATGCCTTCTTTAGAAAATAATGCCAAACAAAAGACTGTATCGGACAGAAAAGAATAATCGTTTAATAGCAGGCTTATGCGGGGGCATCGCTGAATATTTTGATTGGGATCCTTCCTTGGTTCGCATTGGTTTTGTGTTGATTTGTTTTTTAGGAGGATTTGGTATTTTCATGTATGTCCTTATGTGGATCATTGTCCCTCCAAAATCAAGAATACTATGAAGAAAAAAACCTTAACTAAAAACATTGTTCTTATTGGTCTTATGGGTTCCGGCAAAACCATGATAGCTAAAGAATTAGCCAAAAGGCTTAAAGTTAAACGATGTTGTATAGATGAAATGATTGAATCTAAAGAAAACCGTTTAATTTCTAGAATTATCGACGACAAAGGATGGCCCTATTTTCGCAATCTGGAACATAAGATTGTTAAGAAACTTTCATCCTTAAAAGGTGTGATTATTGACTGTGGTGGAGGAGTAGTGCTCAACCCAGAAAATTTTGAACTTTTAAGAAAAAATGGTACTATATTTCATCTCAAAGTAACACCTGAGGTGATTTATAAGCGTTTAAAGGACGATACAACCCGTCCTTTAATTAAAGGACCTAACCCCAAGGCCCTTATTAAAGCCATCTACAAAGAAAGACTTCCCCTCTACAACAAGGCTGATGTTATCATTGACGCCTCTGATCCATCGATCGAAGGTCCCGTTGTAGAAATACTTAAGAAAGTTTTATAATGACACAAACAGAAGCTTTGATGGTGCTTAATGCCATCCCCGGTTTATCCGGAGAAGGTATTAAGAAACTAATCGCTGTATTTGGTTCTGCCAACGATATTTTGAGTCAGGGACCGCGGGGGTTATTAGAGCAAGGGCTTAATCAAAATCTTGTTACAAATATTGTTCATTTTCCTAAAGACAAGTTCTTAGAACGTGAATATAATCTACTCCAACAAAATCAGGCTCAAGTGATTGATATTTCTCAAGACAGTTATCCCTTATCTTTAAAACAGGTCAATCATGCGCCAATTGTTCTTTATATAAAGGGAAACCATCAGCTTTTAGACTCTCCTGCCTTAGCCCTGGTAGGTTCTCGTCAGGCGACATCGTATGGTTTGAAAATTGCTGAAGAATTTGCGTGTGTGTTTGCTCAAGCGGGTATGGCCGTAGTATCTGGTTTGGCTTATGGTATTGATACGGCTGCTCATCAGGGGTGCTTGAAAGTTAAGGGTAAGACAATGGCTGTATTAGGATGTGGCTTAAATCATATCTATCCTAAAGAGAATATAAGGCTGTTTGAAGAAATTGCTACCGAAGGATTGCTGGTTTCAGAATTTGCGATGGATACAGCTCCCTTGGCTTATAATTTTCCCAGACGTAATCGTATTATTAGCGGGTTAAGTTTGGCGACGATTATTATAGAAGCTAAAGACAGAAGCGGGGCACTGATAACGGCAGATTTTGCTTTGGCGCAAAATAAAGAAGTGTTCGCGGTTCCTGGTAATGTGGACAGCCCTTCTTCCCAAGGGACAAACCGTCTCATTAAAGAAGGGGCTAGAATGGCTCTATCAGCTATGGAAGTTTTACAAGAGTTAGGTCTAGATATCAAGAGCCAATTAGAACAAGAAGAAGTTCAACCAAAGATCCATATTAATTTATCGGTCGAAGAATATAAGATTTATGAGTTTATTGAACATCAGCCCAATCATATTGATGTTATTGCTGAGAAATGCAAACAGGACATTGGCGCTTTGATGGGGCAGATGGTACACTTAGAACTTAAAGGCGTTATTAAACAGTTACCTGGCCAGTATTATGTCAGGGTTTAAAATTAAGAAAGACACAAAGAGCCAACACGAGCTGCGCTTGAAGTGTCGCGTAACGTGAAGTCTTAACGTGTTTAAAGGAAAAATATGGCAAAAGCATTAGTCATCGTAGAATCTCCGGCGAAGGTTAAAACAATCAATAAAATTTTAGGCAACAAGTTTAAGGTCACAGCCTCTATGGGGCATTTGATTGATTTGCCTAAATCTAAATTAGGTGTTGATGTCGAAGGGGATTTTGTTCCTCAATTTATCGTCGTGCGCGATAAAATGAAAACTTTAAAAAAGCTCAAAGAAGAAGCCAAGAATTGTGATGAGATTTATATAGCAACCGACCCGGATCGTGAAGGGGAAGCGATTGGCTGGAATTTGATTGAACATATTGGCAAGGGCAAGAAGGTTAAGCGTGTAGTTTTTCATGAAATTACCAAGGAAGCGGTGAAGAAAGCTTTTGAGCATCCCAGAGATTTTGACATTAAGAAGGTTGATGCCCAGAATGCCCGCAGGGTTTTAGATCGTATAGTCGGTTATCAGATTTCTCCCATATTGTGGAAAAAGGTGGGATCTCGTTTAAGCGCTGGCCGAGTACAATCGGTTGCTTTACGTTTGATTGTTGACCGTGATGCGGAGATTAAGAAATTTGTGCCTCAAGAATATTGGCAGATTGCTGTGGATTTGCAAAAGCATGGGGTGAAGGACCTTTTGACAGCGAGTTTAGAGAAGATTGATGATAAGAAAATAGATATCACGGCTGAAGGTCAAAGCAAAGGCATCGTTAAGGAAATTAAGCAACAGACCTTTAAGGTTGAAGCGATTAACAAAAAGCAGGTCAAACGCAATGCTCCGCCACCATTTATAACCAGTACCTTGCAGCAGGAAGCTTTTGGCAAATTAGGTTTTAATGCATCCAGAACCATGTCTGTGGCCCAATCTCTTTATGAAGGCGTGGAAATTGGCGAAGAAGAGCCTGTTGGTTTGATTACCTACATGCGTACTGACTCTGTGAATATTGCCAATGAGGCCATTGACAAAGTTCGTTCCTACATTCAAAAAACTTATGGGAATGAATTCTTGCCTGCAGAACCTAATCGTTTTAAATCTAAAAAAAGCGCGCAAGAGGCCCATGAGGCCATTCGTCCCTCAGATGTTTTTCATAAACCTGAAGATCTTAGGGATTTCTTAACAGAAGACCAGTTTCGTTTGTATAATCTTATTCATAAGCGTTTTATTGCGTGTCAGATGCCTCCGGCAGTGTTTGATCAGACCAAGATCGAGATCGAGGCCGGTCGTTTTACTTTTGGAGCTTCAGGTTCCATATTAAGTTTTGCTGGGTATTTGTCTGTTTATAAGGACAGCGATGAGCAAGAGGAAGGGAAGCTTAATCATTCTCTTTATAATAAAGGAGACGCTTTAGAATTAGTTGAAGTCAAGCCTACCCAGCATTTTACCAAACCTCCAGCAAGATTTTCGGAAGCCAGTCTTGTCAAAGCCTTAGAAGAGCAGGGCATTGGCCGACCGAGTACCTATGCGTCGATTATTCAAACCTTGGTCACGCGTAATTATGTTCTGCGTGACAGGGGTTATTTTGATGCTACGGATTTAGGTATAAAGATTTGTTTATTATTGATTGAGTATTTCAAAAAGATCATGGATATCGGATTTACAGCGCATATGGAAGAAGGTTTGGATTCTATTGAAGAAGGGACCCTTAAGTATGAAACTCTCTTGAAAGATTTTTATGGTCCTTTTAAAGAAGAGCTTGATTATGCTGAGGCTAATATTGAAAAAACCCACGCGACTATCGATAGGGTCTGTCCTTTATGTGCCAAACCTTTGGCTATCAAGTGGGGTAGGAGAGGACGTTTTATTAGTTGTACTGGTTTCCCTGAATGTAAGCATGCTGAGTCTTTTTCGATGGGGGTGCCTTGTCCGCAGGAGGGATGCACGGGGACCTTGGTTGAACGTCGCTCCATGCGGGGCAGTACTTTTTACGGTTGCAGCCGTTATCCGGAATGTAAATACATCAGCAATAAACTACCTGTTGCCCAGTAGTGTCGTATTGTGAGGATGTATGAATTCACACATTAAGCAATTTCTTTCGCATTTAGAAGTTGAAAAGAATTATTCTTCGCATACGTTGATTAATTATCAGCATGATTTAGAAGAGTTTGCGATTTTTTTAGATAAAACCCCTATTGATAAAGTAGACTATTCTGTTTTGCGTCGGTTTTTAGCGTTGTTACGCAATCACAATTTAAAACCCCGCAGTGTTGCCCGTAAACTCTCATCTTTGCGTAGTTTTTTTAGATATCTTCAGCGGGAAAAGGTGGTTTCTTCTAATCCTGCCGCTCTTTTAGTCACTCCTAAGCTTGATAAACCTCTGCCACATTTCTTGAGTGAACAAGAGGCCATTAAAATGATAGAGGCTCCGGCGCATGATAAGATCAGTCAGTTAAGAGACAGGGCTATTTTCGAGACGCTGTATTCAACAGGAATTCGAGTCAGTGAATTGGTTGGCCTTGATTCGCAAGATGTGGATTTTATCAGCAATATTATCAGAGTCATGGGCAAAGGTAGGAAGGAAAGGCTTGTGCCTATAGGGGACAAGGCTCTAGAAGCACTTCAAGAATACATTGATAAAAGGCCGAAGAAGTCGAATATCCTTTTCTTAAATAAAAACGGTACAAGACTATCAACTCGAAGTGTGGGTAATATTATAAATAAGTGTGTGTTAGAGCAAGCCATTACCCAGCATGTGACCCCGCATATGTTCCGTCATTCATTCGCTACCCATCTTTTAGATCGAGGCGCAGATTTGCGTTCTGTCCAAGAGCTCTTAGGTCATGTCAATCTATCGACGACACAAATCTATACCCATTTAACCACAGATAAGCTTAAGAAGGTTTATGACCATGCTCATCCTAGGGCGTGAATAAATACATAAATTTGTTTGTCCAAAGAGAGATTTGTAAATTTAAACCGAAGTCATGCGTCTGTGTCGGATTTTATCAATAGGATAGATGACGCAATAAAGCAGAAGTAAGGAAAGCAAGAAAGAACCTCCAACAGCCCACCATCCAAGGAAATGGTCAGATTTTTGGATAAAACCAGGGTTAAGTAACATATCAATGACCAAAACGTGGCAAATATAAATAGGGTAAGAGAAGTCCCCTAACCATTGGTCGAATTTATTGTCTTTGGATAGGTAAAAAATAAACGGTAAGCCTACAGTTAAAACAATAAAATAAATGATGATTCCAAATAAAGAATGGGTAAATTTAATAACAGGAAATAAGAATACCATCGATAAGATGGAGATTAAAGCGGCAATATTAAAGTTAAGCGGGATGGTTTTACCTCGAATCCGTTTATAAATCTTAAAAGAAAATATACCGAGTATAAAAAGAGCGATTTCTAAAGGAAAAAGTCGGTGAGTCCAAGGGTCTTCTTTCAACCCATGAATATATAATAAAAATCTGAGTAAAATGCTGCCAGAAAAGATAAGTACTAAATATTTGGTTTTTAATCGGATCAAAAAGGGAGCGATGAGATAAAACATCAGTTCAAGGCTTAAAGTCCAAGCTTGGGGGATTAATAAGGTTGTTTCTAAGGATACGTATTTGGTGAAATATAAAATATCTTGACCAAAAATAAATAATGAGATTAACAGCATCACAGTTAGCATGGACCAATTGTGTTGCTTAATAAATGTACTGAATATAAACAAGTGGTTATCAACACCTTTTAGGGCTAGGATGCTGAAATAATAAATTAAGCTAAGAATTAGGACAAGCCAATACAATGGATAAATTCGTAAGAAACGATTAGTGATAAATAGTTTGTAAGAATTCTTTATTCCTATATATTTTTCTTCAAGAATTAAGGCCATATAAAAACCGGAAATGATATAAAATGCTTGGACGGCTTTCATTCCTGGGATAAGACTTACAGGATATAATGATCTGGTGTGGGTAGCAACAACCGCAAGTGCTAATAGAAATCTTAATATGCCCATATAAGTTTTGGGTGTTGGTTGAGTAAATGATTTATAATATCAAACAATATTTTCTTGTAAAAGATTTTCAACGAATAATCATTTAAAGGTGGATTGATGGATTTAAATGTTGAACAACCAGGTTCTATTAGATGGGACATCCATGGTGTACCGCATTCGTGTGCCTTTAATGATAAATATTTTTGTACTGAGAATGGTCATGAAGAAAGTCTCTATGTTTCTTGTAAGGGCAACAATCTTTATGAGCGTTTCGCAAAACTTGATCCTAAGATAAAGGGAACCTTTACCGTTATCGAAACCGGCTTTGGTACTGGTTTAAGTTTTTGTACTCTTTGGCAACTCTGGGAGCGGTGTGCTCCTGAATCCTGGATGTTGCATTTTATTTCTATAGAACTTTATCCTCTTTCAAATGAGGACATGGTACGTGCGTTAAATCTTTGGCCGTCTTTATTACCCTTTAAGCAAGCTTTAAGCGAACAATACAAGCCTTTATCGGCTGGAACTGAACATTTTTATTTTAATAATCGAAGGGTTCATTTGACCGTTGTCTTTGAAGATGTGATAGAGGCTCTTGCCCAAATACATAAACAAGGTATCGCTCCTTATGGGGCTGATGCTTGGTTCTTAAATGGTTTTTCTCCCTTTAGTAATCCCAAAATGTGGACTGCGGATGTTTTTAAAGGTATGGCGCTTTTAAGTAGTCAAGGAACAACTTTATCTACATTTACGGTTGCGGGATTCGTTCGAAGAGGCTTGGAGGCAGAAGGTTTTTCTGTGCAAAGAATTAAAGGTTATGGGAAGAAAAAGACAGTATTAATAGGTTCTTTCCAAAATTTTGCAGTTGACAAAAATATCTAATTTGATAATATATCATCTGTTATTGATATTAACTCAATTATTTCGATTCCCCATCGAAAAATGTAATTCAAAATTCTCCCAATATTCAAAATCTTGTGAAAATAGTTATTTGTTTATTACTTGTAATTTGGTGTTCGTATTCTTGGGCTGAAGAAAATCCGCCACCAAGTAAAAGTATTGCAGAATTAACTGAAGAAATATCTGCAAATAATCAATGCATCAACCTTAAGACTGTAGGATTTTGTTTCAAGAAAACTCGAAATCCTCCTATTGGTCATAAATTAAGGTTTTGGCAGCCGGAATTATTTATGGAAACTGTCAAGAGACCAGGTGATTATGTTATTAGAGAATATGGTGTTTTACTTGGGCAAACAGATAAAGCTGTTGCCCAAGTTGAATTGGAAGCCATTACAGCACAAAAATCTCTAACAGTAACAAGTGGAAGCCAGCAGGGTAGTTTAAATTCAAGCCATTTAGAGTTTAATGAGACTCATGTTTATGATGTTCCTTCAGATGCAATCATTGATAGTCTATGTGATGATACGCCTAATACGACCCTCGGGATTCATTTTCTTTCAGAGCCTAATAGTGTGATATGGAGGGATATCTTAAAAACAAAAATACCGTATGTTCCTATTCCCAATCCAATGATAGATCAATGTCATTATGAAGCATTAGGGGCTACGGCTAATCAATGTATGAAAGACTGGGGAGCTTTATATCCCTTAAGGGGTTTTGTGACTACTCAAAATCAAGTCGTTGCTTCTGCTGTGGATTCTTTGAGAGCCATTAAATCCATTGAAGATACTCAATCAGGTTACGTTATTAAATTCCCGTTAAACTTTTCAATGAATATTACAACAGATAAAGTTCAGATGGTTTATCCGAATAAAGGTCAATGTCTCTCTGTAGGTTACGACCCTGCACAGTTAGAGAATAATAACATATCAAAGGACGGTAAGTATGTTTGGATCTATTGGCACCAGCGTGAATGTTGTATGTAGGATTATTATTTTCTTGAATTTAGGGTGTTCATTGGCATTGGCTGATTCAACAGTATTTCAATCTAGAGATATTTTTCTAAAAGATAATCAAAGTAAGTTTAAAACATTAAGTCATCAAAAGCTGCCAGATGAGAAAAAAGTGATGGTGTTTATTGCTCCTCAATGCCCTTGGTGTTCAAGAGCATTGTTGTCATTAAGCGAATTTAAAAAGAATCATCCCAATTGGGTCATTGAGGTTTATGTGATGGCCAGCATAAAAGAATTCATCGAATTTGGACATAGGCAAATGATTAGCTTACCTTTGGATTTGGAGTATAGATTAGACATCAATGGTAGTTTAGCGGATGGTTATGGTGTTAAGAAGACACCAACCTATATTATCATGAAGGGCGACAACCAAAAAAAGGTGGAGGGATATGTGGATCTTGCTCGTCTTGATTTTAATGGGGAGCTCTAATATTTACGCGGCTAACCCTTATAAACTGGGGGAAGTGGATTATTTCCGTCATAAAAATGTTGGAGATTCAGAAGCTCAATATAGTCCTTTTGATTGGCGAGAACCAACAGTTTCTTTAGATGGACACGTTACTTATTATACTCCTCCAGAGCCGATGCTGACTTTGTTAGAAAACCCTACAGCTGAGAATGCAAAAGCATATCTGTCTTGGCAAAAGATGAAGGTTGAAAGAATTCTTAAGGCTCAAGAAGCTATTAATCAAGAGCTTAATAAGGATAAACTATGATGCTTTATATAACATTATTTATGTGTGTTTTTTCCCCTCTTGCGTATGCGGATGTTTTTTCCAAACCCACAACCGATGAGCAAGTATCTTTAGAGAAGAATTTAAATAATGATATCAAGAATTTTTATTATCGAGGTGGAATGGACTTTAATATTAATGACAGTACCTCTGGTTCCTATGATTTAAATAAAGATAGTGTTACTTTAGGTTGTAATCGTTTTGATTCTAAGAAGAGTGAGCAGAATTATGTCATTGAGCAAATTCATTCTTCAGATATAAGCAGTTTGGTTAATCAATTGACAAACACGCCATTTTTATTGTTGGAGTACAGTTCTCCAACTATGGCAGATTTATTGAAGCATTTTGACACCATGGCTCATTTACAATTATCAATGCGCTATCGTCAATGTGAAGACTTAGAGCGGGTCGTGGATGATCCAGTTGTGCATTTGCGTAAACAAGCACAGATGGATTGTTTGAAAAGAGGCGGGCAGGAAGAGGATATGAACGCGGCTTTTGAAGGATGTTTTGAAAAGTCGCATGATAATAAACAAGAGAAAGCATTTCAAGAACTAGAATCACCAGATAATGCGAATTATCTTATACCCAGTAGAATTAGAGATGAACATGGACCTGTCGATGTTACTGATAAAACAATAGAAAGAGTCAATCAAGAAAAGCAAGATTTAGCAGATATAAAGGCAATCATACCGCATATTTCAATTACACTCGATTCCGTGCATTTTCATAGTCCTTCTCAACGGATTCGCCAAGTTGTTGTTCAGAATCGGCAAGCGTTCTTAAAGTTTTTACAGACAACTGTGAGTGACTATAAAGAAGGTAGAGATATTAGTGGAGGTTTAAATCAATTATCCGTTGCAGGGGTTCCCTTGAGCGTAGCCCAGGTTAAGAATATAGCTATGCTGGATGATACAACAACCTATTTGGCGATGAATAAGATGGCTTCTCAATTAGCCTATCTAAAGACAGTGGATCTGTATAGTAAAGCTTTGGAGTATTTACGAAGAGTGCTTAATCATCCGGCTATTGAACCAGGTTATAAAAGATTGATGCAAGAGGATTATGATTTTATAGCCTATGAAATGGATATGCTAAAGGGAGAAAAGGACCGTTTGGCTGAGTATTTTGGTTTTATGGGAACAATCTTAGATGAAGCTGATGCCAAGAGACTTAAAACTATCGCTATGATCAAGGATGAGTCTGCTAGTGAAGAAAAGAAAGGATTTTTTAATCTTAATCCATGAATAATCAATCGTTAGGTAATTTCGGAGAAGAACAGGCGTGCAGGTATTTGCAAGCGAAGGGTTACAAAATTTTAGATAAGAATTTTAGAAATAAGATTGGAGAGATTGATTTAATAGCCAAAGACGGCATTAATATTTGTTTTATCGAGGTTAAAACAAGGAAATCCTTTCGATATGGGGCGCCTTTTGAGTCTGTTGGAGCTACAAAACAGCACAAAATGGTCCAAATGGCCCTAAGTTACCTTAAATACAAATTTCATACCATCAATGTGTTATCCCGCTTTGATGTTGTTTCTATCTGTCAAAACAAAGAAGGTCAGCCAATCATCGAACATATCGTCAATGCCTTCGATTTAACCTATTTAAGTCATTGACAAAAGAAATTATATCTATTACACTCAGGATTAAATTTATTAACCACTTCTTTTCAAGGAGGAATGGATGGAGAAATTATCTTTCTATGATGTAAAAACCAAGGCAAAGTTTGATTCTGAAGAATATACCGTAAGAGAAAAGAATGGGCGTTTTTTTGCTGTTACCAAATCCCCAAAGGGCCCGCATGAATGCTGGCGCGTTTTAAGCAAGGATCAGGCTGCTAAACTTAAGAAGAAATAAGCGGGAGTGGTATCTATCCGAATCAAAGCTCTGACTTCCAAATTATTAGCTAATAAAGTTGCTCAATTAGCCGCTCTTAAAAAGGCGCAGGATACTGTCATTCTCGATATGCGAGGTTTAGTCAATTTTTGCGACTACTTTGTGTTATCAACTGGCAGTTCTGACCGTCAAGTTAGGGCCATTGCTGAAGGAATTGAAGAGGGTTTAACTGAGATTGGCTTAAAAGTCCATTTAGCTAAAGGGGGAAAGGGCCAAAGCAGTTTGACGCCTTCCGAAGGTGTCGGGGCATGGGTTCTTTTAGATATGGGAGATGTGGTTGCCCATATTTTTGAACCCAGTGCTAGAGAGTTTTATGGTTTAGAGCACCTTTGGCAGGATGCGCCTTTGGTTGTATATAAAGAGCGTAAAAAGAAAGCTTAAATTAAGTTAGATTAAAATCTAGAACTTGACCCTCGCTGTTTTGCTGCGTTAAGCGAAGCAGCGGGGGTTTTTCCTTATGTTTCTTGATATCCGTAAACAATTAGAGGATTTGATTGGACAGTCTCTACCCAAACTTGAGACTTCGCCAAGTGTTTTAATTGATATTCCTGGGGAGAAAATCCACGGAGAACTATCGTGTAATATTGCTTTGCAATTAAGCCGTATCTTAAAAAAGAGTCCGATGGTGATTGCCAGCGATATCCTACCTGTGCTCAAGCACAATTTGGCCAACCATGTCCTTAAAGATTCTTTCAGTAAAATAGAAATCAAACAGCCTGGGTTTATTAATTTTTATTTTTCTCCCAAAAGCTTTTATAGCATATTAGAAACTGTTCTGGCACAGAAGGAGCATTATGGCAGGTCGCAGTACGGACAACAAATGCCTTTTTGTTTGGAATTTGTCTCTGCCAACCCCACAGGACCTTTGACTGTAGCCCATGGCCGACAGGCTGCCGTAGGTGAAAGCTTGGTCAATATTTTAAATGCTGTTGGGTTTAAAGCACAAAAAGAATATTACGTTAATGATGAAGGAAACCAGATTAATATTTTAGGTCGAAGCATATATGCTCGGGCTAAAGAAATTCTAGGTGAAAAGATAGAATTTCCTGAAGATGGCTATCAAGGGGATTATATACGTACAATGGCCGGAGGATTTATAAGGCAACATGGCCTTGAATCTGCGGTTGATTTAGATAGGCTGGATTCCAAAGACTTTCGTCAGTATGGTGTGGATTATTTAATGCAGATGATCAAAACAGACCTGGAAGATTTTAACGTTCATTTCGATATTTGGTCGTACCAAAGTAAAATTGCTACCAACTGGGCCATAGAACAAGTTCTCCAAGATTTTCAAGCCAAGGGTTATATTTACGAAAACGAAGGCGCGTTATGGTTTAAATCCACCCAATGGGGCGATGATAAAGACAGGGTGGTCAAGAAAAGTAACGGGGAGTATACCTATTTGACCCCTGATATCGTCTATCATAAAGATAAATTTGACCGTGGTTTTAAGCGTATTGTGAATATATTAGGGCCTGATCACCATGGTTATATTCCTCGTATTAAAGCCGCCGCGGCAGCTCTTGGGCATACCGTAGATGATTTAGACGTGGTGATTGTGCAATTAGCGAGTATTTTCCGTGATGGGAAACCCGTTTCCATGTCGACACGACGGGGAGAATTTATTACTTTGCGTGAAGTGATGGATGAGGTGGGTAAGGATGCTGGACGGTTCTTTTTTTTAATGCGTCAGACCAATGCTCATTTAGATTTTGATTTAGAGTTGGCTAAGAAGAATTCCGCTGAGAATCCGGTGTTTTATATTCAATACGCTCACGCGCGTATTCACAGTGTTATTCGTAAAGCCACGGAGGAATCTAAATTAATACCCAAGATCAATGGCTTTTGTTTGCTTAAAGAAGAGGAAGAGATGGATTTGATGCGTAAGGTCGCTCTTTATCCTGAAATCCTGATTGTCTGCGCTAAGCAATTAGACCCCTTTGCCTTGGTGCGTTATTTACAGGAATTGTCTGGATGTTTTCATAAGTTTTATGATTCTCATCGGGTCCTGGATGAGAATAAAGAGCTTTCAGTGGAGCGTTTAAGTTTAATTGAAGCTGCTCGTATCATACTCGGTAATGGTCTTAAATTGTTAGGCGTAACAGCTCCCGAGAAAATGTGAAATTTTAGTTCAACAGTTGTGTTGTATCCCCCTGCAGGACGAGAGATTATTCTACAATGATAAAAAAATGGCTTATCAAATCTTTAGACCCACAACTCCAGAAAGAACTTAGTGACGCTTTAAATATTCATCCTATCATCGCCCAGCTTCTTATTAATCGTGAAGTCACCACCGTGGAAGCCGCACAACGTTTTCTAACAGCTGATTTATCCATGTTGTTTGATCCATTTCTTTTAAAAGATATGGATAAAGTAGTGGCACGGATTCATCAAGCCCAGAAGAACAACGAAAAGATTCTCATCTATGGGGATTATGATGTGGATGGAGTAACCTCCAGTGCTCTGCTTCGGCGAATATTTAAACGTTTAGGGATAACAGCGATTAATTATATTCCCCATCGCATGGAAGAGGGTTACGGTCTTAATAGCGCTATTGCGGAATTTGCTAAGAATTTACAGATTCATTTAATTATTACTGTTGATTGCGGCATCAATGCCTTTACGCCCATAGAGGCTATCATGGCCGCTGGGATGGATGTGATTGTGATTGACCATCATGAGCCTGATGGGGATAAGATTCCAAAGGCTCTAGCTATCATTGATCCTAAACGTTCTGACTGTTCATATCCATTTAAAAGTTTATCGGCTGTGGGATTGGTTTCTAAATTAGCGCAGGCATTATTTGGGACTATGCCTGAAGAAGATTTAGATTTAGTCGCTATGGGAACAGTGGCTGATGTGGTGCCTCTGCGCTGCGAGAATCGTATTTTTGTTAAACGTGGCTTACCGTTGATTGAGCATACGAAAAAACTTGGGCTTCAGGCCCTTTTAGAGGTGTCTAAAATTGCTGGTAAGAAAATTAAACCTTATTATATTGGTTTTATTTTAGGCCCAAGGCTTAACGCGGCGGGACGTATGGATTCCGCGAACATTGCTCTAGATTTGTTATTATCAGATGATTCAAGGGAAGCTCAGGCCTTGGCCCAATGTTTAGAAGAACATAATCTCAGCCGTCAGAAAATGCAAAATAGTGTCGTTGAGGAAGCCTTAGCAATCATTGAAAATGAAAAAGGGCTCAAAGACCAGCAGGTCATTGTGGTTCAAAAGCAAGGCTGGCATAAAGGGGTTTTAGGGATTGTTGCTTCGCGTATCGTTGAGAAGTATTACCGGCCTACAGTTGTTATTTCTGTCGAGGAAGGTTTAGGAACTGGTTCCGCTCGTTCCATTGAAGGGTTTCATCTGCATGAAGCGTTGACGAGTTGTTCTTCTTTGTTGGATAATTTCGGCGGTCATAAACGAGCGGCTGGTTTACGGATGCGTCAGGAAAACATTGAACAATTCCGCGTAGAAATTAATGATTTTGCTCGTGGAGTATTAAAAGACCAAGAATTTGTGCCTAGTTTGGACATTGATTGTGAAATTTTACTCTCGAGTATTGATTTGACATTAGTTGAATTGATTGCGTCCCTGGAGCCACATGGGGAGGGAAATCCCGCTGTTGTTTTTTGTTCTCGGGGTTTAACGGTGAAGACTACACCGGCTCTTTTAGGTAGAGATACACTTAAATTTTGGGTCACGGATGGACAGAAGACTTTTTCTGCCGTTGGTTTTGGCTTTGGAAGTATGAAAGACCAAGTCAGAGTAGGTAATCAGATTGACTTGGCGTATACCCTAGGAATTGATGATTGGAATAAGGCCCCAGCAGTTCAGTTAGTCATTAAAGATATTAAGCCGCGCGTGTAACTTTATCGGCTGAAATACAGCTGGTGCAGACTAAAGCTCTTTGAACAGTTCCGTTAAGAAGAATTTTGATGCGTTGAAGGTTGGGCATAACCACGCGAAATGACTTGCCAACAACTTTAGAACCGGCTCCACCTTTTTTCTTTTCCATACCGCGTCTTTTATATCTTTTGCCGGATGTTGGACCTTTAGCGCAAATAATACAAGCTCTCATGTAATGACCTCAAATATTAGGTTAAATTTAAAATTGAAAGCATAAATATACTGGAAACCAGATGATTGTCAAGGAGAATATGAATTTAACACAAATCCCCAATTACCATAAACGAAGCTTTGTCCCTGATGGGGTCAATTTAACAGATGAATCCACTGTCAAGAATCTGTATCAGCAGTTATTGAACCGCACTATTGAATCTAGCCAGCAGTTAGACAAATGGTTATTGGATCGTTCCGAGTTGGATGCGGCATTAAGTCAAGCTGGGTCCATTTTGTATATCCATATGACCTGCCAGACGGATGATCTTGAAATTGCGAAAGCCTATACGCAGTTTATTCAAACCATACCGCCAGCTGTTAAACCGATCCATGATGAATTGAATCAAAAATATTTAAAACTCTTGGAAGTCTTTCCTTTAGATGCGAAACGTTATGAAGTCTATACCAGAGCTACTGCTACTGATGTTGAGTTATTTGTTGGGGCGAATGTGCCTTTGCAAACAAAGGTAGAATTACTCTCTCAAGAGTATCAGACTGTTTGCGGGGCCATGACTGTCCAATTTAAAGGAAAAGAACAGACCTTGCCTCAAATGGGGAAATATTTGCTTGAACCGGATCGTTCAATTCGGCAAGAAGCTTGGGAAGCTGTGGCCAAGAGACGCTTGAGGGATAAGGAGAAGTTAGAGAATCTTTTTGATGAGATGTTTAGATTGCGCTGTCAGATTGCTTCTAATGCAAATTTCGGAAGTTTTATCGATTATCAATTCCGTGCGTATCATCGTTTTGATTACACCCCTTTTCATTGTAAAGAATATCATGAGACAATCCGGAAATTGGTTGTGCCGCTTTATAAAGAGATTTTGATAAAACGCAAAGAAGAAATGTCGTTAGAATCCTTACGTCCTTGGGATATTGCCGTCGACTCTAAGGGGCGGGAAGCTTTAAAACCGTTTGACAAGGTTGGTGATTTAGTTGCTAAGTCCCAAAAAATCTTTAATAAGCTCGATAATCAACTTGGGCAACAATTTAAAGAAATGAACGATCTTGGACTTTTGAATTTAGAAAGCCGTAAAGGCAAGGCTCCGGGAGGTTATCAAAATACCCTCAATGAAGCGCGTAAGCCTTTTATTTTTATGAATGCCGTGGGTGTGGATGATGATGTGCGCACTCTCTTGCACGAATCTGGTCATGCGTTTCACGCCTTGGCTTGCGCGGATGATCCTTTGGTAGATTATCGTCATGCTCCAATGGAGTTTTGTGAAGTTGCTTCCATGGCCATGGAGCTTTTAGGAGGGCAACATTTAGGAGAATTTTATAACATTGAGGATACCAAACGTTCCAATCGAGAACATTTAGAAGGTATCGTCCATGTTTTAGCGTGGGTGGCTAACATTGATGCGTTCCAGCATTGGTTGTATGAAAACCCGAATCATACCCAAGAGCAGAGACGTCAGGCATGGAGTGATTTTTATCAACAATTTGGTGGCCAATTTTTGGATTGGCAAGGGCTTCAAGAAGTGCGCTCCTATTTATGGCACCGTCAGTTACATATTTTTGAAGTTCCGTTTTATTATATTGAATATGGAATTGCGCAGCTGGGGGCTTTACAGTTGTGGCTAAAGGCAATGAATGACCCCCAAAAAGCCTTGGTAGATTATCGCCACGGTCTTTCTTTAGGAGGTTCGCGTCCCTTACCGGAACTTTATCAAGCAGCAGGCATCAAATTTGATTTTTCTTTGGAAATCATCAAACCCTTGGTGGAAGAGGTGTATAAGCAGTGGAAGAAGTTGGTTGATTAAAAAGTTATAAAATTTATCGAAGGATTTTGTATGAAAACAACCAAAAAAGTATTTGTCATCACCGGAGCTTCAAGGGGTATTGGCGCGGCCACGGCTAAATTAGCTGTCAACTCCGGCTACAAAGTCGTTTTAGCGTCTCGTTCCTTAGCTAAAATTGAAGCTTTAGCCAAGGATCTAGGAGGGGCAGATCATGCTATAGCTGTCAATTGTGATGTTGCTCAATGGACATCACAGCAAAAACTTTTAAAAGCAGTGTTGAATGCTTTTGGACGGGTGGATGCTGTTTTTGTCAATGCTGGACTTTCCAAAGGGTCTGCTATTCTTGGAGGAGAAGATTCTCCAGAAGAGTGGAAGGAAATGATTCTAACCAATGTTTATGGGGTCGCGGTCACGGCTAGGATCTTCCTGCCTGAACTTATAAAAACTCAGGGGCATTTTATTCTAACAAGTTCCGTTATGGGAAGAGTGACTCGTCCTGGAAATTTATATTCAGCCACTAAATGGGCCGTCACTGGGATGGGGGAAGCTATCCGTCAACAAGTGGGTAGTTCCAAGGTGCGCGTGACCTTGATTGAACCAGGCAAGGTTGATACGCCTTTTTGGGACAAGAAACCTGATGAGCCTCTTTTATTGGCCGAAGATATTGCCCGCGCGGTTATATTTGCTTTAGAGCAGCCAGAGCATGTGAGTGTCAATGAAATCCTTATCCGTCCTACCCAACAGGTACTTTAGACATAACCCTATTGTTTGTTAATTTGCCATTTTTTCAATTATGTCCTTCGGCGAAAAGAAGGTGGCTAATCCACGGTGAATATGTTAGGATAAAAGTATAAATTAATAAAATATTTTTGCATCAATAAGGAGCAGTATGATTGAAGATAAAACATTAGTAAGGCATAAAACATTTGATTATGAAGGCTTAATTGATGGACAAACGAATTTAAGGATATTATTTACAGGTAAAAAAGACTGTGAATTTCAATATCGGATCAAAATCCCTAATCAAGACAAACGTTTTATTGCCCCGGAAGAAGATTTAAAAATTCTTAAAGCCCCCGAACCTAAGAAAAAAAGGATTTATAGGAGTCGATAAGAAATTTTTATCATGGCATTTTGTGGTTGGCTTACACATATGGCCTACTGCCCTTTTAAGGGGTTGGTAGGTCTTCAAACTTTTAGTTTAAAGGAGTGTAATTAATGAATAATATTTTTGTGGGGAACCTTTCGTTTGAAGCGACCAAGGAAGATGTTCAAAAACTTTTTGAAAGCTATGGAGTAGTATCTGGTGTTTCAATTGTAAAAGGGAAAAAGGGAAAGTCCCGTGGTTTTGGGTTTGTTGATATGCCTAATGAAGAACAGAAGGATAAGGCCATAGCTGCTTTAAAGGGCCAGGAACATATGGGACGAGAGTTGTTGGTGACGGTTGTAATCCCTAAAGTTAAGAGTGAATTTAAATCAAACATGGATTCTCGATACGAAAAAAGGGATAAAAGCCATAGATCGTATGAGGACAGGCCAACGGGTAATCAGGGTTATGAAGAGAAAGGTTACCGCGCCAGAAACGATAGAGAATCAAGGCCATGGAGCAAGGACGAAGGTACTTCAAGGGCGCATTATAAGAAATTCGATAGTTTATCTAAGTCTATTGACAATCCCCGACACGCAGATAGGCCGGTACGAGATTCTCGCTATGAGGGAAAGACGTACCGTAGAGATGATAAGCAAGCAAGACCATGGAACAAAGATTCGCGGGATCCAAGAGCGCATTATAAGAAATTTGATAGTTTTTCTAAATCCAGTGATACTCCCCGAGGCGAAGGTGGATCGGCAGGTAATTCCCGTTACGAGTCAAAGACGTATCGTCCAGATGATAGGCAAGCAAGGCCAGAAAGAAGGGGCGATAGTAATGCTCCTAGAGCTGAAGGCAGAGCAACGGGGAATTCCCGTTATGAAGGAAAGCCTTATCGCAGGCAAGACAGGGAGTCAAAGCCTTGGAGTAAAGCGCGAGGCTCTTCAAGTTTGTCTTACAATAAATTCTCTAAATCCGATGAAAATCCTCGACAAGAACGTAGAGGAAATGATAACTATAAGGATGAAAAGAGATCTTCAAGTAAACCTGCCGGTGCTTTTAAAATGTTTTACAAAACAGGAAAAGTTCCTAAACCTTGGCCTAAAAAGGGTGAGACAACAAGGTCAAGTCAATAATCCCCTATCACTTTACGCATGCGCAAACTCACTCATGAAGAAATCGTTTATCGACAGTCAGGTAGGTTAGCTGAAGATAAGCTCCCTTTTTGTGTGGTTCTTAATAATATCCGAAGTCTGCACAATGTGGGTTCAATTTTCCGCACTGCCGATGGGGCTGGAGTTGAAAAGATATGGCTTTGCGGAATTACTGGTTATCCGCCTCAGGGAGGCATAGCCAAGACCGCGCTTGGCGCAGAGGACTATGTGCCTTGGGAGTATTGTGAGAACGGCCTGAGTCTTCTAAAGGAATTAAAGACTAAAGGTTATCAAATTGTGCTTTTAGAGCAAATGCAAGGCTCTGTTTCTTATGATACCTTTATTCCTCAAGCGCCGGTATGTCTGGTGATTGGTAATGAAATTAATGGTATTTCTGATGAGTGGCTAGAACTTTGTGATGTGGCTGTTGAAATCGACATGGCAGGTGTCAAAAATTCCCTCAATGTGGCGGTCGCCTTTGGTGTGATGGCCTATCAAATACGTTCCCGCCTAAGAGTTGTTTTAAGTAGTAAATAGAAACAATTAAAAACTATTTTTTAATAAATTGTTAATTTCACGTCGAAGTTAACGTTTCCTCAAGAAACCCTCCAAGGCCTTGATTTTCCCATTTTTATATGCTTTACTTTATATAGACCATTAATTTGAGGTTCTATATATATGAGGCCCCATAAATTGTCACTATATAGGCGTATAAGAAAAGGGATAATCTACATCCTTTTAATAGCCTTTATATTCTCTGGTCTTCCGCGGATTCCGGCTGAGGCTCAAGATATAAGATTGCCTGTGCCTGGGGTTAGGATATCTATAAGCCCGCCAGTAGACCCTCCAGTTCTTAAGGGAATTAAAGTGCATCCCGACAATCCATTCAGATTCGATTTCATATTGGATAAAGGTGACAGCGGCATAACCGATGACAAGCTAAAAGACGAATCAACCAAACTCATCAAATATTTTCTAGCTAGTATAACCGTTCCCGAGAAAGATCTTTGGGTAAATTTAAGTCCATATGAGAAAGACCGCATCATTCCAAAGAGTTTTGGGCTTACTGAAATGGGTCGAGACCTGTTGGCAGAAGATTATATGCTTAAACAAATCACAGCGAGTCTGATTTATCCCGAGGAAGAAGTGGGGAAGAAGTTCTGGAAACGCATTTACGAAGAAGCAGCCAAGAAATACGGGACGACGAATATTCCTGTTAATACCTTCAACAAAGTTTGGATCATACCTGAGAAGGCGGTGGTGTACGAAAACGCGAAGGCGGGAACGGCTTACGTTGTGGAATCGAAATTAAAGGTGATGCTAGAGGAGGATTATTTATCGTTAGAAAAAAATACTGTGTCATTGCGAACCCCCGAAGGGGGTGCCCGTCCTGGACCGTCTGTAAGACGGGCCAGGGAAGCAATCTTAACAAGAATATCCAATTCAAATAAGATTGCTTCGCTTCGTCCTTCGGACTCCGCTCGCAATGACACGAACTCCTTGGGTTCACAAATCGTCCGCGAAGTCGTCATCCCTGAATTAACAACCGAAATCAACGAAGGCAAAAACTTCGCCCAACTTCGCCAGGTCTACAATTCGCTTATCTTAGCGACGTGGTACAAGAAGAAAATAAAAGATTCCATCCTTGCCCAAGTGTATGCAGACAGGAACAAGGTTGCAGGGGTAGGTTACGATAGAAGTTTAATCACAAAGCCGTCAACCCCTGTGTCATTGCGAGCCCCCGAAGGGGGCGAAGCAATCTCAACAGGAACAACCAATCCAAGAAAGATTGCTTCGTCAGTCGCCCCTACGGGGCTCCTTCCTCGCAATGACACTAGTTTAGAACGATCAGGCACTAGTGACGTCGATCTAATCTATCAACGATACTTGAAAGCCTTCAAAAAAGGCGTGTACAACTACATCAAGGAAGAACAAGATCCCATGACGCAGGAGGTGATTCCGAGGAAGTATTTTTCAGGTGGGGCAACATTCTTAGAGTTAAGTAATAAAGCAATGTTAATTGAAAATGGTTCTGTTCCAAATGATATGGAAAAGACATTTACAAGGCGTTCATTCTTACGAGTGTCAGCAATAGTGGGAGCATTTACAGCTCTAACAGGTATGGCAGGTATTATTTCTGATAAAACTGAAGATCTTTATGAACAACAAATAAATAATATTATTTTAAAAAGAAAGCTTGTTAAAGATGATATTGAAGCGCTTGTTCTTGATTTAGAGTTAACTGAAGCTGCGCAAAAAAGGATTCCTTATACAATAAATCTTATAAATACTGCGGATGAAGAGACGAAAGAGGTTCTTTTAAATGCTTTAGTTAATGCAACAGATACAAAATTACTTAAGGCGTTGTTGCCTGTCATAATTAAATTTTTAGAATCATTCGATGTTGATTTAGAGTTCGAATTAAATATTCTTCGTAAAATTCTGACATCTAAGGTGTTTACAGCAGATGAAATCTGGAAAAATATTGAGAAATTAAAAGGTATTTCTACTGGCAAGCTAAGATCAGGAATTTTTAGATTAACCAGTGATATGATTAATACCTATGCATCACAGGGAGGTAAATTTCTGGATAAGACCTTGATCCCTGCAGCTGTAGATGCGCTCGATGAGATATGGAAAAGCGGGTCATTTCAAGATGAAAGATGGAGTTTATTAGATGCCCTAGAGAGCAATTTACCTGCTAACTATCCAGATAAAAGGTTTTTTACAATCATACGAAACCGTTCCGATCAATTTCAAAGAGGAGTATATTCAATCAAAGATTTATTCCATGTTTGTAAACATCCCATCTTTGATCAGATAGCTCCAAATCAAGACCCTGATACCAAATTATCAATAGCAGTGACAGTTGAGCGCATGTTAAAACGTTTTGGCAAGCCAATGACAGATGATTTAATTAATCGATTGATCCCTTATGTTATTAATTTACGCAACAGTAGTGCAGGCCAAGAAATAGCTAATAAAGACACTACCGTAATTATCGCTCTTGATGATTACGGTGTTTTTGATTCTAAACCCATTGAAAAATTACTTAGATCTGTTGGAGTTACTAAGTTTGAGATATTTAAAGGAAGTAAGGACAAAGAAAAGTTGCGGGATGCCATCATTAATAGTCCAACAAATACTTTAGTATGGTTCTCAGGTCATGGAGATGAAGAGTATTTGGAATTATCACGGTCTGGAAAAATAGCAGCTTCCTTGGAGGAGTGGTATGCATCATCAGATCATGAGACTTATAAGAATTTGGTTGATACCTTGTCTGAAAGAGCAAAGCTTACCCATGGAAAATTAGGAGATATACGAATTGTTTTCGATGCGTGTTTAACTACAGATTTTACAATGAATATTCTCAATGAAGAAAGAAGTACGGCAAAGCAAGCAATCACAGAATTTCCTCTAATCATTGCTGCCGCAGATATTGGAGAATCTAGTTTTGGAGGAGAAGAAATAATTGTTGAGAATCATCAGCTAGGTGAAACTCATGATAAGGGATCTCAGATGGTTCAGAATTTGTCTCCAATTTCTTCAAAGGCTCTATATTTGGGGGATTTCTATAGGGCTAAAATTAAGTCTAAAGGTTTTGTTAATCCTATTTATTTTGTTCCATTGACTCCTGTTCAAATAGAAGATTTAAAAAGACAGTTAAACCTCGAAGATTTTCCAGATTCTTCCAACTATCTTCCTTTGCATGAAATAAAATTTAATCAGGATGGTCGAGAATCAACCATCCCACCTAAGAACAGATCTTTATTAAACCCCCAAGTCCCTGTTTTGGATATGGCCAAGAATCAATCTAATCAAATTTATAGTTTGGCAATGACAACTCATGCAAAGAAAAATACCGAGAACGTCCAATTAGCAAGTCAGGCGATGAATTCAGGAGCTCTAAAAAAAGGTAAAAATCTGACCATTAAGGAAAAGATAGCATTTATTGCTTCTAAAGTTTTATCAACAGATATCTCCGGTCAAGGTGCGGTTCTTGATATGGGAGACGATTTTGGGAGGAGCTATGATGGCGATTTGAAAAAAGAAATCATCTATAATATAGAAGACAAGCTTACCGAAGAAGAGATAGAAACTATTTATTCTATAAAAGGTACAAATAAATTTGAATCTTTTTTGGAGATGATTTTTAATGAAAGATTTCATGAAGCGAAAGAGGAGGTAAAGAATCTGTTGGTTGTGGGTTTATTGGGGGATATCGCAGGAAATAGAGAGACATTTATATTGGCCCATTTGGCTGTAGACCAAGAGAAAGCTTTAAGAAATGTATCAAATAATAAGATATGGCTTAGGATCATGAATGAAATTTCTGTCAACCATGATCCTGTAGAAATAAGAGAGAATTTACAGGTTTTAAAAGGTGCTGGGTTTAATGCAGAGCAACTGCAAGATGTTTTTAGATTGATGAAGACAGATGAAATCACTTCTTTTCTTAAAGAATTAATACTTAAACGAGACGTTAATGGATTAAAGTTAGAACCAGAATTGAAAGTAACGAGAGAATTTATTGATTCTTTAAAGAAAGTTGGTCCAACAGTTATAAGGGCTTTGAGGATGGATCCACAATTTGATACGGTTGAAGTTTTGATAAACACAGCGCGTGATTTTGAGGGGGATAATACCCCTGAGCTTGATGCGGTTTTAAAATCAGCTCAACGTGATCCAGCCAGAATATTGGTTTATGCAATGTTTGGGGCTATTCCAGATTTAAATAAGGTAGAGGTGGTTTATCACGGCAGTATATGGAAAAACATTGAAAAAATGATTTTTGAAGCCGATGGGGTTATAGACGTATGGCAAAGTGGGGATATAAAAGGAAGGATTCATAATTTCTTTTCTCTAAACCCTGAAATATCTCAAAATTTTACAGGCAGTTTATCAGGCAAGATTGAAAATGGAATGGTTTTAGAATTTAATTTTCAAAAGCTTATGAATCTGGGGATGAGATTTAAGTTTGGGGCCAGTGTCACTGAGGAAGAGATCACAACCATGCAGTCAATTCCTTTAAGTACTTTGAATGATAAAAGCAAAAAAGCGTTGATGGATAAATTTGCTTCTGATGATGCATCCCGCAATGAAAAACTTGCCAATGCCCTTGGTTTCGATTCATTTGAAAGAATGAGAGCAAGTTTACAGTCCAAGAAAGCGGTGAAAGCAGGAAGCAGAACCAGCGCGCAGGAAACGAATCGGGCGATGAATGGACAGGAAAAACGCGGCGGTATTGACCTCACCTCCAACCAGTTCCTTCAAACCCAAAATTCGGGGGGTGGGGAGATAAAGTTTCACATAGATTCAGCCATGCTGTCCCAGCTACAGAGCTCCCCTGGGTTTGAGGCAAGGGTCATAAGTATCCAGCCGCTTGAAAGCGTGCCGGAATTCTTAGGCATTAACCAAAAACTTGGCACAAAGTAACCATGATAGATTTTAAGGTGCCCTGCCACCAGTTCTATTAAGCTACCTTGGATTTTTTGCTTGATTAAAAAAGGCAGGAGAAGAAAAATATTTATCGTCTTTCTGTATCAAGATTTTTGCTTTAGTTTTTTGATATTATTTTCGTGCAGATTATTTAGAAAGTCTTGCTTAAAATCCGTCCGAGCGTTAGAATAAAACCCAATATGAATATAGATGCGAGGAAATTATTACGTAACAGAAAAGTCATTGCGGAGATTAACCGTCATAAATGGCTTGAAAGCGAAATCGCTGGTTATGATATTGGTTTTGAAGTCGCGGCGGAAGATTGGCTTAAGAAACACGCGACGGCTTGGGTGAAGTATCAAACTCATCATTCCTCAAAAAAATCCTCTGTAACACAGCCAAAACGCGCTCCTAAAAAGAAAAAGCGGTCTTAGATTTTCATGAAACGATTATATTCTTTAACGATATTCTTAATGTTTTTTATTTGTGTCTTTTCTTGCCAAGGTTGGGCCAAGAGTGGCGCTAATCTTCCTTCGCCCTCAGGATATGTGAATGATTATGCGGGAGTCATTAATTCTTCGGATCAACAATCTATTAATAATTTAGCGGCAGAATTGGAATCCAAGACAGGCGCTCAAGTGGCTGTGGCGGTCGTGCAGACAACTCAACCTGAAAGCATTGAAGGGTATGCCGTAAAACTTTTTAAACAGTGGGGCATTGGACAAAAGGGTAAAGATAATGGTGTTTTATTTCTCATTGCCAACTCTGACCATAAATTGCGCATTGAAGTAGGATATGGTTTAGAGGGTGTTCTCACCGATGCGGTATGTTCTTTGATTATTAATACCATTGTTGTCCCTGAGTTTAAATCTGGAGAGGTATCCGATGGTATTTTAAAAGGCTTAAGGGCTATTGTTAGTCTTATTGCCAAAGATTCTGGCGTGACCATTACTGGTCAGGAAACGGCAATTTACAATAATCTTCATCAAGACAACTCTGGATTATGGCTTATTATTTTTGTTTTTGTCATTATTTTTACATTTTACGCTTCCTCATTTAGCCGGCCGGGTGTAGGCTGGTATGGTTATTATGGCGGTCGTGGAGGTTCCGGCGGAGGTTTTGGCGGAGGCGGTTCAGGAGGGGGTTTTGGAGGTTTTGGCGGCGGTGGAAGCGGCGGCGGCGGATCAAGTGGGAGTTGGTAAAATATTAATTTAAAGGCTGTGTCATTTCGTCTTTAGCATGGAGGATAATATGAAAAATGTATTGATTGTTCTAGGAGTCATTGTATTTTTAGGGTTCATAGCCTTTGGCTGGTATCAAGGAGGTTATAATCAGATGGTTGGCTTAGACCAGGGTGTTAAGTCTAGTTGGGCCCAGGTGGAGAATCAACTCCAGCGACGGTATGATTTGATTCCAAACCTAGTCAACACCGTCAAAGGTTACGCGGCCCATGAAAAAGATATTTTAGAAGAAGTGACCCGTTTAAGAAGCCAATGGGGTCAAGCGGCAACGGTACCTGATAAGGTGGCGGCTGCTAATTCTTTAAGCGGGGCGCTTTCCAGACTTTTGATGGTCAGTGAGAATTATCCTAATTTAAAAGCAGATCAAAATTTTTTGGCTTTACAAAGCCAATTAGAAGGTACGGAAAACCGTATTGCGGTTGAACGTATGCGCTACAATGAATCGGTGCAGGCGTTTAATTCTTATCAAAAATCTTTATTCGGACGTTTTTTTGCTTCACAGACAGGGTTAACAGGAGAAGCGATTTATTTTAAAACAGAAACGCCTCAGGCGCATGAAGCGCCGAAGGTACAATTCTAGAAAGAGGTTGTATGTCTTACGAATTAAAACAATTAGCCAATTTTCACGGACGACCAGGCCCGTTACTTCTTATAATCATGGATGGAGTGGGTATAGGTAAAAGAGATGATAGCGACGGGGTGTTCTTAGCTAAAACCCCTTGTTTAGATGAATTGATGAAATCTAAGCTCTACACCCAGCTCAAAGCCCATGGGACCGCGGTGGGGATGCCCTCCGATGAGGATATGGGAAATAGCGAAGTCGGACACAATGCCCTTGGAGCCGGTCGTGTTTTTGACCAGGGGGCCAAGCTTGCCCAGAAATCCATTGATAGCGGGGCTATTTTTCAGACAGAGATCTGGAAATCTTTGGTTGAACGCGTTAAATCAGAGGATAAGATTTTTCATTTTATCGGTCTTCTTTCCGACGGCAATGTCCATTCTCATATTGATCAATTACTGGCCTTGGTCAAACAATGCGCCAAAGAAGGGGTCAAACGCGTGCGTCTGCATGTGCTTTTAGACGGCCGCGATGTGTATGAAAAATCCGCTTTGACCTATATCGACAAAACGGAAGCTGTTCTTAAAGAAATTAATTCTACTTCTAAGAATTACGATTATTGCATCGCCTCCGGCGGTGGACGTATGGTTGTGACCATGGACCGCTATAACGCGGATTGGAGCATTGTGGAACGGGGATGGAAGGCCCATGTTTTAGGCCGCGGCCGTCGATTTACCTCTGCTCGCCAGGCGATAGAGACTTTTTATAAAGAAGACCCCAAGGCAACGGACCAGTATTTAGATTCTTTTGTTATTGAAGATGACGGTTCTCCCGTGGGGACCATTGAAGATGGCGATTCTGTTGTTTTATTTAATTTCCGCGGTGATAGGGCCATTGAATTGTCCATGGCTTTTGAAAATAAAGATTTTGATAAGTTCGACCGGGTGCGTGTTCCTGATGTGCTCTTTGCCGGGATGATGGAATATGACGGAGATTTGCATATTCCTAAACATTATTTAGTTTCTCCTCCACAAATTGATGGTCCTGTGGGAGTGTATATGTGCGCCAACCATATCAAGTCCTTTGCTATTTCAGAAACGCAGAAATTTGGCCATGTGACTTATTTTTGGAATGGTAATAAAAGCGGGTACATCAATCATGACCTGGAGAATTATATCGAAATCCCCTCAGATAAGATTCGTTTTGATCAAGCCCCTAAGATGAAGGCTTATGAAATAACCCAGAAGACCATCGAGTTGCTTAAAAGCGGCGAGTATAAATTTGGCCGTCTGAATTTCCCTAACGGCGATATGGTGGGCCATACCGGCGTGCCTGAGGCGATCATTGCTTCTGTTGAAGCCGTGGATGAATGCGTGGCCAAGATTTTAGCGGTGATGAAAGAATTAAACGGTATCGCGGTTATTTTGGCAGACCATGGCAACGCGGATGAAATGTACACTATTAAAAATGGCAAGAAACAAATATCTACCGCGCATTCTTTAAATCCCGTGCCATGCGCGATTGTGGATGCGGGGTACAATGGTGAGTATGATATGGCCCACTTAAATACTCCCGGACTTGCGAATGTGGCAGCCACCTTATTAAATCTTTTAGGTTATGAGGCGCCCAAGGAGTACGCGCCTTCATTAATTGAGGTCAAGGCATGAAATTAAACCAACGCCGGCAAGCTTTTGAATATGAGCTTTTTTCTTATACCGATGATATGTTTGGTAGTATCTTTGAGAAAACACCCGTGGCCATTATTATTTTGTCTTTATCAGACAAGCAGGTGTTTCAAGCCAATCTTGCCGCGTTAACCTTGCTCAAGGTCAAAACCATTGAAGGTTTACCTAAGCGTTATCCAAATATATTCAATAAGTTCAATCCAGAGCTTTTTGGGAGCAGAGATTTTATAGAGCTGGAATTAAGGTTAAGAAATACCAAGGGGGGCGTTATCTATCTTGCGGCCAAAGCCCGTAAGTTTGAAAAGACCAAGATCATCTTAACCTTGGAAGATATCACCTGTTATAAAAATGAAACAAAGAAGCTGATTAAATTGGCCCGTTTTGACGGATTAACCGGACTCTTGAATCATAAAACAGTGATGTTGCGTTTTAAAGAAGAGTTGGATCGTGCCAAAAAATATCATTTGCCGCTGTCATGTTTTATGTTCGATATGGATGATTTTAAAGCTTTTAATGACAACTATGGTCATTTGCAAGGGGACCAATTGTTAAAGAAAACAGCGCAAATGTTAAAAGGACGCATGCGTGAATCGGATATTGTTGGACGTTACGGAGGGGATGAATTCTTGGTGATCATGCCGGAAACTCCCATAGACGATGCATGGATTCCCGCCAAACGTATCCATAGTTTCTTTTTACAAAATCCTTTTCTGGTCAGGAATAAGAATATAGAAGTAAAGAATACCTTTAGTATTGGGATTAGTGGTTTTCCCCAAAAAGGAATCAAGACTGTCAAAGGTCTCATTGACCAAGCGGACAAAGGTCTATACGAATCTAAGCTCAAAGGTGGGAATCAAATTATCTTTTCAGCCGTATGATTATTCACGAAAGAATTCCTCCGTTACTGTATGAATATTCCATTTCCTCAAGCAGTCAGGATGGACTGAATTTGCCTCGACTCATTTTAAAGACCGGTGGGTTTAAAGATGATGCTATCAGTGAAACAATAAGCCGGAATCGGTGCTCTTTAGAAGTTTTTAGTGAGGATAAAAAAAAGATTGAGATTCTTCACAAGACATTCAAGCGGTTAAAATTACCAGGCCTTGTGCTGGGTTCAAAGAGTTTAAAGCCAGCTCAATGGCTAACACGTTGGAAAAGTCAGTGGAAGCCTTTATCTTTGACCAAAAGAATAGATGTGGTGCCTTTTTGGTATAAGGACAAATATAAAACTACCAAAGAAGTCATCGTTCTTGATACCCTGATGTCTTTTGGCACAGGTTTACACGAGACAACTCAATTAATTGCTCAACTGATAGAAGATAGCCGTTTGAAATTTGAATCTTTTTTAGATATTGGAACAGGAACGGGCATTTTGACCTTGGTGGCCCTTAAAAATGGAGCAAAAACAGCGACGGCTTTGGATATTAGTCCTTTAAGTATAGAAGCTGCCAAAAGCAATTTGAAAGCTAATGCTCTCAACGCAAAATGCGTCTTAGGTGATATCAATCAATTGCCTTCCAATCCAAAATACGATGTGGTGGCGGCTAATTTAATCACCAATGATCTTTTGAAATACCGCAGAAAGATTTTAAGTTTGGTTAAACCCGGGGGGATTTTATTGACTAGTGGTATTTCGCTGGACAATTTAGACAAGATTAATAAAGGCTTTAACGTGCCGTCGTTAATCCCTCGCAAAATTAGTAAGGGCAAAGAATGGGCCGCTATCCTTTACGTAAAGAAGATGTCGTAGAATCATTTATCCGCTCTTCCGGACCAGGCGGGCAGAATGTTAACAAGCTCGCTAGCTGTGTGACCCTTTGGCACAGGCCAACGGGTATTAGAATTAAGTGTCAAGTGCATCGCAGTCAGCTGCAAAATCGCCAGGAGGCCTGGAGGCTTTTACAAGAAACTATAGATGAGAAGTACGCGCAGGAGTTAAGAGCGTTAACGCAACGCAAAGAGAAAATTCGAAGGCAAAATCGCCGACGGTCTTTATCAGCTAAGGAAAGAATGTTAGAAACCAAACGAAAACAAGCCATGAAGAAAATCAATCGTCAGAAAAGAGCCTATGAAAAAGAATAATTCAAATTTAGGAATGGTCGATATCAGCAATAAATCGACGACTCAGCGAATAGCTGTGGCGGAGGGGACTATTGTGTTTCAACCCCAGGCTTTTAAAACCTTAATAAAGGAAGGCTCGCCAAAAGGAGACGTGTTTGAAACGTCTAAAATTGCCGGGATTATGGCGGCTAAGTCTACGCCTTCGGTTATTCCCTTGTGTCATCCGTTATCTTTAGAAGAGGTGTGTATTGATTTTGAGAAGGTAATGCTTAAACATTCTATCAAGGTCACCTCCAAGGTCAGATGTTCAGGTAAGACCGGCGTTGAGATGGAAGCTCTTCTGGCTGTGACTGCGGCCTGTTTGACGATTTATGATATGTGCAAATGGATGGGGCAGGACATGACCATCACCAAGGTGTGTTTAGTCCATAAAAGCGGCGGGAAATCCGGAGAATTTAATCGATGATATCACCTATGGTTTGGATTGTATTTAACATTGCTATTGTTGCGTTGTTGTTTTTTGACGCCTTTATTTTAAATTCTAAAGGACAAGAAATTACTTTTCGCCGGGCAATAGGCTTGACTGGTTTTTGGATTGTATTGGCTCTTAGCTTTAATGTTTTTGTATATTTTTGGCTGGGGAATCAAAGGGCATTAGAATTCTTAACAAGCTATGTCGTTGAACAATCTCTTAGTATTGATAATCTTTTTGTGTTCTTGCTTATATTCTCTCATTTTAAGACCCCGCACGCTCAGCAGCGTAATATTTTATCCTGGGGTATTATTAGCGCCCAAATCATGAGGGCCGTGTTTATTTTAGGTGGTTTGGCCTTGCTTCATTATTTTTCATGGGTGATGTATGTTTTTGGCGCTATTTTGCTTCTGACAGGATTTAAAATGTTTATGAAACAAGAAAAGGAAGTTCATCCTGAAAGTAATCCTTTCTTTAGGGCTATTTCCAAGATATTACCCCTGTTTTGGGTTGTATTTATTATTATCCAAGTTACGGATTTAGTGTTTGCCGTAGATTCTATTCCAGCGGTTTTAGCGATCACAAAGAATTCATTTATAGCGTATTCGTCGAATATTTTCGCGATTTTAGGTTTAAGGGCCATGTATTTTGCCTTGGCTTCATTTATGAAGGTCTTTCATTATTTACATTATGGTCTTGGAATTATATTAATCTTTATTGGTTTTAAAATGATCACGGAAGGTATTTTATTTTTTCCAGTCGTTGCGACCCTGGGGGTAATTCTGGTGGTATTATCCGTGACTGTTATCGCTTCGATAGTATGCCCGTTAAAGCCAACACAAACCTAGATTTATTTGGGGTTCAATCATGAGTCATGTAGTAATGGCCTTTATTTTATTTTTGATTGTTACGGTTGTTTTTAAACTGTTATGCCGCATTCAAAACCTCAAAGAATCCTTCCTTGTTTATTGTGTGGTCGCTTTGGTTGGTTTAAATGTGTTGTGGATAGTATTTGGTTTTCTTCCATTTGACCCTTGGGGAGCTGATTTGAAATCCACGGCCATGGTGATGTATTTATTGTTAAACCTCATTTATCCCTGTTGTGTTTTAAAAAAGGATGAACATAAGCTAGATGAATGTTTAAAAAATTTAGTAAAGCGCGGCCATGTTCGTCAAAGGCAGGATAAATATTATTTAACACCTAGAGGATCATTGTTGGCTTTTTTGATCAAGGTTTGGTCAGGGCCGAAGGTTTAAAAATGGACGCCATTATTTTAAGAATTTCCTTTTTTGTTTTTGCCCTCTTCTTTTTATTGCAGATGGTGTTTAGGTTCTTTAGACCAACATGGGCATTTCAGGCTATTGTTTGTCTTTCTTTGCTAGGCATTGGTTTTGATGTCTGGATTTCTAAAACATGGGGGCTTGAGGCTGTTGTGTTATCTGTCTTTATTTTTATTCTTTGGGTCTGCCTATATGTGCTTTGTATTTTTAAAGTCTTTAAGAATTCTATTTTTGTAAGGACTCTTATTTTGAAAAATTTCAAGAACGGCAAGACCTCTCAAGAAATCTCCGAAGGAATCGCATGAATTCATCAAAAAGTATTCAATGGTTAGTTTTATCTTTATGGATCGCTTTAGGCTTTGGGTTATTGCTGCGCCTTTGGCGCATTACCGCGAATCAATTCTTATTTTATGACGAAGGGATGTATTTAGGCAATAATCGCAATTTTCTTAACCTTGTAGCCGCAAATCCACCTAAAGATTTCAATGAATTATTTATCATTTTGAATCTTATGTTTCACTCAGCCTTGGGTACGCCTAAGGCCCTGTGGTTCTTCTTACTGAATCTAAGGGTTTTTGTCCTTGGGCCCCAAGCCTGGTATTTTGCCCGTTTAGTTTCCCTGGTAGCGGGACTGGCCACTATTGCTTTGACGTACTTCTTTTCTTATCGCTATTTTAAGTCCCAAATCATAGGGGTATTAAGCGTGATTTTCTTAAGCCTTCTACCCAGTCATGTTTTTTATTCAAGACTTGGCATGCAGGAATCTTTAAGTACATTATTATTCTTGGCAGCACTGTATTTTTATGTGTTTTTTAAACCTTTAAGTTGGAAAACGATTATTTGCGCGGTTTTATTGTTTTGTTTGTTCCAGACAAACTACCGCATGATCATCGCGCCTATTTTTATTGGGGCCATTGAAGTTTTTGAGGCTTTTAAAAATCATGAAAAGATTAATTGGAAGAAAATGTTGGTCTGCAGTGGTGTGTTCGCAGCCTTGGCTTTTTTTATAGGTTCTTTATTTGGGGGCATCAATCACGACATAACCTTTCATTGGATGTTCCATCAAGCCCAGGAAGCCCAAGGACAGAGATCTTTATTAAATTTCTTTTCTTATCCTTATTGCGTATTTACTTTAGAAGGGGTTGTGTTTAGTTTAATTTTCTGGTCCAATATTTATTTAGCTTTTCAAAAGAAAGAAATCCAGAGCTGGTCTAAGCTGCTGCCTTTTATTTTAGTGCTTCTTCAAATGGGAATATTTTCTTTTGCCGCTGAAAAGGGGGCCAGGTATTTGTGTGTTGTTTTACCTTTTTTGGCCATGGCCGCGGCGGTGGCGGCTGAATATTTCTTGAATAGTTCCTTAAAGAAATATTTTATCGTAGTGATTATCGTTGCGTGTGTTTGTATGAGTCTTGAATCGTTAAAGATAGCCCAATCCACCACCAATTATGAAAAAGCTGTGCGGATTATTGTACAACATGACCCTAAGGCCAAAATATTAGCGACGCAATTTTTGGTTGAACAGCTTTATGTCCCTAATGATAAAGACATTAAAGAATGCCCTAAGAACCTCGCGGATTTTATACAACTTTATAAGGAAGGCTACCATTATCTAATTTTAGATCCTCAGGTATATATTTCCTGGACCAAAGATACCCAGCGTTTCAGTCCTCCTTTAATAGATTTTTTGGAGTTTATCCATAGCTATGCTCCGCCTTTGGCTGTGCTTGAGCATTTCAATGGGGTCCTTTTAAAGCGTTTTGTTATGGATCACAACCAAAATCTATTACAATCCATTAAGTTCTTAAACCTGCCCTCCCAGGAAGACTATCGGCAAATTAGGATTTATGACATTGGTCAATGTTTAGAATTGTTAAAACAACAGGCCCTGCAAGTTTCTCAAGCGCAATAATCTCAGATTTTGTAATAACAAAATCCTCCCAAACTTAAAAACCAATCCCTGAAGGAAATGATAAGAATGAAGGTGGCCGGCAGCCAGTCTCGCAAGGTATGCCTGGAACGGCAGGTGACCGGCAGCCAGTCCTTGAAGGAATGCCTGGAACAGAAGGTGACCGGCAACCAGTCCTTGTAGCAATTATTTGAATTCAGTTTAACCGCAACAAATTAGTACATTTTATATGATGTTTCTTATATTGACATTACATCATAGATAGTGTATATTTTAAATAGGCAAAAGGGCGAAATGAAGAAAAAGGTTATATACTACGAAGATGAAGAGAATGTGCGGCCGGTGGAGGAATTCATTAATGGCCTTGATTCAAAGACAAAGATCAAGGTTTCAGCGAGAATTACATTGTTACAAGAACAGTGGCAGGAATTAAGGAGACCTTACGTTGATTTTTTACAGGGCGGATTGTATGAACTAAGAGTCGTTCTTTTTGGTAATCAAGTCCGTGTGATTTATGCGTATATGTTTAAAGACTATATTATTTTGCTACATGCGTTTCATAAAAGATCGGATGAAGTCTCACAGGAGGATATCTCAAAGGCCAGAGAAAGAATGGCTGATTTTCAAAAACGTGTAACCCAAGAAAAGATTAAGCTGCCTAAAATATAAAGAGAGGTTCTTTATGAAAACTAAAACAATTATTGCTAAATCATTTGATCAACACTTACAAGAAGAATTTAAGAAGAGCCCTGAGTTTAAGAAGGCTTATGATGAAGAGGTGGCCCGCCTGCAGATTGGTTGGAAAATCGTCCAATTAAGGCAAATGCGCCATTTAAGCCAGGCCCAATTGGCTAAAAGGATGAAAACAAGCCAACAGACGATCTCACGCCTAGAAGATTTAAAAGATGCACGCATTAACATCAATACTCTTGCCCGGCTTGCTGCTGCATTGAAGGCGAGGCTAAGCATTGATTTCATTCCTGAACTAAGCGCATCATAATAAGAGAAGATGGCGTTCACAATAAAAGTTCGCGCTTTATGTAAAGTACGGAGTGTTATCATCATTTTTAATATTTTATTTTAAACGTCGGCGAATCCACAATGTCGTCTTTCCACTTATCATAAATCCGCGTCGTCTGAATATTCGCATGCCCCAAAAAATCCTGCATCTTCCCCAGGTCAGCACCATTGGACAGGGCATTGGTGGCTCCGGTCGCCCGTAAACAATGCGGATGAAAGTTCTCCACCTTGACTCCAGCCGCCCGTGCGTAAAACATGACAATATCATAAATAGCATCCGTGGACATGTGTTTAAGCTGGCCATCAGAGTCTTTGTATTTCTTTAAGGCACTGAAGAGGAGGGGGGAGCATCAAGGAATTTTTTAGCCTCGGAATCGCTGATGATATTTGACTTGCCGACGTTTGAATGCACCTGCGGCCGAGTTATGTTATTGCAGGGATTATCTTTCAATGCAGATACTTCGCAATAGAATCTAAAGAGTGAAGAGATGGCCGATATTTTTCGCGCAATAATCCCAGATTTTGCAATAACAAAATCCTCCCAAACTTAAAAACCAATCCCTGTAGGAAATGATAAGAATGAAGGTGGCCGGCAGCCAGTCTCGGAAGGAATGCCTGGAACGGCAGGTGACCGGCAGCCAGTCCCAGCAGGAGTGTCTTTGGCAGAGGGTGATCGAAGTCCAGTTCCAACCGGTAAATGGTACCGGGGAACCAGTCCCAGTAAGGAAGTCAACAGTAAATGGTTCCGGGGAACCAGTCCCAGTAAGGAAGTCAACAGTAAATGGTACCGGGGAACCAGTCCCAGTAAGGAAACAAACAGCAAATGGTTCCGGGGAACCAGTCCCAGTAAGGAAGTCAACAGTAAATGGTACCGGGGAACCAGTCCCAATAAGGAAACCAACAGCAAATGGTTCCGGGGAACCAGTCCCAGCCGGTACACCTTTGGCAGAGGTTTGAATCATTGCTGGCCCTGTAGGCGCTGTCTTCAATTTCATAATGGCAAACATCATCTAACAAACAATGTTTTGGATAGAATTAATTTATTTTTTTAAGATTCTTTGCAACAAGAATACTTACTCCGACGATAAAATTACTAAGAAAGCGTTACCTCATA
>Ga0118677_10001622_pt1 | contig 47161 bp, 38 predicted proteins | sample AliMusrvi5mmetaG_FD_86154 | JGI IMG/M metagenome (GOLD analysis project Ga0118677, IMG submission 86154) | reverse complement strand
GTCCCCGCCTTCCTGGAGCGTGTCGACGCGTTTTCGCTAAAAGTAAACGGCAAGATCGACCGCGCGCGCCGGCCCGATCCCACGGCGCACCAGGGCGGCGCGGAGGACGCGGCGCTCGACGAGCTGGAAGGCAGGATCCGCGGCCTCTGGGCCGAGGGGCTCAAAACGCCGGCCGCCGGCATCGGGCTGGCGAGCCACTTCTTCCACCTCGGAGGCCATTCGCTCTCGGCCGCCTTGGTCTGCAGCCGTCTGGGGGCGTGGCTGGGCGCCGCCGTGCGGCCGAAGCTCCTCTTCGAGCACCCGGTCCTGGCGGATTTCTGCGAGCGGGTGCGGGCCCTGCCCAAGGAGGCGCCGCTTCTGCCGCCCATCCCGGCCACGGCCAAGCTCGCCGCGCCGGTGGCGGACCGGCTCATCGAGCTCATGCTGGCCCGGGCCACGCTCAACCCCTCCGACGACACGTACAACATCGTCACGCGCGTCGCGTTCTCGCGCGCGACCGAGCCCCGGCGCCTGCGGGACGCCCTGCAGGGCCTCGTCGAGGGCAACCCCATCTTCCGGGCCGCGTTCGCCGAACGGGGCGGCCGCCTCTGGGTGGAAGCGGGGGCCAAGCCCCCTCCCGCGATCAGGCTCCGCAAGGTGAGCGCGGCGGAGCTGGAGGCGCGCGCGGAGAGCCTGCGCCGCCTGGCACTGGACCTGCGGCGGCCGCCGCTCTGGCGGGCCGAGATATTGGTCGCGGACGGGGCCGCGGTCCTGCTCTTCTGCATCCACCACTCGCTGTTCGACGGCTGGTCGTTCAATCTCCTCCTGGCGGAGCTGGGGGAGCGCTACGCGGCCCTGGCGCAAGGACGCGCGGTGGCGCCGCGTCCCCTGACCTGGTTCGACTACTGCGCCTGGGGCAGCGGACTCGGCCGGACGCGCCCCTACCTCGACGCCCTCGCCTACTGGCGCGGCAAACTGGCCGGCGCCGTGGCGCGCGTGGAGCTGCCGGTCCAATTCCACCAGAAGCGCCCGGACTCCAACCGCTGCGCCGCAGTCCGCATCGATCCGGAGACCGCCCGGGCGCTCCAACATCTGGCCGACGCCAAGGAGATCACGCTGGCGCCCTTGCTGTTTGCCATCTATCTCGTCTGGCTCTGGCGCCTGAGCGACCAGGAAGAGATCGTCTGCGGCTATCCCAACGCGGGACGCGACGCCCCCGGCAGCGAGGACATCTATGGCATGATGGTGGCGATGGGCTTCCTGCGGCAGAAGGTGCGGGCGGACCAGGACTTCGGGGAGCTGGCCGCGGCGGTGCACCGGCAGATGCTCGACGACAAGGAGAACCTGGTCGCGACGCCCTACGACGCCAAGATCGCGGGCATGGATTCGATCAACGCGATCTTCAGCCTGCAGAGCGGCATCGGGCTCTCCGGCGACTTCGGCGGGGCCGGATTCCAGGCCGAAGAACTGCCCTCGCTGACCTCCAAGGCCGACCTGACGGGCACGCTCTACCAGAGCGCTGACGGCGGGATCGCAGGCCGCATCGAATACGACGCCTCGCTCTTCGAGCCGGCCGTGATGGAACGGCTGGCGGGCCAGTTCTCCCGGCTCGTCGCATCCGTCGCCGGCCGGCCCCAGGCCAAGGTCTCCGAACTCGCCTACCGGAGCGACGCCGAGGCGGCCCAGTTCCTCAAGCTCTCGCAGGGGGCACCGTTCGATCCGCCCGAGCGCTCGATCGCCGCAAGGTTCGCGGAGATGGCGCGCGCCCACGCCGGCCGCGTGGCGGTGGAGTGCGAGGGGCGCCAGCTCACCTATCGCGAGCTCGACGCCTGGAGCGACCGGGCTGCGGCGGCGCTGCCCCGGGAGCTGGCGCCGGGCTCCCTCGTGGGGCTCAGCCTGGGCAAGAACGAGGCGCTCATCGCCGCGGTGCTGGCCATACTCAAGCGCGGCTGCGCCTACGTGCCGCTGGACCCCCGTTACCCGCCGGAACGCCTGCGCTATTTCGCCAAGGATTGCGGCCTGCGCTTCGTCCTGGCCGACGACGCCAGCCGGGCGGCGCTGCAAGGCGCCGGGCTGACGGGCCTGGAATTCTGCGCCCTGCCGTCGCGCCACGGGCTAGCCGCCCGGGCCCGGCGCGCACCGCCTGCCGCCGCCGACGGCCTGGCCTACGTGATCCACACTTCCGGCTCCACCGGGACCCCGAAGGGGGTGATGGTCGAGAACCGCTATGTCGTGCGGATGATCCTGGCCGCGGCGTGGGAGCTGGGATTCTGGGCGGAAAGCTCGCTGAGCCTGGTGGCCTCGATGAACTTCGACGCCAGCGTGCTCGAGATATTCATCCCGCTGCTCAACGGCGGGCGGCTCCATGTCGTGCCCGAAGGCGCGCGCCAGGATCCAGCCCGCCTCCACGCGGACCTTCGGGCGGCGCGGCTCAGCCATGTGATCCTGGCGCCCGCGATGCTGCGCGGCCTGCCGCGCAAGCCCTGGCCCGGGCTGCAGGTCCTGGCCTTCGGCGGCGACACACTGGACGAGGCGAGCGCCGCGTGGTGGTCGGCCCGGACGAAGCTGGTCAGCCTCTACGGGCCCACGGAATGCACGGTGATGGCGTCGCTGGGCCGGATCGCTCCCGGGACCTCCTACCGCAGCATCGGCAGGCCCCTGCCGGGCTACCGCATCTACCTGCTCAACCGCGAGAAACAGCCCGTCCCGATCGGAGCCGTGGGCGAGATCTGCATCGCGGGCGAAGGGCTGGCCCGGGGCTACCTGGGGCGCGACGAGCAGACCATGGAGCGCTTCGTCGTCGATCCGTTCGGCTCCTCGCCCTACGCGACGATGTATCTTTCAGGAGACCTGGGGAGGTTCCTGCCGGACGGCGCCATCGAGTTTGTCGGGCGCAACGACGCCCAGATCAAACTGCGGGGGTTCCGCGTCGAGCTCGGGGAGATCGAGAGCCGTCTGGCGTCCTTCCCCGGCATCGCGCAGGCGGTCTGCGCGGTCAAGGGACAAGGCGAGAACCGCTGCATCGTGGCCTATTACCTGGCCCCCGAGGCGGCCGACGCCGAGGCCTTGCGCGGACACCTGGCGGCCTTCCTGCCGGACTACATGGTCCCCGCTTTCTTCGTCCGCCTCCCATCCTTCCCCTTATCCCCCAGCGGGAAGATCGACCGGGCCGCGCTGCCCATGGTCAGCGCGAAGGCCTGCGCCGATCCCCCGAAGCCGGGACGGGAGCGCGCGATCGCCGACGTATGGGAAGAGGTGCTCTGCCTCAAGGGCGTGAGCCGCGACGAGAGCTTCTTCCACCTGGGCGGCAACTCGCTCCTGGTCGTACGCATGCAGGCCGAGTTGCGCCAGCGCCTGGGCTTGGAGTTCGCCCTCTGCGACTTCTACGGCGCTCCCACCGTCGCGGCGCTGGCGCGCGGCGGCACCGCCGGGCACATCGCTGGCGACGTCGCCGATGCCATCGCCGACGCCCGAGCGGAGCTCGCCGTCACCCGCCCGGCGCCCTCCGCCTCGCTGACGCGGCCGCCCCGGCGCTTCCTGCTCACGGGCGCCGGCGGATTCCTGGGCATCCACCTGCTCTCCGAGCTGTGCCGCCAGGCCGAATCAGTGCATTGCCTCTTGCGCTGCGCGGACGAGCGCGCCGGCGGGCAAGCCCTACGCCGGCAGGCTCACGCGGCCCGGCTGGACATCGCTTGGGAGCGGGTCCGCATCCTGCCCGGCGACCTCGCGGCTCCCGGCCTGGGCCTCTCCGGGAGCGCGCGGGCGGGACTCGCCGCGGAGATCGATGCCATCGCGCATTGCGGGGCCTTCGTCCACCATCTGCACGGCTATCAGGCGCTGCGGGCGGCCAACGTAGGCGGCACGAAAGCCCTGCTCGAGCTCGCCGCGCCGGGCAAGCTCAAGTCCTTCTGCTTCATCTCGACGCTGACCGCGGGCGCTCTCGCCACGGGCGCCTCCACCGTAAGGGAGGAGGTCCGCCCCGAACCGCCGGCCGTGGACAACGGCTATCTCCTGAGCAAATGGGCGGCGGAACAGCTCGCCGCGGCGGCCGGCGCCCGCTATGGGCTCCCGGTCCTGATCGCCCGCCCCGGCAACATCACGGGAGCCTCCGCCACGGGCTTCTCCAACTTCGCCAACAATCACTTCTGGCTCTTCATCAAAGGGTGCTTGCAGCTGGGAGCGTATCCCGACACCACCGCACGGGTGGAGATGACGCCGGTCGACGAGCTGGCCCGCGCGATGACGGCGCTCGCGCTCTCGCCCCGGCCGGGAGTCTCGGTCGCGAATCTGGACAACCCGGAGAGCCTGAGCCAACGAGAGTTCTTCACGAAGCTGGCCGCCTGCGGCTGCCCGGCCCGGCCCCTGGCCCCGCGGGACTGGCAGCGGCTCCTGCCGGGGATCGGGGAGGACAACGCCCTCTGGACGATCCGCGAGTTCTACGCCTCCGGCGAAATCCCGGGAGCCGGCCTGCCGGTGGAGCACGCCCGCACCCGCGCCAGGCTCGCCGCCGCCGGGCTCGGCCGCGCGGTCGACTACGACAAGCTGATCCCGCTCTATGTGGACAGCCTGCGTCAGGCGGGCTTCCTCTAACTGCGTCCCGCCGCCCGCTCCGAAAAATCAGACGCTCCGCCGGCGGCCAAGATGGTAGAATATCCCTCCGCCATGCAGCCCTTCCCAAGACTCGACAGCACGTTGCCCGGCCCGAGCGGCGCCCCGATCCGCCTGCGCCGCGCCGCCGTCACGGACATGCGCCGCATCCGGGCCCTCTATGCCGAGGTCTACGGCGCCAATTATCCTTTGTCGATGATCCTGGACCCGGCCCAGATGCGCCGGGCCATCGAAAGCCCTTCGTGCTATTGGCTCCTGGCCGAATTCCAGGGCCGCATCGTGGCCAGCCTGGTCTTCGAACTCGACCACGCCCAGCGCATCGCCAAGGCCTTCGGCGCGGTGGTGGTCAAGGCGCACCGCAAGCATGACCTGGCCAACACCATGATGGCCGCGGTCATGCGGGAGCTGACGGGCGCCCGGCCGCGGGCCGACGCGGTCTACGCCACCACGCGCACGGTCACGACCGCGCCCCAGCACATGACCGAGAACCTCGGCTTCGCCAAACTGGGAATCTTCCCCAACGCGCACAAGGTCTTCGAACACGAGACGCACTGCCTGGCGGCCTATTTCACGCCCGCGGCCCTGCGCCGGCGCCGCACCCCCGTGGTCTTGATCCCTGAGCTGGAGCCTTTCCACCGCCTGGTGCGCGGACAGCTCGACCTGGGCCGGCCGATCCTGCGCAAGACCGCTGTCCGCCCCGCCGCGGGGCCCGCGCGGGAATTGCTCTCCTTCGAGAGCATCAGCGCCCCCCATTTCGTCCGGCACCGTTTCGCGCGGCAGCGCAACCGCGGCGTCTTCGCCACGACCTTCGTCCCCTTCCACGAACCCAATCTGCTCCTGGTCACGCCGGACCAGAAGACGGAGGTCTACCTGCATCATGGCCGGCCCGACCGCAGCAGCCTGATCCTGGGCGGCCACACGAACGAGACGGACAGCGCCCTGGTCTTCGACAGCATCGCCACGGCCTTGAACGCCCTCGGGGTCAGCTACATCGAGCTGCTGGTCGACGCCTACTCGCCCGAGATCCAGGCCCAGGCCTTGAGCGCCCGATTCCTGCCCAGCGCCTATTTCCCGGCGTTCCGGCGCGTGGGCGGCCGGCGCTGGGACTACATCGTCTTTTCCCGTTCTTTCGAGATCCTGGATTTCCGCAACGTCCGCCTCATCTCGATCTATCGCGACTTCCTCAAGGAATACTTCAAGGCTTGGCAGACGCTCTACATCAACCAGGCCTTCCAGGCCCCCCTCTGAAAATGAGCCAGACACTGCGTCTGGTCGTGACCGGAGCCTCCGGCCGTATGGGCCGGCGCGTGGCGGCACTTGCCGCGCGGGACGGCCGCTTCCGGCTCGCGGCGCTCATAGACCGCCACCCGGGCCCGGGCTGCCTGAAGCCCGAGCGCCTGCCCCAAGCCCTGCGCGCGGCCGATGTGCTCCTGGATTTCTCCGCGCCGGAGGCCGCGGCGCGTTTCGCTGGGCTCGCCGCGGCGGCGCGCAAGCCGGTCGTCGTAGGCACCACGGGCTTCGACTCCGCCCAACAGGCTCGGCTCAAAGCCGCCAGCCGCCGCATCCCGCTCTTCCTCTCCCCGAATTTCAGCCCCGGAGTCCATGTCCTGGGCGCCCTGCTCCAGGCCGCGGCGTCCTCGCTCCGGGACTATGATATCTCGATCAGCGAGACGCACCATAGCCTCAAGAAGGACTCCCCCTCCGGAACGGCCCTGCGCCTGGCCCGCATCGCCGGGGCCGCCCGCGGTGGCCGCGCGCCCACGGTCGTCTCCCAGCGCATCGGCGACGTGGTGGGCGACCATACCGTCACCTTGGCCGGACCGTGCGAGCGCCTCGAACTGACGCACCGCGCGCATTCGCGCGACGTGTTCGCGCAAGGCGCCCTGCGCGCGGCCCTCTGGATCGTCGGCAAAAAACCCGGGCTCTACGACATGCCGGACATGTTCCCGGCCAAGTGACGGAGCCTCTAAATAGCGATGCCTGAATGCCTGCTGCTGCTGGGCGCCAACCTGGGCCGGCGCCGGGAAAACCTGCGCCGCGCCTTGCGCTGGCTGGACCGCATCCCCGGCGGGAAGGTCCTGGCCCGCTCCCGCCTCTATGACACCGCGGCGGTCGGCCCAAAAGCACCGCGCTATCTCAACATGGCCGTGCGCTATCGCACGGCGCTCTCGCCCATGGGGCTTCTGGTCGAGCTCAAGCGCCTAGAAGCCCGCGCGGGCAGAAGGCCTGGCCGCCGCTGGGGCCCGCGGCCGCTGGACGTGGACATCCTGGATTACGCGGGCCGCTGCCTGCGCAACCCCTGGTTGTGCTTGCCCCATCCCGACGCGGCCAGACGCGCCTTCGTCCTGGCGCCGGTCTGCGACTTGGCCCCGGATTGGAAGCCGGCGGGACGGGCCACGGCCGCCGCGCTCCTGCGCCGCCTGCGGCCCACGCCGGAGGAGGTCCGGCCGCTGCCATGACCATCCTTGCGATCGTCGCCGTCATCCTCCTGATGCTGGCGCTCGGGGTCCTGGCCATCGGCTGGTGGGGTTCCAGCCTGATCCTGCATCCCCCGAGGATGAGCGCCCTGTCGGTCTTCCCCGAGCACTTCGGCCTTCCCTACGAAAGGGTCTCCTTCCCGACGCAGGACGGCCTGGTGCTCAAAGGCTGGTTCGTTCCCTCGCGCACGGGCGATACGCGGACCGTGCTCATGTGCCACGGCTGGGGCGACAACAAGGGCGAGCTCCTGGCGGAGACCTATTTCCTCAATTCAGCCGGCGGCTTCAACCTATTCTACTTCGACCACCGGTCGCATGGCGAAAGCGGCGGGGAGTTCACCACCATCGGCTGCCTGGAGGTCTTGGATTTCCGGGCCGCGATGGCCTACCTAAGGAAGAACAGGCCGCAGTGCCTGTCGCGCCTCGGCGTCTTCGGGCTCTCCATGGGCGCGGCCGTAGCCGCCATGGCCGCGCATGAATGCCGCGAGATCAAGGCGGTGGCCTTGGAGAGCCCCTTTACGGACTACCGCCAGGTCGTGCGCCGGTGGAGCTGGAACCACCTGCGCGTGCCCTATTTCCCGCTCATGATGGCCGCCCTGTGGATGCTGCGCCGCCGGGTCGGCCGCGACGACGTGGATACCTACAGTCCGGTCCGCTTCGTCTCCCGTCTCGCGCCGAGGCCGGTCCTGGTCATCGGCGGGGACGCGGACCGGCTGATGTCTCCGGACGACGTGGGCGAGCTTTTCGCCGCCGTGCAGGAGCCCAAGGAGCTTTGGATGGTGCCGGGGGCGTCGCATGGGAAGTGCCGGGAAGCCGCGGGCGCGGAGTACGACCGGCGGCTCATCGATTTTTATGGGAAGTGGCTGTAGGACTCACGGTTTTCTTCCTTTGACATTTGGACCTGTAGAATTCTAGTATCACCGGTAGGCAAGCCGCGCAAGCGGCGCAGATCAAGGAGGCGCAATCACTTATGAATAGAAAGGCAATCCGGACCATCGGAGCTCTCGCCCTCGTCGCGATGCTCTCGCCCCTGGCGTCCGCCGTGGACTGGACCGGGGTCAAGGAGGTCGGAGGATTTCTAGGATTCACTCATTACGGCACCATCGTAGACCCTGCGATCGCGACCCAATCGCAAGGGATTTCGTTCTTTTACGGCGTTTCGCCCCGGCTGCGCATCGGGGGAGACCTAGGCTTCATGGTAGCCAATTCCGGAAAAGACCCAGGGACTACCGATATCGGGATGATCATCGCGCCGGCGCTCAACTATGATGTCATCTCGAAGCCGTCCGGCAGCCTCTACCTGTCGGGCCGCCCGCTGAACTTCGTATTCCAGAACGTCTCCGCCGGCTCGAGCAATGCGTGGGCTTTGGGCATCGCCAACGTCGGAGCCGGAATCGAAGCCAAGATCTCCAAGGACTTCGGAATGTTCTTCGAGGGAGACGTCTTGGACTTCGGCATCAAGGGCGGCTCGGGCGCCTCCACCAGCACGAACTTCGGCTTCCTGTTCTTCCCCGCGGTCCGGTTCGGCGCCAGGATGTATTTCGGCGGCAAGGCCTAAACGCCTCGCGCAGAAGACCCACAGTCCCCGCGGGCCGCGCTTCGCGCGGCCCGCGGTATTTCTGCCCACGAATGTTTTCGTTTGACAATACATTCTGCTCTTGTTAGGATACCGCCCATGGCAGACCAGAAACGGCGCCGCTTCTGGGTCGATCCCCCGCTCCAGCTCCAGATGCTGGCCCTGGCCATGGTCCTTGTCGTTGGCAGCGTCTTTCTGGTCGCTTACAGCGTCTTCCACGGCCTGGAAGAATCCTCCCAACTGAGCCACGAACTCTTCCATTCCCTGGACTGGGTCCGAGAAGCCCTGCGCGGACCCGTCATCATCAGCGCCGCCATCTCGGTCCTGGCCAGCGCCCTCATCGCTTTGGTCTGGTCCCACCGTTACGCCGGCCCCTTGCGCGTGCTCGCCGCGGCCGCGGCGCGGCTGGGCAACGGCAACTTCTCCGTCCCGGTGCGCATCCGCAAGCTGGACACGCACCAAGAACTGGCCCAGGAGTTCGCGCAGATGCAGGAGCGCCTGCGCGGGCGGCTCGCCGCGGACCTCAGCGACCTGAAATCCGCTTCCGCGGATATCAGCGCGGCCCTGGCCGAACTCCCCGAAGCGGGCACGGCCCGCCGCCGCGCCGAGGAACTCGGCGCGAAGATCGACTCCATCTCCTCGCATTACCAGCTATGACCGTGGTCGCGGCCGCATGGCTGAGCGTGCTCCTGCTCCCTGCTGCGGCCGCGCCGCAGCCGCAGGCGCAGACCGCATCACCTGCAGCGGAGCGCCCGCCCGCGCCCGCGAAGGCGCCGCCGCCCTCTCCCGGCCAATGGCTGTTGGACACTTTCGGAGCGCAAGGCGTGGAGGCGCTCCAGGCGCGCGGATATATCGTCCTCCAGGGCAAGCCCGAGGCCTACCGCTTGCAAGTCGTGCACTGGAAATCCTTGGAAGGCATCGCGCGCAACGCCAAGGCCGTGGCGCAATTCTCCGAGTCTCTCGCCAACATCAAGCTCGACCGCGACATGGCGCTGCCGGGTCCTCTGCCGTTTTTGGCCTTGGGCGAACTCCCCCCCGAAGGCCTGATGACCGCTGAACTCCACGCCTTGCTCGATGCCATGTCCGCCTTCCATGACGAATGGCCGGCGCTGGCCTCCGCGCCGAACCATGCGTCGGCCGCTCCGGCTCCGCCCGCGAGCCCCGAGCCCAACCTCTTCGACACCCCGTGGGGAAAAGCCTTCGCGGACCAGACCCATGCCGACCTCATGGCGGACCCGCAGCCGGCGGTCAAGCCCTATTTCGACACCTACCTCAGCGGGCTGCACCCCGCGCCCGGAGTGTCCGCGCATTTCACCGCTTATGTCCGGGAGCGCTACCAGGTGGACGTCTCGTCGCGGCTGGCCGCGGACCGGCGCTCGGGCGAGCCTTCCGACGCCCTGCGCGCGGAACTGCGGCGCTACCTCGGCGACCAGAGCCGCTGGCACGCGCTGGCGCGCATCCGCCGTCAGATCGACGAAATGGGGAAACGGCCCGCCGTCGCGCGCGACCTACAGCGCCTTGAGGCCGTGGCCGCCGTCTTCCGCGCCCGGCCGGAGCTGCTCACCGAGCTCGAAGGCGCGATCCAGACCGCCGCGCCGCCGGCGCCCGTCCCCGAACTGGCATCGGCAGGGCTGCACCTCGAAAAGCCGCTCCATCTCGGCAGGCACGAACTGGGAGACACCGCGGTGGTCAGCGGGGGATACTGGATCGACGGCCTGAGCGCCGGCGCCAGCGTCGATATCGAGGAGACGACCTTCCGGGAATTCCGCGGCGGTCTGCGCGACGCGCAGTCCCGGACGGTCAGACGCGGCAATGGCGGCCCTTACGGCTTCTCCCGCCGCATCGAGCTGGACGGCTCGGACAGCTTCACGTTCCGTTCCGTGATATCGGCTCCTTTCGGGAACGCCGTCACGGAGAGCCTCGCCATCCCGGTCGCCCAGGAATTCGAGCTCGCTCTCCTCAAGCTCGCCGCGGCCGACAATCAGAGCCTCGCCTGCGACTTCAAGGGCGCCTCCGCCGCCTACGCGAGGTTCGCGGAATCGCTCGCCGGCTCCGCCGGCGAGAAGCCGCAATACCGGGAGCTGCTGGAGACCGCCCGTCTGCGGCAGGCGCAAGCGGAGGGCGACGCCGGGCGGCTGGCCGCGGTGGAAAAAGCCGTGGCCGCGGCGCGCGCCGAATCCGCGCCCGAGACTTGCCGCTACGACCCGCAAAGCACCGACGCGGCCATGGCCATGGCTCGCGCGCTGCCCGCCGGCTGCGACCGGCGCACCTCCGAACTGCGCCGCCTGCGGGAGATCATCGCGCGCCGCGCCGCGGATCAAAAGGCCTTCGCCGCAAACTACGGCCTGGCCGCCCTGCACTGGACGGCCTGCCGGTTTGCCCTGGCGGCCGAAGACCTGGCCCGGGGCCTGGCCATCCTCGACGCCGACCCCGCGGCCCGCTGCGGCAAGGCTGCCGCGGAAGCCCGCAGGTCCGAGCTCGACCTTCTGGCGGTGCGTTCCGGCGAGCTTTGGCGCGCCAAGTTCGCAGAGCAGCTGAGCCTGGCGCCCACCGAACCCGTTGCGGCCGAGCGCCTGGAGCTGCTCCGTCCCATCATCGCGCGCATCGGCACATTGAGCCGGCCGGCCTGTTTCACCACCGAGCGCGAAAAGGCGGAGAAGCTGGCCAAGGCCGCGGGCGCGGCCATGGTCCTGCCCGACGCCGTCGCCGCCAAGCTGAGCGCGGATCCCGGACTCGCCGACGTCATGGCCGATGTGACCGCGCAAAGACGCAAGCTGGCGGCCGAGACCGCGGCCCTGCGCAGCAAAGAAGCTAAACAGGAAGCCCCGGCCCATAAGCCGGCCGGCGCGGCGGAGGACGGCCCATGAGCCCGACCGAACGACGCGCCGCCCTGGTGCTGTGCCTCCTTCTGGCCGCGGCGGGATCCGGTCGCGCCGCAGCGCCGAACGCAAACCCAAGCCGGCCGGCGCGGACAGCCAAGCCCCCGGCCGCTGAAGAGTCCGCGCCAAAGGCCGAATCTCCCGCGACCGCCGTCCCGGAGACCGCGCTCGCGGAACTCGGCCTCTCCCTGCGCGACGGCGAGAATTCCGCCGCGGTCCTTTCGGTCTGGCCCGATTCCGAAGGCAGCGAACTCGGCGTGCTGCCGCAGGACCGGCTGGTTTACCTCAACACGGCCGCCACGCATTCCCGCGCCGCGGCCGCGCAGGCCTGGCGGGCTTGGGACCGGAGCTCGCGGCTATCCGCGGTCTTGCTCAGGGGCTCACGCACCGTGCCCGTGCAGTCTCCGCCCCTCGGCGAGGAGCCGGCCTTCGTGCGCGGGCCTAAGGAGCTCTCCCTGGCCGAGGACCTGCACCGGACCGAGCGCCAGGAGCAGGCCGCCCAGGCCGCCGAATGGGCCGTGGCTCACGCCCCCCCCTTGCGGGTCCTCATCCCGGCGCGGCAGAGCCTGTGGATACGCTTCCCGGCCGGCATCCCCGAGACGGCCGCCGCCAGCGACGTCCTGGAGGGCGAGGTGACCATGGCCGTGGCCAACGACGCCAACCTGGATTTCCTTTGCGTGCCGCCCCGCAGCGCGGTCTGGGGCAAGGTCGTGCAGACATCGGCGAGCGACGGGACGCGGGCTCTGCGCATCCATTTCTTCAAAGCCGCCCTCTCCGGCGGGCACTTCGTCCCCATTTCCGCTCGCCTCACGGACGCGGCGGGAGAGCAGACCTTGGTCAGGGTAAGCCCCGGCGGGACCTTGGTGGTAGGCGATTCCGTGGCCACCGACCCCAAGAAGAGGCGCCGCCGCCTTCTGGAACCCGCGGTGCGGCTGCGCCTGGAGCTCTTGGAGCCGCTCGTCATCACCGAACCCCCGCAGTTCTATTCCGCCGGGCCGGGATTCTGGATCCGGACCAAAGAAACGGAAACGGGCCGGGTCTTCGAAGTCACGCATCTCATCTCGGGCCGCTCGGCGGAAAAAGAGGGGCTGCGCGTGGGAGACCTGATCACCGAGATCGCAGGCCGGGCCTCCGGGAATCTGGATTTCAGTTCGGCGCTGGCCGCCATCTACGGCCCGCCGGGAACCGCCGTGCAGGTCGCGGTGCTCAAGCCCGGCTCCGCAGAGTCCGAGGCGCGGACCCTGGAACTCAAGCGTGGAGTTCGCTTCACGGACGGTGTGGAATCACCGTTGCCGCTGCCTTTCGAAAAAGCCGGGCCGGCAGCCGACTAGCTCTACCCGCGCCAAACTCGCCCCGATTCAATAGGCGTCCCAACGGCGCCCGGCTGAATCTGCGTGCGTGCAGTTGACGAAGACTCCGCCGAAGTCCTTGGATGCGGGGTCGTCATAATAGCCCCAGCCTCCGGTATCCGGCGCCGCGGCCGACCCCTGGCGCGATTGATTCTGCACCTGGTCGATCAAGGGATGGTACGGAGGGACGAGCGCAAGCGGCACCTGCTTCAGGTAGCCGCGGCTGACCAATTCCGACAGGTCCTTTGGGAAGCGATGGCGCCGGCCATGGAATCCCTGCAGAGCCTGGCGCAGGGAGGCCAGGGAGGCTCGCGTCTGGGTTTCGGCGACATTGGCAAGGGCCGTGCCGGTCATTGTGGCAGGCGCCACAGGATTGGCGGCCGGACTGGAAGCGGGCGCTCCAGCCGTCTGCAGGGCGGACTTAGCTTGCAGTATCCGTTCTCTTAATCCTTGGCAAAGAGGTCCAGAGGCGCCGCAGGCTCCCTCAGTTTCGCTTATAAAATGCTGCGCGCCGACGAGATCCCCCCCCGAGGCGGCCTGGGATACAATAGCCAGTTCCAGAACTGCCTGCGCATAATAATCCGCCTTGGCAACGCCATCGACGATGGACACCACGCCAGACTCCCGCGCGGGTCCAAGAGCCTCCTCCAGGAGCCGCTTCGCCCCCCAGGGATCGCCCGCCTGCATCATCTGCCGCGCCAATCCCCACTTGGCAGCTGGCACAAGCGCCAGCGCCTGGCGCGCTCTAGGCGCGTGAGCCTGGCTGGCCTTTTCGAAAAACCGCAGGGCCGCCGCGAAATCCCTGGATTTCATGGCCTCATTGCCCAGATTGATGTTGGCCAAAGACAAGGCCACGGAGGCTCCTAACCTTATGCCTGCATCCCGAGTGTTTTGGAGCGCCTGCTCCGATAGCGCGGAGGCCGCGGCCCAGTCGCGGCGGCGCTCCGCAGCCTGGATCTTTTGGAGTTGGATAAAGTCGGGTCTAAAATACGGCAGGAGGATTTTCCCCGTTACGATATTACTGACGGCCATACTCAGCACAAGCACGGCACTCGGCCCCCACTTGGGGCCGCCGACGATCCTGCTGCGGCGGAAGAAAAACAAGAACCACCAAGGGAAAAAAGGCATGAGCCATAGCCTTGTGTGCCTTGCGTCGTAACCACATTCCCGCAGATGCCGCATATCCCGAGCGGCAAGCCAAACGATGAGGCAGCAACAGATGAGGAACGCAATGAACCCCTGCAAAAAAATGGCCAGGCTGGACGCCAGCAAGCATCCGTGAATAATAGACATGAGCAATGGGGAAAAAGCAATGGCCCATACCAGACGGTTGCTCACGGGGCGATGAGCATCAGGGGCGGTTATAGCATTCATGCCTCAGAATAACACAAATCCGCAACTGGTCGCCAGCGGAAACAGCCTAGCGCAGCTTCTTGAGCATCTCACGGGCATCCAGGACGTCCTCGGCATATTCCCCCGGGTCGGCAGGACTTCTGATGGTGAATACATGCTCCAGGACGGCCCGCGCCTGGTCCGGCCGGCCCAGGTCCAGATAGGCCCGCGCCAACGCCGTAAAATGTGCCGCCTCGTCCGGCTCCAGCCGGGCGGCGGTCTCCAGTTCGCGCGCCGCGGCCTTCTTGTCGCCGCCGGCGAATGCCGGGATCTCCCGCAGCATCTCACCGAGCACGTGGTGCGCGCCTCCGTTCTGGGAATCGAGTTCCAGGACGGTGCGCATCTCACGTCGCAATGGCCCGATGAGGAACAGGGACCGCAGGATGCCGCGGGTCTCACCGCGCCGGCCCATGGCGATGCCAAGCCAGTAATGCGCGTCGGCCTCGCGCGGAGCCAAGTCCACGGCTCGGCGCAGCACTTCCTCAGCGCGCGCGTAGACCGCGAGTTTCCCGACCCGGTCCGCGCGCAGTTCGCCCTGCCGCACCAGGCAGCGGCCCAGGCGCCACAGAACCTGGGGATCCGCATCGGCCACGCGGGCCCTTTCTTCCAAAAGGACGACGGCGGCGGAGAGGTTGGAACCTTGGTCCCTGTGAAGATAGAGACGATCGGCCTCGGCCAGGATTGCCGCGGGCGCCGCGCCGGTCGCCTCCGCGGCCGCAGGACCGGCGGCGCACATCAAAGTCAACGCGGCCGCCGCCAGGGAAATCATATTCTAAATATACCACAACTGCATTAGACAGTTCCCGCGCAAAGTAATAAGATGGGGCCGTGGGCGATCGTTTCGGGCGCGATAAGTGGGCGTTCTGGGCATTCGCCTTCGCCTTAGCCGCGCTCCTGGCCGTACCCTCCGCGGTCCTGCTGAGGTGCGTCCATTCCTATTATGATTTCCTGACCGGAGCCGCGCCGGGGACCATCCGGCCTACGCAGGTCGATTTCCTCGACCGCGGGCGCGGCGCCGCGCCTCTGGCGGAGGCCAACCTCCATTTCGTGGAGTTCAGCCTGCGCGCACCCCGGGCCAAGTCCGTTGAGATGATCGGGGACTTCAACGCCTGGAAGGCGGGGACCCTGCCCCTGACCCGCGGCCGGGGCGGGGTCTGGGAGATCATGCTGCCCTTGCCGGCGGGACGCTATCACTATCTATTCCTCAAGGACGGCCAAGCGCAAACCGACCCCCGCGCCGCCAGCAGCGCAGGCGCGGATGACAAGAAAACCTCGCTGCGAATCGTGCCGTAAGAACCCGGCGCCACCAGGAAAACAGGAAGCCGGTTGGCTTGACACTCCCATAGCCGGGGTGTTATGCTCTGAATAGAATTCATCCTAGGAGGTCTCACTCGATGAAAATGACCAATATTATGTTAACCATCGCGGCGGCTTGGCTGACCACGGCCACCGCCTCGGCGCAGGTGAACCCGCCCGCCCCGATCAACCCGCCGGCCCACCAGCAGCGTATTTCGGGCGGCCCCTGCAAGGCGGACGTCGAGCAATTCTGCAAGGACCTCAAGGGCCCGGAGATCGGGAAATGCCTCAAGGCGCACGAGGCAGAGCTCTCCCAGCCTTGCCAGAAATGGCAAGTGGAGCTGGCGAAGCGGCGCCAGACGAGAGTGAATTTTGCCGATGCCTGCAAAGGCGATCTGGACAGGCTCTGCAAGGATGTTCCGGCGGTAAAGGGCGGCAAAATCAAGTGCCTGCGGGAACACCAAGATGGACTTTCCGACGCATGCAAGACCGCCATGCCTAAGGGCCGCAAGCCCGCGCCGCAGACGGCTCCCCAAAAACCGTAACCCGGCGGCCTAATCGACGCAAGGGACGGGTGGCCTTGATTCCCGCCCGTCCCTTTTCGCGTCGCTCTTGACTGGGCCGATTCCACCTGCAATAATCGAGCTATGGACCAGACCACTCCTCGCCGCAGCAGCTTGGGCTGGGCCTTGCTGGCCGCCTTGGTTGTAGGCGGATCAGCCGTCGCGGTGATGATGTATCAATTGGCCCAGAAGGAAAAACCTGCGGCCGACGCTTCTGGTTTCGACATCGCAAAAGCCGATGAGAACCGCAATCCAGCGGTGGGCGGCGCGCTGACGCGCGGGCCGGCGCAATCCGGCCTGGAAATGGTCAAGCCAGGGGATGTGGGCAAGATGAGCGCCGCGGCCCTCCCCTCCGCCCGCCAGACGGCGAAGGATTTCACCGAGGCCATCCACCAGGCTGAAGCGCAGGTGCAGGCCCTGGCCATGAGCTATACCAAACGCTTTCCGAGCATCGCGCAGTACGGCCGGGATTGGATGCGTTATCCCGACCTTAAAAAGCTCAACGACCAATACATGAACGACCACAATCCGATCAAGTTCCTGCGCGGACTGGCCCAGGCCAAGAACTTCGGCCGGATAGTCGCCAAGTATGCGGCGGACCCGGCCATCCAGTCCTTCGTGAAGGAAAGCATGTCGCAAGCTCCGCGCGAAGCCACCAGCTCCGCCATAGGCGTGCTCAAAGAGGACGGCCTCGTCAAGGATCTCGTCTCCAACACCGCATCGGCCTTGGGCCTGCCGCCGGTCATGACTTCGGGCTTGCTGGACGGCGGCAAGGTGGATCGCCAGCAAGTCATGGGCCAGATCATCCAGGACCACCCGGAACTGCAGCAGTCACTGCAAAAAGTCGAAGAGCCGAATAGCGCGCAGCCGAATCCCGCAACCACCAACAGCCGTTGAGCCCTGCCAGGCCGCTATTAATTGGCTATGCAGGAGTTGCCGGACTGATGAGTCCCGACCGCGCAATTCAAAGCGGTAGAGCCGCAGGGCGTGGTGTTGCTCGTGGAGGAACTCCCTCCGCAGCCGGCCATCATGCCGGCCCCGGCCTGATCGCAGGTATCCTTGCTGAAACAGCCCGCCGATCCGGCCAACAGCGCGAAGAAAACGAGAGCGATGATCCTATTCATGGAATCCCCCGATGGAATCAAGAGTAGTTTATGGCCTAAAGGGTTCGCTGTCAATGGCTTCTTCTTTTTTTTATTCATTTTTTACCTTCATCCTCTCATCTTATTGACGCGGTTACGACATAATGAGTACGCTTCCCAGGCCCACCCATGAACCATACCTCAGTCCTCCGCACCCCCCTCGACGCCGCCAAATTCACATGCCGTGGCGTGCGCCGCCTCCCCTTCGCGTCCGGCGCCTACCGGACCACGCGCAAGCAGTCTCTAATACAATCGCCAGTCCTCAGTAGTCCCGCGCCCTTCAACGAACTCGTCGGTTCCTGGAACGCCCTGTTGCCGCCCGGCGCCAAGCTGGTGATGGAAGCCCGGGCCCTCGTAGGCCGCGCCTGGACCCCCTGGTATCTCCTCGGCTCGGCCACAGGCAGGCCGGGCAGAAGGCTTGAGTTCAGTTCACCAGATTCCCAGGCAGACAAATACGGCCACGTCGACAAGGACACACTCATCCTCAAGTCCCCCGCCCACGCATTCCAGTACCGGCTGAAATTCACGACCCCCAGCCGGCCCGCGACCCTGCTCCTGGCGGCCGCCACCATCTCGGATTCCCGCGAAAGCCCCCCCCAGCCGCCGCCCTGGAAGCCCGGCCCATGGGTCCGGAACCTCCAGGTGACCGGAAGATCCCAAAGAACCGCCCCCGAAGCCTATCAAAACGATATCTGCAGTCCCACCTCCGTGTCCGCGGTCCTGGATTACTGGGGCACCCGCCGAGCCATTGTGGACATGGCCGACCGCGTGCGCGACCGGACCACGGGCGACTTCGGGAACTGGACCTTCAACATGGCCGCCGCCGGCGCCCTGGGCCTGGAAGGATTCGTGGCGCGCTTGGAATCCCTGGACGACCTTGCGGCCGAAGTCGCGGCCGGCCGACCGGTGGTGGTCAGTGTCGGCTTCGGTCCCGGAGAGTTGCGCGGGGCGCCCATAAAAAAGACGGCCGGCCACCTCATGGTGGTAACAGGGTTCACCGCGCAAGGAGACGTCATCGTCATGGACCCGGCAGGCCGCACGGCCCGTCAAACGCGGCGGGTCTACCGCCGCAGCGAATTCCATCGCGCCTGGCGCGTCAACAAGCGCGGCCTCGCCTACCTGCTCTGCCCCCTCGTCAAGGGCTGCCGGCTCACCGCAGGCGTCCCTGCCGCTGACCTCCGCCGCGGCCGCGGCAGCCCTGGCCGCGTGTCCCAGCTACTCTACGGCGAAAAGGCCACGGCGCTTGCGGCCGCGGGCGGCTGGATACGGGTCAGCGCCGATGAACAGGCTCATCTTGACCGCGACGGCGTCTGGCGCGGTTATCCCGGCTGGGCTCGGGCCGCAGAATTCTCGGGAGCCCTGGCGCCGGCCGCCCCGGCGACCGCGCCGGCCCTTGCCGGCCCCGCCCGGCGCCGGCTCATCCTCAAGACCGCGGAGTCGTTCCTGGGCTTGCGCTATCGCTGGGGCGGACGATCGCACATCCAAGGGATGGATTGCTCCGGACTATCCAACCTGGCCTACAGGGCCGCCGGCCTGGACCTGCCGCGCGACGCTCACGATCAGCACCTGCGCTGCCGCCCCGTCAGCCGGCGTGGGCTCAAACCCGCGGACCTGGTATTCCTGAGCGCAGGCCCCGGCTCGCAGCGGATCACGCACGTCATGATCTACTCAGGCGGCGAAGAACTCATCGAGAGCCGGCAGACCGCCGGCAGGGTCCTGCGCTGCACATTCGCCGACCGTTTCGGCATCCCGCTGAGCGGCCTGGAATCCGGGCAAACCGTGACGGATAATACCTCGGCCCGGCCGCGGCGCCGCAGAATCTTCTTCGGTTCATGCTTTTAGTAGAATAGCGGCATGTCACACATCCTTTTGCCTGTTCTCGCCGCGTTCGTCAGCTTCGGCCAGGCCGCCGCCGCGGACGGCTCCCTCTACCCGCAACGCCCCAATGCCCCCATCATCGTGATTTCTCCACCCGAAGGCGCGGTCATGCCGCTTGCGGAAGGCGAATTCATCCTCGGTTCGGTCTCGGACCCCTCCGCGCCGCTGCGGATCAACGCGGCCACCGTGACCGTACACTCCAATGGGGCTTTCCTGGCTTGGCTGCCCATCAGCATCGGGTCGTTCACCTTCCAATGCCAGTTGGACCTGAAGAGCGGGACCACCTCCTTCGCCCGCCACATATTCGTGACCGCGCCCGCTGCCGTCCTGCCGGCAAAGCCCTTGGCCATCGAGACGGACTCCCTTTGGCCCAAGTCGGACACGGACCTGCGGCCCGGCGATTGGCTCGCCTTCCAGATGCGTGCAAGCCCGGGCGGCCAAGCGCAATGCCGGCTCGGCAAGCGGGACTGGCAGGACTTGCGCGAATCCGGACCCGGCCTCTATGAAGCCATGCAAGCGGTCAACCCCGGAGACTCCGTCGCGCCGGCTGCGGTGGAGTGCCGCCTGCGGTCCGGTTGGACCTCGGTCCGGGCTTTCAGCCGGGCGCGGGTTTCCCTGTCTTCAGGCCCCCCGCCGATAGCGGTAGTGAAGAACAACGCTACCCTGCATTCCGGGCCCGGCGGCGGCTACATGGCTTTCCCCTTGCCCGGCACGCGCCTGGCCTTGGCCGGCCGCGTCGGCGGGGAATACAAGGTGAGCCTGAGCCCCACGCTCGAAGGCTGGATCGATACCAAGGACGTGGAACTGCTGCCCCCGGACGCCCCCCTGCCACGGGCCGTGACAGGGTCGATGCACACTTCGGCTTCGGAGCATGGCTCCCAGATTCACATCGGCTTGACCGAACGGGTGGCCTACACAGTTGACGAGGAGGGCGGGCTCAACGCGCTGACCCTGCGCCTGTACAACTGCGTCGGGCACACCAACTGGATCGTCTACGACGCCAAAGACCATTTCGTGCAGGAACTGCGCTGGAAACAGGAAGCCTCGGGCGTGGTGGCAGTCACCATCCGCCTCGATCCCGCCCGCACCCTCTGGGGCTGGCAGGCCTCTTACGAGGGCACGACGCTCCGGCTCGACCTGCGCCGCGCCCCGGATCTGGCGCCGGCCCCGGCGTCCCCGCTCAAAGGCCTGCGCGTGGTGCTCGACCCAGGGCACATGCCCTCGGCCCCCGGCGCCACCGGCCCCCTGGGGACCCGTGAGATGGACGCCAACTACGCCATCGCGACCGCGGCGGCGGTCCTGCTCACCCGGCGCGGAGCCCATCCCGTGCTGACCCGCGCCAGCGGCAATGACGAGGTCGGGCTGGCGGAACGGCCGCGCCTGGCGACCGAGCGCAAGGGCGACATATTCGTCAGCATCCACAACAATGCCCTGGGCGACGGCGACAATCCCTTCTCTCGGCCGCGGGGCTTCGAAGTCTTCTATTACCATCCCCACAGCCTGGCGCTGGCGCGGCAAATGTACGCCGCCTACTCCAAACGCGTCCCCTTGCCTGGCGAAGACTTGCGCTTCGGCAACCTCTTGGTGGCGCGCCTTTCAGCCATGCCGGCCATACTCGTGGAAAGCGCCTACATGATCATCCCGGAGCAGGAGGAGAAACTCAGCGAGCCCGCTTTCCGCGGCATCTTGGCGGAGTCCCTCGTGGCCGGCGTGGAATCATTCCTCGAGGCTGAACGCGCCAAACAGCAGGCCGGCCAGTCCGCGGCCCGTGCAGCCGCCGGGACCGCCTCTAACAAAGCCCCGGCGCACGCCGCCCGCAAGGTCAGGATAAAGAAAAAGTCCTAGGGCTAATAGTTGACCGCGCACCTTCCGTCGCCGTGGTGGCTGCTGGGCATCCCGCTGCTCTGGCTGGGCCTACGCTGGTTCGAGCGCATCAACGTCTACTTCCCCAGCCGCAGGATGGAAGGGGATCCCGGCCTCATTGGCTTGGATTTCACAGACCTGCGCCTCGCCTCCGGTCTAGGCGGAACGATCCACGCATGGTTCGTTCCGCTGCGGCCGGAGAGCCCTGTCGTGATCTTCTGCCATGGCAACGCGGGCAACATCAGCCACCGCATGGACAAGCTGTTCATCCTGCGCCGCGCCGGGGCCTCGGTGCTGATGTTCGACTACCGCGGCTACGGACTCAGCCCGGGCCGGCCTAACGAGCAGGGAACCTATCAGGACGCTGAGGCCGCGCATCGTTGGCTGGTCGAGGACAAGAGGATCCCGCCCGAGCGCATCGTCGTCCACGGAGAGTCGCTGGGCGGAGCAGTGGCGATGGAACTGGCATTGCGGCGCAAGGTGGGAGGCTTGATCCTTGAAAGCACCTTCACCTCTATCGTGGAGATGGGCCGGCGCCTCCTCCCGTTCTTGCCCGTCAAGCTCCTGGCGCGGTGGCATTACGACAATCTGGCCAAGGCAAAGAAGATCTCGGTCCCGGTCCTGGTAATGCATAGCCCGCAGGACGATATCGTCCCCTTCGAGATGGGCCGCAGGCTCTACGCGGCAGCGCCCGAGCCCAAGACTTTCGTTGAGCTGCGGGGAAGCCACAACGAGGGCTTCTTGGATGCCGGGCCGGCTTATGAAGAAGCCATCGCGCAGTTCTTATCCCGCTTGAAGCCGCGGGACTAGGCTGCGGAATCGCGCGCGGGGGCCGCGCTCCCCGGCAGGGTGAAGTGGATGTGGCAGCCGCCTCCCGGCTCACTCTCGGCCCAGATACGGCCGCCATGAAGCTCGACGATATCCTTGGCGATGCCCAGCCCCAGTCCCAGCCCCTTGAAGGCTTTTCCGGGCGCAGGGTCGACCTGATAGAACCTCTCAAAGATGCGGGCCTGATGCTGCAGCGCGATTCCGACGCCCGTGTCTTCAACGCAAAAATGCACCTGGCCGCTTTCCGAAGCGGCGTGCAGCCGGACCCGTCCGCCCGGCGCCGTGAACTTCACGGCGTTATCCAGAAGATTGCACAGCACCTGCATGATCCGGCCCCGGTCCACCTGAAGGACGATCGCTTCACCGCCCTCCCAGGCAGATTCCAAACGCAATCCTTTGGAATCGGCTTGGCCGCGGACGAGGGCCGCGGCCTCCTCGATCAACTCGGCGGCGCCGACGGGCTGGAGCTTCAGATCTATCTTGCCCGAAGTCAGCCGAGCGGCTTCCACGAGCTGGTTGACCAGATACTGCATATGCTCGGCCGCCTTGGTCAGGTTCTGGGCGCACGCCTTCTTCTGCGGCGGCAGAGCTCCGGCCTGGTCTTCCAGCAGGAATTCGGCATAGCCCATGACCGTGGTCATGGGGCTTTTCAGATCGTGCGAGACATTGGCGAGGAATGCGGACTTGAGCCGGTCCACCTCCTGGAGGCTGGCCATCTCGGTGCGCATGCGGAGATTAAGGATCTGCAGCGCCTGGGTCGCGCTCTGGACCCGGCTGTCGAGCTCACGGTTGAGCTTCTCCAATTCCTGGTTGCGCAGACGCAGTTCCTTGGTCAAGCGCTGCTTCTCCAAGCCCCGCTGCATATGATTTCGGAAGGTGCCCGGGTCGCAGGGCTTGACCAGGTAGGTATAGGCGCCGTGGTGCAGGGCGTCCACGGCGGATTCCAAGGAGCCGAAGCCGGTCAAGGCGATGCAGATGACCTCCGGATTGCGCGCGTGCGCCAGGCGCATGAGCTCGAATCCGCTCATCCCCGGCATGACCAGGTCCGTTATGACCAAGTCGAAACGGTGCTGGTCCAGGAATTCACTGGCCTGGACGCCGTTGGTGGCCGAGTGGACCTCGAACCCGTCACCCCGCACGATGTCGACCAGGAAACGGAGATCCTCCGGCTCGTCGTCCGCGATCAAAACGACTTCTGTGTTGGCCATGGTCAATCAGGCCGCGGAGGGCGCATCGACGCCCGCGGCATGCTCCAGCGGAGTGCAGGATGCGGCCGCTTCCGGATCGCCCAGCGACAACAGCCAGTTCAAGGCCAGGGCCATCACCGTGCCGAAAGCGATCCCCGCGATGTTGAGGCCGCGGACCGAGAAACCTTTGATGCCCAGCCCGGTGGCCACTATGATGGATGAGCCGGCCACGATGAGGTTTCGATGCCGGCAGAAATCCACCTTCGCATCCACCCAGATCTTCGCGCCCATGATCGTGATCAGGCCGTAAAGCACCAGCGTCACCCCGCCCAGGACCGGGTTCGGTATGGACTGGATGACCGCGCCGAACTTGGGGCTCACCCCCAAGACCATCGCGATGCAGGCCGCCATGACGAAGTTGTAGACGCTGAAGACGCGCGTGATGGCCATGACGCCCATGTTCTCGGCGTAAGTGGTCTGCGGAGTCCCGCCGCCCAGCGCCGACACCAGGCTGGCCAGCGCGTCTCCCAGATAGGCGCGGCCCAGGTGCGGGCTGAGATCCCGGTCGATGCAGGTGGAGATCGCCGCGATATGCCCCTTGTTCTCCGCCACCAGCACCACGAAGATCGGCGCGATGATGAGGACCGCGTGCCAATTCCAGGAAGGGGTTTGGAAAGGCGGCATGCCGATCCAGGCCGCGTTGTGGATAGCGGCCACGGCGGCGGGATCGAGGCGGCCCAGGGCCGCGGTCAGGCCGTAGCCCACCACCACCCCGGTCAAGATCGGCAGGAGCCGGATGAAGCCCTTGAGATAGACGGAGACCAAGGCCGCGGTCAGGAACGTGGCGCCCGCTATGGAGAGCCGCATCAAATCATCCCAGCCGCGGATGGCGCAAGCCTCGTTGAGCGAGTTGGCCACTGCGGACGAGGCCAAGTTGAGGCCGATGATCGCCACCACCGTGCCCGTCACGACGGGAGGCATGAGCCGGTCCACCCAGCCCGAACCCCACTTCATCGTCACGATCCCGGCCAAACCGTAAAGCAGGGCGGCGGCCGCGATGCCGCAGAGCGCGAGGGGGATGTTCTCCGCGCGCCCTCCGGTCACCGCCAGCACCGGGCCGATGAAGGCGAAGCTCGAACCCAGATAGCTGGGCACCTTGCCGCGCGTGGTAAAGATGAAGATGAGCGTGCCGATGCCCGAAAAGAAGAGGGCCACCTGCGGATTGAAGCCCATGAGGATAGGCGCCAAAACAGTGGCGCCGAACATGGCCACCACATGCTGAAGGCCCATGGGAATGAGCCGGGCCAAAGGGATGCGGTCTTCGGGCATATACAGCGGGCCGGTATTCATCATTCCTCCTTCAAACTCCCCTCTTGGGGCAGACGGCGCGCAAAGCGCAAATCGGACAGTCCGGCTTTCTGGCGAAGCAGACCCGGCGGCCGTGCCAGACCATGCCCTGGCTGAAGAATATCCAGTCCTTCTTAGGAACGAGCTTCATGAGGTCCCGCTCGACCTTCTCCGGCTCGGTCCGGTCCGTCAGGCCGAGGCGGAAAGCCACGCGCTTCATGTGCGTGTCCACCACGATGCCGCTGGCCTGGCCAAAGGCCGTGCCCAGGATGACATTAGCCGTCTTGCGCGCCACGCCTCTGAACTCCAGAAGGTCCTCCATCCGGTCCGGCACCTTGCCGCCGTGCTTGGCCGCGATGACCTTTGCCGTTTCCTGGATGGACTTGGCCTTGGCGCGGAAGAATCCAGCGGAGCGGATGAGCCCCTCCAGCTCCGAGATGGTGGCGCCGGCATAGTCCTGGGCCGTGCGGTACTTCAGAAAAAGGGTTTTGGTCACGAGATTGACGCGCCGGTCCGTGCACTGGGCGGAAAGGATGGTCGCGACCAGGAGTTCCAGAGGATTCTTGTGGACCAACTCGCAGTGCGCGTCAGGGTAAAGCTTGTGCAGGCCCTGGAGAATGGCCGCGACGCTCGTCTTCCGCTGCATCATTCCGCCCGGCCGGCCTCGCGCACCTGGATCTGGCGTCGGAACACCACCAACCCCACCGGGGTGATCAGGGCCATGAGCCCGATGATAAGCCATATGGTCTGAGAGTGCCGCGGGCCTACGGCCGGGCAGTAACGGCTCAAGAGCAGGCCCGAGAGCGTCCCGGCGAAGAGCTTGGCCACAAAAAAGGGCAGATAGGAGAGGGACATATAGGAACCTTCCTGGCCTTTGGGCGCGATGGCCGCGGTGTATTCGTAGAGGCGCGGCGTCCAGAACACCTCTCCCACCGAATAGGCGCAGACATAGAGAAAGATCATCACGTAATACGGGTTAACGCCGCCCCGCACTCCGAGCCAGGACCGCGCGATGAGACGTCCAGGCAGGCCGTCGGCCATGGGCTGGAACCAGGCCGGCGGGACCGCCATGAGGAACACGGAGCCGGCCGCAATGCTGGTGCCCAAGAGCACCATGCGGTAGGCGGAGACCTTCTGCGTGAGCGCGCCGACGAAGGGCACGAGGAGAATGACCACGATCGAGTTGAGCGACCAGAGCCGGCCTATGGGAGCGCCCTCCCCCAGTTCGCGGATGCCGAACTTGGGATAGGTGTAGTACATGTGCAGAAGGACCAGGCGCACCGCCACGACCAAAGAGAGGAAAGCCAGGAACCTGAAGAAGGCGGGCTGCCCCCACAGGCCCCGGAAGATGCGCGCCGCGTCGCGCAAGGCATCGCGCACCATGAGGCCGACGGACTGGAGCAGGCCCGCGCCCGGGTGCTTAGGCTGGTCGGGACTGATCCGGACGCCCTCGTCGGTGGCTTCGACGCCGTCGCGCAGGCCGAAGTACATGACGACAAGGTTGGGGACGGTGATCAAGAAGCTCAGGAGAAAGAGCGTCCGGTAGGAGCTCAACTGCACGCCCAGCAACGGCACGGTGAAGCGGCCGTATTCGCCCAGGCCTTTTCGGACATAGTCGAAGATCCAGGCGCCGGCCAGGAAACCCGCGTTCATCATGGCGTAGAAGATCGCATAAGACATGGAGCGCTGCGCCGTGGTGGAATAGCGCCTGACCGCTGCCACCATGACCGGAGTCATAAGGGCCTCGCCCAGGGCCAGAGGCAGCAGCCCGGCGCCGAGGACCAGCCATCGGGTCATGGCGAAGGTGAGCACGCCGCGGGCAAAGATGCAGACGCCGAAGCCCAGCAAAAAGGCCTTGCGCAGGCCGATGGCGTCCACCAAAGAACCGACCAGGACGGTAAAGAGTGTCATGGCCGCGGACCATGCGGCGACGATCAAGCCGGCGCGGGTGTCGGAGTAGCCGAGGTCGCTGGAGAGCCAGAGCACCAAGGTGGAGTTCATGATGCCGTAGGCGAGGATGGCGAGGAGCTTGGCGCCGAATATGATCCAAAGCTCCCGCACGGCGCCTTTGAGCACGAGGAACCTGCCGAAGACGGAAGCCGGGCGGGACTGGACCATCAGCGTCAGTCCAGCCAATCCTTCTCCTGCAGCTTGCGGGGCAGATACCTCTTGGTCAGATACTGGAAATCCTTGTTGGCCAAGGCATCGAGTTCGAACTTCAAGCCCACCTGGAGCATGTGCTGGATCTCCTTCTGCCACTCCTTCTTCTGGAACCAAGGATAGTTCAGGAGCTCCTTGGCCCGGCCGATGTCCTTGTCGTTGAGCTTGATGCCCACGTTGCGCGGCAGGCCGTAGCGCTCGGGATCGCGGCTGGAAAGCCCGATGAACTTCGCATCGGGGATGGCCATGCGCTGGCTTTCGAAGGCCAGGTTGATGGAGCCCTGCTTGACCACGGAATAGATGTAATACCCCCACGGGTCGTTGTCCACGAGCACGTAGACGGGCAGCTTCTTCTCGTCGTTGAGGCGCCGCGCCAGGCGGCGTACGCCCCGGGGCGGCTGGCCGTTGCCGGTCAGGAGCACGCAGTTGTACTTCTTCCAGAACTTATCCTCGGCCAGCCGGTTCCACTGCGTCCCCTTCTCGACCAGGAGCACGAAGTCCGCCGTGCACTTCTTGATCTGCACATACTCCGGCTCCACGATGGAGGGCACGGAATATCCCCCCTTGCCGAGCTTCGCGCAGTCCACGGTGTCGCCGTCGTCGAGCACGGTCAGAGGGCCGATCACGGTGCCCGCGTTCTCCGCGCGCACGTGCAGCTCCTCGCGCAGGGCTTCCAGAGCCACTTCCAGGTCCTCGATGAGCGGGTCGGACTCGTTCTGGCCGTCGAAGGTGTTCTCGTGGGAGTCCGCGATGGTGTGCTTGGCGCGGTAGTAGATCTCGCGCAAGGAGGTGGTCAGGTCCGCGCGCTGCAGTTCGGCGAGGGCGTCGCCCACCAGCATGGTCTGCATGAACTTCTTGGCCATGCCCACGTTGAAGAAAGTCCGGGCCTGGGTGTTGGAGCCCATCTCGATGATGCGGCTCCTCTGGTTGAATTTCACATTGGAAAGCGAGCGCACCGGTATCTCGATGGAGGGGTCCTTGCCCCGCTCGGCCGCGCGGATCACGAGATCCGCGAGCCCCACGAGCTTCTTCTCGACTGGCGTCGGCTTGCCCTGCGTTCGTGCCATGGCGTTCTCCCGGACTACTTCTTGCGGCTCTTCCCGGCGGCCCTCTTAGGCGGCAAGGCCGGCTGGGCCTTCTTCCCGGCTTCCGGCTCCGGCGCCGCCAGCGGAGCCGGCGCCTCTGCCGCCTCAGGGATCTCCTGCGGGACGTCCCCCTCCACGCCCTCGGCCGTCACGATGATGGAGTCCGGCAGGCCCTCGGGGCCGCCCTTCTTGCCTAAGATCTCGTCGGTCTTCTCGCCGCCGGTGCGCTTCATGGCGATCTTCATGAGCTGGCCTTTGAGCTTCTCGGCCGCCAGTTGGCCGCCTTTTAGACGCTTGCAGGCCTCGGCCACCTCCGCGATATAAAGCTCGAAGATGTTGCGGCGGTGGTATTCGTGCTTGGCCTGGGACTGGCGCTTGAGGAAGATGCCCAAACGCCGGCCGCACTCCTGCATGGCCAGCTTGATCTCCTTGCGGATCTCATCGTAGTCAGCGATGGCTTCCTTGGACTCGCTGGTAAACGGCACCCACACCGAGGCCATATGCACGAAAATGACCATGGGGCCCGCGGGAAGGGCGCCCCGGGACTGCGCGACGCCGTAGTTGCGCCAGGATGTCTCCAGGACCGCCTGGAAGGTGACGCAGGCCGCCTGCTGATAAAGCAAAGGCACGCGGTTGGCAAAGCGCATCACGCGCGCCAGCTCCGCGTCCGCCTCCTTATGCTCTCCCTCGGCCAAAGGCGCGGATTCCACGGCCACCGGCGCGGCCGCGGGGCCTTTCCCGAAAGCCAGGCCGGCCTCGATGACGAAGGGGTTGCCGCGGTAGACCGCCGGCGGACGCGTCACGGCGGTGTAGAAGTCCGCCTTGATCTGCTTGTAGAGCCCGGTCAAGATCGCTTTTTCTCCGATGGGCGACAGGCAATTCGTGGGCGGGGCCATGATCTTGGTCGCCTGGATGGCCTTGTAGAGGCGTTCCGCGTCGGCCCCCATGATGTTGCGAGGCTTCATCCTGGGCTCGAGGCCTGAGGTCCGGCAGATTTCATCTGCGACGCGGGGAGAGACCCGGGAAAAATCTCCGGAAAGGAAGCCCGAGAGCCAATGGCTCTTGGTGTCGTGCAGCATCTTGAGCAGGATGCCGAACTCGATGCCGTAAGGGTGCGGCTTGATCTCGCGCGGCGGGGTGGGCAGGGTATGGTAGGTCCGGGGATAGACCTTGGTTTCCCCCTCCGGGGTCACATAAGTGATCTTGGCGTGGGGATTGGCGATGGCCGTTTGTTCCAGATACTCATCTATGGAGGCGCGGCCCTTCTGATACCGGCCCTCCAACTCGATGGTAACCTGAGTCCCCCGATGATTTTCCCATTCGATCTGCTTCTTCTCCAAAATGCGCGGCTCGTTGGTCTTGGTGTTGATCTGGACCTCGAAATAGTGGGCGGGAGCCTTTTCCCCGGTGCGCGAGATGATCTGCACGGGCCGGCCGGTGGTGAGCTGTCCGTACATGCCGGCCGCCGAAATCCCGATCCCCTGCTGGCCCCGGCTCATGCGCAGGCGATGGAACTTGGAGCCATAGAGGAGCTTGGCGAAGATGCGCGGTATCTGCTCGCGCACGATCCCCGGGCCGTAGTCCACCACGGTGACCTTGAAACGCGTCGCCTGGGCGGCCGTCGCGGTGACGCCATCCGCCGCCGCGACCTCCACCTTGACCAGGACCTCGGGCAGGATGCCCGCCTCCTCGCAGGCGTCGAAGGCGTTGTCCACCGCTTCCTTGACGCAGGTGAGCAAAGCTTTGCGCGGGCTGTCGAAGCCCAAGAGGTGCCGGTTCTTGGTAAAGAACTCCGACACGGAAATCTCGCGCTGGCGGGACCCCATCTCCACGGCGGTCAAGCCAGCGGGCTTGGCGGCCCGGGGCGGGGCAGCCGGAGTAGGCGGCGCGGCTGGAGTCTTCACGGCGGGTGCGGGCGTATTCTTCTTCATGTCGCGTACTCCCGGCCCGGCCTGCGGCCGGGAAGACAATCTACCAAAATGCCAGGGGGCGGCACCACCGGCGGCCGCTGAAACCGCTGCTTGTTATTGTATAAGAGAATCTAATAAATATAAAATCCCTAAGCGCCGCCCATCACGCGGCAAGGAGAACGAATCGCATGCGCTGGCTCTGCGACTTCCTCAACTCATCCATCGGCAAGAAGATCTCCGTGGGACTGGCCGGCCTATTCCTCTGTGGCTTCCTCGTCCCCCACCTGCTGGGCAATCTGCTCCTGTTCGTGGGCATGACCCAGTTCAACGCCTACGCCCACTTCCTGCAGGCCAACCCCCTCACCCCCGTGGCTGAACTCGGGCTGCTGGCACTGTTCCTCCTGCACGGCACCGTGGCCCTCTGGGCGCGCTGGCAGAACTGGCGCGCGCGGCCGGTGGGCTACGACATGGTCGCCTCCAAAGGCGGCCGCACCATCGGCTCGCGGACCATGACCTATACGGCTTTCCTGGTCCTGGCCTTCATTGCCCTGCATGTCGCGATGTTCAAGTACGGCTGGGGCAGCGCGTTCCGCGATGAAGAACTTTTTCAGAGGGTCATGGCCTTCTTCCGCAACCCCTGGATCGCGGGGTGCTATGCCCTGGCCCTGATCGGCCTGGGGCTGCATCTGAGCCACGGCTTTGAGAGCGCGTTCCAGACCCTGGGCGTCAACCACCCCAAATACACGCCGTTCATCAAGGTCCTCGGCGTGCTCTTCGCCGTGGCCGTGGCCGGCGCCTTCGCGGCCATCCCGATCTGGGCCTGCTTCCTCGGAGGTGCAAAGTGAGCCTGAAACTCGACGCCGGCATCCCGGACGGACCCGTAGACAAGAAGTGGGACAAGCACCGCTTCGCGCTCAAGCTGGTCAACCCCGCCAATAAGCGCAAATTCGACGTGATCGTGGTAGGCACGGGGCTGGCCGGCGCCTCGGCCGCGGCCTCCTTGGCCGAACTGGGCTATAACGTCAAGGTCTTCTGCATCCAGGACAGCCCCCGGCGGGCGCATTCCATCGCGGCCCAAGGCGGCATCAACGCGGCCAAGAACTACCCCAACGACGGCGACTCCGTCTGGCGGCTCTTCTACGACACGGTCAAAGGCGGCGACTACCGGGCCCGCGAGGCCAACGTCTACCGTCTGGCCCAGGTCTCCAACGCCATCATCGACCAGTGCGTCGCCCAGGGCGTGCCCTTCGCGCGGGACTACGGCGGGGCGCTGGACAACCGTTCTTTCGGCGGAGCCCAGGTTTCGCGCACCTTCTTCGCGCGGGGACAAACCGGCCAACAGCTCCTGCTGGGCGCTTACTCCGCCCTGATGCGCCAGGCGGGCAAGAAGCAGGTGCAGGTCTTCCCGCGGCGCGAGATGGTGGAGTTGGTCGTCGTCGATGGCGCGGCCCGCGGCATCGTGACGCGGGACCTGACGACCGGCCGGCTGGAGTCCCACGCCGCGCACGCGGTCCTGTTGTGCACCGGCGGCTACGGCAACGCCTTCTACCTCTCGACCAACGCCAACTCCTGCAACGTGGGCGCGGCCTGGCTCGCCTACAAGAAGGGCGCTGGCTTCGCCAACCCCTGCTTCACCCAGATCCACCCGACCTGCATCCCGCAGTCCGGCGAGCATCAGGCCAAGCTCACCCTCATGAGCGAGAGCCTGCGCAACGACGGCCGGGTCTGGGTGCCCAAGAAGAAGGGCGACAACCGGGCGCCCGGACAGATCCCCGAGGCGGAGCGCGACTATTATTTAGAGCGCAAGTACCCGACCTTCGGCAACCTGGTGCCCCGCGACGTGGCCTCCCGCGCGGCCAAGCAGATGATAGACGAGGGCCGCGGCGTGGGCCGCACGGGCCTGGCCGTCTATCTGGACTTCGCCGACGCCATCAAGCGCCAGGGCCAAGCCAAGATCACGGAAAAATACGGCAACCTCTTCGACATGTACCACCACCTGACCGCCGAGGACCCGTACCGGGCGCCCATGCGCATCTACCCGGCCGTGCACTACACCATGGGCGGGCTCTGGGTGGACTACAACCTGATGACCACCATACCGGGCCTCTTCTGCCTGGGAGAGGCGAACTTCTCGGACCATGGGGCCAACCGCTTGGGCGCCTCGGCCCTGATGCAGGGCCTGGCTGACGGATACTTCATCATTCCTTATACCCTGGGCGGCTTCTTCGCATCCAGCAAGCTGGCGAAGGTGGACACGAGCCATCCGGCCTTCAAGGAAGCGGAGCAATCCGCCGCCGGGCGCACCCAGCGCCTGCTGTCCATCAAAGGCAAACGGACTCCGGTGAGCTTCCACAAAGAGCTCGGCACTCTCATGTGGAACAACTGCGGCATGGGCCGCAGCGAGCCAGGCCTCAAGGAGGCTCTGGCCAAGATCCCGGCCATCCGGGAAGAATTCTGGAAGAACGTGGTCGTGACCGGCTCGGGGGCGGAGTTCAACCAGACCCTGGAACGCGCCGCTCGCGTCGCGGATTATCTGGAGTTCTCGGAACTCCTCGTGCGCGACGCGCTGGAGCGCCGCGAATCGTGCGGCGGGCACTTCCGCGAGGAGTCGCAGACCCCGGAAGGCGAGGCCAAGCGCGACGACGCGAACTTCAGCCACGCGACGGTCTGGGAGCACGCGGGCGAGGGCAAGCCCCCCATCGAAAACCGCGAGAAGCTCGAATTCAAGGACGTCGTGCCGTCCCAGAGGAGCTACGCATGAACGCTCAAGAAAAGACCATGGACGTCACCTTGCGGGTCTGGCGGCAGAAAGGCCCGGACCAGCCCGGCCGCTTCGTATCCTACGCGGCCAAGAGCGTGACTCCGGAAATGTCCTTCTTCGAGGCCTTGGACACGATCAACGAGGGACTGGTGGCCAAAGGCGAGGATGCCATCGCGTTCGACCACGACTGCCGCGAGGGCATCTGCGGGACCTGCTGCCTCACCATCGAGGGGCAGCCGCACGGCCCGGACCAGGCCGCGACCGGCTGCCAGCTGCACATGCGCGCCTACAAAGACGGCGACGCCATCACCATCGAGCCCTTCCGCGCCCGGGCCTTCCCGGTCATCAAGGACCTGGTCGTGGACCGTTCGGCCCTGGACCGCGTCATGGCGTCCGGAGGGTTCGTCTCGGTCAACACCGGATCGGCCGGAGAAGCCAACGCCATCCTGGTTCCCAAGGACAAGGCGGAGGCGGCCATGGACGCGGCGGCCTGCATCGGCTGCGGCGCCTGCGTGGCCGCGTGCCCGAACGCTTCAGCCATGCTCTTCGTGTCGGCCAAGGTCTCCCAGTTCGCCTTGCTGCCCCAGGGCGGGCCCGAACGCGACCGCCGGGTCCTGGCCATGCAGCGGCAGATGGACTTGGAAGGATTCGGCAACTGCTCCAATGAAGGCGAGTGCGAGGCGGTCTGTCCCAAGGAAGTCAAGCTCGCCAACATCGCGCGGCTCAACCGCGAGTACATCCGGGCGATGTTCTGGTCTCACGAGGTCCATCCCAAGGTGGACCTGGAAGGTCAGGAAGAATAGCGCCCGCCCGGGCGCCGGTCCTACCGGATCACGGCAAGCTTGCCGTTGGTGATGGTGTGGCTTCCGCCGGCGAACTGGAGCTCCACCTCGTAGAGGTAGACTCCGCTGGCGAGGTCAAAATCACTCCAGGCGAAATTATAGCCCCCGCCGACCGCAGCCGGAGACATCTCCTTCTGCTGGATGATGAAGCCTCTCACATTGAAAATCTTGACGTTTGCCCCCACCAAGGCGCCGCTGGGGACATCCGCGTGGAAAGTCAGAGGCTTGCCATGACCACGCACCCAAGGATTCGGGAATACATAGACGCTGCCGAAGGTCGGCGCCGCTGAACCGGCCTCCACGCCGAAGGTCAGGCCCGAATAGACACCCTGGTCGCCCGTGATCGACTGGACCACGAAAACATAGGAGTCGGCCGCCGTCGCTTCCACCGCGGCCGCGGAGGGCAGCGGCAGAATAAACCGCATTGACTGATCGCTTTCGACCACGGTCTGGACAATACCGGCCGAAGGGCCGTCATAGAACACCTGGTCGCCAGCCATGAAACCGCTGCCTTGCAGGGCAACCCTCAGGGCCATTCCGGACGCCGTGTCGGAACTGGCGACCAGTTCCGCGGCCGCATGGCTGACCTTCACGGTCATGCTAGAACTCGCCACACCGGATTTTACCGTCACCAGCATGGACTGCGCCGGCAGGCTCGCAGCGAGACTGAACGCCTTGAGGGTCAGGAGATGTCTTGTATCGTTCTTGAGGTTGGAGACATCCCAAGAGAAGCCATAAGGAGGGGAATCATTCATGGCCTGCAGCATCCCGTCCACGTAGAAAGTCACGCTGGAGACGGGGACGCCGCCCAACGCCATGGCCCGCACGTCCACGATGCCATGCACTATGGAATGGTGCACCGGATTGGTAATGACGACCTTGCCGCCGAGGCGACCGTCCGCGCCCTCGGTGCCCTCGGCGGCCGCCGGCAAAACCCCACCCCCGGCTGACAGGATGAGGACTGCGGCAAGGACGCACATCCCGATCCCGCGCTGCGCTCTCAAGAGATCCATATCTGGTCCACCTGTTTACTTGGTTCCCAACGTAGGGGCTTCGGCGCCCGCGCGCGGCCCCCCGAATCGGAATGTAAGATTAAGACGCTGCTCCATCCCCAGGTCGCCCATCGGCGCCATCGCATAATCCACGGTCACCAGGCTCAAGCGCAGGCCGATGCCGCCCGCCAGATTGACCTGCGTCTGGCCGGACAACCCAGCGCGGGAAAGGCCCCAGCTCCCGCGCAGAGCCACCCCGTTGAAAGGCGTTATTTCCACGCCCACGCTGCCCTGCGTCTGGTGGTCGCGCCAGGACTGGGTCACGCCGGCGGACAACTGAAACATCTTCTGCGGCTTGGCCGACAGAGCCAAAGTGGTGGACAAGGGCAAGGGCTCGGTCACGTCCGCATAGCGCAGCCCGCTGCCGATATTGCGCATGACCAGGCCACAGGTCAGAGGCAGGTCTCCGGAATTGACGGACGCCTGCGCGCCCAGGTCCGCGGCAAAGGCCGAGGCGCTGTAAGACCCGATGGTCGAATTGACATATTTGGCGTTGACCCCGACCCGCACCGGGCTGTCGGTTCCGTCCGCAGCGCCCCCGAAGCCGCGCCCGTAAGAGAGCCCGATGGCGGAATCCTGCGCATGGAAGGACCCCGTCTGGATTCCGGCGTCATTGCGGCCATCGATGGACCCGGAGAGCAATGTCAGATAGCTGACGCCCAGCGTGCCCAAGGGGGTGTTCTGGGCATAAGCCAGGAAGCCCATATTCATGCCGTCCATCTGCGCGCCGTACAGGGTGCCCAGCTCCTTGCCGGAGAGATGGGCCAAGCCCGCGGGATTGTCCGCCATGGAGTTGACGCCGTTATCCAGGGCGGCAACGCCGTCGCCGAGGGAGAGGGCGCGGGCATCGACCGGCATCTGGAGAAGCGCCATGCTGGTCTCCTGCGCCTGGGCGCCGGCCGCAAACGCGGTCCAGAGGCCGAGGACCGCCAAGCCGAGGCGCAATGTCTTCTTTAACACCTGATAGTATTGTAAGCGCGCTGCGTCGGAACCGCTAGAAGCGAAAGACCCAGCCGCAGATAGGCCCAATGGCCCCACATCGGAGCCATCGAACCTGCGGGGAGCCTCCCCCTTCTGCGTCCAGTTCATACCCACATCGCAAATATGCCCCCAGAATCTCGCAAATACAACTAAAAGACAATTAAAAGATGAATAAAATCTGGTTAAGGACATCCCATATTTTTTCAATAGTCGTATCATAAATCTATCCTGACAGGCTTGGCGATAGCAGCATATCTGGAACATATCTGGAATTTGATAAGATTCTTCTGGAATCGCAGACCTCCTGACATGAAAAATAAGAAGATATTAGTCACCGGCTCCTCCGGCCTCATCGGCTCCGAAGTCTGCGTCTATTTCAGCCGCCTCGGCTTCGACATCCACGGCATAGACAACAACCAGCGCGCGGTGTTCTTCGGCCCCGCGGGCGACACCCGCTGGAACCAGGAGCGTTTGGCGCGGGAACTGCCTAGTTTCACGCACCACGAACTGGACATGCGCGACCGCGCGGGGGTCTTGCGCCTGGCGGCGGAGCTGTGCCCCGCCGTGATCATCCACACTGCGGCCCAGCCCTCGCACGACCGGGCCGCCGACATCCCCTTCGATGACTTCGACACCAACGCCGTAGGCACGCTCAACCTCCTGGAGGCCGCGCGGCGGGCCTGCCCGGAGTCTCCCTTCATCCACCTCTCCACCAACAAGGTCTACGGGGACCTGCCCAACACGATCCGGCTCAAAGAACTGGAGTCGCGCTGGGACTATGACGACCCCGCCTTCGCCCAGGGCATACCGGAGACATTCTCCATCGACCAGTCCAAGCACTCGCTCCTCGGCGCCTCGAAGGCGGCCGCGGACATCATGGTGCAGGAATACGGACGCTATTTCTCCATGCCCACCTGCTGTCTGCGCGGCGGCTGTCTGACCGGCCCCAACCACTCCGGCGTCGAGCTCCACGGCTTCCTGAGCTACCTCGTCAAATGCAACATGGAGGGCCGCGAGTATAAGGTCTTCGGCTACAAGGGCAAGCAGGTGCGCGATAACATCCACGCGCAGGACGTCGCTGCCTTCATCCACGAGTTCGCCCAGGCGCCCCGCGCGGCACAGGTGTACAACCTCGGCGGCGGGAAGGGCAACTCCTGCTCCATCCTGGAAGCCTTTGCCTCGGTCGAGAAACTGACCGGCAAACGCCAGAAGCAAGTCTACGTGGACCAGAACCGCAGCGGCGACCACATCTGCTATTACAGCGACCTGCGCAAGATGCGGGACCACTTCCCCAAGTGGGACATCCGCAAATCCCTGGATGACATCATGCGCGAGATCGTGGAATCGTGGCGCGCGCGCTTGGCGGCCGAGGCGCGATGAACATCCTGCTGACGGGCGCCTGCGGCTTCGTCGGCACGACCTTGGTGCGCGAGTGGGCCCAGCGCGGCGCTGGCCACAAGATCTGGGGCTTGGACAACCTCTCCCGCGCCGGCAGCGAGACCAACCGCGACGCGCTCAAGAAGTTCGGCGTCCGGCTGCTCCATGGCGATATCCGCCTCAGCAGCGATTTCGAGACCCTGCCGGACGTGGATTGGGTGATAGACGCGGCCGCCAATCCGAGCGTGATGGCGGGCGTGGACGGCAAGACCAGCAGCCGGCAATTGATCGAGCACAATCTGGTCGGCACCTTGAACATGCTGGAGTTCTGCAAAGCGCGCCGGGCGGGCTTCATCCTGCTGAGCACCAGCCGGGTCTATTCCATCGCGCCGTTAGCCGCGCTGGCGGTCGAACCTGCCGGCCTCGCTTTCAAGCCGAGGGCGGACGGGCCGCTGCCGCAGGGCTTCAGCGCCAAAGGCATCAGCGAGGATTTCCCCACGGCCGCGCCGATCTCTCTGTATGGGGCGAGCAAAGCCGCTTCCGAGACTCTGGCGGTTGAATACGGACAGGCTTTCGGATTCCCGGTGTGGATAAACCGCTGCGGAGTGTTGGCGGGGGCCGGCCAATTCGGCCATGCCGAGCAAGGCCTCTTCTCCTTCTGGATTCACAGCTGGCGCGAAAAAAGGCCCCTGCGCTACATCGGGTTTGGCGGCCGGGGCTATCAGGTGCGCGACTGCCTGCATCCAGGCGACCTCCTCCCGGCTCTGGATAAGGAGATGGGCGATTCCGGCGGCGCCGGACCCCGCATCCACAACTTTTCGGGCGGTGTAGCGAACAGTATCTCCCTGGCGCAGCTCTCGCAATGGTGCCAGGATCGGTTCGGACGGCACGAAGTCTCCAACGACGCCGCGCAGCGGCCTTTCGATCTCCCTTGGATCGTCCTGGATTGTTCCCGCGCCGAGCGGAGCTGGGGCTGGAAGCCGGCCCGGAGCATCGAAGAAGTCCTAAGCGAGGTAGCCGATTTCGCGGAGAAGAATCCCCATTGGTCCAGCGTCTGCGCCGCCGGTTGAGCCGATGAGCGACGGCAATAAGACCGCGGAAGATTTACGATTATTGTCCGTGGTGATCCCGGCGCGCGACGAGGCCGGATGCATCGCCTCGACCGTGGAGCACCTCCACGTGGAACTGCGCTTGGCGGGCATCCCCCACGAGATAGTCGTGGTGGACGACGGCAGCAACGACGGCACCTGGGGCCTGCTGCAGGGACTGGCCGGGCGCATCACTGAACTGCGCCCGGTCCGCAACGAGGGCGAGCACGGTTTCGGACGGGCCCTCCAGCGCGGGCTGGATGCCTGCACTGGGGATGCGGTCATCATCATGATGGCCGACGAATCCGACGACTGCCGCGACGTGGTGCGCTATTGGCGCAAGCTCAACGAAGGATATGACTGCGTCTTCGGCAGCCGCTTCGTCCGGGGCGGCGGGGTCATAGACTATCCCCGCCTCAAGCTCTGCATCAACCGCGCGGCCAACCTCTTCCTGCGCCTGCTTTTCGGCATGAAGCTCAACGACACGACCAACGCGTTCAAAGCCTACCGGCGGACCGTCATAGACGGATGCCGCCCCCTGCTCTCCCCCCACTTCAATCTGACGATCGAATTGCCTTTGAAGGCGATCGTGCGGGGCTACTCCTGGACCGTGATTCCGATCACCTGGCGCAACCGCAGGACGGGCGAGGCCAAGCTGAAGATCCAGGAAATGGGCAGCAGGTACCTCTTCATCTGCCTCTACGTCTGGCTGGAGAAATATTTTTCCCGCGGTGACTACATGAAAAGAGCCCTGCGGGGCGCAGAGTCGGATCCCGCTCCTCACTTATAAGCCACAAAGCGGACTTTGATAATCGGTCCGGCTATGATAACATGATCGAAATGCCATCGGACGCTCCGGCGCCTTGACTTCCTGATTGATGGCGAAATAGAATCCTTGAGATGCCGAAACGGCGCTTAGGTCGTATGTTGGTCTGCGTATTGAGCCTGGCCTGGGCAGGGAACGCCCGGGCCGCGGCGCCGGCCAACCCCGAAGCGCCGGCCTGGGCCCTGGACCCCAAGGTCTTCGCGGCCGCACGCGAAAAATGCCTGGCGCAGACCCGCGCCGCGTTCCTGGACGGCAGCGGCCGATCCCCCCTGCCCACCACCGATTTCCCCGACAACTACGCGGTCTCCTTCGCCACGCAGACCGCGGAGCTCAAATCCTTGGCGGCGCAGACCGCCTATGTCCGGCTGGGGCGCGGGCCGGAGGACATGTCCACCTATGCAGACATGGTCGTGCACCTGGCCGCCCGCCTGGGCGTCGATCCCCCGGAATCCGCCCTCCCCATCTACCGCGGCCGCGCCCGGCCGGCAGGCCAAGCCCTCACCCCGCAGCAGGAACAAGGCTTTTCCGAGCTTACCGCCGCGGTGCGCGATCCCGGCTTCCGCCGCCGCGCCATCTACATCCCCGCCATCTTCGGCAAGCCCGCCTCGGCCCGAGTCGCCGCGCCCGCCGCGCTCCGCGGCGCCAAGGGCAAGCGCCGGCGTTCCCGCCGCGCCGTGGCGCCTCCCCCCGAACCGCAGGGCCCGCCCCGCAGCGTCCTGGAATCCATCGACTGGAAGCGCGCCGACGAGCTGGCCGCGGCGGCCGCCTCCGGCGCGGACGGCTGGAGCCGTAAGACGCGGCGCCGCCGCAAGGGACGCTGTTATGAATGGGTGCGCATGGCTTTGCAGAAAACGGGACTATGGACGGAGGAATTCCGCAGCGAAGTCTCATCCCGAGGCGACTCGCGCCGGCCCAGGCGCGCCTACAGCTTCGCCTGGGCCATGAACAAGATCGAATCCCGCATAGAGAAGGACCCTTTCATCGGGCGCCCCGCGCCCCTGCGCAGGCTCGACCTGCGCGTGGACCCCCTGGTCAAAGGCAGCATCGTGGTCTTCGACCGCAACGCCTGCGGCTTCAACTCCAGATCGGGACACATCGAGGTCATCACATCGATCGAACCCTTGCGCGCCTCGAGCTACAAATTCCATGAGGTCAAACTCGACTGCCTGGCCAAGGCCGCGGACGCCGGCCAAGTGCATATCTATGTCCCCCAGCGCCTCGACCCCTACCCCCCCAAGCCCGAACCGCGCCCGGCCGCCGCTCCCGCGCCCGCTGATATGAACCACGCGCCGGCGCAGGTGACAGCCGCGCTCCCGCCTCCAGCCGGAACGATCCCGGCCGCGACGCCTTGACCGCGTCCCGGCGATTAGACGTTGGATACCTTATACACCAATCTGTTAGCATTCTAAAGAGGTGCTTGCATCCAAGCCCCTTTCGGAGGCATGACATGCGCAATGCGCTATTATCGCTGCTCTTGCTGCTGCCCTTGACGGCGGCGGCGCAGATCGACGCCAGTTCGCAGACGACGGGCACCCGGCAGGAGCTCAAGGATCTGCAGGACCGGCTAGCGAAGATCGAAGGGGCTCCGCTGAAAACCTCGCTGTCGGCCTTCAACCCGGCCATGGGCATGGCCATCGACCTCGCCTACCAGCACATGAAGAACGACCAAGGCGCCTTCCAGCTCCGGGCTGCGGAGCTCAATGTGGAAGCGCCCATAGACCCGTTCCTCAAGGGCTGGGCCGTAATCACCGGCACCAGCGGCGGCACCACCACCGTGGATGTAGAGGAAGCAGCCCTGCAGACCACCTCCTTGCCATACAATCTGACCGTGACCGGAGGCCGGATGTTCGCCGCGTTCGGCCGCTTGATCCACTGGCACGACCATGAACTGCCCGTCACCGACCGCCCCCGCTCCATCGACTCCTTCGTGGGCGGCGAGAGCCGCGCCGACGGCATCGAGATCTCCTACCTGTTCCCGACCGATACCTACATCAACGCCACGGCGGGGATGTACGACAAGATAGGCGCCGACAACACGCGGCAGGATCCGGCCGGGATGCGCTCCCTGGACCAGTTCACCTATCTGGGACGCTTGAGCACCTACGAGGACATCGGGGACGACCACAGCGTGGAACTGGGCGTGGATTCCGCCTGGACCCCCAAACGCTTCGTGACCAGCGCCACCAACCCGGCGGCACAGACGCGCAAGGACACCTGGCGCACGCTCAGCGGCGTGGACTTTACCTACCGCTACCAACCGGCCCAGGGCAGCTTGTACCGCGGCGTGGTGTGGGGCACGGAGATCCTGCAGAACGACGAGCGGCGCTTCGATGCCAACAACAACCCCGCCGGCAGGGTCAACGCCTACTCAGGCTACTCCTACATCCAGGCCAAGATGGGCACTCGTCTGCGGCCGGGCGTTCTGGTAGACCTCGCCGAGGGCCTGGACCAGGCGCGCCAGCTGACCAAGACCTATTCGGGCTTTTTGACCTATGACGTTTCGGAATTCCAGCGCCTGCGGGTCGTTTACTCGCGGCAGATGGACAACATCCCGGGCTCGCGGCAGGCCAACATCGTCGCCTTGCAATGGACCGGAGTGCTGGGCCACCACGTCCATGGCTTCCGCGACCGCTAGGTGATGATGAAATTTATGCTCACGGAGAAAATGATGAAAAAAGAACTATTTGCCTTGACCCTGCTCCTCTTGGCGGTGTCCCTGGCGGCAAGGGCCCAGGCCGCGGGCCAGTTGCGGGTCGTGGCCACCGTGCCCGAGCTCGTCGACATCACCAGCCGCATCGGCGGCGGCCTGGTCAAGGTCGACGGCCTGGCCAAAGGCGCCGAGGACATCCATCAGGTGGTGATGCGGCCGAGCTTCGTGACCAAGCTCAACAAGGCCGACGCCGTGGTCTTCCTGGGCCTCTCGGTGGAGCACGCCTTCCTGCCCGGCCTCCTCGACGTGGCGGCCAACCCGAAGATGCGGCAAGATCCCGCCACTCAAGGCTGCGTCGGGACGGGCTGCATCGACACCTCCGAAGGCTTGAGCGTTCTGGAAAAGCCCGACACCCTCAGCCGAGCCCAGGGCGAGCTCCATCCGCAGGGCAACCCCCACTACAACATCGGGCCGGATCAAGGCCCCTTGCTGGCGCGCAACATCGCCAAGGGCCTTGCCCGGATCGACCCCGGCCATGCCGCGGATTACAAGAGGAACCTCAAGGACTACTTGGCCGAACTCGAGCCGAAGATCGCTCTGTGGCGCAAGTGGGTGGCCCCGCTCAAAGGGCTCAAGGCCGTTTCCTTCCACAAGGACGTGTGCTATCTTGGCCGCTTCACCGGCATCGACTTCGTGGACACCCTTGAACTCAAGCCCGGAGTTGCCCCCACGCCCACGCATCTGGAGGCGCTGGTCAGGGAGATGAAGGAACAGGACATCAAGCTCATCGTCCGCGAACAACAGTACGACCCCAAAGTCTGCCAGTGGCTGGCGGACCAGACCGGAGCCAAGATCGCGGTCATCGGCACCATGGCCAACGCCTTCCCCGGCGCTGAGACCTTCGAAAAAATCTCGGAGCGCAACCTCAAGGCCCTCCTCGCGGCCGTGGGCAAGGGCCCCTCTTAAAGAACTGTTATAATCATCCGCCGCCGTCAACCATGACAGAACCCCTCATCAAGTTCAAGCACGCCAGCCTCGGCTACGGCAAGGCCGCGGTCCTGGCGGGCGTCGATTTCGAGATCGCGCCGCAATCCTTCGTGGGCATACTCGGGCACAACGGCTCGGGCAAGACCACTCTGCTCAAGACCGTCCTGGGGTTGATCCCTTGCCTGAAAGGGCATTTCACCTCCTGCGGCGCGCAGTCCGGTCCGCCGCGCTTCGGCTACGTGCCGCAGAAAGAAAGGCTGGACCCTATCTATCCTTTGAACGCCCATGACGTCGTGGCCATGGGCGCGTACCGGAAGTTCGAGCTCTTCCGCCGCCTGCGGCGCTCGGACGGCCGCGATCTCGCCGCGCATTGCCTGGCCGAATGCGGCGCCGCGCACCTGGCCCGCAAGGCGTTCAGCGACTTGTCAGGCGGACAGAAGCAGCGGGTCCTCATCGCCCGCGCCCTGGCGGCCGAGCCGGAGGTCCTGGCCTTGGACGAGCCCTTGGCCGGCATCGACATCACGACGCAAAAGGCGTTGCTCAATCTCCTCGGCCATCTCAAGGAACAGCGCCGGCTGACCATCCTCATGGTCAGCCACCGCATTTCCGCGGAAAGAGGGCTCTTCACCCACGTCATCTGGTGCGACGAGGGCGAAGCCGTGCTGGGCCCCGCCGACGCCATGCTCTCCGGAGAAAAGCTCGGCGCGATCTTCAAGACCGAACTATGAGCCAGCTCCTGACCATGCTCAAGCCGGACTTCCTGCTCCATCACGCCCTCTACGGCAGCGTGGTGATGGGCTTCGTATGCCCTCTGGTGGGCGTCTATTTCCTGTTGAGGCGCCTCGTCTTCTGGGGAGTGGCCCTGCCCCAGGTTTCAGCGGCGGGCATCGCCTTCGCCTTCATGCTGCAGGGCTTCGGGGTCCACCTCTTCAGCGGGGCCGAGAGCCAGGAAAAGCACCTGGCGATCATCGGTTCGGTGCTCTTCACGGGCCTGAGCATCCTGTTTTTGGCCGTCCTGGAAAGGCGCGGCAAGGGCGTCTCGGAGGGGCGCCTCGGCGCGCTCTACGCCCTGGCTTGGGCCGCATCCATCCTCTTCGTGGCCTGGAACGCGGCGGGCGAGACCGAGATGCTGGGCCTGCTCAAAGGCGAGATCGTGGCCATCTCGGAGAGCGACTTCCACGCCATGCTCGACATCTTCGGCCTCATCGCCGCGGCCATGCTCCTGTTCCAGAGGGAATTCCTGCTCGTCGCCTACGACCGCGACATGGCCGTGACCTTGGGCCGCAACGTGCTGCTCTGGGACGTCATCCTCTATCTCATCGTCGGCCTGACGGTCTCGCTGGGCGTCATGACCGTGGGCCCGCTCGTCATCTTCGGCTTCCTGGTCGTGCCCCCCATGGCGGCCTTGCCCTGGGCCCGCGGCATGATGTCTTTCTCGCTCCTCGCCTCCCTCGGCGGCGGCCTGAGCGCCCTGGCCGGCTTCTATGTGTCGTACGCTTATGACCTGCCCCTGGGTCCGGTGGCCGTCAGCGCGGCCTGCGTCCTGTTGGGCGTGTCCTGGCTCGCCCGGGCCGCGGTTGGCCTCAGGAGCCGCAAGCCTGCCTCCAGCATCCTTGCCAAAGCCTGAGGCTATCGCAGCCTGCGGCGGATTCTAAAGGGAGGGCGCGCCAGGGCATGTCAAGTCATCTAAGAATGTTACCGAATAACCTGAACTTCTGGGGATAACATGAAGTCCTCTTCGGCGTGCTGCGCACGCCGAAGCCCGGCCCGCGTAGCGGGCCGGCAGAACCGCTGAGGCCCGCCCCGACGACTTCAGGCCCCACAGGGGCCAGCTTCAGGCAGCGGCCGCCCTACGCGGGCAGGTCATCATCGGCTGGAGGAATGACTGTCGGACGTAAAGCGGGGTGGCGTGGAGGAAGGATCCCTCTTGTTTTCCAAGTCCGATGGGAACCTTTTTCAGCTTCGTTCGTATCCGTTGAGTGGCTCATTACCGGGCCCGGGACAAGGATAAGGGGGCTTTGCACAGGGTGGTCCTCGACCACCTAGAAGAGTTCGCGGTGAGTCTGCGCTCACCCAGGGCCGTCCGCTCCAGGCCGCCGATGCGCGTGGTCAAGCATCTCCAGCGCTTCCTGGAGTGCGGCATCGTGCGCTTTGGAGCCATGCGGTTCCGCTGTCCGAGATGCGCGCAGTCCCTGTTCGTGGCCTTCTCTTGCAAGAGGCGGGGCTTCTGCCCGCATTGCGACGCCAAGCGCGCGGCCATCATCATGTCGGACGCCTCGGACCGTCTGCTGCCCGAGGCCGGCTACCGGCAGTATGTGCTGACCATCCCCAAACGCTTGCGCTGGTTCGTCAACCAGGACGCGGCCCTGCCCGGCGAGATCAGCCGCATCCTGGCCCGCGAGATCGAGCGTCTGCTGAGCCGGCGGTCGGCGGGCGCGAGCGCGGCCCAACTCCACTTCATCCAACGTGCGGGACGATCCCTCAACCTTCACCCGCACGTGCACGCGGTGGTCTCGGAGGGCCGCTTCAGCGCGGGAGGGCTTCTGGGCCGCGGGCTCAGGTTCCACGCGGCGCCGCCGCCGTCGAAGCGCGACATCGAACTCATGACCGAATCTTTGCGCCGGAAGATCCTCAGGCGCCTGCGCAGGCTCAACGCCATCCCCGAGGACATGGCCGAAAACATGCTGACCTGGCCCAACTCAGGCTTCTCCGTGCACGCCGAGGTGTTCGTGCCTCCGGGCGACCGCAAGGGCCTGGAGCGGCTGCTTTACTACTGCGCCAAGCCGGCGCTTTCGCCCATGAAGCTGTCGTATTCGCCCAAGAAGAGCCTGGTGGTCTACCGGAGCGAGGCGAAGAACGGGCTGGCCTTGCCTTTGTCGTTCGAGCCGGTGGAGTTCCTGCGGCGCTGGGGCCTGCTGATCCCGCCGCCTCGCAAGAACCTGCTGCGCTATTACGGGGCGTTGGGACCGAATTCAAAGCTGAGGCCTTTGCTGGTGGCCAAGGCCAGCCGGGGCGCGGCCAAGGCGCGGCTGCGCGCCAGGGTGGATGGGGTTAAAGAAGAGGTCAGCGCGAGCCTGCGTTCTTGGGCCGCGTGCCTGAGCCGCGTCTTCGAGGTGGACCCGTTGGTGTGCCCAAGATGCGGCGAGACCATGGTCGCGGTGGCAGCCATACTGAAGGACGCTGAAGTCACTAGGATACTGGAATACCTTGGTCTGCCGGCGGAATTCCCAACGGCGAAGCCGGCGAGGACCAAGCTGGCGGAGGTCATGCTCGGCCCGCCGGGGGACGAGTGCCAGCTCGACCCGAGAACCGATTTATACGAAGCAGTCGACGTTCCTCCGGCCGATGATTTCCACGCGGCTTCAGCGAACGGCAGTGAGCAGCACCGGACGACATAAGGAAATGCGTTGTCGTCCGGGGAGCACGGCTCTGCCTCGATGCTGGCCGCCTGACCTTTTGACTCCGATCCCGGAGTGTACTCCTATCGAATTTTAGAGTATGATAGCGGGCCAGGCTCCCTGGGGGCCTGAACGGGAGCATCAACTCACGCTAAGCTCGATTATGTTTCCCGGATTACGCGTTTATCCTCCCTACATTTAAAGTGTATATTTTACACTATGCGTTCATTAAGTGTAATCATACCCAATTATAACGGCGAAGGGCTTGTGCGGGATTTTTTACCGTCGGTGCTGGCCGCCATGGACAACTACGCCGGGCCCAAGGAACTAATTTTCGCGGACGACTGCTCCACCGATTCCGGCGTTGCCATTGCCGAACAGCTGGCTGCGGGGCGAACATGGTTTAAAACGGTAACCGCGCAAAAAAACGGCGGGTTTTCCGCCACCTGTAATCTGGGTGCAAGTAAAGCTATAAGCGAAATACTATTTTTCCTTAATAACGATGTGAAACTTGAGCCTGACTATTTCGCATCGTTCTCCGCAGTTTTCAACGATGAAGCCGTGTTCGCCCTGTCGCCCTGCGGCTACAGCTGGTACGACAATAAGCAGATTGACGGCATAAAAACCGTCGACTGGAAAGGCGGGTTTTTACGCTTTACCGGAAATATTTATAATGAAACGCTTAAACCCGAAGCCCAGTATTTATCTTTTTCGGTGCAGGGCGCGTATTTTTTTGCCGACCGAGCAAAATTTAACGAGCTGGGCGGGTTTGACGAACTTTATTCACCCTATATAATGGAAGAAACCGACCTGGCCTACCGTGCTCTCAAACGCGGCTGGAAAATAATTTACGGCCCGCAGTTTAAGGGATATCACAGAGTGGGTTCCTCCATCAACTCAAAGACGTCCCGCAAAACGCAGATTATATCCGCACGCAACCGGCTTGTTTTCACCTGGAAAAATATCCACAGCACTCATATGCTGGTATGGCACTTTGTATGTTTGGCTGTGCGGATGCTGGGTCTGTCGCCTGTGCAATGGCGTGGCTTTTTCGGCGCAGTGGGATTGCTGGGTGCTGTGCGCGAAGCGCGTTCGCGTGCAAAAGCGCAGGCGGTGCTGACTGACCGCGCGTTGCTTGATTTTTATTTGCCCTATTTTTCGGGCATAAGGAATAATCATGGGGTTTGAACAAACCAAGCGGGAATTTTCCGCGCTTCTGCGCGCGCAGACCGGGCTGATTTTCTTCCGCGTTGCGGAAGAGGAGCGCGGCCGGGAGATTTTGCGCGAAACCGCCAAAATGCTGGATATCCCGTTGTTTATATGGACACCGGCGCAGGGCCTTAAAAACGAGCTGGGTGACGCGCCCGTTTATTCCACCGCTAAAATTTTCGCCGCGCTGGACCATATTGCCGCAAGCGACAAGCAGGCCATCTATGTGTTCTGCGATATGGACACCTTTATACCGGATATTATCGTGCAGAGCAGGCTTAAGGAACTCTCCCGCAGGTTCAAAAGCATTGCAGGTGGTGTGATTATAATGGCCGGGCATGATATTACGCCAGTCGACGTTCCTCCGGCCGATGATTTCCACGCGGCTTCAGCGAACGGCAGTGAGCAGCACCGGACGACATAAGGAAATGCGTTGTCGTCCGGGGAGCACGGCTCTGCCTCGATGCTGGC
>Ga0118677_10001620_pt1 | contig 47215 bp, 35 predicted proteins | sample AliMusrvi5mmetaG_FD_86154 | JGI IMG/M metagenome (GOLD analysis project Ga0118677, IMG submission 86154) | reverse complement strand
GGCCGGCCGCTGGGAGACGAAACTTTCCTTGGTCGTCTGGAGGAAATGGTAGGTCGTGTCCTCAAACCCCAAAAACGCGGCCCAAAACCGAAACAGAATACGAATTAAGTCATGTGTCCCCTCCCTGTGATCGACGGTACTCCCGATCTAGGCCACAAACCGGGGAACGAATTCTGGCGTGCAAAGGCGCAAGCAGAGGCAGAAGGGCTGACGCAGAAGCAGTTCAATGATCGGATGAACAATCCCGATCTCTACCAACTCGAAGACCCGAGTAGCAACAGAAGTCACCGTTTTGAGCAACCAAGGTAGGTGAAGTCATGACGAACCTGATTGAAAGAGTCTTTACGAACGACATAGATGGATTGCGGGACAGTCTGGCTCAGGGTGCGGACCCAAATAAGCGAAGCGGCGATGGTCGAACTCCCCTAATTCACGCTGCAATCGACGGTAAGCTGGCAGTCGCCAAGTTGCTGCTTGACCACGGTGCCGATGTAAACGCTCAGGACGGCCTTGGTTACTCAGCGCTCCACTATTCGGCCCAGAATTACCTCCTTGAAATGGCGGCTCTTCTGATTGCTCATGGTGCAAAGGTTGATGCTGAGGACAATCACGGCAACACCCCACTAGCGCGAGCCGCATTCGACTCGAAAGGACGTGGGGCGTTGATTTCGATTCTGCTCAAAGCCGGAGCAGACAGAAATCATCGCAATAGGCATGGTCAAACCCCATTGAACTTGGCTCAGCTTATTGCGAACTACAATGTCGCGCAGTTCTTTGAGTAGATGGCGCACACCCCGAGCTATCATAGAGAGAAGTTTGGGGTCAGGCCGACGTTAGACGTTAGTGGATAATACACCAAAGCTTAGTGGAGGAAGTTAGGGGATGATGGATCAAAGCTTAGTGCCAAACGTCAGCACGACGCCAGTCTGCTCCCCCGGCAATCGGAAATGGAAGATCGAACAGACGGCCGCGGATAATGGTGTCTATCTCGACGAGCTTTACGGCTACAATGCCTTGAATGAGTTGACCAGCACCGCCCGCAGTCAACTCAACACCGCCCACGACGCTATTACTGCTCATGCCTCGCTGGCCGAAGGCTGGACCCTCGACGGCATGGGTAACTGGTCGAATTATTCTCAATCCGGCGGCGGAAGCACGATTAACCAGGATCGGAACACGAACGCCCTCAACGAAATCACGGGCTATAACAGCACCTCAGCCTGGGCCGTGCCATATTACGATGCTGCCGGCAACATGACGACCATGCCTCAGCCGGGCAATGAAACAGTCGATCTGACCTGTACTTACGACGCCTGGAATCGCTTGATCGACGTGAAGCACGACGTGACGGTGCTGGCACATTATTCTTACGACGGGTTGAATCGTCGCGTTACGGAAACGGCTGGCGGAAACATCCGGATCTATTTCTTCAATGCTGCCGATCAGGTCCTCGAAGAGCGCGTCGGCAGTTTGCCTCTGTCGCTGGGCGAAGGCCAGGGTGAGGGCGAATTCATCGCCGCCCTGCCCACTGATCGCCAGTACGTCTGGGTAGCTGTCCATTCTGTGGAGAAAATGACAATTTTCTGCCAAATCAAGAGCAATTACATGGCAGATTAGGCAAGATGCATGAGACAAATTGATCTTGATTTCAGCCGTTTTCAACATTTTTTCCACAGAATGGACAGCCACACATATGGGGCCTGCGTTACGTCGACGACCTGGTGTTGCGTGACCGCGACAACGGCACCGGCGGCAATCTCGGCAAGAGCGGTTCCGGACTCGGCGAGCGGCTCTATGCCTTGCAAGACGCCAATTGGAACGTGGTGGCCATCGTAAACACCAGCGGCGCGGTACAAGAACGGTTCTCGTATACCGCTTATGGAACCGCTACGGCCTTGAACGCCAACTTCTCAACATACAGCGGTTCAACGAACTTCCATTGGACCACGCTTTTCGCTGGCCGTGACCTGGACTCCGCCACCGGGCTCTATTGATGCAAATGCAACGGTAATGTTGTATACTGGATCTACAATCGATCCGGATAACGCAAAGCTTATCCACTACATCGCTTTAGACACGCATCCCTCGTGGTCGTGTTTCCGTAATCGTAGATAGAGTATTTTTTATCCGTACTGGAAACATGGTTTCGGCAACAGGAGGTGCAAGTTGTACGGCTGGGGAACAAATAGAGCACGAAATCCGAAATAAATTCAAAATTCCAATGATTATAATGGTGACAGACGATGGGCTTATTTGAAAAACTCAAGCAGGGTCTCAAGAAGACCGCACAGTTTCTCGGCACCGACATTCGCGACCTCTTCAAAAGCGAGGGGCAGTTGGTCGATGATAAATTCGTCGACCAACTGTTTGAAACGCTCATCAAGACCGATATGGGCGTCGAAGCCGGGCAGGAGATCGCCGATGAGATCCGCACCAGCTTCCGGGCCCGAGTCGTGAAGATGGATGAGATCCTGGAGCACATCAAGACCAAACTCAAGGTGATGCTGGCTCAGCCGGCCGACCCGATCCACCATGCCCCCAGCGGCCCAACGGTAATCATGGTGGCCGGCGTGAACGGGGCGGGCAAGACGACATCGATCGCCAAGTTGGCCGCCATGTTTCAGAGTGAGGGCAAGAAGGTTGTGCTCGGCGCCGCCGACACCTTCCGGGCCGCGGCGGTCGAGCAGTTGACCATCTGGGCCAAGCGATTGGGGGCGGAGATCGTCACCGGCGCGTCCGGCAGCGATCCGGCCAGCGTGGCGCATCGCGCCGTTGCCCATGCCCTACAGATCGGAGCCGATATCTGCATCGTCGACACGGCTGGACGGCTACAAACCCAGCAGAATCTGATGCAGGAGCTTTCCAAAATCCACCGCGTATTGGGCAAGCAGATTCCTGAAGCCCCGCATGAAGTAATCCTGGTCCTCGACGCCACCACGGGCCAGAACGGCATCAGCCAAGCCAAGCATTTCACCGACGCCGTGCGCTGCACCGGCTTGGTGCTAGCCAAACTCGACGGCACGGCCAAAGGCGGCGTCGTGGTCGCCATTCGCAAGACCGTCGGGCTGCCCGTGAAGTACATTGGCGTCGGCGAACAAGCCGAAGATCTCGCCCTCTTCGATCCGGACAAATTCGTCGATGCCCTCTTCGAGGACATGAAGTAAGAGGCGCCCCGCCTTTTATTGAAACACGTCTTGCGCAACCAAGAGCCATATTCTCTTCATCCGGGCTGCTCGATTCGATCTTCCTCGGCCGCTTTTTTCAATTTGCTCATCGCCCTACACTGGATCTGCCGGACCCGCTCCTTGGTTACCCCCATCACCACTCCAACTTGTTTCAAGGTCAGCGGTTTTTGACCGCGAGTCAGGCCAAAACGAATCGTGACAATCTGCCGCTCCCGTTCATCGAGTCGCTTGAGGATCTCCTCTACTTGCGACTTCCTCTGGATTTGAGCCGACTCCTTCTCATAGGGGTCCGCGCGGTCGTCTTCGACAGCGCCAAATGTCTCCGAGTGGTTGGTGCAAAAACGGCCCCGGAGCCGAAGCACGTCCGAGATCGTGCGGGCGAAATTCTTTATGATCGCCCAGCTTGCGTACGTGCTGAACCTGTTGCCTCGTGAAACATCGAACTTCTCCGCAGCTCGGATCAACGAGATATTTCCGTCACTGACTAGCTCAAAAAATTCCTCCGCCGGACCGACGTACCGCTTGGCAATCGAAACCACCAGCCGAAGGTTGGCGCGGATAATCTGGTTCTTGATCGCAACCGATTCATCGTACAGCTTCTCGATCTGGTCCATCAGGCGACGCTTGGGCTGCTCCACATCGAGTGTGTTGCGCAGCCTGCACGCCTTGTACTTGAGGTAGTTCATTTTCCGAAAGAGATGGGCCTCCTGCTCTTGCGTCAACAATGGCACCTCGTACAAGTTGGCAAGATACGCGGGCACGCCACTGGGCACGTGCAGCTTCTTCATCGCCAGATCGCTTTCTGGCGGCGGAAGCAAGACCTCACGTTCCCTCTTCTTGGAGCGGATGTGGACGAACTGTTCGCCACCCATGCAGTTCAGCGGCAACTCCATGATCCGTGCCGTACGCATCTCCCTAATGATACCGCAAATGCGGCTGCTAGTCCGGCAGTACCGCTGGGCCAGCACCGCCGCTGATTCGCCACGGCGATGCTGCTGGAAAATCTGCTGCTTCGTCTCGGTTTGCAAAGGCAGGCGAACGGGTGGGAAGATTGCCCCAACGGGACTCTCCGCGTCGAATCGAGCGAGCGAGTTATCAGTAAACATGACAGTTCCCTTATGCTGATGGATATTCAACCAACTTTAATGTCCATTTCGATCCTGATGAATACCTATTTGACCCCGCCTTTTCCTCGTTTGGTTCCGCTGCCGGCCGCTCGGCTCAGGGCTGGGGCTGCGGCGCTTTTGCCTTGCCGGACAAGTCGCCGACTTTCTTTTTGGCTTCTTGCCCGATCCCTTGCACTTTGTCCCTGGCGGTTTGCTCATCTTCGTGGAATTTTTCTTTGTCCACGGTGATCGTGGCACTAGGCATGTGGTTCGTGTTGTTCGTCGATAATGCGAACCAACCCCGGAAATACCCCAGGCTGGCAATGCCGACCACCAGCACAATGACTACAAACATAAAAGCTCTCATAACGATCCTCCGCATTGTTTAAGAAACATGGACTCACCCGTCATGCACGACGAGCGAAGATTGATTCGTGGCGAGCCTTTATCGCGCCGGTAAGCGAACTCGCTCCACCACGATGACTATCTCTATTTGCCCTTCTCCTTGTGTTTATCCTCGTTTGCCCCCGATGGTGGGTGAGCTGCTGGCGGTTGCGGCGCGGGCCGCTCAGCGCGGGGTTGCGGTTGCGGCGCGGGCCGATCAGCGCGGGGTTGCGGTTGCGGCGCGGGCCGATCAGTGCGGGGTTGCGGTTGCGGCGCGGGCCGCTCAGCGCGGGGTTGCGGTTGCGGTGCGGTCCGCTCAGCGCGGGGTTGCGGTTGCGGTGCGGTCCGCTCAGCGCGGGGTTGCGGTTGCGGCGCGGGCCGCTCAGCGCGGGGTTGCGGTTGCGGCGCGGGCCGCTCGATGTGCGGTTGCGGGCGAGGTTGCGGCTGTGGAGTATCGAGCGGAAGCCGATTTACCGTGCGTTGCTGCGGTTGCTCGAGTGATCGAGTCGCCCTCGGCTTGGCCTCGACCTTGAGATCCGGATTGGGAGCCACGTACATCCGTGGTGGAACATGATCCTTGCCGAGTTCAGTGTTTGGCCTCGCCACAATCGGAGACACAGGAAGTCTTCCGGTGGCCGGCGCGAATTTTTTTGCAGGTTGCGCGGCTGTGGGAGCCGCCGCTCGGCTCTCCAGCTTTTGTCGCTCCGCACGGAATCGCTGTACATCCTGCCCGTGCTGACCCAACTTCTGCCTCTCTAACGGATCGACCGCTTGGAATCGTAGCGGACCTTTTTGGTTCTTTGTGAATTGCGAATATGGGACGGCCAACCCTGGGCTTCTCTCTCTGGATCCCAGCGGTGTGGTGCCGAGTGCTCTTTGGGCCGTCCACGTGCGCGGGGGGCGGGCATCCTCGTGATCGCGTCGGTTCTGAAAGTCGGCGGCGATGCGGTGCTCCCACTGGCCATCCTGGCGATGCTGCCAGTGCTCGTGAGCGTAAATCGGATCGTAGCCGTAACGGCCGGAGTTGTACGAATACGAGGGGTAAAACCCTGCGGTCTGGTAATTCGCGGCGTAGTAGTCGCCGAAATAGTAGTGTTGGTATTGCGGACGTAAGAAGAGATGATTGGTGAAAACGCCCAGGTCGATCACCGTCTCAGGCGAGTAGGAGAAACCGGGCCGCATATACCTATCCCCGCTGAAGTACACCGGCGCAAACAGCACGCCGCGACGGCCGACGGAGTAATCCCAGTAGCCGTCGACAAAAACGTAGCCCCGAGGGGCCCAAACGTAATGCGCGGGAACCCAATCCCAATCCGGCTGTGCGCCGGCCCAGAAACCGGGACGCCAGGCATAGCGGTTTTGCTGCCATATCCAAGAACCTGGCAGCCAGATGTTGTCCGGCGTAGGCGCCGCGATATTGGGACCGGACTCGGCGGTCGCGGGCGGCTCGGGTAAATATTCCACATTGCTTACCTGGGCATTGGCCCAATATCCGCAAGTCCATTGATGGCCTTGCGCGGACTGGCCCCAGTAACCCGGCACCCATTGACGGCCCGGTGGCAGATCGCGCCAGATACCGCTGACCCACAGGAAGTCACTTCGTTCATCGTCCCAACCCCAGTAGCCAGGGATCCACGCGACGTTGGTTCCCGCCAATCGCTGTTCAGGCGGTAGTTCTTCAATGGCCGCCGGCGGCGCTTTCGGCACGACGATGCCCGGCTCGGGATTGTAAGTCACCGTTTCCGCGAAGGCCTCGTGTACCGGGCCGCGGGTCAGGACTTGCGCCCCGTCCTCGGCTGCCGCCATCGGGGCCGGCGGTGCGGAAATACTTTTGTGCATGCCAAGATTTGTGCCCAAGACCGCCAGCGCGGTGACCAGACACCATTTGCAAACGTAATGTAAGTTCATGATTTTTAACCTTTGTGATTAGACAAATCTCCCAGACGGGACTACGCCTTCTTCATTCTTCAGCATGCCGTTGCGGCGATGCGTTCTGGTGCTTGGTTTCATTCTGCCGGATGATTTTTTGGGCTTGGTCGGCATCTCTCGCCCGCACGAGGATGCCAATTTCGAGGATATCCGACAGTCCAGCTTGGCCCTCTCCGTCCAAATAGCACGAGATGCCCTGACCCTGAAGGGCCGTTTTGATGACTTCCGCTTCGTAGGGATTATTGACCGTGTAGATGGTCACTGGTTCATTGGCTTCCATTTCATTTACTCCTTTTCTCTTCGCCTGGATTAGAAGGCTCTTGCACAACCAAGAACGAAAAAAGCCGACGTGGCAGAACACCTCAAGGTATTCGACCACGTCGGCCTACTCGTCAACGAGCCCCCCAACACGGCTGGGTTGCTCTCCATCTAGTCACCCGACAAATTCGTTGGAGAGTGGCAATCAAGTCTGCCATCACTCACCCAACGCTTTCATTGTACGCCCTTAAGCGGTAAAGGCAATGGGTAGGACCAGGAATTCTTAAATAGAGTAGATCGCGCGCCTCCGGTTCCTTCACACCAGGACTTTTTCGGCCGTAATCAGCCCTGAGGGGTGCTCGCCACGTTCAAAAAGCGTGATGTTGCGGAGGGTTTCCTGGGCGATGGCCTCCAGGGCGTTGCGTGTAAAGAATGCCTGGTGCCCCGTGATGAGCACGTTGGGGAACGTGAGCAGGCGAGAGAAGACATCGTCCTCGATCACCCGGCTCGACAGATCCCGGTAGAACAGGTCGGCTTCCTCTTCATAGACATCCAGCCCGAGGAAACCGAGCCGGCCCGATTTGAGCGACTCGATCACGGCCTTGGTATCGATCAGCGCGCCGCGGCTGGTATTGATCAGCATGACACCGCGTTTCATCGTGGCCAGCGACTCCGCGTCGATCAGGTGATGGGTGGCGGGCATCAGGGGGCAGTGGAGGGTAATAATGTCGGACTCGACAAACAATTCGTCCTTGGAAACGTAATGGACCTCGAAGGCTTTAATCTCGGGATTCTCGGTCACATCGTAGGCCAGCACCTTGCAGCCAAAACCGTGGAGGATGCGAGCGACCACCGCGCCAATCTTTCCGGTACCTACGATCCCCGCCGTGCGGCCGTGCAGGTCGAACCCCATCAGCCCTTGCAGCGAGAAATTCCCTTCCCGGATACGATTGTACGACTTGTACAACTTGCGGTTCAAGGCCAGGATCAGGGCGATGGCGTGCTCGGCCACGGAATAGGGCGAGTAGGACGCCACGCGGGTGACGGTAATCTTGAGTTGTTCGGCCGCCCGCAAATCCACGTTGTTGAATCCCGTACAGCGCATGGCGACCAGTCGCACGCCATCTCGTGCCAACACGGACAAAACCTGGGCGTCGAGTTTGTCGTTGACGAACGCGCAGATCGCGGGAAACCCGGCAGCCAGCGGGCAAGTATGGGCCGTTAACCGCGGCTCATAGAAGGCCAGGTCGTGTCCGGCATCCGCGTTGGCGGCCGATAGGAATTCGCGGTCGTACGATTCGGTGCTGAAGACAGCCACTTTCATTGTTCTGGCCCTATCCTTTGGGGGAGACGTATTAGCGGAGCCGTTTTCAAGTTTGCCTTCGCTTTTGCAAATGCAAATTTAGCTTTGGCGCGGAAAGATAGCAAGTGAACCACATTCCTCTTCAGGAGAACTGCGAAGTCCCAGCGAGCGCTAGCATGGGGAAATAGGGGAAATCCGAGAGAAATCGAGGCGGGGTTTGCGGACGGCCTTGCCCGTGGTAGAATTGGCTAAAAGATGCCGTTTACAACACGTTGCAACAATACAGTGCCTTTCCCCTCTCACGGGTAGTATTTCACCCGAAGGTCATCCAGCGTGAAACGAGCCTTAATCAGCGATCTCCACAGCAACATCGAGGCACTCGATGCCGTGTTTGCCGACATCCGCAGTCAGGGAATCTCCGAGGTCTACTGCCTTGGCGATCTGGTGGGCTACGGCCCCAATCCCCGTGAATGCATCGACATCGTCATGCAGTGCAAAGTCTGTCTGCTGGGCAATCACGACCAGGGGGCCTTGTTCGATCCGGAAGGATTCAACTCCGGTGCTGAACGGGCCATTTTCTGGACTCGCATGCAACTGGAAGACGGTGGTTCGGCGATCGAGCGGCAAAGACGTTGGGATTTTCTCGGCGAGTTACCCCGCAATCATCAGGAAGACAAATTTCTCTTTGTTCACGGTTCCGCCCGAAACCCGCTGAACGAATATGTCTTTCCGGAGGATATTTATAACCGCCGGAAGTTGGAGAAAATCTTTGCCCTGATCCCCAGGTATTCGTTCCAAGGCCACACGCACGTGCCGGGGGTGTTTACGGAGCAATTTCAGTTTCTCAGCCCCGAGGAAATCAATTACGAGTTCCGTCTGGGCGAAGAAAAGGCGATGATCAACGTAGGCTCCGTCGGCCAACCCCGCGACGGAAATCCCAGGGCCTGCTACGTCGTGCTGGAAGACAACCTAGTTCGTTTTCGCCGCGTTGAATACCCGTTTGAAAAGACGATTGCCAAGATCTATGACATTCCCGATCTGGACAATTTCCTTGGCGATCGGTTACGGGATGGGCGGTAGCAACAGGCCTTTTGGTGGGACTCGCAAGCTCGGTCCACCCTACAATTTTCTTCCCGCCGTCGGGAAAATAGCTTTACGGCATAGTGAGGTTTAGTTTACATGCAAGAACGACAAGAACGGTCCGCGGCGCCCCCCTTGGGCAACATTTTGATGTTCGTGGTCATCCTGGTTTTGGCCTTGGTGGTCTATCCTTGGATGATGCGGACTTTCTTTCCGCCGCCACCCAAGGTCGCCAACGCACCAGCCGCTCAAGAGCTTAAAGATGGCAAAGCCGCGCCTGAAAATAAGGCCGCCGCCGACAAAAAGGAGTCGCGGAAGGAAAAAGACAAGCCCGATGACCAATCCAAAGTTGAGGCCGCCAAGGATCTGAAAGCCACCTCCCATCCCGACAAGGCCCAGGCCGAGGCGGACAAAGCTCCGCCTCCGCCGAAAAAGAAGACCGATGAACCACGGCAGTGGGTTACACTTGGGTCGGTGGATCCCGATCCGAATAATCCTTACCGCATGTTGGTCACGCTCAGCAACGAAGGCGCATCGGTGGCACGCCTCGAACTGAGTAGCGAACATTACCGCGACTTGGAAGACCGCGGCGGTTATCTTGGCCACTTGGTGATGGACAACTCGGATAAGGGCGAAGGCTGCTTGGTGCAGGTGGTCGGGGCAGGTACTCCTGCCGCGGCGGCCGATGTGAAGCCTGGCGATCGCATTCTCGAACTGGTGTACCAAGAGAAGCCCTTCCCGATCGAAGGTCCGGCGAGCCTGGAAGGAGCCCTCGGCAAGATCAAGCCGGGTAAGACCATCGAACTGGTAATTCAGCGCGGAAAAGACCGCCTTCCGAACAGGAAAGTGGAGTTGATTCGCCGTCCGCTGGAAGTTATTCGTCCCGAGCGGAAAAAGCCGAACACAGTGTGGACTGCCGGCGGCCCGCCCGATGCAATCAACTTGAAGGAGAATTCTCCGCACTCGTTTCTGACGACACTACAGGGCATCGACAAAAATCCCAATAATCTCCCGCCGGACGTGGATCCCGACGCAAAGTGGGATGAGGAATTGACGCGGGAGATGCCCGGTGTAGCGTTGCGAAACGAGAACTGGCATGTTGAGCCGGAAGAAAAAGGCGAGCAAGCAAACGGCCCAAGAACCAAGGTTGTATTCACCTGCCCGGTGCCGGAATATCATCTCACGGTCACCAAGACGTACGAATTAGTAAAAGTTGACGGCGATGCGGCGACCGAGCCTGACGCCAAGGCCTACCACCTGATCTTGAGCCTTCAGGTGACCAACAACGACACCAAGAAGCACGAGGTTGCTTACCGTCTCGATGGGCCCAACGGATTGCCGGTCGAAGGATCCTGGTATGTCACTAGCAAGGTCGGAAGAACCTGGAGCGGCGAAGGGCTTCGCGATGTTATCTACCAGTTGGCCAAGAGCGATGTCAGCGTCGCCACAGCCACGCAACTATCGGAAAAGTATTTCAAGGGAATCGGTGAAGCGACCGAATTCAACGATCATCCTCCCCAGTTTTTTGGGGTGGATGGCCAGTATTTCTCCGTGGCCATGATCCCGGAAGCCAAATCGACCGCCACCAATATGGAGCGCGCGGTGGCATTCCGAATGGGCGACGTCGCGGAGCAGCACAAATCACTGACCAATACTTCGTTCCGCCTGATCAGCAAGCCGATATCGCTGGAGGCAAAAGAGACCTCTCCGCCACAACGCTTCGAGGTCTTTGCCGGTCCGAAACGGCCGCAACTCTTGGCAAAGTATGACCTCTCGAGCGTGATCTGCTACGGCTGGCCGATCTTCCAGTGGGTGGCCGTGCCCATGACCCGTATCCTCGATTTTTTCTACGCGCTCGTACACAACTACGGATTGGCGATCATCATGCTGACGATCGTGGTTCGTTTGGCCATGTTCCCCATGAGCCGCCGACAGGTACAAAGTGCCCAGTTGATGCAGAAAATTCAGCCTGAGATCAAGGCAATTCAGCTTAAGCACAAGAAAGACCCAGAATCCGCCCGCAAGGCTCAACAAGAACTTTTTGCAAAACACAATTACAATCCTTTCGGCGGCTGTTTGTTGCTGTTGATCCAAATGCCGATCTTTCTGGGCCTCTACCGCGCCTTGCAGGTCAACGTGGAGTTGCGTGACGCCCCCTTGATCTCCCACGCGGTTCGATGGTGCTCCAATCTGGCCGCGCCCGACATGCTCTACGACTGGAGCTCGTTCATGCCGCCAGCCATCAACAGCGGTGTAGGCTATCCTTGGTTTCCACTTTTTGGCACCATGCTAGGGATGGGGCCCTACCTGAACTTGTTTCCCATCATCACGCTTGGGCTGTTCTTGGTCCAGCAGAAGGTAATGATGCCGCCGGCGGCCGATGAGCAGGCGGCCCAGCAACAGAAGATCATGAAGTACGTCATGTTCTTGATGGGGTTCATGTTCTTCAAGGTGGCAGCCGGGCTGTGCATCTACTTCATCGCCACGACGCTTTGGGGACTGACCGAGCGGCGGTTCATGCCGAAGGCTGCGCCAGCAGGTGGCACCGGCGATTCAAGTGCGGAGGACTCATCAAGCCGCGCGGCGAAAATCGAGCGACCCAGCAGTGCCGAGCGCGAGGCCATTCGCCGTAAGAAACGCGGAGGTAAAAAGTAGGATCCAATCTATAACCTGGATAAGTCGGGGGAGCAAGTCACTCTCACCCCTGCTCATCTCCCGAAGTTGCTCACTCCTCTCGCGTCGGCCCGCTCTTCAAGAGCTTGCCATCGGCGCGATGGCCCAATTGCTGGTATACCTCCTGATCGATCGCCGTACTGACAAACCGCACGGCGACATCGCCAAAGAGGAAGTTCGCACCGGCCGGATGGTAGGCGCCGAAACCGCCGACAAAAAGATCGCTCGGCGGTTTCTCTTCGTCGGTCATTCCGATGGGCATGCCCGTGTTTCGCAAGGTGGCTCGCGTGCCGGACATCCAGCCCAGATCGTCTGCATCGCTCTGCTTTTCGCCCAGATAAATCGTGTGCTGGAGGCCATCGGTCACGTCGCGGGCGGAGATGCGGCTGTTGAGGAACAGCACGCCGTGGTTCTCTTCGGCAATCGGCGACTCGACATCATGGTGGCAGCCGGCATAGTTGCTCGCGGGCGTGGCCGTTTGCAGACCGGATCGTTGCGAAGGACAGGCGAAGGCCGGAATGCGGAGGCTGCGGACCAGTCCGTTCTTTTCGGAATATACACCGGCTGCCTGATCGATCTGTTTGAACGTGCCCGCCTCATCGAGATATGGGAGCAAGCACACGGTCCAACTCAACTGAATTCCCTGCGGAACATTGTGGATCGGTCCCTTTGGCTCAGTCGTGCCGGGCGGGAGCGAGCCATAGCCCGACTCGTACTTTTGCAGTGCGATGCCCAACTTGGCCAGTCGATTTTGGCAGGTCGAGCGACGGGCCGCTTCCTGCATGGCGCCAACCGCGGGGAACATCATGCCGATCATCATGCCGATGATGGCGATAACGACCAGCAGCTCGATGAGCGTAAAGGCACGTAGGCGGGAAGGATTGAAAATTGATAATTGGGGGCCGGGGCGAAGGCCCTTCGTTGCCGCGCCGACGGTAGTCATGGTTATTTTGCAATTTGCAATCTCTCTTGTCATGGCTTGCTCCTTCATTTTTTCAATGATTCCGCTTTGATTGTAACGATAACCTCACGGCTCTGGCGCGCCCGCCGGGAAGGATCGGCCGGGTAATCGGCCACAACGTGGATCGTGCGGCGATCGGGCTTGCCGGGGAAGTCTTCCACGTGGATCGCGATCGAAGCACCGTCGCGTCCACCCAGTTCCTCGGCGGATAGGTTCCAGGTTTCGCCGCGGTAGGTTGCTTCGGCGGAAAGCCGTGCCGTAGTCCGCTGGACGGCCGACTCGGCCAGCCAGCCAGCCTGGATCTGCCGGATTTGCAGTTCGACCGACTGCCGCTGCACGGCCATCAGTTTTAGCACCGAAAGGAAGATCACGGTCGTCACGGCCATGCCGATCAGCACCACGATCAGGGCCACCCCCTTATTGTGGCATAGGCGTCTCCCCTGCGAACCGCAGGCCATGGGGTGGGACCAGCGAGGCTTAGCGAGCTGGTCTAAGCGTCGTTTCATGGCTTCTCCTCCTCGACGGCAAGCCGCTCATCGCGGGAGACCAGTGCTTCGATCGCAAGCGAAGGCCCGCCCGAGCCAGGCGACTCGATGCGAATCGTTACGATCCGACGCACCCCCTGCGACTGCAACTCCAGTGTGGCCATCGTGCCTTTAGGCAGGGTAAACGTGTCCTCGCGGTCGGCGACTCCGTGGGCCTGTTTCGTGCGAATTACCTCCCGATATTCGTCAATCCACCATTTGATGATCGTTCCGCCGGGGAAGTGGAGTTCGGCCGTGCGACGATCGGTCGCGATGACCGGTTCGCCGCGTGCCTGGTGTACGTCGCGGCGGAACTGCTCGGCCAGGCGTCCGATTGTAGCAACCGCGTGCGTTCGCTGGCGGACTTCGCTGTCCATTTGCAACACGAAATGCATGAGCGCGGCTGAGACAGCCAGGATTGTGGCCGTCGCGGACAGCACAACAATCATTTCGACGAGAGTAAATCCCCGGCACGACATGCATGGGGTCTTGTAACTAGACGGATCAGGCTGGAAATCCCGACGTACTACCAGGCGTGGCATCATGGGTTCATGTACCTCCACGCAACCAATCGCACTTCGCGCTCGGGTTCGCTCGGCTGGGGCCGCCAGCGCACGGCAACCGCCACCCGCTTGGTCGGCGGTGTGCCGGAAGGCTCGTCTACGAGCATCTCGGCGCGCCCCACGGGCAAGGTCTGCCGGGCCTGGGTGGAAAGCTGAAGTTTGGCCGCGTTGGTCGTCGTCAGATCATTCCACCCCAGGGTTTCGATCCGCTCCAGCAGATTGGCGGCTTCCTGCGTTGCCGTGAGATGCGTGAAGAGTTGCCGCCGCTGGTCGCTCGCGGCAGCGAAGAATTGCAGGCAGAGTGTCGTCAATGCTGAAAGCACCAGCAGGGCGACAAGGGTTTCCCAAAGGGTGAATCCACGCCGTTTCATGAGGGTATCAGGCTCCGAATGAGGTAGACCAGGGGGAGGAATAAAGCGGCCGAGATCGCGGCCATCAACAGCCCATAGCCGACAATGATCAGCGGAAAAATCACTTGCAGCATGGCATGGGTCCGGTAGATGAAGCGGCGACGGTTGCTGTCGGCCAATTCCCGTGCGGCCCAGGCGAGATTGCCGTTTCGCCGAGCCGATTGCAGCAGGGCCAGGTCCGTCTTGCTGAGCAAACCGTGACGATGCAGGCATTGGAAGTCGTCGCCGCCGGCCTGCAATTCGTCATAAGCGGCCCACAGACGCCGCTCCATCGGCCGCTGCGGATAAGAAGACGCCAGAGTCGAAAGGGCCTTGCTCAAGGGCTGTTGCCGTTGGGCGGCCAGCGCGAGGGCGTCGAGCACCGTGGCAATGTGCCGCCGCCGCAAGAGCCAATCCATGCCCGGCAGATCCCAACGGATCGAGCCTGCATAGCGCAGCACGCCATAAACGAGCAGCCCTGTCAAAAACAGCCAGGCAACACCCAACAGCGGCCACAGGAATTCCCACCGACAGACTTCCATCAGCCCGAGGGTAACGTCCGGTAGCGCGATGTTGAAGTCCCGGAAGATCTTTTCAAACTGCGGCATGATCTTCCGGACAAGGAAGGCGACAATGCCCACGGCCACGGGCGGCAGGAGGCAGATATAGCCGATCTTGGGCACGATCGATTGCCAGACAGGCTCAAAGAGGTTGCGGGCAGCAATTGCCTGAGCGACGGCAGAACCAAGCAATCCGTTTTCATAACCCACCCAAACCAGCGGCATGACCTCCGGCGGCAGCACGCCGGGCACGGCCTTCAAAACTGCGGGCAGCGAAGCACCGTCGTGGAGCATGTCAACAATTTCCGTCGTTCGTTGCCCCATCCAGCCGCCGCGTTCGTGCCCAAAGGCAGCGAAGGCCGTCTCTAGCGGCATCGCTCGCTCGGCCGCTGCACCCACGAGGGCCAGCATGGCGTATTGCTGCGTTGCGACTTGCTTGCTGTAGGCCATGGCGATGACGACTGCCGGGGTCGCGAACCATAGGATCGCCACTCCAGGTACGACAAGATAACTACCGACCAGGAAGCCCACGGCCGTCAAAAACCAGGCGAAAATACGAACGGCCGTCACGTACTCTGGTTTGCGATCGCCCGGCGCGGGACCGGTATACCATCGTGTCACCATGAGCATCAAGACACCCAACAGGAAAACTGGAGAGGAGGCGAGCATCAGGGATTCGATCACGCAGTCGTTGTTCATTAGTCGCTACCTACCCCCCGAAAGTTGTGAAATCAACGGAGATAAGGGCAATATGAATGCCACCGCCATGAAGCCGACGAATGTGACAATGATCATGTAGATCAGCGGCAGCACGAGCATGTTCAGCAGGGTGGTTTGCGAATTGGTGCGGGCCTCGAAGGCTTCGGCCGCAGCGCGGAAGGCTTCCGCCAGGCAGGTCTTCTGCTGTCCCCAGGTGACCAGGGCCGTCAGGCTATCGAGGAAGCGGGCCTTCACCAATGCCTGGTCCAGCGACATGCCTTGTTCGACGGCAGCGGCAACCGTACGACACTGCCGCGCCAACGCTGTGCCTTGCAAGGCGATCGATACCAGGCGCAGGGCCTCGGGCAGTGGAACTTCCTCTTCCAGCAAGAGGGCCATGAGCTGCGAAAATTGGGCATGGCGGTCATAGCGGACGATGGCTCCCAGGACCGGAATCCACGCCGTCGCGCGGCCGAGCCAGGCCCCCAGCGGTAGAAACATGGCAGCCAGCGGAACCATCACCACCACGATGGCTATTCCCAACATCGTCCATGCGACCACACCCGAAAAGCTGATAAAGAAAAGGGTGATGTCAGGTAGCTTGGTTCCGAAGTCACGGAAAACCTGGGCGAACTGTTGGATAAACAACAGGTGGCAGCAGACCATCAGCGCGGCCATGATGCCCAGCAGCAGGGCCGGATAGGCAAAGGTCAAGACTACGCGGCGATGAATATCCTGTTGGCGTCGGGCCAGCGCGACGAACTGGTCGAGCACGATCGGCAAATGGCCGCTGCGAACGCCCGCCACGATCAGCCCGCGGAGATGGGCCGGCAGCCGCGAGCCTTGGGCCGCGATGGCCGTTTCCAGCTTCTCGCCTCTTTCCAGCCGCGCTGCCAGGTTGCGAAGCACGCGGGCCAAGCGCGGGCGGGCAACTTCATCGGCCAGCGCGCGGAGACCGCCTTCCAGCGGCAGGCCGGACTGCGCCATCGCGGCCAGACGTGCCGCTAGCTCGGCCGATTCCTCGGTACTGAGGCTTGCAGGCAGTTCGGCACAAAGAAGAGGGAAAGTCACGGTATTACCCTTGGGCCAACGATCGAAGCAGCACGAAGTACGGAGCCAAAAACACAAGCGTATAGGCGGCCACGATCGCGGTGCTGATCGAGCAGGTGACAAAGACCGGCACCATGACTCGCGACAGTTCGGCTTGATATTGGGCTTGACGTTGATAGTCGTCGGCCGCATGTCGCAGGGCCGGCAGCAAGGTGTCGTTCCGCTGCCCGCCAGCGATCAACCAGTTTAGGAGCGGCGGCATGCCCGGCAAGCCGCCTGCCGACTCGCCGCGGCGGATGGCTGCGGCGAATTGTTCGGCGGACTCGCTCAGTGCCGCATCGCCGGCAGCCTCGGCGGCGAGGGTCACGGCCCGGTCCAACGGCACGCGGTTCTCGACCAGCAGCTTGAGAACCTCGACGAAGACGGCCGTGCGCGAAAGTCGCAGCATTCGCCCCAGCCCTGGAATCCAACCGAAAACCCAAGTCGCGCGGACGCCCTGCACCACGGCCGCGCCTTTCGATCCTAGCCACCCCAGCCAAGCCAGTGCCAGCAGGACAACCGGGCCAAGTGGTCCCCAAAATTTGGCCGACTGGCTGAGGCGGGCAATCGGCCGGAACCACTCGCCGCCGGAGAGGTGCATCTCGTGGAACGAATCGTAAATAGCCGGCGACAACATTGAGGCCGAGAAGGCAAACAGGCCCCAGGCAAGCAGGAACAATAACAGAGGATAGACCAGCGAGAGCACGACGCTGCGCCGCACCTCGGCCAGGCGCCGCAGTGAGCCGGCCAGCGATTCCAGGGCGGCCGGCAAACGTCCCGCCGCCATTCCAGCCGCAATCACCGCTCGGTAAAGCTGCGGCAATTTTGAAGTTGGCTCGGCCAGTGCGTCGGTCAGCGACACTCCCTGGGCGAGTTGCTCGGAAAGCTGCCTGGCGAACCGGCCCAAGCGGCCCGGCAGGTCTTCGCCCAAACTTCGCAGACCACGATCCAACGGCACGCCCGCGCGAACCAAGGCCGCAATCTCATCGTTCAGCGCGACGAGTTGATCCAGGGTGATAACCGGCTTCGTAACGGGTGAGGTCATGGGACCGTGTCTGCGTGAACGGATGCTTGGTACTCGTCATTGTAGCAGATTAGTCCCACCCTACACCCCAACAACTGCCAGTCCTAAAACGCGGCGGACCTCGGCGGGACTGATTGCGCCGCACTCGACGGCAGAAATTGCTCTCTGCCAGCGAGTGATCATGCCGGCTTGCACCGCCAACGGTTCCAAGACGCTGGTATCGGCCCTGGCCAACACAGCTTGCCCCAGCTCAACAGCCGCAGTCGGCTTTAATGCAAGCATTTCCACAAGCAGAATCCGCCCACGATAGCCGGTCCCGCCGCACGCAGGGCAACCGACAGGCCGCAAGGCTCGCTGAACCGGCAGGCCCAGATAATCCTGCTGATCGTCGATCACCTGGGCGCACGAGCAGAGCCGCCGCAAGAGCCGCTGGCAGAGAATCGCCAACAGACCGCTCCGCACGATATAGGGTTCGATGCCCATATCCAAGAGCCGACCAAGCGTTTCCACCGCGCTGCCGGCGTGAAACGTGCTGAGCAGGAGGTGGCCGGTCAACGAGGCCTGCATGGCCGCCTCGGCCGTAGGGCGGTCGCGGATCTCGCCCACCATGATCACTTCGGGGTCTTGCCGCATGAGGAACCGCAGGCCGGTTGCCAAATCGAGTCCCGCTGCCAGATTGACTTGCGATTGGGCTACGCCCGGCACGGCGACTTCGATGGGATCTTCCAGCGAGACGAGGCTCCGCGCCCCGGCGGCCCGTGCCACCAGGCCGCGGAGGCAGGCGTAGACGGTCGTTGTCTTTCCGCTGCCGGCCGGTCCTGAAACCAGAATTGCCCCGGCCGTCTCGCTGAGTTGCTCCTCGAGCGCCGGCAGCACATCGCCGGGCAGGCCCAGATCGACGAGCCGCTCGTACTGTCCGGCGCGGCCAAAGAGCCGCACAACGGCCCTTTCGCCATGCAGCGTGGGAAAAGTACTCAGCCGCATTTCAACGTCGCCGTCGCCCAAGCGGATGCGGCCCTCCTGGGGCGTGTCGGTCTTATAGGTAAGCAACTCGGCCTGAACCTTCAAGCGGGCGATTACATTGGCAGCCAGTGCCCGGGGAACCAGTGCCAGCGGTTGGAGCACGCCGTCGATGCGAAGCTTGGCCTCCAGCCCTTCGGGCGTTGCCTGCAAGTGCAAATCGCTGGCACCCGCCGCCCGGCCTGCGGCCAGCAGCCGATCGACGACCCGGCTGGCATATTGCGGATCGGTTGGGTCGAGATCGGAAAGAAGCTGGGCGGAGGAGGACAGTTCGTGGCTCACGGCGATTCCTCCGGCCTAAATTCGACCTAATAGGAAATTTAACTATCAGCCGCACAAGCCACAATTTTAATCACACGATGAATAGGTGGCCCCACGGCAGCCTATGCGCAATGCCCAGACGCAACTCGTTGGGTTGGATCAGGCTGCCCTTCGTGTCGCGTTCGCTTGGGATACGTATGAAGGGAATGTCAGGACTGCCGGAGCACCGTCTTGTGGTCGATCGAAGGCCGTTGGCTTCGCAGCTCTTCTCGATGCACGTCGACGCCAACCATAACCCATCAAACCCAAGCCGCCGACGCCGAGGAGGGCGAGGGTGGAAGGTTCGGGAGTTGGGTTCGTGATGGGGGACGATAGGCCGTATAAATGTAATGGGGCGGATCGAGAGAATATATTAACCGGCACCCCTGCTGATAACCAATAACCTTGGGGGTTTGTCTGTCCGTAATTGGGTCGTGGAACGCCAAGAGGATACACAGTGGACCCGTCATTGCCGGTTCCAGTCCAAACTTGCACGGTGGTGAAGCTGACACCGGATTCGTCATAGGTGAAGGGGGCGGTCTGCGTACCGTCCCATAAATCAACATTGCCCGTCCAAATGAGTCCCGCGTGGGTGTCGTATATCGGATAGGAAGCGTCGCTGGCTGAAGTAGAAGTAAAGGTATTGATTTTGGCGTTCATGCTTTGCGTGGATGCAATCGCAGTCCAAGTAATCCCTACCAGCCGTGAATCGCCAGTGGGTGAGTAATCGGTGACGAATTGGTTGTAGACGCTGATGTCGGTACTTGTAGCATCTCTTGACCCTGAAGTCACAAAGGCGATTCGATAGGTCAGCCCGGGTTCACTTGGGAGTATAACTCCGGCGAGTACGGAGGCCGACGAAAACAGAACGGCGACAGACGCAACGGTGGCGACCAGCGAGAAACGGCGAGGCGATGGCATTGCAGTAACTCCTAGGGGTTCAGTTGGGCGTGATTCATAGGCTCCACCAGAGCCGGACAGTTGATACTTCGGGGTGCGAACACTACGTCAAAATGACGTGCAACGATTACCAAACCCTCATTGTGCATATTTGTAAATTCAGGTCAAGCAACTGGCGCGGATTTTCAAAAGTTTCTCTATCCGGGGGGGTACGTGAATATACTTTCCGCTGGCAAGAACGAACCGTTTTCGCCGGGGTAAGTCGTCTGCTTTCGCCTCCGCCATCCGTGGCTTAGCAACCCGATGACACCGATGCCGAGCAGGGCAAAGGTGGAGGGTTCTGGAACTGATTGGATCATTGGAGAATCTGTGTACGACAAGCCTTGGATCGTGGATGCGTGGAACGAAGGATCGAAGATCAACGTCCCGCCGGCGCCAACGGTCAGACCGTAGCCGTCGGGCAACGCGGTACTGGAAGTTACGGCCAGTTTGCCGGCAAGCACGTTCGTGCCGCCGGTATAGTTGTTCGTGCCGCTGAGGATCAAGGTTCCGTTGCCGCTCATGGTCAACGAGTGGTGGGTGCCGACGGTTTCGGTGATGCTGCTGGAACTGCCGAACGTCAGCGTCCCGCTGCCGCCGACCACGAGGTTGCTCGCCAGCTCGACCGGCACTTCGATAAGATGCGTGCCACTCTCCACCGCGATCGTCGCGGCAGTGGTGGAATAGTTCAACGTCAGCTTGTTCGTGTTCGCGCCAAGGCCGCTCAGCGTGTAGCCAGCCGAGGAGTTATTGAAAATGAGCGAAGCTAGGTTCGTGTTTGCGCCGTCAAGCGTAATTGTGCCCGCGGTGCCGGCGCCCACCGTGGCCGAATCGCCGACCACGCCCGAGATGCCCGGAGCTGCGGCAATTGACTGCGTCACCTGGTCCTGCCAGCTGGCCGCGTCAGCCCATGAACTGCTGCTGCCAGCCCAGCGCGACTGGCCGGAAAAGACCTGGGCAAAATAGGGGACGCTGACGTTATTCGGAGTTTCGTTCGGCAGACCTTCGCCGCTGGTCGCGAGGGTCACGTTGCCGCTGTAGCTGCTAGCGGTGGTGAAAGTACCCGACAAGGTTCGGCTGCCGCTGGAGTCGGCCGCGTTGAACAACGTACCCGTGCCGCCGGTGACCAGGAAGTTACCCGTGCCGCCGGTGGCAGCGACTGTTACCCGGGTAAAGTAGTTATCGACACCCGTCGTGCTGAGCGTGCTTGTGCCGATGGCGGTTGTCGTCCCCACGTGGAACACGCCAAAATTCACCATGCTGGCTGTCACGGTGCGATTATCGACCACTGCCCCCGTCACGATAACGACGTTGCCGGAGGAGTTGAATGGGTCGGCCAGATTGCCCGTATTAAGAAGCATCACCGTATCCGTTCGTGGGCCAGTAGTCGTGTAGTCATGCCAGCCCAACGTAAGGCTCAGCGCGCCGCTGGCGGTCAAGAAACCGGTTGCCGGGCCGATCGTCGCCACGTTGCCAAGACTGCTGCTAAACCGGGCCGCACCGGTGCCGCTTGTCTCACTCAACGTCACAGCCGTCGTCGTGTCGCTGTTGAGCATCGCCCGTAGCGTGCCGCTGCTGGCACTCAAGGCAAGACTACCGAGATCAGGGACACTTGCAACACGAAAACCGATGCCAAAGGCCTCGTTTAATGGGCCGGCGCGGCCTTGGTATGACGAAGCCAGGTTGTCCGAGTTGTTGGAGTCGGCGAACACCCCACCACGCAAACCCCGCGCCGAACCGAAAGCCGTTTCGTTCCACTGAAAAACATCGCCACCCTGGTCGAACGTGCCGTAGGGGCTTGGAGAACCCGCAAAATAGCCAACCGTCGTCAGGTAGTTCGGCGCATCCGTGTAGGTGTGATTTCCCGTGTTATAATAATCGTAAAAATTGGCGTTGTTCGTGCCGGACATCGAGAGCAAGTTGATCGGGGCTGTATTGCTCTTTGTTGGATAGGCCCAATAACCGGCGTTGGTTGAGCCGCCCTTATAATAGGCTGCCTTATACCATTCGTTTTCTGTAGGAATGAAGTAGGTCGCCCCCGGGTTGCGGTTCATCGCGTACGATTCTGTGCCGCTCAAGGTATAGGCCCCGCTCTCGGTAGTCGTCAAACCTTGGGTTCCGGTCGGCTGACCGTTGTGCAGCCAGTTGCAAAACCGCGCCGCATCACCCCAAGAGACGTAGTTCACGGGGTAATTGCCGTCCCTGGTCGGCGCGTAACTGTAGCTGCCCGAAAGGCCGTATCGAGAAATGCCGCAGCCATACGAAGTGTCGGTTGCCATGGACGAGTTGTATAAACCATTCGGGTCCGTGGCGGCAACGGCATTAAGAAAGGCGGTGTACTGCGCGACCGTCACATCGTACTTGCCCATTTGGTAGTTGCTTGCCACAGCGCCATAGTAGGTTGAATCGTAGTAAGGAAAAGCGAGCCTACTCTGTTCTCCTGCATTGCCTGCATCGCCTACCGGCACGAATTGCAAGCTAGTCTGCCCGGGTGGCAGGCTAAACACGTCGGCCTGTACCGATACGCCATAGACCACCAGGACTGCCGCCAACAATCCTCGTAACATTGTCTTGTAAAACATTCGAGTCCTCCTTACGTTGATTGTGAGCAGGTTACATGGTTGCCGGCGTTCCGACTCGACCCAGGTACAATCAAGATTCAGCCTATCAGGAGGAACGGGTGAGTCAAGGGGGATGCAGGAAGTGTCGGAGCAAAGTAGAAATGTCACAGGGTGTGGCAAGGTAGAAATGTCACATTCCGCCCTGGGATAGCCGGGCCGCTCCGCGCAGGTGAGCGCAGCGAACCGAAGCGGAGCGGCCCGGCTATCAGCCTGGGAAGCCCTTTTTCGCTCAAACGCAACTTTCCCGTAGTGCCCGAAGAAACGTCAGCGGTATGACATTTCTAAGTTGCTAGCGATGTGACATTTCTAAATTGCCCTGTCAAGGGGATGCAGGAAGGGGAGGGCGGATAGCCGCCCTCCCGGCCTCGATCGTAAAGCGGCGAACTGCTGTCATTGCTGCGCCCACATTTCTCCCCGTATCAGGGTGGGTGGAGCAGGATTGGTGCGTTACGCGAACACGTACAAACCAGCGGTAAGCGTTCTCGAGGGTTTGACTTCGTGCGCAACCCACCATTTCCGGGGTGGTTCGCTTCACGCACCCTACGAGTTGATGTCACTGCTTAGACCACATTGGTGCGTTACGCGAACACGTACAAACCAGCGGTAAGCGTTCTCGATCTGGGCGCAAGTAAGCCGATCACCAGGCAATGTCTACCCGCGTGTGCAGACGCGAAGCAAGTTGAGCGGCATCGCGCTGGTTGTCCATGAGATACGCGGCAACGCGAGGCAGCGACATGCCCTCGACTTCCCAGCCAACCACGAAATCGACATGGGAATCGACCACAACGGAGGGTATTCGCGAGGTCTCAAGCTCGATCGCCGCGCGAAGCGATTCGCGGGTGGCATCGCACGCACCAAACAGCCAGAGGCGGCGATTCCCGCCGCATGTCTCCAAACGAGGCGCGGCATCCTCCAGGCAGGCCTTCAGAAGGTCTAGTTCAAGCGGAGGCTCGCAGCACTCACCGGGTAACAATTCACGGAATTCGCCGCCACGGAGGACATCGAGATCCGGCATCCGCCCGATCCGGCATAGACCATAGGTGCGCACGGTTGGCTCCGAACCATCGGGTTGGAGTTTCGCTTCGAAGATCGCGCTTCCGGCCGTCGCCGTGGCCAGGTCGAGAAACTGCCCGACGTTATCCACCGACTGGTCGAATTCTTCCCGGTTCAGCCCGTCGCCCAGATACACGACGCGGGTCGTGTCGAAGGGAGGAATCTCGGCGGCAAAGGCGGGCAGCCCGAAATCGGTGTCGCCCGGATATCCTTCGCGGCTGAAGTGCTGCAATTCGCGAAGGCAGGCACAGGCATTGGCCTTCGCCAGCAGCTTGTCGTGAGGATTGCGCCCGGTCACATGCAAGAGCACGCCCTGCACGCGGGCGGCGGAAAGGGAGAGATCGGCTAGTACCTTGCGAACTGCGTACGCCGCGTCGAGCAACATGCCGCTGCCAGTCCCTCCGGAAATTGAGGCAACCAGGACGATCCGCGGGGCGGCGGCGAGGATTTCCTGCCCAATGTGCTGACCGGAGGCGGCGATCGCCTCGGCCGAAGTCATGGTGGAAATGGCCGTTTTGAGTTGTTCGATCAGTTCCGTGCCGCGATCGATGAGTGCCAGGCGGCCCAGGGGGCGCAGCCCTTCCGTGCAGTGAGATCGTGGAATACGGAAGAGCCACCGCCGCCTTAACCACTTCAGATACTTTTCCGAGTCCTTGTGATACTCGTCTTGCGCGAGGAGCGGCATGGCAAGCGTTTCGGAGGGCTTTAGCGCGCGGGACGGATCGCCCTGGGTTGCCTGGGCGAGTGAGCGTCGATCGCTGTCCACGAGGAGCATCCGCAAGGCAGGCATGTTCTCCAGATCGCCAAAACGGTCGGACCAGCGTTGGCGAAGGCAGTTCAACACGAGTCCGGCCGTGCCGCCCAGCCCAATCACCAGGCAAGGTTGCTGAGACCATGCCCCCGGGGCCGCCTCCAGCGGCGGCAAATCCTTGACGGCGGCAGGCTCGGTGAAGACAAACGGCCAATCGTCGGGAGTGGATGGACTCGGCTCAAGTTCTGGCCAGGATACTTCTGCTGCGGGAGGACCGATGACGGAGTCGGAGTCGGAAGGCAAGGCAATGCCTGCAAACGAAACGGTTGGGCCAGACGCGACCACCGGCTTGGCCCCTGCGGACCTATGCGATTTCTGCTGCTCGTGGGACACCGTGTCGACGGTTTTCGTCGCGCTGGTCTCTTCTCGGGGGCCTGGGGAGGCCGACGATGGCAAGTCGGCACGGTCGGCCATCTTACCGATCCCGACGCTACGCAACCGATCGACCAGATCGCGACACGACGCAAAGCGATCTTCGGGGATCTTGGCCAAAGCCCGGGCGATGACGGACTGGTCGTCAGGCGGCAACGGCGCCAGCCTTGGACTGCTGCGCTGGTGCTGCGTAGCGAGTTGTGCATGGTCGCGTCCCGAGAACGGCAAGACGCCGGTGAGCATTTCCTGGTAAACAATGGCCAGGCTGTACTGATCGCTGTGAAGGCTGGGGTGGCCCGCGAAGACTTCCGGTGCGGCATAGACGGGGGTCAAACCGCCGACCATCGATACGGTGACATCCTGGATGCCCTTGACCAGTCCGAAATCGGCAACCTTCACGCGGCCGCTGAGAATCAGGAGGTTCTCCGGCTTGATATCGAGGTGCTGGAGTGAGGATGCCTGCTGCATGTAATCGAGCGCATCGGCGGCATCGCTCAAGTAGACGAGCAGTTCATTGCGGGGAATTCCCGAGAATCCTGCCGCCACGCACTGTTCAAAGCGATTCATGAGGCTTGCATCGGCCAACTCGGTGACGATGACCAGTTGGCCGTCAATCACCTCGATGCGTTCCAGGGAGAGGAGGAACGGATGGCGGACGGCCTTGATGCGGTTGAGCGCCTTGAGTTCGCGACTGGCACGTTCTCCATCGAGGCAGCCATAGACGAACTTGATCGCCTTGACGAGTCCGCCGGGGGCGTCGGCCTTCCAGACTTCACCGTAACCACCGGAACCAATCCGCTCGCGGATCGTGTATCCGGGAATAATTTCCGGTGTCATGCAGGCCAACGGTGACACGATGCAATATCCTGGAAATTGTTGTACACCAAGCCGACCATGGGGTCATGGTTCCCGAGCCTGGCGGTGTCTGTTAATGTCGGGCTGGAAAGCCTGACGTACTTAGTATTCTGGTGAGTGGTTGTTAAAAAAGTTCGGTTTTTGGTGGATTACGAATGTTCGATTGAATCCAATGCAAGGGAGAGATAAAAGGCATCTTGGGCGGTCGACGATCCCCGCGGGAACGCCTTCCGTGGAGTAGGGTCGGCCCGCTTCCGCTCCTCGAACAACGCGCCTTGCCCCAGCTCACAACCGACTTCCAGGGATGCGGCACGTTCCGAGGGGGTGCTGATTCCAGCGGCAATCACCTTCGCTCCGCTCTCGCCAAGGCCCCGAATCATCGTCTGAAGCGAACGCAAGTTTTTTGAATAACTCTGAAACTCGCGCAGCAGGGCGGGAGCGAGTCTGACGAAGTCGGGACGGATCCCTGCCAGGATGGCCACGTCGGCGTCCCTCGCGCCGAGGTCGGTCAAGGCAACCGCCACCCCCAGTTCACGGAGCCGACCGCCGGGCGCAAGGGCTTGGGCCGTTTCCTTTGCCGCCGCGTAAGGCACGGCGATCACCAAACGACTCGCATCCGTCAGCAGCTCGCAAAACATGCCGGCCAATTCCAGAAGCCGCCCAGCGGCGATCTCGGCGGGCCGAACATGTACGAAGATGGGTAATTCGCCAAGCATCGTCACGGCCTGTTCCACGCCGCGCATTCGCCGCAGGTGGCAGAGCCTCGCGACCACGCGGCCCGGAATCGACGGCAGCAGAGGATTGCTCTCGATACCAACCGGCGAAGCATCGTCGTCCAAGGATTCATAGCCGGCCAACTGACCCTGCCGAAGTTCGACGATCGGCTTCCATCGCCCTTGCACGCAACCGCTCACGAGCGTTTCGTGCAGGCGGCGCACGGTGCGACAGAGATCGCCCGCGGGATCGCTACCGATCGCACTGCTGTCATCGTCTGCATCGAGCGTGAGAACCTGCGTTACCGCTGCCTGGCGGGCCTGGGACTTGCCGCAATAGAAAGCGAATTCGACATCGGCCACCTGGACCATGTCGCCGTCGTGGAGATCGGCTTCCTGCTTGATCCGTTGACCGTTGACGAACGTGCCGTTGGTGCTGCCGAGGTCTCGAATTTGAATTGACCGGCCGTCGCGTACCACGGCAACATGCTCGCGCGACACGCCCTGGGAAACGACTTGTAGATCGGCCGACTCGCCGCGCCCTATGATGAAAGGCGACTTGTCGAGGATCGTTGTTTCCGGTGGGCCGCCTTTAGTGGGAAAGTGCTCGAACCAAGGCAGACCTAAAGTATTTTCCGGGATGACTTGGGTTCGCATGATAATAAAGCTTAACATGTAATTGCACGAGAGGTGGAAGGAACCATGCATTTGCCGCCATCTTTGCAAAAAATCGCGCGCCGGCGGCAAACGTAACGTAGAGTTGAGACAGGCATTGTCTCCCAACGTTTCTCACCTGCTTGTCGGCGGGTTCCTTTCGGGCGAGGACGAGCATCGTCATGAGTTCGCGACCCATCAGCGTGTTGTTAGTGTCGGAAGATCGGGGACTGCTCCGCTGTCTGGGAAAACTCTTGAGGATCTGTGGGTGCGATGTCTGCCAGGTCGGCGCCTTGCAGCAGGCGCCAGCCGCGCTGGAGTCTGTTTCGCCCGATTTCCTGATCCTCGATCCTCAATCAAGTTTGGATGAGGCGTTGGAAATCAGCCGATGCGAGTCGGCACGGCGCGCGCGGGGCGAAGTCTATACGTTGTTATTGACGCATTCACCAGCGGTCGATGAACTTCACAAGGCCCTGGAGGCCGGCGTCGACGATTTTCTGGCGAAGCCAATCGTCTATGCCGAACTGCTTGCGCGTCTGCGCGTCGGGGTGCGGGAACTGGAACTGGAGCGACGGCTGGGCGAACAGACGGGTATCGAACCCTCGACCGGGCTGCCCAATCGCCGTGCGTTGGAAAGCCGGCTGAACCGCCAACGGTCTGCCGGCATCGGCAAATCGCCCCGCGGTGCGTGCGTGGTGATGGAGATTGATTTTTTCCATTGTGTCCCTCACCAATTCGGCCGGCACGGCGGCGAAACAGTCCTCCGCTGCGTAGCGACGAAATTGCAGGAGTTGACTGGTAATGCGGCGTTTCTGGCCTCCCTTGGCGGCGGCCAGTTCGCGCTGCTTCCAGGCGAAATGAGTGCAAAGGAAGCAGCCGCTTGGGCCGACTCCTTGCGCAGGGACTGGGCCGAAACGGAGATCCATATCGGCGAACGGCGTCTAAGGTTCACGGCCAGTTTCGGCGTGGTGGGTTTCGATGCCGATGCCCCGATGGCGGCCGATGAAGTCCTTCGCCGGAGTGCGGAGGCGCTCGATCTGGCGAAAGCCTCGGGGGGCGATTGCGTGGTGTGCCATGGCGAGTTCGACGACCGGGACGAGGCTTGGTCGAACTTTGCCGCGCCAGGAAAACTCTTCGAGGGCGCTGTCGCCCGAGATGTGATGACGCCTCTGCCAGGCGTGCTGCGGACGAATGAACTCGCCAGCGAGGCTGTCGTTCTGCTCCGCCGTGGCCGACTTGCCGCGCTGCCCGTGGTCGATGATGACGGGAAACTTCTCGGCGTCTTCACCGAGGATTGCATTGCGAAAGATCTCTCGGCCCGAGCAGCGGCAAGTTTAACCATCGGCCAGGTGATGAAGCGCGAAGTCGCATGCCTCGACGAGGATGCCAGTTTTGCCGAACTGATCGAGAGCTTCGCCCAGGACTCGGCGACGCCGATCGTGATCGCCCACGACCAGCGCCCAACCGGGCTGGCGGTGCCGGAGAACCTTGTCCTGCTCGGCCGGAAGCTGAGCCGGGAAGACCTCTTCGCGAGGGTTCCCTTTTCGGCGATGAGTGACTATTTGGCGGTCCCGGATCTCTGTCTGGCGGAAACCGTTCCGGCTACTTCGTAACCACGGTGAAGTAGCTCTTCACGATCCGATCGAAGTATTCGGGCCGCATTTCCAAGGGCAGATCGTTGTAGCAGCAATAGTTCTGGATCTGTCCCAGCAAGTCGCGGGGATGGCAGCGGCGCAGGGGCCGATTCCGCGGACGATAATGCTTTGCAAGAAGATAGTCGATCGACGCCTTCTCATACTTGAATCCATGGCTCCGGGCGTACGCCTGGAAGAGGCGGTGGAACTCCGCCTCGTCGGGATCGGTGATCTCGATCTTGTAAGGGATCCGCCGCAAAAAAGCCTCATCCGCCAGGCTCGACGGCTCCAGGTTCGTCGAGAAGATGATCAACTGCTCGAACGGCACTTGGAACTTCTTTCCCGTGGCCAAGGTGAGGAAGTCGATCCGATTCTCCAGTGGGATGATCCAGCGGTTGAGCAACTCCGCCGGTTCGATTCGCTGGCGACCGAGGTCGTCAATCAAAAGGCAGCCGCAATTGCTCTTCAACTGCAAGGGGGCTTCACTCACGTTGCTGTGCGGGTCGTGACTAAGTTCCAGGCAATCCATCGTCATTTCGCCGCCGACCACTACCGTCGGACGCCGAATCTTGACCCAGCGACGGTCGTAATCGGCCTTCCGCACGATGCCTTGCGAGTCGTCTTTCGCAGCCTCGTGATAGGCCGAGTCGAAGAGCTTGATCAACTGCCCGCCCTCGATCAGCGCGTGGGGAATCCAGATATGCTGGCCGAAGCAACTGGTAATCCGCCGGGCAATGGTCGATTTTCCGTTGCCAGGCGCTCCGTAAAGGAACAGTCCTGCCCCGGAATTGACCGCGGGACCGAGATCGTCGAATAAGTTGGAATCGATGGAAATATCGGCAAAGGCCTGCGCCAAACGGTCGCGTCGCGGAGCCTCGGCGCGGATCGTCTGGGCTTTGACCGAAACAACGTAGTCGGCCAGCGGCACGGGCGCGGGACCCACGTACGCGCAGGCGTTCATCAGGGATTGGGTCCGCTGTCGGCCTTCTTCCGTCAGGCTGTAGATGTGGTCGTTCAGCGGCGCCGAGGCCGAATAGATCAGAATTTGGCGGGAACGCAAGGAATGAAACACATTCTCCAGGATTCCCAGCGGCAGCCCGATCTCCTCGGCAATGCCGCGGCCACTTCGGGTTCCGACGGCGGCGAGATATTTGCAGACGAGCGATTCGACGAGCACCGTCGGCAGGCCCGTTTCCTCCATGCCGTGGGGCATGCGAGGCAAAAATTCTTCTTCCGACTGGATTGCCGCCAGAAGCTCTTCGTGCAGCGAATCGGTGGCCACGTTGGACATCGGGCGATATTCTATGGGTGCGGGGTTCTCGAGAGTTCTCAGAAGAACTCTACGTTACGCCGCGGGCCAAGCGGGAGAACTGCCATTTCGTCGGCATACGTGGTAAAACCGGCTTCTCGCACACCACTCAGCTAAACTCGCCGCGGATGTACTCTTGCGTGTACTTTTCGCGGGGATTCTCAAATATTTGCTTGGAATCGCCGAACTCGACAAGGTAGCCGGTACGGCCGCCCTGCGTGGTATCGACGTAAAGAAAGCCGGTTTTGTCGGCCACCCGCTGTGCTTGCTGCAGGTTATGCGTGACGATAGCGATCGTGAACCGTTTTTTGAGTTGCACCATCAGTTCTTCAATTTTCCGCGTGGCGATCGGATCGAGCGCCGAACAAGGCTCGTCCATCAAGAGTACTGCCGGTTCGGTGGCGATGGCTCGGGCGATGCAGAGCCGCTGCTGCTGGCCGCCGGAGAGAGCCAGGGCACTCTTGTGCAGCTTGTCCTTGACTTCATCCCAGAGGGCGGCGCCGCGGAGGGCCTCTTCAACCTTTTCAGCCTTGTTGCCCTTATAGCCGTTGAGCTTCAGGCCGAAACTCACGTTTCGATAGACGCTCATCGCAAAGGGATTTGGCTGTTGGAAAACCATGCCGATATGGCGGCGCACGGCGACGGGGTCGATGGACGGGTCGTAGATGTTCGCGCCGTGGAAGTGGACGTGTCCTTTGAAGCGGAAACCGCGTACCAAGTCATTCATGCGGTTCAGACAGCGGAGGACCGTACTCTTGCCGCAACCAGAGGGTCCAATGAAGGCCGTGATGCTCCCTTTGCAAATCGGGATCTTGGTGTCGCGAACGGCCTTGAAGGTGCCGTAATACAACTCGCTGATGTTGCAATCGATCACGACGTCGTTGGACGGACTGCCAACCGATTTAGCGGTGGCCGTCGCGGAGGATAGATCGGACTTGACCATGAAAATAAACTCCTAAAACTTGTTGCGCGCTGAGAGGGCCTGACCGATGAGATTGAAAGCGAGCACGAGCAACACCAGAACCAGGGCTGCGGCCCAAGCCACTTCCACCAAGTTATCATACGGCGAACCGTAATATTTGTAAATGAAGCCCGCTAAAGAGGCGGTATTCTGACTGAGAGTAAAGTGATCGTGCTTGTCGAAGTTCCATTTATCGCAAAACAGCGCCGTAAACAGCAGCGGTGCAGTTTCACCGGCGGCCCTGGCAATCGCCAGCATCACGCCCGTGAGGATTCCGGGTATCGCCGTGGGCAGCAAAATATACCAAATGACTTGAGTCCGAGTTGCCCCCATGCCGATAGCCGCTTCGCGCATTTTGGACGGCACCATGCGAATAGCGTCTTCAGCCGTGAGCATGATGGTTGGCAACATGAGAACCGAAAGGGCCACCGCGCCAGCATAAGCCGACCAGCCCCAGCCCAAGCCGAAGCGGCTGACCAGAACCCCATAGACCAGCACTCCGGCCAGAATGGAAGGAAACCCGCTCAGCATCTTGGCGCCAAAACGAACCACCTGGGCCAAGCGGGTTTCGGGCCCGGTCTCGGCCAAAAAGACGGCGGTAAGAATTCCAAACGGAACGCTGATCGCCGCAGCCAGCCCGACCATGATCAAAGTCCCGACAATCGCATTGCCGAATCCGCCACCCTCGTCAAACGCGGTCGGCGGAAGCGAGGTCAAGGATTGCCAACTCAGTCTGTGCAGGCCCTTGACCACAAGCATGTAGATCACGGAGAAGAGCGGCGCTAGTGCGGCGAGCGTCAACGTCGCCGTGAGGGTCGTGCAGAAAAAACTGAACAGGGTTCGCGGGCGACGAAGCGACTTCTGCAACTGCGCCAGGGAAATGTTCTGGCCAGTCTCGGCAGCGGCGGACATCCCACGACTACGAACGACTGGGTCTTCCATCAGCGACCTCCCTTCCGCTCTCGAGAGGAGCTTTGCAGGATCAATGCACCTAGCAGATTGACGATCAAGGTGATCGCGAGGAGAACCAAGGCGGCATACATCAGGGCGCCGACAAGATCCACGTTGGTGCCCGCTTCTGGAAAGCTGCTCGCCAGGAGCGCCGCCAGGGTATCGGCGGGAGAAAAAAGCGAAGTGCTAATGACATTCCGCCCACCCACCAGCATGGCCAGGGCCATGGTCTCGCCCAAAGCCCGTCCAAATGCCAGGAGAATGGACCCGAAGATTCCTATCTTGGCAGTGGGAAGGATCACCGCAAACATGGCTTCCCAGCGCGTGGCGCCTAAGCCGTAGGCGGCTTCCCGCAATTTCGGGGGCACGCTCACCAAGGCATCGCGGGAGATGGCCGAAACCGTGGGGACAATCATAATCGCCAACACGATCGCGGCAGGCAACATTCCGCCACTTCCCAGAGTCGTGGAAAAGAACGGAATGGCCTTGAAGGTGTCGTGTAGCCAATCGCATCCAGGGCGGATCATGGGAACGATGACGCAGACTCCCCACAGCCCATAAACCACGCTGGGGATTGCCGCGAGCAACTCCACGAGGTTTTTCAAGAGACCGTCAAGACCGTCCGGCAATCTCTTCCAAAACGGGTGGAATTGTAGACCAAACAGTTTGAGCAACTGGAAAACAGACGTGGAGAGGAATCGTTCGCTTAAGAAAATGGCGACCGAAAGGCCCATGATCGATCCCAGCGCCACGGCAAGCAAAGAACTATAGAAAGTGCCCCAAATTTGTGGCAAGATGCCATACACATTCTCGTTCTGATCCCAAGTCGTGCCCCAGATAAAGCTCAGACCGTACTTTTGCAGGGCAGGCCTTGCCGGGACGGCGATTTGATAGACGATAAAAACGACCAGCGCGACCGTGAGCCACGCAAAAGTATAGGCAAGCGATCGAAAGAAGACGTCGCAAAACTTCTCCAAGGTTGTTGGCGGCCGCGAAATCGCGGACGTGTCATCGACAAGTTTTGCCATGCATTTGCCCTGTTCTGGCGCTATACACAAAGCTGTAGGGTGGGGCATCGCTGACCTCGCGGCGCGATGCAATCGTCGCCCCCACCCTACCGCCAGCCTGCACTACTTCTCGTTCTTCGCATAGCCATACTCGAGATAACCGATCGAGCCTGGCGTCGATTTAATTGCCGCGGCCACGCCTTCGTTGCCCTTGGCCTTGGTGCCGGTAGGCCAGTTGGGCTGCTTGTTGGTTCCGGGGCTTTTGGCAAACTCTTCGCTTACGGCGCTGAGGTGCTTGGTGAAGACGAAGGTCGTGCCGCTGCCGTCGGAGCGGACGACGACGTTAATGTCGCGATCGGGCAACTTGGCGCCCGGGTTGGCGTCGGCGATCGCCTTGTCATTCCACTTCTTGATCTTGCCAAGGAAAATGCCCACGTAAGCATCGCGCGTGAGCTTGAGGCTGTCGACACCGGGAAGATTATAGGCCAACACGATGCTGCCCGCGGTCATCGGCAGAAGCTGCACGCCTCCGTCCACTTTTTCCATTTCTTCTTTGGTCATGGCGGCATCGCTAGCACCGAAGTCACCTGTCTTTTCGACAACGGTTTTTACTCCGGCGGAGCTGCCGAGCGATTGATAGTCCACGTCGACTGAGGGATGCGCCGTGTTGTAGTCCTTGAACCACTTGCTATACAGCGGAGCGGGAAAACTGGCACCGGATCCTTGGAGCTTAACCTTGCTGTCGGCCTTCGCATCGCCTTCTCCCTTGATGTTTTCCAAGGCCGCCTTTACCTTGTCCACAACTTGACTTGGCAAGGGGATATAACCCAGCGACTCGCTGATTTTCTGACCGTCGGTCAGACAATAGGCAAGCACGTCTTTCAAGGCACCCGCCTTCTGTGGGTCAGCATATTTTTTGAAGGCCATAATCCATGTGTAGGTAACGATCGGGTACGAATCATCACCTTCGGGATCGGGAACCCACACGATCAAATCATCTGGCAGCTTGGCAGTTGCCAGCGCCTTCTGACCAGATGTGATAGTGGGTTCGATGAACTTGCCGGCCTTGTTCTGCAAAGATGCCATCCGCATCTTTGCGCCGCCCGCCTTGTTGCCGCTGTCGCTGCTGGACGAACAGCCAAGTCCACCGCACAACAGAAATCCCACGGATAGAAAGGAAATACATGCTCGAACGCTGGTCATAAAATGTTCCTTAAGAAGTAGAATGTCACGCCATAAACAATAGACTTGACTCTATCCCGGCAAGACAACTCCGACTAGGGCCTGATGACCCCATTATCTGAAAACTAACGGATCCCTAACACAAGGCTCATAATTGGCCACTGAAAGGCTTCGTCGTCGGTTTGCAAGCGTAACTACCTTCGCGTTCATGGCCGTGGTATAATCGATTTTTCCGTTCTCCCCACCTTTGGATCTAACCCATGCAATCGTTGCACAAGATTTCTGTTTCTCGTCGAGACTTCTTGAAAAACACCGGTCGCGTCGCCGCCGCCACGACCCTGGCGGCCTCGATGGTTCCGCATGTTCATGCCGCCGAAAACAATACTATCCAGGTCGCGCTCGTGGGTTGCGGCGGACGGGGAACGGGGGCGGCCGGGCAGGCCCTCTCGGTTCGCTCGGGCCCGATCAAACTCGTGGCCCTGGCCGACGTCTTCGAGAATCGCCTGACGAGCAGTTTGCACGCGCTCAAGCGCGAGTGCGGCGATGCGGTGCAGGTGCCCAAGGAGCGGCAGTTCATCGGCTTCGACGCCTACAAGTCGGCCATGGATTGCCTCAAGCCAGGCGACGTCGTCATCTTTGCCACCCCGCCGGCCTTTCGCTGGGTGCATTTTATGTATGCCATCCAGAAGAATTTGAACGTCTTCATGGAGAAGCCGGTGACGGTCGATGCCCCTACGACCCGCCGCATGTTGAAGTTGGCCGAGGAGTCGCGGCAGAAGAACTTGAAGGTCGGCGTGGGCCTGATGTGGCGGCACTCGAAGGATCATATCCAACTGGCCGATCGCATTCGGGCCGGCGACCTGGGACAGATCCTGACGCTTCGGGCCTATCGCATGCATGGCCCAGGCGGATTCTTCCAGTCGGATCGCAAGCCGGACGGCATCAGCGATTTGCTTTACCAGGTACAGCGGTTCCATAGCTTCCTGTGGGCCAGCGGCGGTTGTTTCAGCGATTTCTACGTCCACCAGATCGACGAGTGTTGCTGGATGAAGGGCGGATGGCCCGTCGAGGCCCACGCGCTGGGTGGCCGCCACTATCGCGACAACTCGGTCGACCAGAACTTCGATAATTATTCGGTCGAATACACGTTTGCCGACGGCACGAAGTTTTTCATGTTCGGCCGCACCATGTCGGGCTGCTACGAAGAGTTTGCCAGTTATGCCCACGGCACGAAGGGAATGGCCGTGATCTCGTCCGGCGGTCATAGCACGGACAAGGCCCAGATCTACAGCCAGCAGTTGCCCAAGCGCACGGCTTCGCTGTGGAAGAACTCCGGCGGCTGCGATTGCTATCAGGAAGAGTGGAACGACCTGATCGAAGCCATCCGCAACGACAAGCCCTACAACGAAGTGCAGCGCGGGGCCGAGGCCAGCCTGGTGACTTCGATGGGACGCATGTCGGCCCACACCGGACGGATCGTCACCTGGGATGAAATGCAGCGGTTCGACCACGAGTTCGCGCCAAACCTCGACAAGCTCGCCCTGGACTCGCCGGCCCCGCTGCCTGCGGGAGCCGACGGGCGATATGCGGTGCCGCAACCGGGCATCGTCACCAAACGCGAGTATTGAATACCTCCATGTTTTATATCGCAACGCGTCATTTGCACACGCTGACCTGGTGGATCATCCTTTTCGCGGGCCTGTGGGCCATCTTCCGCGTTTGGCGCGGGCATCTGACCCAATTGCCCTGGACGCGGCACGAGCGGCTAGCCGGCCTGGTGTTTTCCAGCGCCTTGGCCACGCAGCTTATGATCGGTCTGACGTTGTATTTTCAGAGTGAGGCCGTTCGGCCGTTATTTGTCGGCGGGGCAACAGGGCCTGAACGGCTGGCCGCGACGTTCTTCGGCCTGATCCATCCCCTCGCGATGTTCGCGGCTGTGGTCTTGGGGCAGGTCGGCTTTTCGGTCTCGAAGCGGTTGAACGACGACCGCCGCAAGTATCGTATTGCCGTTATTTGTTACACGGCCGCGCTGGTGGTTCTGCTGTTGGCCGTGCCGTGGCCCTGGTTGAGCTACGGCCGATCGCTGATGCCGTAACGCGATATAAAAATTGGAGCACCACCACTATGATGGGTGCATGGTGTTATACCGTAAGTTGGGATTAGGGAGTGCCTACGCCAACGGCGTTCTGTCCCCTAGCCCAGGGTTGTCGCGCGGCGACTACCCTGGGAAACGGTATCCATGAACCACCCTACGCCAAGGGCGTTATGTACATCTCGTGCTGGTAGGTTAGTTCTGTGTTTGGTTCCCTGAGAGGTCGTGGCGAAGGTCGCGTTCATCGTGCTGTAATTCGCGACGGTCGGCATTGAACTTCTGGCGGTCGGACTCAGCCTGCGTGCGATTGTTGTTCAATACCTGCCGGTCTTGCTGGAACTGCTGAAGATCCTGTTGCAACTTGCTGGAATCATCGGACGCCAAGTCGGCGCGGATCTTCTGCCAAATGGCCCGCAGCTTCTGCCGGTCGCTATTCAACTCCTGGCCATCGCTTCGCAACGCCTGCCGATCGTGGGCCAAATTGCCGAAATCGCGCTGTACGTCAGCCAAGTCCTGCTGGGCCGACGAGTCTTGGCCGCCGCTTGACGAACCGTCCACGAAACTGTTCACCCCCTTGCCACCGGACGTCGAAGCGTAATTAGCCTGATGTCCGCCGCTGCCCTGGCTGGTAGGTTTGGCATTCTTGCCGAGTTTGCCGAGGTCTCGCACGTATTCGTGTCGATCGTGCCCCAGGTCGCGGCGGTCGTGCGACCATCGCTGCCAATCGCGATGTTCCTCGCGACGGTCCCCATGATATTCCTGTCGATCCTGGTGTAACTGCGCGAGATCCTGCTTGACTTGGGTAGAATTGCCTGAAGCAAGATCGATTTTCAGATTGTTCCAATCGGCGTGCAGGCGCTGGCGGTCCTGGTGCAGGTTTTTCTGGTCGTGGTTCAATGCCTGTCGATCCTGATGTAAGTCGCGGTGGTCCTGTTTGACGTTGTGTGCATCGTGCCGGACCGGGTGCTGGTTCGGTTTGGCCTGCGAACACTGATGATCGCCGGCTCGTGCCGCGACTGCGAAAGCGATGACGAGACTTGACGTCCATGCCACGATCGATGACTTTTTCATGTTTTGCTCCTGAGGTGAGAAGGGTGAGAGACCATGGTGCCAATTCAATCGCAAGGAATTACGAAAGGGCGCAAGACAAGAGATCGCAACGGTTGAGGAGAGTGAGGGAGACAGCGATGAGAACCGTGTCTCCCTATCGGAAACATAGTTTATTTCAGCCAACTCGGCTGAAATAATCACGGCTCAGCGGCTGGAAATCCGTTCCTGGGAGCAGTGGCCTCGATACCGTCGATACGACCGTTTCGCTGAACGGAATGAATGCCGTTCTATAAAACATTAAGCACCGTCATTTGCGTCAACAAATCGACGTCTGTTCTCATGCGTCCCTTGGAGGGATCCGCGGGTTCCGCCATCCGCATGGCGGCAGCGGCCCAGAAATTGGTCGCGTGCCGAATCGGCAGGGAAATTCCCGCGGCAAGCACGGCATCCGCTGCCGCATTCAATCTTGCCGCCAATGTTGGCGATACGCCCGGCGATAGCGGCGGCAGTTCCGCGGTCGCCGCTGGCGATCGATTCACCTTTCGCGGCGGAAACCGCGGCAAAGGAGAGAGTGTCGCATGCCCTGGCAGGAATGCCTCCTGCACGCTGCTGGATAGGGAAGTACTCGCATCAGCCATCACCGGCGACAAGACCGAAATCGGACTGGTCGTAACCGACGGGTCGAAAATCAGCGTTCCTCCGGCGCCGACTGTGAGAGCGCCATTGGGAATCGACTGCGCCGTAGTCGCGACCAGCGTGCCGGCCATGACCATCGTTCCGCCGGAATAGGTGTTCACGCCGCTGAGTGTCAACGTGCCGCTGCCGACCTTCGTCAGCGACTGAACACCGTTCTGCCCGATATTCCCGCTGATCTTCATCCGCGCTCCGTTCGATACGTCCATGACGGTCCTGCTGGCCAAGGTCAATTGGCTGCCGAGCGATTGCGTGCCGCCGCCAACGGTGACCGTGGCCGTGCCCGTGTCGCTTTTCAAGGTCAGGCTGCCGCCCGAGAGCGTGTAGCTGGAAGCATTGAAGTTCAAGGCATGCAGGCTGGGAGCCGCCCCGGTCAGATCAATCGCGGTAACCGTGCCAGAACCGCTGAAGGTAGCCACATCCGTATTGTCGGGCCGGGGCGATGTTCCAGGAACAACGGCCAGGCCGTTGACATCGACCCAGTTCGCGGAGTCGTTCCAGGCGCTGCCGCTGATGGAAGTCCACGTGGCCGAACCGGAAAACTTGGCCGCGGCCGCCGTGGGATCAAAGATCAATACGCCTCCGGCGGCGACGGTGAGGCTGCCGTCGGCAATCGACTGCGATGTAGTCGCGACCAGCGTGCCGGCCACGACCATCGTTCCGCCGGAATAGGTGTTCGCTCCGCTGAGTGTCAACGTGCCGCTGCCCTCTTTCTGCAAGCCACCCGTCCCTGTAATCGCTCCGCTGATGCGTGCCATCGCGCCACCGGCGACTTCAACACGCAGTTGATGCGCATTGGTGTCGATCCCGCCGGTAATTGCCAGCTGGCCGGCCGAGACCCGCACGGTTCCGTCCGAACCCAACTGGCTTTGGATCGCCAGAGCGTTGTCTCCAGCAACATTCCGAATCGCCGTACTCCCGCCGGCATCCAGCACAATGGGATTTCCTGCGAGCGTGACGTCGCCATTGGTGAAGATTGCGCCCACGGATCTTCCGGCAGGAAGATTGTTGATTATGGTCTCGGGCTGAGCACTTTTCAGCAAGAGCATATCGCCCGGTTGCGGCGTCGCACCGCCGGACCAGTTCGCCGTTGCGCTCCAATTGCCGCCGGCCGCTGCGGTCCAAGTCCTCACGTTCGTATCGTATTGCGGGTTGAGGTCGAAGACGAGCTGGCCGCTTCCCTGGGTCGCGAGGTTGCGGAAGTCGAGGTGAATCTTGTCGAAGTAGGGTTTGCCGATCACGTCCAATGTGTTGTAATCGAGCGACAGGCCCGAAGTCAGCAGATCGGCCCCCAACACGCCGTCGATGCCCGGGGCGATATCCTCGACCAACAATCCCAGACCACCTGCGCCGCCCGTTTCCTCCCAGGTCAGATCGGGCCCCTGTTCGGTTGACAGGCTAAGTTTGTCGACCGCCAGCACGGGCAGTTCGACAGTGCCGCCCACGCCGGTAATGGGCACGGTGTCGATAGCTTCGTCCAGTAAGCTGCCGTTGTGATTCGTATCGAGCCCGAGCGAAAAGGCCAACTTGGGCGACATCACCGACATCTGCGCCCCCGTATCAACCAAGAAGTTGCCCGTCTTGGAAATTCCCTGGGCTTCGATCGTGGCCGTCACGAAGGTGACCGGCGCCCAACTCGGCACGGGGGCATCTGACGGCGATCCCGATGGCAGGCCGTCGCGCGGGTTGAACGTCACCCGTGTATCGGTTGCCGCGCTGAAGCGATGTCCGTTGCCTTCCGGCAAACTATTGGAAAAGCTTACTCCCAGCGGCTCGAAGTTTGCGAGGGGACTTGTATCCAACGTCGTCACGCGACCGACCATCGCCGGCATGCCGATCAGGCCGGGGATGCCGCCGTCGGCCGCCGCCGCGCCGAATTCAAAACTGGGGTTGGTAAGGATTCGCACGTCCTGGATAGTCTGCGGCAAGGTTTGCGTGGTGCCCGTGGTGCCCGTGAAATTCAACTGGTACGGCTGGGAAAGTTCGAACTCAGTCGATCCCGCCACACCAATATCGGAGAACGTACCCACGTTCTGCAACCCATTCTTGACGAGTTCCTGGGCCGCATCGCTCACCAGGGAGATGCTGTTTGCGCCGGTATCGAGCAGGACGTGATTATACGGGTACAGGCCAAATGTGCCGGTTCCGTAGGGCCCCAACCCCAAACTGTGGGTTGCATCGCGCAGTTCCATATCGACATAAGGCTGATCGAACAGATCGGTGGGCGGGCCTAGAACGATTTGCGAACCATTCAGAAGCATCCGCAATTCCAGAACCTCGATGATTAGCGCCGGGCGTTTTTTCGGAGGATGCCTTCGACGCTGCACTGCTTGTCCTCGACGTTGACTTCCTGCCATCGAAATGCTCCACACCCCAATCGCACAAAATCCTGTGCGGACCACGTGCCCTGCGCGGTCGAAAGGAGGAACCACCATTGTAAGGCATATCGGCCCAACAAAAAACCTCGCTCTTTTGTTTAACAAAACGCTAACTTAAACAGTCGTGTTAAGAATGTAAAGATCGGAAGGCCAGCCTGACCGCAAGATCATGACCCGCATTTTGCACACCTCATTTCAGCGTCGATTCCAACCCAGGCTACCCGCATCGCTTATGGGTGATAGAATACCTTCATGTTTTATATCGCAACGCGTCATTTGCACACGCTGACCTGGTGGATCATCCTTTTTGCGGGCCTGTGGGCCATCTTCCGCGTTTGGCGCGGGCATCTGACCCAAGTGCCCTGGACGCGGCACGAGCGGCTAGCCGGCCTGGTGTTTTCCAGCGCCTTGGCCACGCAGCTTTTGATCGGTCTGACGTTGTATTTTCAGAGTGAGGCCGTTCGGCCGTTATTTGTCGGCGGGGCAATAGGGCCTGAACGGCTGGCCGCGACGTTCTTCGGCCTGATCCATCCCCTCGCGGTGTTCGCGGCCGTGGTCTTGGGGCAGGTCGGCTTTTCGGTCTCGAAGCGGTTGAACGACGACCGCCGCAAGTATCGTATTGCCGTTATTTGTTACACGGCCGCGCAGGTGGTTCTGCTGTTGGCCGTGCCGTGGCCCTGGTTGAGCTACGGCCGATCGCTGATGCCGTAAGAACTGGTGTTACCTCAGCGCAAGCCGCCGGTATTTATTCCGCCGATGGGCCAGCCGTTCGGGATTCTCGGCCATCACCGACTTCTCGTAGGCCGTAAAATTCCCTTCGTACCAGCGGGTTTGCCCGTTGCCTTCCATGATCAAAAGGTGCGTGCAGATCCGATCGAGGAAGAAGCGGTCGTGGCTGATCACCATCGCGCAGCCCGGGAAATCCAACAAGGCCTGCTCCAAAACCCGCATCGTGTTCACGTCGAGATCGTTGGTCGGTTCGTCCAGGAGCACGAGGTTGCCGCCGCGGCGGAGCATCTTGGCCAGGTGGATGCGGTTCCGCTCGCCACCGGAACAGTCGCCCACCCGCTTTTGCTGCGAAGGCCCGCGGAAGTTGAAGCGTGCCAGGTAAACCCGCGAGTTCATCGAGATGTTGCCTAGCTCGATGGTGTCCTTGCCGTCGGTGATTTCCTCAAAGACGCTGTGATCGTCGTCAAGGGCGTCGCGATTCTGGTCGACATAGGAAAGCTGCACGCTGGAACCCAGCTCGATCTTGCCGGCATCCGGTTTCTCCTGGCCGACGACCATGCGAAAGAGCGTCGTTTTGCCGGTGCCGTTAGGCCCGATCACGCCGACGATTCCGCCACGCGGCAAGTCGAACGAGCATTTTTCCATCAGGTTGAGCTTGTCGCCGTCGACGGTGTAGGCCTTGCAGACATCCTTGAACGTGAGCACCTTGTCGCCCAGCCGTTGTCCCGGGGCGATCTGGATGATCGCATCGCTTTTTGCGTCGTCTACCTGCTGCGCGGCAAGCTCCTCGTAGGACTTGATGCGGGCCAGATTCTTCTGCTTGCGGCCTTCGTGGGAATTGCGGATCCAGTCCAGTTCGCGTTCGAGCGTCCTCTGCCGCTGGGTTTCACGCTTTTCCGTCACGCGCAGCAACTCGGCCTTCTGCTGGAGCCAGGAAGAATAATTGCCCTCGAACGGCAGGCCGCGGCCGTTTTCCAGTTCGAGAATCCACTTGGTGATGTTGTCCAAGAAATAGCGATCGTGCGTGACGATGATCACCGTGCCGGGATAGTCTCGCAAGGTCTGTTCGAGCCACTGCACGGTCTCGGCGTCGAGGTGGTTTGTCGGCTCGTCGAGGAGCAGCAGGTCGGGCTTTTCCAGCAAGGCCATGCACAACGCCACGCGGCGGCGCTCACCGCCCGAGAGTTGGCGGACGGGCGTCTCGTCGGGCGGCAGCACGAGGGCGTCGGAGGCGATGTCCATCAGGCGGTCGAGTTCCCAGCCGTTGCAGCCGTCGATTTTCTCTTGTAAGCGGCCCATTTCATCCATGAGCTTGTCGAGGTCGTCGTCGTCCTTGGGATCGGACATCTCCAGGGTGATCTCGTTAAAACGATCGACGAGGCCCTGGATCGGCTTCATCGAGATCTGTAGGTTCTCGCGGACTGTCTTATCGAGATCCAACTGCGGCTCCTGGGCGACATACCGCACTCGCATATTCTTGGCCAAGGCGGCGGTGCCGTCGATATCGCTATCGATGCCGGCCATGATCCGCAGGAGAGTCGATTTTCCGGACCCGTTCTCTCCGACAATGCCGATTTTCGCGCCATAGTAGAACGACAGGCTGATATTTTTAAGCACGACGCGTTCGCCATAGCGTTTGTCGACGTCGTGCATTTCAAAGATGAATTGTGGAGGCATAAGTTACAGAATTAGGAGCCATTAGCACTGTTTTGAATTAAGTATTTATAGCAGGAAAGGTTATCGAAAGGAAGCGGGCCGCACTCCACGGTTTTGGAGTGCGAGGGCTACCCTCGCTTTTCAAAACGCGCGGCAAGCCGTTTCGTTCGGGACCGGCCGTTATGGAAAGCGGCGGCAAGCCGCCGCACTCCAAAGCTATTGAGGTTCGTAGTCATCGGCGATGTGAATTTGATCGGTCTTGAATCTGTAAACAGTCTGAACTTGAGCAAGCGATGCCGTCCGCTCGAACCAAGCTGCGGAACACCAAGGATATTGATTGGCCACCCGCACCAACCCATGCTTGACCGGGTTTTGATGCACATAGTTAAGCCGGGCCAAATAGGATTTTTCATAGGTGAGCTTGGTATCCCAATAATTGTGCCATACTTTGCGTGCGGAAGTCGTGTCGAGATGGTTTGCTTCGCGTGCCGTCGTACTGTGCAGCGCAGTCAATGCGGCGCGCAGTGCCTTTGCATCCGGCATGGCGTGAGCAACGAAATGATAATGATTCGAGAAGACCGCCCAGGCTTCCAATTGCCAACCGAATTCCTTCACAATGCGGAGTAAATTCGCCTCCAGGTAGCCGAGCCGCTGGGATCCGCTAAAATGATGTTCTTTATGAAACGTACCAGCGGTGACAATGTATGTGCCATGTTCGCTCAGTCGATGGATTGGCGAGTGCGGCCAATCCTTGGAGTGCGAGGGCTTGCCCTCGCCTTCCAAAACGTGCGGCAAGCCGTTTCGTTCGGGACCGGCCGTTATGGAAAGCGGCGGCAAGCCGCCGCACTCCAAAGCATTTAGCCACTGAGCTAGCTCGGGCAGGCGATCGGGCGGCAACTGCCGTACTTTCGACAACAGAAGGTTGCATGGTTCGTTATCTGCCATGGTCATGAGACCCACAATACCTACCAAAAGCCGAAACAATGAGTATACCCCACCAGCTCTTGGTGGGGCTAGCGGTGCCAACGGCCGCAACCCGGCAAACCCCCCCTCCTGCGGGGTTCGCCAGCCGCTTCTCCCCCCTGCCCTCCCTCAAACCCAAGAATTTCTGCTATTTATTACCAAAAAAGGAATCTAATTCCCGCTAATTCCGTCTATAATAGACAGTAGGAACACGAGCAGGCTCGGAGCTTAGAACCATCATGGCTAGTGGTATCATTTCCACTCATCCAGAGACGGGAATCGCCCCAACGCAGGGGCGGTACGAAGATTTCATCCAGAAGCGGCTGGAACATACCCGGCGGCAAGTCTGGCTGGTCGATGTAGCTTCCGGCCTGATGCTGCTGGCGGTAGCGTCGCTGCTCTTTTTTCTGGCCGTGGCCCTACTGGACCACTGGGTCTTCAGTCACGGGCTGAACTTCATCGTCCGACTGGGACTTTTTACCCTGTGGGTTAGCGGGGCCGGAGCCTTCATCTGGCGTTTTTTAGTGCCGCCGCTGGCCAATCGCATCAATCCGGTCTTCGCCGCACAGACCATCGAGCAGGGCCGCCCGACGCTCAAGAATAGTTTGATCAATTTCCTCATGCTTCGCGCGCACCCGCAGGATGTCGCGCCGGTAGTCTATCGCGCGATGGAACACCGGGCGGCGGCCGATCTACTGAAGGTGCCGGTCGAACATGCCGTCGATCGCGGCCGCGTGGTGCAACTGGCCTGCGTGCTGGCAGCGGTGGTGGGGTTCTTTGCGCTCTACATGGCCTTCTCGCCGAAGAACCCCTTGGTCTCAGTGGGGCGCGTGCTTTGGCCATGGTCGAGCATCCCCGCTCCCACGCGGGTCCATATTGAAGAAGTCAGTCCGGGTGATGCGATCGTGTTCAACGAGGACCGCCAGGAAATTTCCGCCCGGATCGCCGGCCTCCGCGATGGCGAAGAGGTTGCCCTTTTGGTCAGCACGGCCGACGGCCAGGTGGTCAACGATCGCGTCATCATGAACCGCGTCGACGACACAAATCACTATCGTTGCGAATTGCCGCCCGGCAGCGGCGGTTTTCGGCAAGACACGTTCTATTTCCTCACCGCGGGCGACGCCACGACACCGAAGTACAAACTGGAAGTCCAGACCGCGCCCACGATCATCGTTGACCGCATCGACTACCACTTCCCGCCGTACACCGAACAGGCCGACCGCACGATCGAGAACCAGGGCGATATCAGGGCATTGGAAGGAACCCAGGTGACGATCCATGCCACGGCCAATATGGATATCAAAGAGGCCCGGATCGACTTGAACTGCGCCGGTCTGCAAACGCTATCCATGACGACCAACGGCACAAAGGCCACCGGCCAATTCACCCTGGCGCTGGATGCCGACAACGCGCGGAAGGCCCAGTATGACAGCTATCAGATTCTGTTTACCGACACCAACGGTCACACCGTCCGCCGACCGGTTCGCTATCACATCGACGTCGATCGCGACCTGCCGCCGGACATCGAGATTGTCGAACCACATGCGGAAGAAATAGCCGTGGCGGAGGATGGACAAGTCAAGATTCGCGTTCATGCCTTCGATTCCGACTATGCCTTGCGGCACGTGACGCTCCATGCCGAACGCGAAGCAGACAAACTGCGCGAGGCCGAGAAATTGGGCCTGCCGGTGCTCCTGGATCGCACCCAGCCGGATAAGGCGTGGCCGAAACCGTTCGACGGAGAATATGTCTTCCGGCCGGCCGATCTGAAGTTGAAGTCGGGCGACTGCGTGCGTTATTGGGCCACCGCGGACGATAACAAGGAACCGCGCCCCAATTATTCCGACACCTCCGAGACCTCGCGGCGGACGATCCGCATCATCGGTGCTGGGCAGAGCAGTCGGCAGGATCCATTGAACCCGCCGCAAGGCGCCGATGGTCAGCCGCAAGCAAATGATCAGAAACCCCAGCCAGGTGACAAGGGAGAGAAGTCGCAGCCGGGCCAGGGCGATCCGTCAAACCAAAACGGCTCAGGCTCGCAACCGGCCGATCCCAATTCCGGCCAGAAGACTATCTCCGACGGACAAGAGACCAAGTCAAACAATCCGCGGCATGGCGACAAAAAAGACCACGCCCAGCCAGAGAACGGCGGCGATTCTGGCAAGGAACAATCTTCCTCCGATCCGGCCAATCGTCAAAAGAACAGCGATTTGAATTCCGGCGAGGCCAACGATCAGCCTAATGAGAAGGTTAATTCCGAAACACAGCAAGCCGACGCAATCAAAAAGATCCTTGCGGATCAAGAGCAGCAAAAGAAGGATCAACAGGACAAACCCGAGCCGTCCAGCGGCGAGCAGAAGCCGGATCAGAAACTAGATCCCGGCCAGCAAGGCGCAAACAAGCAGAGCAGCCCACAGCAGAACGGCCAGAAGCAGGACGGCCAGAAGCAAAAAGGCGACAAGGGCGGCCAGCAACCGCAAGGTAATTCCGGCGACAAGAAAGACCAGGGCGGCAAGGGCAATCCGCAACCCCAGGGCGGCAAGCCGGACGCAGGACAAAACCAGTCTGGTCAGCCGCAGCAAGGCGGCCAGCAGGCCCAGGATGCTCAGCAAAAGCCCGGCGGTCAAGGCACGCAGAAACCATCGCCACAGCAGGGCAATTCCGGCGATCCCTCCAACAGCAGCTCGCAGCCTCAAGACAATAAGGACTCCGGCAATCCGCCGTCAAGTAACCAGCCGGCAGACAACCAGCCCTCGCGGCCCAACGCTGGCGGTCAGGGTAACGAGCCGAAGTCTTCGGCCGGAACGAATGAAGATCAGAATGCTGGCGGGCAGTCGAAGACCGATCCGAAACAGGGCGGCGGCGGACAGGGTCAACCAAACCCATCGGCCGGCGGCAGCCCGAAATCCGAGAAGCCGCAGCCCGGTGGCGAGCAGGGCAAGAAAGAATCGGCCAACGGCGGCACTCCGCCGAACTCCGAGAAGAATCAGCCGGGCAGCCAGGGTGGCGGTGATGATAAACAACTGGCCCAAGGCGGACCAAAGAGCGACGAGAAGAAACCGGCCGGCAGCGGCGGTTCAGACAACCAGAACATGCCCGGCGGAGAGAAGCCGGGGCAGAAACCCAAGGACGAGAGCAGCAGTTCCCCGGGTGGCGGCCAAAGTCCGCAAGCCAAGCAGGAGGAAAAGCCTGGCGGCGGAGGGCAATCCGACGGCGGCCAGAAGCCCAAGCCCGGCCAAGGCGAACAAGAGGGATCCAGCAGCGGAGGCAAGAAGCCCAATGGCAGCAAGCCCGGCGACAAGGGCGGCACAGGGGAAGGTGAACCGGGACAGAAAGATCCCGGCAAGAGCGGCGAGCCGACTCCGCAGGATAGCAGAGGCGCTCCCGACTCCCAAGCCGAGCGTGAAAAGGGCGAGCAGAAGACCGGCGAGACCCACGAAGGCATGAGCCAGAAATCTGACCAAGGCCAGTCACCCGGCAACAGCCCCCACGAGTCGAAATCCAGCAGCGATAGCAAGCCGAGCGGCTCCGGGAGCTCGAACATG
>Ga0118677_10000617_pt1 | contig 47225 bp, 27 predicted proteins | sample AliMusrvi5mmetaG_FD_86154 | JGI IMG/M metagenome (GOLD analysis project Ga0118677, IMG submission 86154) | reverse complement strand
GCGCCACCGCTATTGACAGTTCATGCATAATGGGAATTCAGCGTTCAGCAGATTCTTGGCAGCAGTTCGCCGCGCGGCACATCGACCAGCCGGCGGCCGCCAGCCAGGGTCTCGAGGATCACGCGGCCTTTGTCATGCGACACGGTGCCTAGGCACACGGCGCCCGCGCCTTCGGGCAGGGCCCGCCAACGATTCAGGATTTCGGGCGCAACATCGGGAGCACAGATCAAAATCAGCCGGCCCTCTGACGCCGCGTGCAGCGGATCGATTCCCAGCATCTCCGAGACCGCCCGCGTGGCGGGCGCCAAAGGCAGGTCGCGCTCCTTGAGCAGAATGCCGAAGGCGCGTCCCTCAACCATCTCGTTGAGCACCGTCGCCGCGCCGCCGCGCGTCGGGTCGCGCATGAAGCGGACCGACGCGCCGAGGCCGCGCACCGCCGAAACCAGCCGATGCACAGGCCCCGTGTCGCTTTGGGGCCCGTTGATGAAATCGATGCTCTGCCGCGCCGCCAGCACCGCCATGCCGTGATCGGCCAGCGTGCCGCTGATGAGCACGCAGTCTCCTTCGCGGATGCGCTCCATGCCCAGCGTGAACTCGGGCATCGCGCGGCCGATCCCGGCGGTGTTGATATACAGACCGTCACCCTGGCCGCGGGCCACCACTTTGGTGTCCCCCGTGGCCACCGTCACACCGCAGTCGTCCGCCGCCGCCCTCACGGCATCCAGAACCCGTCCGAGCACCGTGAGAGGCAGGCCCTCTTCAATGATCAGCGCGAGCGACAACCACTTCGGCTCACCTCCGCAGACGGAGAGATCGTTCACGGTGCCGTGCACCGCGAGGTCGCCGATGCAACCGCCGGGGAAATCCAACGGCTGCACCACGAAACTGTCGGTGGTGAACACCAGCCGGTCTCCCGGTGAAGGAAGCGTGGCCCCGTCGGGCAGTCCGCTCAGCGGGCCGCTGCCGAAACGCGGCACGATCATGTTCTCGATCAGCTCGCGAGTCAGTCGGCCGCCCCCGCCATGCGCCAGTTGGATCACCGTGTCCGCGCTCATGTCCCCTCCCCGAGGTTCGCTTCTTCGGGCAACTCGTACTTGAAATAGGCGGCACACGTGCCCTCGGCGCTCACCATGCACGGACCGACCGGATTGTCCGGCGTACAAACCTGGGCAAACAGGCCGCAAGAGGTGGGCCTGAGTTTGCCCTTGATGACATCGCCGCAGCGGCAGCCGGCGTGGTGGTGGCCAGGAAGCACCGGCAGCGCAAATTTTCGCTCCGCATCAAACGCGGCGTATTCGGGGCGAAGCCCCAAGCCGCTTGCTGGGATCACGCCCATGCCACGCCACGTGGCGTCGACAGGCTCAAGGTAGTGCGCAATGCGCTCTTGCGCCTTGCGGTTTCCCTCCGGCCGGACGACGCGGGCGTATTGGTTCTCGACTCTGGCTTCGCGCTTGAGCACCTGTGCGAGAATGCCGTTCACCCCGTACAGAATGTCGAGCGGCTCGAAACCCGCGATCACGCAAGGCACGCGGTACTCGGCGGCAATGGGCTCGTAGGCCCGCGCCCCGATGATGGCGCTCACATGCGCCGGACAGAGGAACGCGTCGATCTGAATCTCCGGATCGGCCAACAACGCGTGCAGCGCGGGCGGCACCCGCTTGAAAGCGGTGAGCAGCGACAGGTTCGCGACCCCTTCCCGCAAAGCCTCGTCCACCAGGCTGACCACCGGCGCGATCGTGGTCTCGAATCCGACCGCCAAGAACACGACCTCGCGATCGGGCATGCTCTTTGCGAGATCGACCGCCGCGCTGGGCGAATAGCAGATGCGGACGTCACCTCCAGCCGCGCGGCAACTGGCCAGGTTCGAAACTGACCCCGGAACGCGGATCATGTCGCCGAACGTGACGATGGCCGCGCCCCGTCCGGCCAGCGCGATGGCCGTGTCGAGGTAACCCGGATCCGTCACGCAGACCGGGCATCCCGGCCCGCTGATCAGCTCAACGTTTTCGGGCAGCAATTGACGGATTCCGTACCGCCCAATCGCCATCGTGTGGCTGCCGCAGACCTCCATGACATGCACGGTGCGGCCCTGTTCTGACAACGCGCGCCCCTGTTCCGCGATCCTCCGCACGAACTGCTCGGCCACGTCGGGATTTCTGAAACCGTCGATGTAATTCATGGGAGACCACTCAGGGTTCGGGGTTCAGGGTTGGGCATGCGCCGCCTGAACGACCTCGGCGAAGAGCGCCAAGGTCGCGTCGGCCTGCTCCTGATCTAAGGTCTCAATGGCGAAACCCGCGTGGATGATCACGTAGCAGCCAACTTTCGCATCGCTCACCAGAGAGAGATCCACCAGGTGGCGGCTGCTTTCCAATTCCGCCACACCCTTGCCATCGGCGCGGATCTCAACGAGTTTCATAGGCACGGCTAAACACATTTCGGGCTCCTGTTTCCCGCCACCACAGCCTGTCCCAAGGCGATGCACCCGTCGTTGGGCGGAACCCGCCGGTGGGTCAGCACACGGACGCCTTCCGCTTCCAAACGAGGCACGAGCAGATCGTTCAAAATTCGGTTCATGAACACGCCGCCACTCAACGCGACGGAGCCGATGGAGTCTTGCGAGAGGCCGTATTTTATCATGATCCACGCCGCTTCGGCAACCGCGCGATGCACCGACAGAGCCCATTCGTTTTCGCGCCCGGCAGTGATCCGCGGATCAGCGAGCAGAGCGAACGCCTCGCGCCAGTCGATGAAGAGCTTGCCCTCTTTCTCCACTTGAGTGAACGGCAGCCGCATGACGTCGCGTCCCCACGCGCGCCGTGCGGCGGCTTCAAGCCGGATCGCGGACTGTCCTTCATAGGTGACCGTCTCCGACGCAAAACCCAGCAACGCAGAGAAAGCGTCGAACACCCGTCCGGCCGCATGCGTCAGCGGCGCGTGGAGCCCCGACCTGCACTGCTGCTGCCAGACAGAGGCCTCTTCGGGCGACACGCCGAGGCGCTGGAGCATGTACCCCGAGGGCACAACGCCGGCGTCCGACCAGCGCGCGATGACCTGCCGCACCGCACGCCGCACCGCCGCATCTCCGCCGGGCAGCGGCACCGGCGCAAAAGTCGCGAGCCTCCTGTAGCCGTCAGGATTGACCGCAAGCAGTTCAGCTCCCCAGATTGTGCCATCGGAGCCAAGCCCTGTGCCATCCATCACCAGCGCCAGTCCGGACTCGACGCCGTGCTCCGCGAACACGGCCGCCGCATGGGCGTGATGGTGTTGGACTTCGACCACGGGCAACCCCTGTTCCGCAGCAAGCTGCCGACCCAGACGCGTCGCGTGCATGTCGGGATGCAGATCCACGGCCACCGCTTCCGGCTGCCGATCCAGAAACAGCGGCAACGCGCGCGCCACGCGCTCGAGGCCGTCCAACGCTTCAGGCGTCTCCAAGTCGCCGACGTGCGGAGCGATCACCACGCGCTCGTCGAAGCCGACAGCGACCGTGTTTTTGAGTTCCGCACCCATCGCCAGCACGCAGCGCCGCAGCGGACGGGACAGCAGAACTGCATTCGGCGCATAACCGCGGGCCCGGCGCCAGAGCTGCGGCACGCCGAGTTGGAGCACCGCGAGCGAATCGTCGGCGCGCAGGTTGATCTCGCGGTCATGGCAGAGAAACAGATCTGCGATTCCGTTTAAACGCTCATACGCCTCGGCATTGCTCAGGCAGATGGGTTCGCCGCCGCGGTTGCCGCTGGTCATCACCAGCAGCTCGAACGGCGGCACCGGATCGCCCTCCAGCGGCATAAGCAACAGCAGATGGAGCGGCGAGGTCGGCAGCATCACGCCCAGCGTAGGAGCGTCGGGCGTAAGCAGATCGAGCGGCAAACGGCCCGCGCGCACGGCCTCAGGCAACACATCGAGAATCACGATCGGCGCTTCGGACGAGGTGAGCAGGGCCTCGGCCTCGGGCGGCACCTCACAGAAGCGGCGCACGGTTGCCACATCGGCGGCCATCACGGCAAACGGTTTGTGGGGGCGGCGCTTGCGCACGCGCAGCGTGTGGAGCGCCTCGCGGTCAAACGCATTCGCGGCCAACAGAAACCCGCCGAGGCCACGCACGGCGACGATTCCGCCGCGAGCGAGCGAAGCCCGCGCCTCGCACAGAGGATCACCGGCAACAGCCGCGCCGTTCGCACCATGCAGCGTCAGGCGCGGGCCACAGCGCGGGCAGGCGACGCTTTCCGCGTGGAAACGGCGGTCTCGCGGATTCACATACTCCGCACGGCAGTCTGGACACAGCGGAAAAGCGGAAAGCGTGGTACGCTCGCGGTCGTAAGGCATGGACTCGACGACGGTGTACCGCGGACCGCAGCGGGTGCAGGTCGTAAAGGCGTAACCGTAGCGCCGGTTGCGCGGATCCAGCACGTCCTTCTGACAGTCCGCACAAAGGGCCAGGTCGGCAGGAATCACAACCGTGGGACGGCCCGACAGCTCGCTCGGCAAGATGCGGAAATCAGACGAGAAATCCCCTTCTGTTAGCGCGCCGGACTCGATCTCGCTGACCGTATCTAGCCGGGCATGCGGCGGCAGTGAACGCGGCAGCCGCCGCATAAAGGCCTCGACCGTCCGGGCGTCGCCCTCCAGCCGCAGACGCACGAGGCCCGACCGGTTCTGCACCCAGCCGCAAAGCCCCGCCTCTTCAGCGAGAAGGTAAACCGTCGGCCTCAGCCCGACACCCTGTACGATGCCGGTCAGGTCGAACGTGCGTATGACTTTGCCGACACTCATATCAAGACATCGATTTACGGCGCCCTCCTTCTATTTCGTCACGCCTGCCGCCGGCTGACCAGTGGGTATCGCAGGCGAACCGCCGCGACCGCCGCGCCGCCCGAAGTTGGGCATGGTGGTATTGTCGATGACGGTCTGCATTTGATCGGCGAACTCCGAAACCTGAGAGCCGTCGTAGCCGACCGTACGGGCCGTCTCTTCAAGCAAATAGCGGCGCTCTGTACTGTACAGGTCGCTGAGCGAGGACACGGCGTCGCCCATCTCTTGGCGCATCTCCGGCGTGCGTTCGACGCCGGGCTGGCTCATCTGGGCCATCAGTTCGTTGACGCGCGCCACGGTCGCCAACAGCTTCGTATGGTTCTCGCGCTGTTCGTCATTCATATTCCGCGTGTCCACGGCGGCGATGAACTCCGCCCGGTCCTGAGCCCTCTGCTCCATGTTCTGGCGGAACTCTTCACGTCGTTTCATCTCTTCGGCATACTGCTCGGGATTGTCCTTCTTCATCTGTTCCATACGCGCCGTGAAGGACTGCCGAATGGAGCGCTCCACAGGAGTTTTTTCCAGCGGCGTCGCATCCTGAACCGGAGCCGCCGCCACGCGAGACGCCAAGGCTTTCTCCAGCTCGGCCACCTGCCGCCGCAACGCCTCGTTCGCAGCTCGCTCCGACGCATCGTTCGTCACCACAGCCGTCCGGAGAGTCGGCGTGAACTTCACCTGTTCCGCCGCGAGCGCTTCGGGCGCCGTTTCCGGGACCAAGAGGGCCTGCCGTACGCGCTCGATTCCCGCGCCGACAAACAGACAAACAAGCATACCCACCACGATTAGTCCGGCTCTCTTTTGACTCATAAGCACCACCTCTAACTCACGATCCCTAATTTGCGTTTCGGATGCGAGTGATTGTCTCGCAAACCGCGTCATGCGTCAACACACGCTGACGAATCAGATTCAGACCTGTGCGACTATTCGAGCGTTATACCGGTTTCAGGCATAATTAATTCCAAAAAAACGGCATCCTCGCTTTCGCAGCCCGTTTCTTTTCTCACTTCACGCTTGCCAATGCGGACCCATTTTGTCTATCTTGTTTCTGCGTATAGTAACAACTCTTCCGTCCATCCAATGGACCATCATGTGTGAGGTAGTATGACCGATCAGAACACGCGGAACACCACTCCCGACGAGAACGGCTTCTTTGGAAAGTACGGCGGAAAGTTCCTGCCGCCCCAACTCGAGAAACCGTTCGCGGAAATCATCGAGGCCTATCATCGGATCGAGAACGACGCCGCCTTCATCGCCGAACTCCGTTCGATACGCAAACATTTCCAGGGCCGGCCGACACCGGTTTACCACGCCCGGACGCTGTCTCTCAAAAACGGCGGCGCACACATCTATCTGAAACGCGAGGATCTGAACCATACGGGCGCGCACAAAATCAACCACTGCATGGGTGAAGGCCTGTTGGCGAAGTTCATGGGCAAGAAAAAGCTGATCGCCGAAACCGGCGCAGGACAGCACGGCGTCGCGCTCGCCACGGCCGCAGCCTATTTCGGGATGGAATGCGAGATCCATATGGGCGAAGTCGACATCGTGAAGCAGGCCCCGAACGTCAGCCGCATGAAGCTCCTGGGCGCCAAAGTCGTACCGGTCTCGTTCGGCCTCAAGACGCTGAAAGAGGCGGTCGACTCGGCGTTCCAAGCTTATCTGGCCGACTACGAAAACGCCATCTACTGCATCGGCTCGGTCGTGGGTCCGCATCCGTTCCCGATGATGGTGCGCGACTTCCAGCGCGTCGTCGGCATCGAAGCCCGCGAGCAGTTCTTTGAGATGACAGGCAATCTGCCAGACGCCATTTGCGCCTGCGTCGGAGGCGGCTCCAACGCGATGGGGCTCTTCTCAGCCTTCCTCAATGATCCGTGCGCCATCTACGGGGTGGAGCCGCTGGGGCGGGGCGAAAAGCTCGGGGACCACGCCGCGACAATGACTTACGGGCTCGAGGGAATCATCCACGGGTTCAAATGCTACCTGTTACAGAACGAGGACGGCTCGCCTGCTCCGGTCTACTCCTGCGCGAGCGGCTTGGACTACCCGGGCGTCGGCCCGGAGCACTGCCACCTCAAAGATACCGGGCGGGTTCAATACACCACCTGTTCGGACGACCAGTGCCGCGACGCCTTCTTCAGGCTCTGCCGCAACGAAGGCATCATCCCCGCCATTGAAAGCGCGCACGCCGTCGCCTTTGCCTTGAAGAGAGCGCGCGAAATGGGGCAGGGAACGATTCTCGTCAACCTGAGCGGCCGGGGAGACAAGGACCTGGACTACGTGATCGAGAACTGGGGCACCGGAGAGGAAGTGACGGGGGCCTGATACGACAAAGCGGCGGAGGGGGGACAGACGCCCCTCTGCCGCGCTTTCCCGTGAGCGCACACCGGTTCAGGACCGTTCGGCTGCCCCAGTGGAAAGAACCTCGCGCAGCTTGTTCCCCAGCGCCGCCTTGGAAAAGGGTTTTTGGAGAAAGTTCACGCTTTTGTCGAGAACGCTCCGCTGTGCGATGATATTCGCCGTAAAGCCGGACATGTAGATGCACTTCGTCGCGGGCCGCAAGGGCTCCACTTTCCGCCAGAGGTCACGCCCACTCATTCCAGGCATGACGACATCGGTCAACAACACGTGAATGTCGTGCGGATAGGTTCCAACCAAGCGGAGCGCCTCCTCGGGACTAGCCGCAGCCAGCACGGTGTAGCCCAGCCCCTCGAGCATCCGGCGTCCGGCACGCAGCAATGACTCTTCGTCATCGACAATCAGCACGGTCTCGTGCCCCAATGGCGCGGTCTCGCGTTTGGGCAGCTCTTCGAAGGTCACCTCCGAAGAGGCCTGCTCCGGCAAATAGATCTTGAAAACCGAGCCCTTTCCCGGCGCGCTATGGACGGTGATGTATCCTTGGCTCTGCTTAACGATCCCATAGACTGTAGCCAATCCGAGCCCTGTCCCCTTGCTCCGCTCCTTGGTCGTAAAGAATGGCTCGAAAAGCCGCTCCAGAGTCGCAGAGTCCATTCCGCACCCATTGTCGGTGACCGTCACCGTGACATAGCGCCCTGGAACATAGCCGGGATTGAGCGAGCACCGCAGCTCGTCGAACACTTCCCGCCCGGTCTCGATCACCATCTGTCCGACGCCCTCGATCGCATCGCGGGCGTTGACCGCCAGATTGGCTAATATCTGGTCGAACTGCCCGACATCCATCTTGACGAGGCAGCGCTCTTTGTCGGGCTTCCAGACCAGCTCGATATCTTCGTCCAGCAGACGGCGCAACATCTTTAGCGTCAGGGTCACGGACTCGTTGAGGTCGAACACTTTCGGGTCGATCGCCTGCCTCCTTGCAAAGGTCAGCAACTGGCGGGTCAGCGCAGCCGCGCGCTTGCTCTCCCCAACGATCTCTCCCGCGAACTCCCGCGTCTCGCCCTGCTCCGGCAGTTTGTCCAAGAGCAACTCGCCATACCCGATGATCGCCTGAAGGATGTTGTTGAAATCGTGCGCCACACCGCCCGCAAGCCGCCCGACAGCCTCCATCTTCTGCGCCTGTCGGAATTGGGCCTCGATCTTGGCACGGGCCTCCTCCGACTGACGCGCTTCGACCAGCGAACCGATCAGCCAAGCCGACGCCTGCAACCGGCCCTTCGCCATTTCGATGATGAAGGGAGGACGGGAGTCGTACGCATCGGCCTCCCGCGACAGCTCGTCGTAGCTCACACGACACGTTTCTGACAGCGCCCGTAACCGCTCTGGATCGCGAGGAGGATCACCATACCCAAAGGTGATGACGCCAATCACATTCTCGTGCACCATAATCGGCACCGCATACAGCCGGATTCCGCCGTGACATTCGACATCGACCGCCACTCGTTTGGCGATCACCTGTTTGGCGCAATCTGACCAACAGGACTCGTGACACAGCCAGTCCCCCGACAAGACCGCCTTCGCATTGTCCTCTGTGTCACACATTTTCCGGGTGGAGCGATCAAGCAGTTTACACCACCTCGAGTCGAAGAGTCCGAACGCATAGTCGCCGCTTGCCTCGAAAATCATCGAGCAGGTGCCGAGCAGATCCAGATACTCGTCGACAATGCTCGCAAGCGTTTCGCGACCGACCGCCTTCATGACGGGGCCCTGGCGGTTCAGCGCCGTCAGCGCCTCGCGTCCCGACAGATCGCGCGGCAGCTCCTGCACCGACTTCTTTGGCTTCTTGGCGAGCATCCACTCGATCCGCCGCAGGTTTTCCTCCGTCTGCCGACTTTCCGTGATGTCCAAGCAGTGGCCAATATAACCCAAGAAGCTGCCCTGCGTGTCATAGCGGGGCGACCCGCTATCCTGTACCCAGCGATATGCGCCATCGTATCGGCGCAAGCGGTAAACCATATTGAACCGCTCACGGCGATCGAACGCCTCCTCGTAGGTCCGCAAGGCCAATTCCCGGTCATCCGAATGAACGCTTTCGACCCAACCGGTTCCGAGCTCCTGCTCCAACGTCTTCCCCGTGAACGCCAGCCATGGCTGATTGAAGTAATCGACCGTCTTGTCGAGTTTGGACGTCCAGATCAATCCTTGCCCTGAATCGGCCAAAATCCGATATCGCTGCTCGCTCTCCCGCAGCTCCTTCTCGGTGCGTTTGTGATCCGTCGTATCCATCATCGCAACCATCACGTGCCGACACCCATTCAGCTCCACAAGCTCCACGCTGAACCGGACGGAATAGGACTGCTGGCCGCCGTGATGATCGAGGGTATACTCCATATCCCGGTCGTAGACTCCTTGCCCCGTAGCGAACACATCCTTGGCCACGTTCCGCAAAATACAGGCGGCACAATCCGCTGCATGTCCGCACCCATCCGGACTTTTCCGACGGTTCACACACCCAAGAAATTCGCCGCACGAGCGATCGCCCAGCTCTGCCTGCTCCCTGCAGAACAGGCGTTCGGCAGCCGGGTTGGCGTCCACGACCTGCACGGCCGAATCCAAAACCATGATCGCCACAGGCGACGCCGTCATGACCGCGCGCAAGTTGTCGCGCTCCGCCTGCAAAACCCGTTGCACCTGTCGGTCGTCCGACTGGTCCCTGAACACGAGAACCACACCCGTGACATCCCCTTCCTGATTTCGGATCGGAGCGCAACTGTCAGCGATCGGGCATGAGCTTCTGTCGCGGGCACACAGCAATACGCCGTCAGCCAAGGCGACCGTATTTCCCTCATTTAACACGCGTTCAATGGGGCTCTCGACCGCAACGCGCGTCTTCTCGTCGACAGTTTTGAAGACCTCGTCGTGCCGTCTGCCACGAGCCTCGCCCTCTGTCCAGCCGAGCAGCCTTTCAGCCTCGGGGTTGAGCTGACACACATGCCCCTCATTGTCGGTGGTCAGGATGCCGTCGCCGATGCTGTAGAGCGTCGTCCGAAACTCATCGCGACTGTCTTGAAGCGCACGCAAGAAGCGCACGCGCGCACGCTGATCCGAAAGCACCTTGCCGATCAGCACCGTTGCGAGCGGATAGATGAACACCACAGGAAGCGCGATCCTTTTCAATGCGACAAGGGCCAGGTCGCAGGGCAAGCAGAACATGAGCAGAATCATGGCCGCATGCACGAGCGCACCGACACACCACAACAGCCCGGTCGAGATGTCCACGTCCTTCCGCGACTGACGATTGTAAAAAATCAAACCCAAGGCCCCAGATGACACGATCACGAGTAAGCCCATGAGCTGCCCGTTCCCGCCCTGCCACAAACGGCAGGCGACGGCCATGGCACCGGCGATCATCACCGACAGCGGACCGAAAAACAGTCCGCACAGACTGATCATGACCGATCGCCCATCGAAAAACACGCCTGGGTCAAGAAACACCGGGCGCAACATGCCAATCACAGCCGCTCCGCCGAAAAGCAAACCCTGCAGGACGTTCTCATGCCACTGGTGCCGACACCGCTTGCCAATGAAGCCGGACAGCACGCTGAGTGCCACCAGTAATGCCAGATTGTTGACCAGATCGATGATGATCAAAACCGAGTCCCCCTCATTAACCCGAATCACTCACTTTCTCGCAGATACTGCTCGAAACTCTTCTTCCCACGCTTATCCGTCAGCAGGTCGTTGGTACTCATGAACAGAATCAGACGGCCCATGGCATCATATTTCCGCGAGAACGGCTTGATGATCACCAAAGCCAGTCGTCCGGCCCAAACAGGGATATGGAAAATTTTCGGAGGTTTCCCGTACTGCTTGAAACAGGCGCGACAAATTTCATTCCAGCTCAGGTCGGCGGGACCGCCCACCGTGACCAGACAATTCTCACGCTTCATGACATCTTCGACCATGATCTGCGCCAAGTCCCCGACGTCCACGGGCGTGAAACGGTTCTCGCCGTCCCCGAAAACGACCATGCTGCCCTTGGCCGCCATCTTGCCCATCTGCTTGAGGTCGCCGTAAAAGCCGCCAGCCCGGAAGATCACCCATTTCAGCCGGCTCTTTTTGAGCGCCTCTTCGAACAGGTGCTTCGCCTCTAAGAGTGGAACGAAGCCGTGGCCTTTGTCCACACCCTCCGGCGAGATGAACCCGAATTTATCCACCCCCGCCCGTTCGGCTTCACGCAGTAAATTCAGGTTGCCCTGATAGTCGACATCCGTGTGCGTCAAACGGCCCGACAAACGGGTTATCCCCACACAGGAAATAACGGTGTCGATGCCATCGCACAAGCCGTGCAACTGGTCGGGACGCGTAATATCGCAGGCGCAAGTCCTCAGGCCGGGATGCTGAAGACCTTCAAACTCGCTGGCACTGTAGGCGAATGACACCACCGTATGCTTGCGCGACAACAAGGCTTTGATCAACAGCCGTCCGAGGACCCCGCCACCGCCTGCCACAAGAACGTTCATGCCCTTTGCCCCTTATTCGTATTGAATGACCCACTCCGTGGATGGCAGTTCGACTTTCACTTCTTTAGCAGCCTTCGAAAGCGTCCCCGAACTCTCGGCCTCTTTGCCGAGGCATGTAAACTTGTACGCTTTGCACGTGTCGATTTTGACCGCTTTCAGAAAGGCCTCGGTCCGGATCATCATGGAGACCATACTGGTCATCTTGCCGTTCTTGACAACGGGGTAGCGCATGGCAATCAGCCGAGGCTGCACGAGGTTGCCGTGACCGGGTTCGCTGAGTTGTGGCGCGGGCTTCACGTCCATCTGCTTACGGAAAGCGTCCAGCTCCTTGACCTTCGTGAGGCTGAACCCGACGGCCAGAAAATCCCTCTTGAAATAGACCTGCCGGATCTCCCAGTCCCCGTTGATCAGCGTGGCACCATAAAGTCCGTCGATCTTTTCGATCTGGGGCTTCATCACCTCCCTGAACGTGTCTACCGTCGGCGCTTGCTCAGCCGCCTTGCCCAACCGCTGGAAAAGGTTGTCGAAATAACTTTCGACCGAAGCCTTCAGCTCGCTCTCAGACGGGGCCGCCTGCCCGCTGCAGACGGCTAGAAAAGCTATCGCCACCGCACCCAGCCACACGTGATTGACCTTCACAATACAGCACTCCTCTCATACTCGCGGGGCAAACCCGCAGCGCCTGACTCACCTGACTGCTTTAAACACCGTCACATAACCGGAATAGTGTGCCACACGCGACACCTCACGGAAAGGGATATCTGCTAATGCCCTGCGCAACTCGCCCCGGATGTTCTCGCGGATCTCCTCCTGCTTGAACAGCCAGTAGCCCGACCAGGCGCAGAGCCGCCCGAACCAGTTGCTGGGCACATCCACGTCCACGATGACCAGGCGCCCGCCCGGCTTAAGAACCCGCCTCAACTCCGCCAGCGAGCGCCGCTTCAACTCCGCATCGATGTGATGGAAGAAAAAGGTGGAGACCGCGCAATCGAAGGAAGCGTCCTCATACGCGAGCGACTCGGCCACGCCGACATCGAACCGCACGCGCGGCAGCGCCTCCGCGCGGCGGCGCGCCACCCGAATCATCTTCGGCGCGGCATCCAGCCCGACGGCGCAGGCATGGGCCCCGTTCAATCGCTGGGCGATCTGCCGGGTCAGCACGCCGGTTCCGCAGCCCACATCCAGCACGTTTTCATCCCCCCGCAGATCGAGCAGGCGGATCGCCACCTTGCGGTAGCGGCCCTCCTGCCCCAACGTCATCACAGGAGCCAGCACATCATAAACACTGGCCGCGTGGTCGAGCGTTCTCCCGCGCGTGTGCGGCGCGGGTTCCATCGGCTTAGGCGCAGGCATAGGCCAAATCCTCCAAATCCAGCGCGTTTAACATGGCGCCCGCCATCCGTGTGATCGGCGCGCCGCGAACGATCACGCCCTCCTCCCTCAAGGCCGAACAAGCTTCGACAAGTTTCTGATATCCCAGCTTGACCGCAGCCAGGCTCACAGGAAGAGTCTCCGCGTAGAGCCGGTCGTCGGGTTTGATGTCGCGTCGCGCCCAAGAATCCAAAAGCGAGGGCTGTTCCTGAGCCAGCACCGAAAGGACGTAATTGTGCCGGCGTTCGACGAAATCCCGCGACATGTCGCGCACGTCGTCCAAAATCTGGCAGCCGCCGCCGAACATCAGCAGGGCCTGCTTCATCCGGGAGACCCGTCCGACGTCCACCTCCTTCTCCACGACATCCACGCCCAGAAACGGAATGTTGAAAAGCAGCCCCGTCTTGAGCACATGGATGGTGTCGAGCAGATACGCAGGTGCCGGGCGTGCCCCGATGCCGCCCTCTTCGCTGGCTTCCTGCCCCGCGCTTGGAAGGAGACACCGCAGCGACTCATTGGCCAGCGCGTCCGCCTGCCGCGCGGTCAGCGCCTGCTCCGCGACCGCTTCGTTCAGCACGCGCCAAAGCACCCGGTCCGCCGCCATGATCGCGACCACCTCGCGCATGACGTGCGACCGCCCCGGCATCACCAGCGGCAGCACACATTTGTCCTCGCCGTCCAACAGGTTGTCGGCGCTGGTGACCCAAATCCGGAAGAGGTGGTTCAGCTTGCCGTACAACATCCGCCGCGGAAGAGGAATGCCCAACGCCAGGTAGGTCGAGTAAAACAGCGTCGAGAATATGTTTTTGCGCGCCGTGTACAACGCCGGGGGAATGTCTCCGAGCCGCACCGAATATTCGGGGGGAGAACTTTTCGGCGGCTGCACAATCTCCCCGGCGATCGCATAGACCGCCCGCATGCAGGCCTCCTGCTCGGAGAACGCCCGCGCCAGCAAACGGCCCGACCCCCATATCCCGAGGGTCCCCGTCGCCGACTGCTCTGTCTGTTTATCGCTCATCTGCTCCAGTTCGTCAGGACAACTACTTCAGCGGCTTGCCAGGCACATCCAGAAGAAAGATGCCGTGGCCGATGCCCGACCGGATCTGCGCCGGGTCGCATTGCCACACGACCTTCTTCTCCCGTGAGATCTCTGCGAACGGAACCTTGCCGCCCGCATTGCAGATAAAGAAATGGCCGTTCGGCAGCACTTGAAGCCCGGCGAACCAGCGGACACCCAACTCCGGCACATCTGTGTTCTTCAACTCCCAAACGGCGTTGCCTGCGGCGTCGAACTCCATGATTCCCGTCTTGCCGCATGTCACCGTATGACCCGACAGCAGACGGATGGCCGAATAGGTCGGATAGGGCGTCTTGAATTCGCGCAGCAGATTGCCGCCGGCGTCGTACTCGCGGGCCGCATGAGCGCTCTCTTCGGCGACCAGAAAATGGCCGTCCTCCAACGCGCGCACATTGCGCATGCTGCTGTGCCCGGCCGCCGCATTCTTGACCGCGAATGACCTGACCACCTCACCTGCGGGATTCACCACCAAAAGCTTGCCTTGCTGCGTGGCACCGACCAGCGTGTTGCCGTCCGCCATGCGCTGGCAGGAATACACCTGCCCGTGCGTTTTGAACTGCCAGACGACCCGCTTGTCCGGCGTCACCTCCATAGCGCCCGTCTCCGCGTTGCCCACGCCATTGCTCACGCTGTACGGGAACAGCACATTGCCATTGGGCAACTGCCAGACATCCCTCGCCGTGTCCGCCGGATATTCCCACACCACCTTGCCGGAAGCATCATACCTCTGGATCTGCTTCGCCGACTCCGATGTGAACAGCATGGCGGGAAAACGTCCGGCCGTTGACTCCCCCGCCCCCCAAACGGATGAAACTGACATGAAAGAAAAGGCCAGGCAAACCGGCACCTTCATGATAAATAAACGATAATTCATTGCGTCAGTATACACAACCCATGAACACGCGTCATACAGTTTTTTGGCGTCATCTTTCTCAGGTGCTAGAACTGTTTCGCATCGATAGCCACATTCTCGGTCGGCGCAGACCGCTCGACTAGGTTCGTGCAACCGTCATACCCGACGATATTTCGCAACACCGCGTTTTTGAGCGGGCCCTGAATCTTCACCCCCGTCTTGCCGCGCGTCAGCACGTTGTCCACGAAGATGTTGTAGGTGTCGCCCAACTGGCACTGGGACATCGACCCGTAGCGCGTGTCACCGATCTTCACCCCCGCTTGTACCCGGGGATCTTTCGGTCCCGATGCGTCCATGATATCGCTGACGAAGATGTTGTAAAGCTTGATGCCGTCTTGATTCAGCAGCCGAACGATGTGGTGCCCGCCCGCCACCTTGGCCCGGACATTGCGGACCGTAATATTGTAAATATCGTCGTCCGGACGCGGCGCGTTACCGCCCACCTGCATGCCCCGGACACCCGGGCTCGGTTTCTCGTTGCGCAGTCCGGTCAGCGCGACCGCGTCGTCGCCGGTCACCCCCGAAATGTTCTCGATAAGGATGTCGTGGCAGCCCTTGCGCACGTCCACGCCGTCCTGGTTCGGAAACTTGTTCGTGTTCCTGAAAGCGAGGTTCGCGATGCGGCCGTCTGTGCAACCGTTCTCAACGGAAACAGCCCACGCCTGAGTCTCTTCCAGCGTGAGCCCTTCAATCGTGAAATGCCGCACGCCGCACAGCAGCACGCCGATGGTGCGCCACCCGCTCTTGTCTCCGGGCGGATCGAAGTGAGCCTCCAGCCCGCCGCTCAGAACCGCGTTGCCGACCCCGAGGATGCGGATGTTATCGTTTCCTTCCACCGGCTCTTTGCCCGCGCCTGCGTTGCGGATGAGGTTGTCCCGCGTGCCCGGCGCAAGCCGCACCAGGCAGTCGCGCAAGGTCAGGGTGCAATCCGACGGCAGCAGGATCGCGCGTTCGATCAGCCAGAGCGGCTGGCCGCTCTTCTTGTTCATGCGCGGGATCTCGACGGACCGTTCGCCCGTCTTAACCGCCTTGGCGATCGCCGCCGCGATCCGGTCGCTGTCTGAGCCTTCCGCGACATCATTCGGCGTCACGCCGGAGCAATACCTTGTGACGGCCAACAAAATCGCCGCCAAAAAAAGACCCGCCCTTTTCATAAGACTCTCCCTTTACTACGGCTGAGGCAGCCAGCCTCGCTCATGCAGTTGCTGGGCCACCTGTCGCCGCACATCGGCGGCCTGTTTCAAAGCCATGGCCTGGCCCATCGTCCCCTCGCCGACGACCCACGCGCCGTCGCGCGGCTCAGTCGAAACAACATGCTTGTATCCGCGCAGGGCCGTATCCAGCTGCTCCCGCTCCTGTCGGGTGAGGGAGGGCGGCAGCTCGAACACGTCGTACGGCTGTCTGTTCTCCACGGCCCAGACATGCAGGAACTGTTGCAGCATCCAGTCGGCCGGATTGCGGACCTTGTTCTCCCACAGACTGCACAGCGCCCATGTCCGGTACGGCCGCAACACCGCCAGCTCGGCCTTGGGTTTGGGCGGCAGCGCCTTTGCAAGACGCGCGTGAAAAGCGGCAGCCCGCTCCCAGCTGTCCGGCCGAACATTCGGAAAAGTGTGCCCGTAGCCGAGCCAGATGACCGCATCCACGCCCTGCGCCCACTGCTCCACAGCCATGCGGTCCACTTGCTCCGGCGAGACATCCGTCAGGCCGGCCGGCCCGCCATAGGTGTGCGCCTGCATCCACGGAATCAGCAGCCGGTGATAGCGGCGCGCCAGCCCGGAGCAGTAGCTCATATCCGTCGGGATCGCATCACCGTATCCGCCTGCTGAAACGGGGTAGGGGTCAAGGTGAACGACATCCAGCTGCCGTGTCAGCAGCTCCTGCCCCGAACCGTCGAAGTCGTTCGCGGGACTGAAGACGCCCGCGCGGGTCGTGTTGCGGAAAAGCAAGAGTCCGGGAGCTGCCTTGGCAATCTCTTCGCGGACGACACCCGTGAGCTGGGCGCATCCTTCATGCAGCGTGTAAAGCCACCACGCGTAAGCGTCCGCGCCATACACCTCGGGGAAGCCCCACGTGCGCGGATAAGCGGCATCGCCAGCGCGAGCGGCGAAGGCTTTCACCGAAGGCTCGCTGTAATCGCGCAGCGGCAAGCTGCACGCGGGCGAATTCACATGCCCCGTAATGTAGAAGCACTCATCGCCATACCGCGCCGCCAGCACCCTGTCGGAGGGAAAGCGGCCGCCGTTTGCCTCGGTCCAGACTGCGAGCCGTTTGCGCACCTCGCGGCGCAGCGCCTCGCGGGTCGTCTCCGCCCTGGCGCTGGCATTCCCATGGCCGAACATCCAGTACTGATCTGTGCCGTGATATGCCCAATAAACGGCCACCCCCACTTGGTCGAGCAGCGCGCCCTCCAGTCCAGTGAGATCGAAGCTCAGCGTATAGAGCGTCCGGTTCTTGATTTCGCCGACCGTAGCCATCTCCGGCGTCGCACTGTCTCCCTCCGGCTTGACACCGGCAGGCGCCTTCGTGACCGTGGCAGACAAGATGCGCAGATGCTGTTTTCCGTCGAAAGGCTTCAGCGGCACCACGATCTCGGCGCGCAAAGGAGCAGGCATGTCCGGGAAATAGTGGCCGACCCGTTCAGCGTTCTTGGGAGCTCCGACTCCGCCGCTGCCGCGCGTGTAAGGCAGCTCTTTGCTGTAGACCGGCGGCTCGATGACGATCTCATGCCGGCCAGCCGTGAAACGGAAGAGATGCCGGTCGACCGCCTTTCCTTGATAAACGCCGCCGATCAACACAGCCTCGACCGGCTCGAATCCAGCGTCCCGTACAAGCCGCGCATTCTCCGTGATCTCGGGCAGATCGATGTGGTATTTAAGGTCCGTGCGGCGCGCCAGTTCCAGCGCAGCCCGTGCATCGGCCACGGTGTGCGCGTCCGTGCTGATCAGGCCCACGCCGTGCGCCTTCAAGTCGGCGGCGTCCGCTTCCGGCGAAGTCACTTTGCGGTAAGAGGCCCAAGCGACGGGCCACTCAGGGTTGCCGGGCCTCACGGGTTCGGAAAAGGCACCGGCCGCGCACAGTCCCGTCAGAACGACACTCGTCACGACTCTCATAAGCCTTCTCCCATACCTCTCACCCGCGGCCTAATCCCTGCCTGCGGTCACCCTATTCCTTCGCCCGCATCGGATCGTCATATTGGCCGATTTCGCCCAGTGGCAGCGGCCTGAACGGCGTCTGCGCCGAGAGTGCGTTCAGGTCTGGCATCGTTGCAAACGTCTGGTTGTCCCACGCGTCCACACCCTTCGGCGCGCGGAAGAAAACCTCTTCGCTGCCGACGAACACATTGCGCCAGATGCTGTTGACATCTGTCTTCTGAAGAAGCTCGGCCAACTGCGGATAGCGCTTGCTGTAGGGCACCAGCTTGATGTTCACATCGTCATAGAGCAGGCGCTTCACCGAATCGCGATTCAGGTACTCCTCCCACCGTTTCTGCCCCCAAGGCGAGAAGCTCACACCGTAGCGACAGCCGACAAACACGTTGTTGTCGACGATGTTGTTCTGGCCCCCATGAATCTGTACGCCGCCGAAATGTCCGTTCGATGCGCGCTCGAAGAGGTTTCCGTAAACCACGATACCGCTGATCGCATCGTCGAACCGGATGCCCGCCTGCCCGCAGGGAATCTCGCCGCCACCGATGTCCTGCCACCGGTTGTAGCGGATCACTACGCCGCGGTAAGAGGGGTTGCCCCACATGTCGATGCCGCCTTGATCGTCCGACTCCTGCACCACATGATCCACCTGATTGAACTCGATCAGATGGTCGTTGCCCTCGATGCGCATCGCGCTCGACGGCGCATGATGGAAATGATTGTGCGCCACGCGTGCGCCGCACCCCTCCAGCAACAAGGCGGGATTGTAGGTCCGCGAGCAGCGCCCGAAGTCTCCCACGTCGTTGTTCTCAATGACGAGTTGCCCCGAGGTGAGGTTCTTGCGATTGCCGCCGCTCACGTGCATGCCCGTGTGGCCCAACGTGCGCAAGACATTGCCGTAAATCGTGACGTTCGCACCGTGCAAAGCCGTCAGCGCCGTTCCCCCGATCCTTTGGATCACGCACCCCGCGACGGTCGCGTTGACGCACGCCTCCATCTGAAGGCCGTCCTGCTGGCCGTACTCGAACGTGAGCCCCTGGAACACCACCTCCTGCACCTGAGTCGCCTGAACAAACGGTTTGTCCCAGCGCGACAGGACAATCTCGCTGAACCATGGGTGACTCACCGGCCACACGTAAAGCAGGCCCAAGGCGCGGTCCAGATACCACTCGCCCGGCTGATCGATCTCCTCCAGCAGATTCAGCACGTAGAACGGGCGCCCTTTGACCATTCCGTACCCCGGCTTCTCCTTCAGCGTGATCGCACCCGCCGCCGGATCGACCTTCGCCACCGGCACGGTGCAGCCCGCCCACAAGTGAACCCAGTAGCCGCTCGCCATCATATCCGCCGCACCCGTCCAACGCGCCATGCGCTCGGTTTTGCAGACGAACACGCGATTGGTCGTGTCGAGCACTTCGCCGATCGACAGACTTCCCGCATTGGGCCAACGCGCAATCGGCAGAGGCCTGCCGTCCTGAAACAGCTCGCGCACCGTTTTGCTGCCCAAGCCGTAGCCGTAGCTCTTCTGAGCCTCCAAGGACGTGAATCCCTGCGCCTTCAGATCCGCCACGCGCACCTTGCCCCGCGCCTCCGGTGGCAGCCGCGCCAACACGGCGGGGTCGCTCACCTTCTTGAAGTTCCGCACCCGGAATCCGCCGTCGAAAACCGGCTTCTCGTCCCGCCACGCGCGGTACGCCACCGGCGCGCCGTAACTGCCCGAATCAGCCTCGGTCAGCACAAAGGTGTTCGTCACCGCATACCGTCCGCCGCGCAGATATACCGCCGCGCCGCCCTGCGGAAGCAGGCCTCCGGCTTTGTGCGCGCGCACGGCGTCGCGCGCGCGCTCCAGCGTGGCAAAGGGCTTGTCGAGCGTGCCCGGGTTGGCGTCGCTGCCCTTCGGAGAAACGAAATACTCGACTGCATGCGCGGACAGCGGGGGCAACCGCTGGCGGTTCGCTTCCGGATCGCGCGCAGACTTGCCCGCCAACCGGTTCACGCACTCGGCGGCGCACATCTCCGCCTCGGCCTTGAAGTGCTCCACCTGATTGGTCATGCCCGCGGCCGTCTGATACGCCGCAGACGCTTCAGCCAGCTTATTCTCCTGCTGCCACGTCTGCGCGACCGCCAGCGCAGCCAACCCGCGCCGAGACACCGGCAGCCGCGCATCGTTCATGATCGCCACATACTGTTTGCGCGCATCCTCCCAGCGTCCCATCTGCCGCAGCGCCTGCGCATAGCGCTGCCGCACCTCAGCGCCGTCGAGCGGCGAGGCGTCGGTTGCCGTCAGCAGCTGCCCGTACACGCGCATCATGCCGTTCGAGTTTCCTTCGCGCGCAAAGCTCGCGCCCAGCGCAAGGCCGAACATGCGCTGCCCGTCGGCGTCCAACTCCAAGCACTCGGGAAGCTTCACCAGCACGTGGCTCGGAAGTTCTCCGCCGCCGCCCTGGCGGCAGACCTGCACCAGCATCTCCGCCGCCTGACCGCGCAGATGCGCTGGAGCCGCAGGATCATCGAAGAGCGTCGCGCAAGCGTCAGCGCTCGCGCCCTTACGGTCTTTGGAAAGACGTATCGCCGCGAGCTCCGCCCACACTCTCCACGCCGCAGGGGCGCCTTCCGCACTGGCCAAAGCCAGATAGGCGAGTCCTGACGACGCCTCTTGCGCGCGGAGCACCAGCGGCTTCAGGGTCTCGGGCAACGGCACGCCCACCAGCGACAGGGCTGCGACTTCCTCAGGCGGCAACGCCGTGTCGAAGACCGCCAGTTCGTCCACCGCCATCCGCATCGAGCCCACGCCGTAACCGGAGAAACCGAGGCGCAACGAAGCCTTGGGCGCGACCGCCTGACCGTCATACGCCTTCTCCGCCGAGAGCATGCCGTTGATGTAGATGCGGGTCCGCACGCCATCCCACGTGGCCACCAGGTGATTCCAGAAGCCAGCGCTCAGGCTGTCGTTGGCCTGCACGGAAAACGCGCCTTTCTCCCGGCCCAGTTCGATGGACGGCTGCCGCGTCTTCCAGTCGTACACCAGCAAGCGCCAACCGTCGGTGTAGCCGCTGCCGCTCGACGCAATCATGCCGTTGACGCTGCCCGCGTTGCCAGTCTTTGAACCCCTGGCGAGCGGCCGAAGCCAGACCGACACGGTGAAGGCATTGCTGGAAAGAATCAGCGCCGGCGCTTCGAAGGACTCACCATCCAAAACCGCAGCAGCCATGCCTGCGACGCGGCCAACCTCTGTGGTCAGCGCTGACTGGTTGTCGGGCTTGAACGTCATATCCGCCGCCGCACCTGTCAGATTGTGCTGAAGCTTGTCACCGGTCTTGAACGAATAGAGGCGCACCAAGCCGGGCCTTTTCTTAAGCGCTTCGGCCGTCGCCTGCCACGCGCTCGCCGGAGTCTGCTGCCCCCACGCCACCCCAACCGCCACCAGCCCAAAACCAACCCAAAGAAAACCCGAAACTGCTCTCATTCCATCATCCCCCGTATCAACATAATGATGGGGTACAGTACCAAATATACCGTCCTTCCGCGACGGCAAGTTTGGTTTCTTCCCTGTTCTGCCTGATCCTGCGCCTTCTCCCTTTCCGGCTGTGTTCATCAGGACAAAACGCGCTTCTTTGACTTCACCGCCTTTTTGTGTTCTCTTTTGCCCCGATTTTTGCTTTGCTACACATGTCCTTTGAGGACCTGAACCCATGCGGGCGATTCCCTCTTTATTCCTGCCCGAAAACTGAACCCAGAACCCACAACCCTTTTATCTTTTACCATGTCACGATTTCTTATCCGAGGCGGCAAACCGGTGAGCGGCGTCCACCGTACGCCCGGCAACAAAAACGCCGCACTTCCCATGTTGGCGGCCAGCCTGCTGACCGCCGAACCCGTTGTTTTTCGCAACTTGCCGCTCATCGCCGACGTGCGCACCATGCTGGAACTGCTCGCCGAAATGGGCGCCAGCGTAGATCTCGATCCGACCGCCAATACGGTCCGCATCCAGGCCGACAAGATCAAATCCTCGCATTTGAACAAGGCGCTGTGCGGCAAGGTGCGCTCCTCGATCCTTTTCGCGGGCCCCCTGCTGGCTCGCTGCGGCTCGGCCAAGCTCTACCCGCCGGGCGGCGATGTGATCGGACGGCGACGCGTCGACACCCATCTCGACGGCTTCCGCCAGCTCGGCGCAGATGTGCGCGCAAACGGCGCCTACACGTTCAAAGCCACCAAGGGGCTCACCGCGCAACGCATCCTGTTAGACGAAGCGAGCGTCACCGCCACCGAGAATCTGGTGATGGCCGCCGCGCTCGCCAAAGGCTCGACCACGCTCTATAACACCGCCTGCGAGCCGCATGTGCAGGATCTCTGCCGCATGATCAACGCCATGGGCGGCAAGATCTCGGGCATCGGCACCAACCGCCTGACGATCGAGGGCGTCACGGGGCTGCACGGCACCGAACAGCGCATCGGGCCGGACTACATCGACGCGGGCAGCTACATCGTTGCCGCGCTGGTCACCGGCGGCGAATTGACTGTTGCGGATGTCGAGCCCTCCGACTTTGAGATTCTGGAGAAGCCGTTTAAGCGTTTCGGCGTACGATGGAGCATCGACCGCGAGGCCAAGACAATCAAGATCCCCGCCCGGCAGAAGCTCAAGACCGAATACGATCTCGGCGATGCGATTCCGAAGATCGAGGACGGCCCGTGGCCTATGTTCCCCTCCGACCTGATGAGTGCGCTGATCGTGCTCGCCACGCAGAGCAGGGGCACCACGCTCTTTTTCGAGAAGATGTTCGAGAGCCGCATGTACTTCGTGGACCACCTGATCGGCATGGGCGCGCGCATCGTGCAGTGCGATCCGCACCGCATCGTGGTGACGGGCCCCGCGCCGCTTCACGGCACGCGCGTATCCAGTCCCGACATCCGCGCGGGCATGGCGCTGCTGGTCGCAGCGCTCTGCGCCAAGAGCGAGACGGAGATTCTCAACGCGGGCAGCATCGACCGCGGCTACGAGGCAGTCGAGAACGAGTTGCGTCGCCTCGGCGCGAACATCGAGCGCGTCTCGGACTGAACCGGCAACACCCTCCGAACGTTGGCGGTGACACGCAGGCACAAAGAAGAGCCCGCCGTGAGCCGGTTGTTTGCCTTTCGAGTTTTCGTGTGAAAAGCTATCTGAGCCGTCACAAAAAATGAGCGCGCCTTTGACACAGGAACATCAAACTCTCGCACCGCCCCGCATCGTGATCGGACTTTCTGGCGGCATCGATTCGTCCGTGACAGCCCTGTTGCTCAAGGAGCAGGGCTACGAGGTGATCGGCGTCACGCTGCGCCTGCGGCCCTGTGGCGATGTGGATAGCCAGCAGAAATCTTGCTGCGGCCCGGACGCTGCGGGCATGGCCGGCTCCGTGGCCGCGCAACTCGGCATCCGCCATTACGTGGTCGACTGCCGCGAACATTTCGAGTCGGCCGTGCTGCACACCTGCTGGAGGGACTTTGAGGGGGGAGCTACGCCCAACCCTTGCGTGCTCTGCAACGCCGACGTGCGTTTCGATGAGTTGTTGGCCGTCGGCCGCAAGCTCGGCGCCGAGCTTGTCGCGACCGGACACTATGCACGCCTCGAGCTCGACGAACAGAGCCGCCCCATGCTTCTGCGCGGCGTGGATCCGAACAAAGACCAGACCTACTTCCTGCACGCCATCGCGCCCGCGACACTGCGCCACGTTCGGTTCCCCTTGGGCGGCAGGGTCAAACCCGAGGTCCGCGCCATCGCACAGGCCAACGGACTCGTGAACGCCGAACGGTCAGAGAGTCAGGACGTCTGTTTCGCGGGACCGGAAGGGCATTTCGCCGAGTTTCTGCGGCGACAATTTCATGGGCGCGCCACGCCCGGCGTGTTCGTAGACGAGGCCGGACGCGTGCTGGGCGCACACACCGGCATCCACCAGTACACCATCGGCCAGCGGCGCGGCCTGGGCTTTGCGACGGGCGAGCGGGTCAAAGTCATCGCCATCGATCCTGCCACCGGCACCATCACGGTCAGCGACCGCCCCGAGGCGGCCTGCTCCGCGACCTGCCGCGCGGAGGCCTTCCGTTGGCACCGCGAACCGCTCAAGACCGGCGACCGCGCGATGGCGCAGGTGCGCTACCGTCAGAAAGCGGTGGCAGCTACGGTCGAGTCTGTGTCGGACGACAATCGGACGGTCCGCATGAAATTCGCCGAGCCCGTCTTCGGCGTCACACCCGGTCAGTCGCTTGTGCTTTACGACGGCGACCTCGTGCTCGGCGGCGGACAGATTGTGCGGGGGTGAGGTTACAGGTGGCCTGGGCGTCTCGCCCACGGCCTCTCAGCCATCGTGAGCAAGCTGCCCTTGCTCTCACGCCCACGCGGCAAGCACCGCATCGGCAAAGGCGGCGAGGTCCGGGTAGAGCAGCGTCGCGAGCGGGTCTAGCGGCGTGGGCTGGGCATTGACAATAACCATTTCGCCGCCAGCGCGCACGGTGAGCTGCGGAATCGAGGCCGCCGGATGGACGGTCAGCGACGACCCCAGCACCAGCATCAGCTCGGCGCGCTGCGCCAGCGCCACGGCCTTGTTGAACGCCTGCTCCGGCAGCATCTCGCCAAAGAATGTGATGTCGGGCTTGTAGGCCTCGCCGCAGCGCGCACACCGCGGAACAGGCGTCGTTTCAAGCATCGCGCAGATCTCATCGAACGTCTTTTCGAGCCCGCAGCCGAAGCAGTGGTGCAAGATGGGCGAACCGTGGACTTCGTAAACCTTTTTCGACCCGGCCTTCTGGTGAAGCATGTCGATGTTCTGCGTGATGATGCCTTCGATGAGACCCGCGCGCTCCAGACGTGTGCCCGCGTTGTGAACGGGCCCCGGCTTGAAGCGCCGCAGACCGTAGACCAGTTCCATGCAGCCCTTGTAGTAAACGGAGGGGTCACGGCGAAACCAGTCGATGTCGAAGATCCGTTCGGCGTCAGGCTGTTTATAGAGTCCCTGCGGCCCGCGGAAATCCGGAATGCCGCAGAGCGTCGAAACGCCCGCGCCGGTGAAGACGGCTACACAGCGGGCCGTTCGCAGTTTTTCAACAAGCGCTTTCATGCGGAGATTGTAACACACTGGACCGTATCCGGACGCTTTACTCGAGTGCCAGCACTCTCGGCTTCTCTCCGCAGGCCGGAATCCTGACAGTCGCGATCTTGGACGTGTCATCCCAAGCGAAGTCAGTCACGGCAATGCCGTCGAGCGCGACAGCCCCGGGCTTGGCGGGCAGCCGCACTGAGGCGGTGAAGTCGCGCGCCGCGGGCATTCCAGCGTATTTGCCCTGACGCCCGCCGACGGCCAGATGGACACTCTTGCCGATCGTCTCGCAAGCGAGGCGCGTCTTAGCGAATTCGCCCTTGCGGTAACCGAAGCTTGTGCCGTCATCTTCGTACAGCGTGAAGGAGCTGCTGGCCGCCGGATAGACCAACAGGCCGATTTCGGGCGACCAGCCCTTTTCCACGTGAGTGAGCGGTGGCCACGTGGGGATGATCGCACCGCTCTTCACCAGCAACGCGCCGCCATGTTCACCGGTGATTCTCACGGGCATAGAGGCAGGGCCCTCGAAGCGCTCGCCGGTCCAGAAATCGGTCCAGCTCCCGGCGGGAAGGCGGAGCTGTTTGGCGTAGGCTGTGACGAGCAGGAAGTCGCCCAGCATATACTGACCCAGACACGCATCCCACGTCGGATCGTCGCTGTAAACCAGCGGCATGGCCCGCATGACAGGATAGCCCGTCTGCGCCGCCTCAGCCGCGCAGGAATAGAGATACGGCAGGAGACGGTAACGCAGCTGGTCGTACGCACGGAACACGGGAATCAGCTTCTCGTCGTTGAGCCAGGGCTGATACCAGTAGTCCCAGTTGTTCTGCTGCGCCCACGTCTGGAGGAACCCGAAGTGGATGCCTTCCACGCTGTTGATGTCCATGTCGCAGGAGTGGTTCGAGTGGCCGGAGAAGCCGAGGTTCAGCATGGAGGCCAGCGGTTTCGCGCCGCCCCCGGTGTCGCCGGCCCACGTGGCGACGTACTGCTGGACGCCCGCGTAGCCGCCCGCAGAATAGACCATGGAGCGCCGCTTGGCATGCTCTTCGAAGCCGCCCGCCATTTGCTTGGCATAGATGACCGGATAGAGGTTGTGCATCTCCTCGTCGGCCATGCCGTTGCCCCATTTGCGCTTCGGGTGTTCGACAACCTGTGCGCAGCCGTCAAGTTTGAAACAGGAGACGCCCTGGTCGACGAACTTTTTGAGGTGTTCGAACCACGGCGCTGTCCCCTCCGGCGCAACCTCTTTCTTTGCGTCGGCACTGCCCTTCTCGATTCGGTCATCATGCCAGACTTCGGGCACTCCGTTCGGCGTATTGCTTTTCGCGGCGGAAGGGCGCGGTTTCTGTCCCGCGACACACTGTTCCTCGTATACGCCCAGATCGTAGTCACAACAGAGCCAGAGGCTGAGCTTGAAGCCCTTGCGCGCCAAGGCGCCGAGGAAGGTATGAGGCCCTTTGGGCGCCCAATACGGGATTGGGAAACGATCAGGGTGCCACTTCTTATGGGTCGTCTGGTCATAGTTCTTCGACATCCAGCCGGGCTCGAGGCCGATCACGTCGCACGGCATCTCCTGCCGCCGGAACTCGAGCGCCTCGTTGATCAGGTTGAACGCGTCGATGTTCTGATTGCAAACATAGGTGAACGCGTAACCCCATACCGGCAGCAGCGCGGGGCGGCCCGTGAACGACGTGTAGGTTTCGAGCAGGCTCCGATAGTCCGGCCCGCAAAAGAGGTAATAGTCCACGTCGCTGCGGGGCGCGGTGCAAATCAGGGCATCGGGATCGGTCTTGCCGACATCGAACGTGTTGCGCCATGTGGTGTTCATCAGCAGGCCCCAGCCCCGGTTGCTCAGCACCATCGGAACCGGAATGTAGGAGGTGACATTCAACACCCAAATTTCGTAGGCGCCTCCGCGCCGCATCACGTTGTCACGGTTGGAGTCGCCCAAGCCGTAGAGCCGCTCGTCCTTCGCCAGTGCGAAGCGCAGGTCATAGCCGCCACCTGCTTGATAGACTGGCGCGACTTGTCTCGTCAGCGCCTTGCCGTCAGCCGCAGCCAGACTGACACCGCCGTCCTTACGGTTGACGGCGAGCGTCGCCGATCCGGTGTCCAGCGTGTATAAGCCCGCCGCCTCTGTTCGCCTGAAATCGGTCTCGGGAAAAACGGAAGCGAAGATGCCATAGCGGTTCAGCGCAGACTCTGTCCACTTGCCGGTCTTGCTGTGCCGCACCCGGAAGAGGCACGGCCCCAGCACATCGACGCGCACAGACGCGCCGCCGTCCAACGCGAGAACCACATTCTGTTTCGTCAGAGGTGCGGTGTCGGCCCACACGGGCACAGCGTTCGACTCAGCCGCCACCGGTAGCGCACCGCCCAGTATCAGCATCATTCCGGCCAGAAGTTTCATTGTGTTTCCCTAGCTTTCATTGGACTCCCTTGACGCATGGAGCTCACTCCGCCGGTCCCGCGACGGCCCCGCCGGCGAGCTGTTTTTTCTGCTCGCTCACGTCGAACGTTCCATAGAACGCCCCGTTCGCATCCATCCACGTGTAGAGCCGCTCCCACTCTTCGGGCGTCAGATTCACCTTGCCGTGTCCATTTTCCAACAGCTTCGCGAGCGGGCTCGCCACCGCTCCGAAGTGCAGAGGTTGCGTCAGCGGCTCGCCGTTGCTGTTAGGACGCCCCCACCCCGAGTAGGACACATTGTTGATCAGCGCGTTGAACGATTTCGAGAACGCTCCCTCCGGCGCACCGGTGAGCACGGGGCGATTGGGCTCTTTGCCGTCGTGGCAACGCACGCAGTGGCGATCGAGCACGGGCTGGACCAAGCGAGGATAGCTGAAGGGCTTCGTTCCGTCAGGCCCTGGGGCAATCGCGGATGGCACCCGCCGGGTCGCTAAGGCCTGTGCGCGCGGCTGTTCTTTCTTCATACGGTGCTCGTGGCAGCCGATGCAGGTCTCGGTCTCGCCGGGCTGCAGATACACGAGGCTGCGCATGGTCTGCACCGCACGGCCCTGCGCGTCGAGCGCCTGAAAGAGCATGGGCGTCTGCGCCGGTGCTTCGAAATAGGCCGACCCGTCCGTCTCCACAGGCACGGTTCCCAGCACCTGCCGTCCCGGCGCCCCGAGGCCCATGGCGACTTTCGGCGAATCGATGTTCGGCGTGGTCTTGAGCAATATCTGAAGGACCCGAAGGTGCGTGATCGGAGTGTTGGTCGGCAGGTAGGGCCAACTCTCCGTCACGTTGCTCAGGAAGAACGTACCCGTGCCTTTTTCGCGACGTGCGGCGTCGATGGATGTGGCGACTTCTGGCGGCTTCGCACGCGGAACCAGCGGACGAGCCCAGAGGCTGGAGATGTTCGGGTCGCGATAGAGCAGTTCCTTGTTGCCGAAAGCGTCTGCAAAATAGATTCCGAACATGTTGGGGATGTTCGGGCCCGGCTCGCCGACCAACGGGTCGAAACTGTACGAGACGATGAAGCGCGTCTCCGAAAGCGGCCACGGAGATTTGTAGCAATGCCCCGGCCAGCGGCGCTCTTCTTCAGTCGGCTCTTTCACCATCCATGACTCCCTCAGAGGACTGTTCCAATAGCCGCTTGTCGGCGTGTCGAAATCGTAGGGCGCGGAAGGGTTCGGGCCGCGCGGCAACGGCGACTCGGATTCAGGGAAGCGCACTTCCGGCGTAAGGCGCGTCAGAGGCTCCTGGCCGTCCACCCCCTTGGTGACATCCAGCAGAACCACCGACCCCGCGCTCAGGCCGTGGTGCGGACACGCGGTAGCCATGACACGCGGCGAACCGGGAATCGGCCGCGCCTCCCAAAGGCCTGCCGGATCCCAGGTGTTGTTGCCGTAGCAGATGCGCACGTTGCCGCCATCGGGACGAGCCGACCAGAGCTGCTGATAGAGCACCGCATTGCGGTCCACATAATCCCAGCGCGTATAGACCACGCGGCCGTCGTTGAGCAGGCAGGGGTTCCACTCGTGGGTCTCATGGAACGAAATGCTGTGCGGGTTCTCCCCGTTCGCACCCATCCGCGAAAGTGTGTAGACGAAACACGGACCGCGCCCGCACCGGTGATAGCCGCCGCGCAGCGTCGAGGAATAGAGAATGTCGCCAGACGGCAAACAGACAGGAAAGAAGTTGTCGGTATCGCCGTGGGTGAGCGTTCGCACGGCACCGCTGGCCAACGTGAGCTCTTGGATGTGGTACCGCAGACCCTTCGTCTGGTCGTTGAACCCCCATTCGGACGGCGACTCTTTGACCGGGCAGTAAGCGAAAAGCAACCGCTGTGCATCGTACGAGAGCTCCGGCGTTATAAAATTCCCCGCCGGAAGCGAGGCAGGCGTGATGTCCCGCGTGCGCATGGAGACTCCCGGCTCGGCAAGGAGGAACAGCCCGCCGCCGGGCTGGGAGCAGTAGCCATACATCTGCGTGAGCTGGTGGCTCATGACCGAAGGCACCTGTTTGACGAAAAGCAGAGGCGCTCTGGCGAAAAGCGGATCGGCGAGCATGAGGTTCCGGCGCAATCGGTGTGCGGCCAGCCAATACGCTTCCCAAACGGTTTCGTCCGCCATCGCCGCAGGCTGTTTCGCCTGCAGCGCGACCCGGGCCGCCTCCTCCATATTCGCAGCAGCCATCCGACCGAAGAGCCGTTCCGCTGCTTGTGCGTATGTGTGCGGTTCTCGGGGCGTGCCGATCCCATCTTGCATGCGCCAGTCCCATTCGATCAAGGCGGCTTCGATAGCGGCAGGGTAGTTAGGCGAAGACGTGACTGGCCTGCGTGAAAAAGCTTGGCGTTCAGGCAGGAAGGTTAGGGGCATGCGTCCGCACGCGAAACGGGTGAGCCGCACGGCGCCCGCGCCCACAGTAGCCCGGACCACGACCGCGCTGCCCTCGGCCTGACAGATCAGCGCGCTTCCCGACAGGGCTTCCGCATGGAAAAGGATGTTTGTCAGCGGTGTCGCACAGGATTCGAGGACGATGCGTAGCGCGTCGCCCGCGCTCAACGACGCCGTCAGCCGCCAGCTGTCCGGCACGGTTGCTTGTCCGGCCAGAAGCGCCTGACCGCCGTCCGCATAGAACCAGACGCCCGCAGCCGAAGCGTGCGCAGGGAAAAGCGGTTTGCCGTTCAGAGTCAATGAGGCGCGCAGTGGTCTGCAGACAGGTGCACTGATGACGAACTGATAGGCCGCCAGCGAAGCGCTGTAATCCGTCTCGTGTCCACGCGCCGCTTGAAAATCGACATGGACGAAAGGGTTGTGCTCCTGAGCCGCTTTCGCCAGTTTCAGCAGGCTCTCCGGCGGCACAGAGGTGTCCCGGCCTCCGGCGGCAACGGCCAGTGGCATCGTGAAGCGCTCGGGAAAATTCACCGCGCTGCGCTTGCGGTATTCGCCTGGAACCTGTGCCTTGGTTCCGCCGAACGAGGCGGCGATGGCGTCCTGGAAGTTCGTGTATGCCATGTGGTCGGCGAGCCCGTTGAGCGCGACCACGCCGTCGACCAGTTCCGGGTGCAGCGCGGTGAAGGTCAGTGCGCTGCTCGCACCCATCGAGCCGCCGGAAAGAATCAGCCGCTTGACCCTGTACTGTTTCTTCAGGTCGGCGATAATCTGGAGCATATCCGCTTCGGCGGCAGGCCCCATCCACGAGGTTTTGGCACGGTAGTCAGGCGAGACAAAAACCATCCGGCTCTGCGAAGCGGCGGCGCGGGCGGCGCGGGCTTCACCGCGAGCGTCTCGGACGAACTGCCAACGGTCTGAGCCGTGACCGTGAAGGCAGACCAGCACATCGTGCGGCTGCGCGGGGTCAAACCCGTCGGGCAGCATCAGCACATACTGCTGTTCGCTCTGGTCCCATGTCGAAGTGAATGCGACGTTGTTTGTTTCGATGGCTCTGACCATCCCTGCAATCAACACCAGAAACAGGCTTGTCAGGGTTGTTTTCATTATCGTGCCGAAAGGTCAGGCGAAACTCACTCGTCGAGAACACCTTGATAGAGGCACCGGCGCACTTTCTGAATCGAGGTGCGTTCGAGCGGCTCGCGCCGGACTACGAGCTTGCGCGGATGCTTGTACTCCGTCAGGCACTCGCATTGCGCATGGACGCAATTGCGGATCAAGTGCTCCACCTGGTCCCATGCGAGCGTCTCGCCGTTGTGCGCGGCTTGGATGGCGTCGATGTTGGGCACGAGAATTGCGCCCACACGCTCACCCGCCACGCCGCCGACGGTATAGCCCACCACCACCACGTCCGCGACAAAGGCGTCGCGCGCAATGACGTGCTCAACCTCTTCGGGGTAGATGTTTTTGCCTTCGCGGTTGACGATGAGCGCTTTTTTCCGTCCGCGGATGGTGATGTAGCCCGCGGCATCGACCGACGCCAGATCGCCAGTGCGCAACCAGTCGCCGTCGAAGGCCTCTCGCGTGCCTTCGAGGTTCTTGAAGTACCCCTTCATCACGACCGGGCCGCGAACCTGCAGTTCGCCCACCCCCTGTTCAGTGGCCTCAGCGATGCGGATCTCAATGTTCGGAATCTTCTTGCCGATCGTCCCAATGCGCGGAGCTCGAAGGCTGTTGATGGAGACCACCGGCGAGCACTCGGTCAGCCCATAGCCCTCGATGATCGTTATGCCCAATCGGCTGAAGCCCTGCAAGACGTGAGCAGGACACGGCGCACCTCCTACAGCCATAAAGCGCAAACGGCCGCCGAGACCTTTGACCACACGCCGACCGACAAGACGGCCTAGACCGAGCTTCAAAAGCCCTTGTGCCAACCGACTTGCCTTGAGCTTTTCGCGGATTTTAGCAAGGAGCTTCTCAGCCAGCAGCGGCACAGCGATCAGAATGGTGGGCCGCAGGGTGTTGATGTCGTCGCCTAGCGTGCGGACGCTGTCCACAAAAAACATGCCACATCCATTATAGAGCGGCAGTACCAGATTCGCGGTGAAAGAGAAGGAATGGAAGAGCGGCAACACGACCAGAAAATTGTCCGACGAGGTGATCATCTGATTGCCGATAGCGTCCAATGCACCCACCACATCGCTACAGAAATTGTTGTGGGTAAGCATGGCCCCTTTGGGCTTACCCGTAGTGCCCGAGGTGTAGATCACGGAGGCGACAGCTTGGGGCGCGGGCTTGTGGTTGGCGTACCAGGCGAGCGATCCGGCACCCGCCTCAGCACGCAGCGCCTCATAGCCGTAGACGGACCGACCCGCAATAGGCAGCGGAAGCTCTGCTCGGCCATCGACCAACACGATCATTCGGACCGACGGCAACGCCGGCAGGACGACCTTCAAAACATCCTGATGGCGAGAGTCCGTAACCACCATAACCGCGCCTGAATCCTGAAGAATATAGGCCACTTCCTCGGCGCGCAATTTCGGATCAAGGGGCACCACCGACAGACCCGCACCGGCAGTTGCGAGATAGGTCTCGACCCATTCGGGGCCGTTCTCGAGGACCACCGCTATCAGATCTTCTCCCGGTCTGAGCCCCAGCCTGCCAAAGGCTTCGGCCATCTGGCTGACCCCCCTGGACAATTCGAAATAGGTCCGGCTCCGCCATGCATTGTCGCGGAAGTAACGCAGCGCAATGCCTTCTGGCCGCCGGGCCACCGCATCGTCTAAGAGGGTCCGAATCGTCATATCGCTCCGTGTGAAAACGAACAGGTATGGACAAAATAGTGGAAACAGTTACAAAAGCCAATCCTAATTTCACCGATGTAATTTCGCCGCCGGGCATTTTTGGCATTGTCAAGCTGCGCCGTTCTTCTTAATCTTACTCCCATCAATTGGAGGTTTAGTGTGATCTATCCGGTGGTGACGTTCGGACATGAAATTCTTCGTCAAAAGGCCGTACCAGTGGCCGAGATAACCGACGCCGTGCGGCGGCTCGTTCAAGACATGCTGGAGAGCATGTACGCAGCCAAAGGCGTGGGACTCGCCGCCGAGCAGGTCGGCCGCACCGAAAGCGTCTGTGTCATCGACGTTCCGCACGATGCGGAAAAAGAGGCCTGCCGCGAAGAGAATGCGGCAGTCCCCATGCCGCTGGTGCTCATCAACCCCGAGATCCTCGCAACCGAAGGCAAGCAGCGCAACGAGGAGGGCTGCCTCAGCTTCCCGGAGATCGGCGCGCCCATCACCCGCGCGGACAAGGTGACGGTCACCTACACGGACCTTGCCGGCGCACGTCAGACGATCTCCGCACGCGGCCTGCTCTCGCGCGCCATCCAGCATGAAGTCGACCACCTGAGCGGCATCCTGCTCGTGGACAAAATGAGCCCCATGCAGAAGATCGCCGTGGCCGGGCAGCTCAAGCGCTTGCAGAAACAGGCGAGCCAAGGCTGATCGCCGCACACATACGGCCCGACGGAGTCGCGCCCTCCATCGCACCTTAGGTGCGCCTGGAGGGCGAGCGTCCTCGCGGGCCGCTACTTCAGCAGCTTCGTGAAGCGCGCATAAGCAACATCCCAGGCCGCCGTGTTCTGCGGCTTGAACGCGGTGATCGGAAACGCCGCCTTGATGAGCGGCATCGCGGCCTTGAGGTCAGGGATAACGCCCGCTCCGATCGCCTGAACCATCAGGTTGCCCACCGCCGTAGCCTCTTTCGGCCCAGCCAGCACCGGCACGCCGACCGAATCGGCCGTGAACTGGTTGAGCAACGGGTTGTTGCTGCCGCCGCCCACGATGTGTACCACCTCGGTCTCGGTGCCGGTCACGCGGTTGATCGTTTCGTTCACGTAGCGGTACTTGAGCGCAAGGCTCTCATAGACGCAGCGCAGAATCGTGCCTCGGTCCGCCGGGACAGCCTGCCCGGTCTCGGCGATGAAGCCGCGGATGGCCTGTTCCATGTTGGCGGGATTGTAGAAACGCTTGTCGTCTGGGTCGATGAACGCGGTGAACGCCTTCGCGGCGGGCGTGACGGTGTCAACCTCATCCCAGCCCATGCGCTTGCCGTCGGCGATCTCCCACACGCGCAGCAGTTCCTGCACGATCCAGGTGCCCATGCAGTTGCGCAGGAAGCGCGTGTTGCCGATGCCGCCTTCGTTACTGAGACCGAGACTCATGGCCTCCGGCGTCGTGATCGGCTTCTTGATGAGTTTGCCCACCAAGGACCAGGTGCCGGAACTGATGATCAGGGCCTTTTTCGTGTTCTTCACCGGCGCCGCCGCAAACGCGCTGGCGGTGTCGTGCGAGCCGACCGCGATCAAATCCACTTCGTTCAGGCCGCAGTGAGCCGCCAACGCGGGCTGGAGCTTGCCGATCTTGGTGCCGGGCTTGACGATCTCAGGCATGAGCTTCTTGGGGATGCCCAACGCCTTGAGCATCTCGCCGCTCCACTTGCCCTTCTTCGCGTCCATCATCTGCGTGACACTGGCGAAAGTGGAGTCCACGGCTGTGCAGCCGCCGAGGTAGTAGTAGAAAAGCGCCGGTATCGGCAGGTAGACCTTGGCCAGCTTCAGCAGTTCCGGGCGCCGTGTCGCCACCCACAGGAGCTGGTTGGACTGGTTGAAAGGCTGGAAGTGATTGCCGGTGACCGCATACACGCGGGCGGCGTCGATGCGGGCCTTCACTTCGTCGCACATCGTGTCGAGGCGGTGGTCGCGGTAACAGTGGATTTTGCCGAGCACGTCGCCGTCCTGCGTAAGAAAGTGTCCGTCCGCGCCCCACGTGTCGATGCCGATGCCGTCCAGCGTGGCACCGTACTGCCGACGCGCCGCCTGCAGCCCTTTGACGATGTTTTGGTAGATGTAAGTGTCATCCCAGTAGGTGCGCTCGGTGACCGCACCCGTGCGGTCCTGCAAGAAGTAGGAAACGCCCTCGTGGGCGAAGCGGTGAACCTCCTCCATGCGGAATGTGCCGTTCCCGAAGAAACCGACGAAACACTTGCCTCCGGACGCGCCCAGATCCACAGCCAACAACTTCTTCTCAGACATAACCCCTCCGTTTGGTGCGGCACCGCCGCCAGATGAAAAACGCAGACCAAATCCAATAATTGTTCTGTAATCATAACACACGGGCTTCCGTTCAGGTAGTCCGAATTCGGTGCCGGAATTCGGCGCTTTTGCCGAAACTTAAAATACGCTATTATAGAACAATTGCTTACGGATTTTTTGCGAGATAAACCATGAACATACCCCGTGTCCTTGCCAGCCTTTGCCTCCTCGGATGGCTCGCCTATCCCCTTTACGCTGTCGATGCGACCGGCGCCACGCTCGGCACATGGACCTACGACCGGTCCGCTGCAATCAAACTGGCCGACACCCATGACCGACCTCTCGTGGTCATGTTCAGCAACTCCAGCGGCAAATGCCCCTGGTGCAATCGGTTCGAGACTGAGATCAACTCCAGCGATTTGTGGAAGGCCTATGCCTCCGAGCAACAGCTCGCTATGGCCTGTGTCGACTACAACGTCAATTGGGATCCGGCCTACTACCAAAAAGTCACCTCCACAAACACCGCGGAAGTCACAGGATTCCCCTTCTTCGTGATCTACAATTCCGACGGCACAAATGTCCTCGACTCCTTCACTTTCCGTTCCAACTTCACCTTCACCGTTGCGGGCTTCATCGACAAGATCGCCTCCGTGTGCAACAGCTACCTCATCGATGGAACCGACCTATGGGACCCTGCCGACAACACCGCCGTCGGCGCGACGATCCTCGATTTCAAGGCCTTCAATCAGCGCCAGTATCATGACCTCAACGGGGCCGACAACGCCATCGCAGACACTGACGACTGGTTCAAGTTCCTCTGCGTCAGCGGACGCAAGTACCAACTGCAGATTCCCCAGGCTGACTACAAGATCGACTTCACATCCAAAATCACTAACAGTGTGATGTGGACCAACACGGACGCCTCCGTCTTGCTGCCCACCGGGTTCTCCTCCAGCGCCGTCACATCCGCCTCGACCAACTGGCTTCCCATTGCGAACACTACAAACGTGCTGGGCGAGTGGGCCATGATTTATAACGCCTCTGTCAGCAACAGGTTCACCCATGTCGTCACGAATGCGATCTATGCGCTGCCTTCAACAAATCCCACTCCTGACGAATCTTCCAGCACGACCAACAAGTCCATCGTCCTCCCCAGCGCAAACACCTCCGCCTCCACCAACGGTACGCCGCCAGACGTCATCGTCCCAACAATCACCTTCTTCGACCCCTCGCGCCTGAATCGTTTTAATGTCGATGCGGGGCCGCTCGGGTTCACCAATTCCCTGCCGCTGACCGCGCTGACAAACGGGTGCGTTTTCACGCCGACCAATGCGTATAACAACTCCTACTGTTTCATCAACATCAACCAGGTCATCTCTAATTCCCCGTCTGCTTTCGGCGCTGCCATATACCAGTATCCGGCCACCAACCTGACGATTCGGACAGACTACACCAACCGGACAGAGGCCTCTGTGACCCGCGAAATCGTCTCCAACGCATGGCTACATGTCCTGTATTTGCCGCTGACGGAAGACCAGATGTATGTCATCTCCAATCTGATCAGCGTGACGTACGAGCGCACGATCACAAACACCACGGTTTTCTCGCAGAAATACACGACGACCAACTCCGTCGTGACAGAGGGCACCAACTACGTCAAATACACGTTCAACAGCACGTCGTACACCCTCAACTATCGCCTCTGGGAACCGGGAACGGTCTCCTTCGCATCCACGAACATAACCGTGAGCGAAGCTGCCGCGAGCGTTCCGATCACGGTCACCCGCAAAGGCGGTTCAGCGGGCACGGTGAAGCTCCGTTATCATTTCGAGGACGCCAGCACCGCCGGACGCGACTACGAGGCTGAAGACGGCCAAGACTTCAAAGCCGTCGAGGGCGAACTTTTCTGGGCGGACGGTCAGACCGGCTCGACCAACATCACGGTCGCGCTCATCCAAGACCTGCGCCCCACCTGGGAGGGCGACGAGCGTTTCGCCGTCGTGTTGACGAAGCACGAAGACGCCGACTACTTCCAGTGTCCGATCAGCGCCGCTTCTAACGCGGTCGTAACGATCAGGGAGAGCGCCAGCCGGAACGCCGGAAAAATCACCTTCGCCGGGTACAGCGCCGACGAAGCAACCGACGCGACCGTGTTTCCCAACGCCGACAAACCGGCGATCGCCGTCACCGAGGACAAGCCCTTCACACTCTGGGTCTCCCGCACAGGCGGCAGCAACGGCATTGCCAGCGTGACCGTCGCCACCGTCAACGGCACCGCCAAAGCGCCCGCCGACTTCAGCGCCGCGGCACAAACGCTCACTTGGGCAAACAACGAGATGGGGTCGAAAGCCGTCACAATCGAAACCGCCGGCCGCGTTGCCTTCAACCGCGACTCGTCCTTCACGGTTAAACTGTCCGGCGCGCTCAACGCCTCGCTCGGCTCCGCCAACACGGTCACAGTCACCCTGCATGACATAGCCACGGCAAAGTCGCTCGACGAGACGGCATCCGCCGCCGCTAGCGCAGGGGCGGTCTTCAAAGCCACATCCGGCTTCTGGTTCTGGTCCGGTGACCTCACCCTGCGAAGCGAACCGCTTGCACGCGGCAAAACAGCCACGCTGATCCTGACGCTCACCGGCCCCGGGCTCCTCTCGTTCGACTGGGGCATGAGCGACTGGACCGCCCCTGACCAGCTGGCCTGTTCTGGCGGCGTGGTCGCGAAGAAGACGTTGTCCGCCGGCTCAGGCTCCACTTCCGTTTTGGTGAAAGCCGGCAAACAGACCGTCACCTGGACCTATACGAAAGCATCGGCAACCAATGCGGACGCCGAAGCCTATGCCTCCCTCGACAATCTCAAATGGCAGCCGCTTGTCAAAGCCTTCAGCCCTTCACCCGTGAACGGCGCTCGCACATCGCAAAAAGACCTCACATGGAAAATGCCGTCTGAGTATCCGTCCGTGAGCCTCGGCGGCGATTTCGCTACCAACGCGTTCGATACCCTCGACGCCGTCAGTGCGACTGTCGCCGTTTCACCCGTCGGCGCATCCGTCACAAATGCATCCGATTCTGTCACGTTCCTGGATCTCTGGAAAACCGACACCCCGAGCTACGGCAAGGTCTACAAATGGCGGGTGGACACCGTTTTCACGAACGGAGACGGACGCCTCGCTTACCCGGGCGATGTGTGGTCGTTCACCGCCATCAACCCGGATGACAGCGGCAACACGGAGTATCCCGGAGGCAGTCCTGACGGCGTCTACGAAGCGCTTCAGGGCGTATTCTGCGACTTCGGCGTCATCACGGAAAACACGGCCATCACCTACACTCTGGCTGGCAGCAAGCTGCCGCCGGGCCTCAGCCTGAACAAGTCCACCGGACGGATCTCGGGTGTTCCGGCCCAAGCTGGCGCGTGGACCTGCCTGATACAGGCGTCGGAGATCGTCAGTTCGAAAAGCGTTCCCTACAACACAGCCGCCATCACGATCACGGTCCACCCGCTCGGCACGTTCGCGGGTTCATACAACGGGTGGACCACAACCGAGAACAACACCAACCTTGCTTACAGCGGGTCCGGCTCACTCACGGCGACCGAAGCTGGCGCTCTGACCGCCAAGTTCAACGTGAACGGCACAACATACAGTTTCAGCAAAGCAGGGTTCGACGAAACCGACAAGGTGTCTGACCCTTCGTATGTAACGGACTTGACGTGTTCCGGCTCGATTGTCAAAGCGACCGACGGCAGCCACACAAACACCCTCGACAATCTCGTGATCGCGAAAGACGGCACGCTGACCGCAACCCTCACCCTCTTCACAACGTCAGCCACGCAGACGGTCCACACCGTTGAGCTCTTCCGCAACGCCTGGGGCGATGCCTACATGAAAAACAGGCTCAGCGCCTTCGTCGGCTACTATACCGTCTCGTTGCCGGTCGAGGCCTGCCGCAACGGAGCCACAGGCCCTTGGGGCAGCGGGTATGCCACCCTGACCGTCGCCTCGGGCGGCAGCGTCAAACTCAGCGGCGTCCTTGCCGACGGCAATGCCTGGTCGCTAGCCACCACCTTGCTCTACCTTGGCGAAGTGGACACCAACGACACGTCCACCGTCGGCAAAGAGGCGCAGATTTACGTGTACGCCACCCCCTCCGCCTATTCCGGAAGCGGTGGTCTTAGCGGTTTCCTGAGCATCACCGCAGGCGAAAGCACCTATGGCAACACCGTCAGTTGCACGGCGAGCAATCTGCTGCAATGGTGGAACTTCAAACCCACCAGCGTCTATGGCGCTTCCGGCGCGGCTGTTTCGGAAAGCGCGGGATTCCTCAACAGCAACAGCGCAGAGGGTGGCTTCTATGACACCGTCATGAACTTGCAGACCTACTACCTCGGCAAGGAACTGAGCTTCGCCGACAGCGTCACCTTCCCGGCAACAACCCTCCTGCCCGCCGACAACGACGGCAAGAGCGGTGTCTCCGGATACCTGCTTCTGTCCGATGAGGCCCTTTTGCCCTTTGGCACCAACTTGGTGAAAGTCGGTGCACAATCGTTCTCAGTCGGCGCAAAGAACGTCGTAACCAACAGCACCGACATGACCCAGAACAGCCTCGTCGACTGCATCGATTTCGATGCATCGAGCAACGTGGCAGGTCTGACGCTTTCACTCACCCGAGCCACCGGCCTGATCCAAGGCTCTTTCGTGCTGAACTACGAGCGCAAGAGCGCCAGCGGCAGCTACGCTCGCCGCACGCGCACCGTCGCGTACAGAGGCGTCCACATACCGCAGAGGACAGACGAAACAACAGCCGATCTGAGCGCCGGCGTCCAAGGCGAAGGCTTCTACCTTATCCCCGACACCGGCGCTTATCTCGACTCCACGGGCAGAAGCAAAAGCTACTCCTTCAACTGGTCGTTCGCCTTCGAGCTGCTCTCCGGCCCGATCACCGAGTAGAGGCGCGCCGGCGAACTCCGCCGAGCTCCGCGACAGATTCACGTACGACTAACTCACCGTGCAAGCGGATGTCGTGCGTTTCGGCCAAATCCCCTGCCTTTTTGCGGAACTCGCCCACCAGATCGGTGGCCAGCTGGACCGCCGTACGGGCCAGTTCTTCCAGCGGCTGACGGATCACCGTTTGCGGTGGCGAAAAATACTGATAGAAGGGCATATCCTCCAACGTCACCGTCGAGACATCCTTGCCGATCTTCAACCTGAGCACATTCTGCAGCACGTGCAGCACTTGCGGCGCCGTATCCTCGCTGAAGTTCAGAATCGCCGTCACCTTCTGCGCCATCCAGCGGCACACGGTGTCGTGCGGCGGCTCGCCCCCCGTGAAGCAGACCCATTCCGGCAAGACCGCAGCCTTCGCCTCCTTCATGGCCGCATGATAGCCGCGCAACCGTTCACATGCGCCCCACTCACCCGGCAGATCTGCCAGAAAAGCGATGCGCCGGTGCCCGCGCTCCAACAAGTGCCTCGCAGCCAGCAGCCCCTGTTCGAAGTGGTCGGTATAGATACTGTGGATGCCGCGCTTGCTCAGAGGATGGTTGATCGTGATGACCGGCAGACGCGGAACCTCCAGCAGATCCACGATCTGGTCGGTGAAGACCACCCCGATCGCCGCTGCGATGTGGGACTGCCCGACCTCTTCGAACCGCTCCTCTTCGAAGACCTCGATGCCGAAACCCTGCCTTGCCGCCATCTGCTCCAACAGCGAGGTCATGATCGCGGTGTAACCGACTGGCAAAGTCGGACTGTGGCGTCCAACAATCAGCGCCAAGTTCATGCGCGTCGAACGCTGCACGAAACCGAGCTGCCTCGCCGCGATCATCACGCGCCGCCTCAACGTCTCATCCACCGAAGACGCGCCGTTCATCACCCGCGACACAGTGCCCAACGAGACACCTGCCTGCCTCGCCACCGCAGTGATCGAGGCTGTGCGCGCTGTCTTCCGGCTTTGAGAACATTTTTTTGAAGTCATGCCTTTTCGCTCGCAGCACCGCCTTCAGGCGGAACCCCACGCGCCTCACTCACGGCGTTGCCACATGCAGCGCAACTAGCTGATACGGACGCAGGTCGAGCGTCAGGCCTCCACCGCTCCTCGCGACCGGCGAGCCGGAGGCCAGCGCCGTCACCGCTCCGCTGCCAGGCAGCTTCACATGCACTTGTTTGCGTTCCGCCCACGCCGTATTCACCACTGTCATATAGGCGCCATTCTTCTTCGTTTCGATCTTGCGAACCACCACAGCAGGGTCGCTGCTGGCGCCTTCCACGCGTACGCTCGGCAGCGCCGGCAGCGCCAGGAAGTTCGCGTTGAAGTCGCGCACAACCAGCGGGAACCCGCGCTCGAAGTTGTTGCCGACGAGATAGCCGATCATCGTCGGATCGCCGTTGGCCATCGCCACGGCCTCGGCCTGCATACAGAAGGGGCCCGCCCGCTCAACATCCGCCACGAAGTAATTGAGCTTCTCCTTGTCGTTCGAGTCGAACATCATGTTCTCGTTGAGCGTGTAGTGTCTCACGAGCGCCAGTCCGGTTGGCGCCCGATAGAGATCCATCGTCTTCGGTGAACTCACGGTGTAGAGCCGGTTGAACGGATGCGACAGCATCACGCCCTCGACCGACTGATAGGTCGCAGGATCATCGGCGGGATTGGAGTGGTGGATCTCCCAACTGCCCCAGTTCGCACCTGGAGACAAGAGCGCTTTCAGATAGATGTCTTTCTCGGCGACCTGTTCGGGAGAATAGACCTGCCATTTGCGCTCCAGAGGCGGCTTGTGCTCCTCTCGCGCCAAAATCGGATTCCACGCGTCAGGCGAGTCGGTAAAGAAGCGCGGCTCGAAATCGCTGAATCCTTTGCCCGGCTCACTCGCGCAGCCCGTGAAGAGCACAATCGCATCCTTGACGCCCTTCTCGCGCAGATAGTCGCGCATCGCCACAAAGAAGTCGCGCCGCTTGGTGTCCCACCAGGCGATGTAACGACTGTAGAGCGCCTTGTCCGCTTTCAACTGGTCGCGCGTCACCGCCCTGCCCTGATTCGCCTCGTCGGCAAAGCGCTTCAGCGTGTTGGGGCCGAAGCCGACAGGCAGTTGTGAGCGCGGCCTGATCCAAATGCCCGCGAAGTGCGCTTTATTCTGCAGGTTCACTACGGTCAGATCCAGCATCTTCTTGAAATCGGCGTAAGTGTCTGGATCCGTGATGTCCGCGTTCGAGGACTCGATCCAGCTGATGTGCGAATACGGCCCTTCGCCCTTGAGCGGCTGGGCGCGGCGCTGGTTGCCGAGGCCTTCCTGCCCTTTGCTTCCACTGTACTCATAGTAAGGCAGAACGTCGAACCCGTACTGACCCATCAGCTCCACGACCTGTTTCCAGATATCTTTTTGCTCGCCGTTGAAGAACACCCATTTGTTGCCGCCGTACTCCGTGGGGTCCCAGTGCTGACAGGCGCCGAACTCGAGCAGGTCCTTCGTGTACGTGTTCATGCCGAGGAAGCGCATCAGCTCCGCTTTATAGCGGTACCAGTCGAGCGGATTGTCCACGCCGCGGTCCTGCGGCTTCTTACCGCCGATCACGCCGTCCGCCATCTCCTCGCGCCAGAACAGTCGGCGGCGCGGCAGCCCGTCGGGCGGAAAATTGATCTTCAGCGCCAGTTTGTCGGGATCGACCACCTCATAGAGCCGGATACGCCCCACGGCCGCGCCCTTGGAGAGCGGGTCGTTCCTGTCCGAGAACTGCGCGACCGTCACATCGAAGCCATCCTCGGGGGTCAGCGTTCGCGGGACGCTCGACCCGCGCACCAGCCCCTTTTCCGGGAACCGGTCGTGCAGCCGGAAAAGTTCGGCCCACATCTCCCACTTTCCGGAGAGCGGCATGTTCAGCGACTCCACAAAGTTGTCGACGTACTTGGGATGCATGGCATCACCCAGCGCAGCGCCTGTATAGAAGCCGCGCGACGTCTCGTTGCCCGTGTTGATCACCACCATGCTGCGCGACGCGTCTTCGGGGTACTCCACCGCCAGCACATACACACCGCCCGGCCGCAACAGCTTGCGGCAGCCGAGGCGGAAACTCATGTACGCGCTCTCGCCTTTCGTTTGCGCCAACACGCGGCCGGGCTTTCCGAGAATCGTCTCTGTGCGCACCGCGTTAGCCGGGTCGCACCGCATGGCGTGTCCCGGCTCGGCCGCGCCGCAGTCCACCTCGTCCACCAGCGAGAGCCGGCCGAACGGCGCCAGCTCAGCCAGCGGACGCTTGAGCGCCTCCTCGCGAGCGAGCTTGAGCGCGGAGGCCCGTTCCGCCTCTTTGCGCTCAGTCGCCGCCTGGGCGAGTTTGACCGACTCCCAGCCGCGCGCCGAATAGGCATCCAAGGCGACCTCATTGAAGATCGCGCCCGCCGACTTCAGCTCCAGCATCAGATACCGCGTGGTGACGTTGAGCGGCACTGCGGCCCAAGCTTTGTAACGTTTGCAGTCGTAGGTCGCAACCGGCTGCCAAGCGCCGGGCTTGCCCGCCTGGATCACGACGTCCCCGCTGCTGTTCATGTCGTAAATCCACAGCGTAGCCAGAGCCGTTTCTTTGCCGAGGTCGATGGTCGCTTGAAACGGAAACTCCTTGTTGTGCTGCGACGAAATCTTCCAGCCCGTAGAGGCCTCTCCCGACGGGGGATCGCCCGCCTCCAACTGCTCATCCACCAGGCCAGAGAAGTCCGCATGCGGCGAACTGGAGGCGACCTGCTCAGGCCGCAGGATCAGCCGGTACTGGCCCGGAGGCGTCGCCCACACCGCACCCGAGCACAACACCGACGCCAGCACTACACTTCTTTTCATGAATCCCCCTGTAGACCTTTGAGTCCAGTTGCTGAGCCATGCATCCGTCAACCGCTTAACCTGTGCCCCCTCAGTGCAGCAAGATCACGGTGCCGAGGCCGTTTAAATGAATGACAGACGGCACAGACAACACCCCTGTCCCCGAAAAGTACTGATCATCCTTGTGCGTCGCGGCGCTCGCGCTGCTGCCGTAGGTTCCGAACGGCATGCTCACACCGTTGAGGATCAGGCTCTGAACTCTCTCGCTGACCCCCGCGTCAAGTTGAACGCGACCGTTGAAGAGACCGTACCGATAGAGCGAGACCGTCGCACTGTCCGCGATGGCGCCCGGACAAGACAGAACAAGCGTCGCTCCCGCGTGCACAAAAACGCTGCCGGAGCCCAGGCTGCTGGCGTATGTGCCGTCGCCCACCCGCAGGACACCGCCGCCCACATGCGTGTCCCCGCTGTAACTGTTCGTGCCTGTCAGAATCAATGTGCCCGTGCTCGCCTTGGTCAGCCCGCCCGTGCCCGTGATCTTCGCGCCAATGGTGTTGGTCGTGCTTCCGAGAACCCACACCACGCCCTCGGCATCGCCGAAATTGAGCGTGCCTGCTGCGGCGCTGCCGCTGACGCCGAGGAACTTGTCGCCGACTTGGCAGAAAACGCCGCCGCTCGCGACCGTCAGCGTACGGTTGGTGCCGATGTTGTTGGCAGGTGAGCTGTTCAGATAGACCGTTCGCAAGGAGTTGACGGTGACGTCGTTGGTCAGCGCAATGCTGTCCACGCTGACATTGTAGTCCGCTCCGGCCGTGACGCGGTTCGTATACTCGGCGTCCGTCAGTCCTCGGAAACCCGATCCGACGACGTACGTGCCGAACCCGCCCGGGTTCGCCGTGCCGCCCGCCACATAGGATCCGACCCAAGGGATCAAGCTCATAGTCTTGGACCCTGGCGCACCGCCCGCACCTTTGAGGTAGTTGGCGCCATTGGCCGCCACGAACAGTCTGTTGGAGGCGTTGGGTCCGTTCATGTAGGCCGACGTCCCTTTATTGCGAATCAGGGTGTCCGCATTGAAGATCGTTCCGGTTGTGGTTGCGCTCGAATTGATGCCGATATAGCAAAAGGCGCTGCTGAGCGTCACCGTCGCCACATTGTCCCTGACGTACTCGAGCCCCCGCTGCCAGTCGTTCGTGGGGCTGCCTCCGTTGTTGCTGCCCGCCTGGCCGCCATCGTCCAGGCTGCCTCCGTTGAGCGTGACCTGTTTCGAGGTCCATCTTTGCCCGGGGTTGTTGACAAAGGCGGAGTTGTTGCCTGAATGGATACTGCCGCCCACCTGCGTGCTGCCATTGATCAGATAGCCGTTGATGACGAATTCGGCCGCATTGGTGAACCCGCCGTTGGTCAGAGTGAAACTGCCGGTGTTGTTTCCATTGGCATTGTGGTTCGCGACCAGCTTGCCGGCATAGGCTTTGCTGCCCGTCACGGACACGGTCGCCTGCGCGTTATCGATGATCGTCCCGTCGCCCGTCAGGTTCGCGCCGATCTCAAAGGTGAACTGGAGTTGTCCCGTCACACCGTTCGTGAACGTTATCGTGCGGCCGTTCATCGCCAGCGCTCCGCTGAAAGAGAGCTTGGGCGCGTTGGTCGAGCTGAAACCGCCGACGCTGACCAGCAGATCGGAGTTGAGCGCCAGCGGCGCGCTCAGAGTGACCGTAGGCGTGCCAGTGACGCCGCCGTTAATCGCCGCCGCAACACCGGTCACGCCGCTGTCGAAGGTCAAGGTGTAAGTTTCAGTGCCGCTGTTCTGAATCGTCGTATTGTACAAGTTTGAAGCCACTGCATCGCCGATATTCAAAATCCCCAGTGTGATGTTTTTTCTCAAATTGATCGTCTGAGTTCCGGCAATGTCGTTGGTGATGTAGGCCACCTGACCCGCACCGTTCGGATACGTGGTGCTGGGCAGCCAGTTCACCCCGTTCGTCCAGTCATAAGCTGCTGCCGCCGTCTTATTCCACACCGCATCGTCCGCATGCACCAGTCCAACCCTCAGCACCACAGCAGCCAAGAACACCCACCGCAACGGCTTCACACCCAGGTTCATCCAGACACCTCCGTTTTTCGACATGCTCACGTCCACAACCACAGCTCGGAACCGCGCTGCATTCTTTCCCAGTTATGGGTGAACATAGCACGGCCCCGTTTTGTCAATCAAGAACAATTTCACCGTATGATGAAACATTTCACCACCCGTTTCATTTGCCTTCAGCTTCGGTGAAAGATCAGGGCTCCGTTTTGTAGCCCGGAGGGCGCGCCACCTCCACCTTGTACCTTTCTGCTTTCTGTGTTTTAATACGTGGTGTTTATGACGTGCCGTTACTCCATCTTGCCAGCGACCCTCTCGCGGGCGATTCGCCTGATTTGGTTCAGCGACCGGCGGCTCGCCTTTTGGAACACGCTCTTCACCGTTCTCCAAGCCCTTCTGCCCCTCGGCGCGCTTCTCTCCCTCAAACACGTCATCGACGGCGCCACGCGACTTCTCGCCGCCTCACCCCGCGTTGCGCTATCCCTCTCCGCCGCTGCAGACGCCTGCCTCCACGACCCGAACTTCCGTTCCCTCGTCTTCTGGATTCTCTTCGGCGCCGTCTGCCTCTTTCTCACCGCCTGCACCCGCCTCCTCGTCGCATGGATCGCGGAGTTCCACACCCTCGCCGTCACCGACCGCGTCTACGACCTCCTTCACGACACCCTCCTGCGGGCAGACTATGCCTTCTTCGAGAATCCTGACGACCAGAACCGACTCTACATGGCGCGCGAACAAGCGCTCTCACGTCCCGCACGCGTCCTCTCCGGTCTCAGCCAGATCCTTTACAGCATCACCGGAATCGCCGGCGTGCTGACCATTCTCACGCGTTTCAGTCCCCTGCTCCCCGTCCTCCTCGCCCTCGCCGCCCTGCCTGTCCTCTTTTTCAAGCTCAACCGCACCCGCCGCTTCTACGACTGGCGCAAGAGCCTCACCCCTCTCGAACGCGAGGCCGCCTACTTTCACTCCGTCATGACTGACAATGCCGGCGCTAAAGAGATCCGCCTCTACGGCCATGGCGAGTTCTGCCGCACGCGCTTCGCCGCCGCACGCGCCATCCGGCGGAATCGCTCGAAGAAACTCATCCCGAAAACGACGACCAGCCGTCGCGCCAATACGAGGATAAAAAAATCTTTCTGCCGAC